>ERZ1106983.274-NODE-274-length-70459-cov-6.744020_pt1 | contig 70459 bp, 48 predicted proteins | sample MGYA00403693_ERZ1106983 | MGnify/ENA primary metagenome ERZ1106983 (study PRJEB35170, sample SAMEA104062420) | human gut metagenome | biome: human gut; feature: human-associated habitat; material: faeces | place: Denmark | collected 2012-07-13 ...
GGCGACGATCGCATGAACAATGCCTTCAACGCCAACCTCCGTTACTCGTTCTAAAAACGCGCATCGAATTGAGGAACTTATTCCTCAGTCGTGAGCTCCAAGCCTCCGTCGGCCGTACTCCAAGGGTCGGCGGAGGCGGGTGAACAACCAATGAACTGAAGCGAGACGGACTGTATGGCAGTTCGATCCCGCCTCATATCTCGCGCCCGTCTGCCGCCTGTGCGGGGGACGGGCTTTTTTTATCTTGAATTCGGATTGCGAGGTTCAAATGCCGTTCTCAGCTCCTTCATCTCCGCCCGAAACGTCCGTGCGCAACCGGCTGCGTCCGAAGTACTGCAACCCAGCCCAGCTTCGCGGAAGCGCCGTTAAGCTCTTTGAAGCCGGATTCGGTTACGTGCGGGCTGCAAGGATGCTCAATATTCCGGCCAATACGGTGAAAGACTGGTCAAACGCTTGGAAAAAGGGCACTTTCAAAACGGAAATTTCGCCGTCGCTCTTTCGCTATAACCGCTACATCAAAGAGAAGGCTGTCCGTTTGCGGCTGACCGGCCATACCCTCAAAGAAGTGTCTGAAATGACCGGGGCATCACAGACAAGCGTGAAGCGGTGGGTAGAAGCCTATGTCGCCAAAAAAGGTCTGCAAGGATCGGTGTTTAGTTCCAGAGTGCAGGAGGACGGCGGCATTAAACAATAAGCCGCAGCTTCGGGCGTTGCGCCCATTGCGCGGACAAAACGATTTGCGGTTGGGCGGAAAGCCGTAAGAATGCCGGCGCTTTTAAGCGCCCGAACGGCCTCTTCAAAAGCGCATTGATGCATCAAGCAGTCATAGACGGCCCCAAAGACGACGAGCCGGCTTTTCTCAGCCTTTCGGTGAGCCTCTGAAGTACTCTTCTTACGCCCCATGCGGACGGCCGATCTGAGCCGATATCGGATAGTCTGTCGATGGCTGAAATCATTCCCGCCCGTACCTGCCGAGGCAGACATCTGCGGTACTGCTGAAGCCGTCTTTTCAGCTCATCCCTATTTGAATCAAGCTGGTATTGACGGCTTCATTTTCAGTGCAGAATGCATTTCTCCTCAAGATTATTTCTGCATTAAAACGGCCATTCGAATAAAAAGAGCGCGTTTGGCCCATGACTCGATCCTCAGTGTTTGGTGCTCTTCACTTTCAAGATGAGGGAAAGAACGAGGGATGCCGACATCAAACCGGCAAAAACCAGCATCGTTTGGTGGTAGCTCCCGGTCGTTTCCTTAATGACGGATAAGAGCATCGGTCCGGCAATGCCGGCCAAAGCCCAAGCCGTCAGCATGATGCCGTGAATGGAAGAGAGCTGGCGAACACCGAACAAATCCGACAGGAAGGCCGGCATGCAGGAAAAACCGCCGCCGTAGCAGCTGATGATTGTGAGAACGAGGATATAAAAAAAGGCTTCCGACGGGGTTTGGGCGAGCGCAAAGAAAGCTGCCGTTTCAATCACAAAGAAAAGCACATAGGTCGCGGCACGTCCCATCCAATCGGAAAGCGTGGACCAGGCGAGCCGGCCAAGACCATTGACGATGCCGATGGCGCCCACGAGGGCGGCAGCACCGGCAGCATTCATGCCGACGGCTTCCTGAGCCATCGGAGACGCTACGGCGAGGAGTCCGATGCCGCAGGTGATGTTGGTGAAGAAAAGCCACCAAAGCGACCAAAATTCCCAGGTCTGGACGGCTTCGCGGCGCGTGTACTGTCTGCCGGTTTGGGCGGCAGCGGCTTTCTTCAGTTTTTCCGATGCATCGTCGGAAAGCTTGGTGAGATCTACCGTTTCACCGGCTTTTGGAGGCATCAAATAAAGCGATGAGAGCGTCATGACTACCGCGTAAGCCCCTCCCATGATGAGAAAGTTCGCTGATAGACCATAGAGGGCTGTGAGCTTTTGCATCAGCGGCCCGCCGATGAGCGAAGCAAAGCCGAACCCCATAATGGCCAGGCCGGTTGCAAATCCGCGGCGAGCGGGGAACCATTTGACTAAAGTTGAAACCGGCGTGATATAGCCGATGCCGAGCCCAATGCCGCCGACAGCACCGTAAAAGAAATAGAGGAGCGCGACGCTCTTCATCGAAACGGCCAGCGCAGTGCCGATCAGACCGGAACAGAAAAAGAGCATGGAAAGGAGGCCCGAAGCACGAGGGCCGATGCGTTCAACGAACTTGCCGAGGAACGCCGCAGACAGCCCGAGAAACAAAATGGCGATGGAAAACGCCCAGGTCGTGCTCGAGAGCGAGATGCCCATCTCTGCCATCACAGGCTTCGTCAGTACGCTCCAGGCATAGACGCTGCCGATGGACGCATGAATGCCTACAGCGGAAAGGGCAATGCCGACTCGGTTTCGCTTCATTAAATACTCCGGCTGAGCCGCAAAGAAAGCAGCATTTTTATGGGGTCTTTTGGACGGCAGAGCAGACATCAAAGCAATGGGAAAGGATCCTCTTAAAGATCGGACTTCGATGTGCCTGCTGCCGCTTGGGGGGCGAACAGATGGTTTACAAAGCCTAAAAGAGTCCGCCGTTTAAAGTCAATGACATTAGATCTTGTTTCTTTTATGTAAATGCAAAAAAAGGAGAAAATAGATATTTCAGCCTAGTTATTTTGGTGATCAAAACGCAGGAATTTTCGTATTCCGATGTCGCTCTCTGCCGGCGTTTCAGGAAGTCAGTACTTTTCTGATTGAGCGAACACCATAAACGGATGCGGGAGATAACCAGCCCAATCGCGCCGTCAGTGAGGAGGACAGTAATGCTCCAAGGCATGGATCTGCGGCAGACCGCACGATGCCAACGCGAATTTTCAGCTCTTGAAAAAAGCGTTCCAGATAACGCTCACCGCAAGGAGCCAGAAAAGAACGGCGCTGATGCGGTTGAGCCAAAAGGAGAACCTTGGGCCGGCGAGCCGCTTGGCGCCGGCAGCGGCGATCCAGCTGTAGCCCAAATGCACGACGAAGCAGACGAGCACAAAAAGCGCCGAAAGCATGACCGCCTGGGGCAGGTAGGGCTCCTCCGTGCGGATGAAGGGCGGCATCAGTGAGAGCAGGAACACAATCAGCATGATGTTGGAGGCCTGCAGAACCACGGCGCCCCAAAAAATCTTCCGGAATGTGAAGCGCTCCTGGCCGGAACGCAGCCCCTCACGCGCGGCCGAATCACTGGCTGCAGAGAGATCAAGCGCGCCCGAGCGCCAGCTCTGAAGGCCGAACCACACCAATACCAGTGCGGAGACCACCTGAAGCACGTTGTATGCCGCAGGGGAATTGGCTATCAGGGCGCCAAGCCCCGTAGCGGAAAGCGCTGACATTAATGAACACCCCAAACACGTGCCGAGCGGAGACGCCAAAACGCACTTCATGCCGCCGCGGAATCCGCTTGCAATCGTGTAGAGCACGCCGGATCCCGGCGTGATGCAGGCAACGAAAGAAACGAAGAGATATAGCGCAATGCTCTTGTCCATGGCTCTCGGGGTCCAATTCGATGGTTCAGGTTCGAGCGTTAAATGCCGGACGAAGAAAGCGAAAAGATGGACTTAATTTCGTCGTCTGTCAGGTCACCGATCCAGGATTCGCCGACACCGACGGCAAGGTCGGCCAACTCACGCTTTTTCTTAAGCATTTCGTTCACCTTTTCTTCAAAGGTGCCGGCCGTGATGAAGCGATAGACCACCACATCCCGGCGCTGACCGATTCGCCATGCCCGGTCCGAGGCCTGATCTTCTACAGCCGGATTCCACCAAAGGTCATAGTGAATGACGGCGGAGGCGGCGGTGAGGTTCAGACCCGTGCCGCCCGCCTTGAGCGACAAAATGAAGATTTCCGAGTCCGGGTTGTTCTGGAAGGCATCTACCATTTCCATGCGCTTGGCTGCGGGCACGCCGCCATGGAGAAATTCGGGCTTGCGGCCCGTAGCGTCTTCAATCCATCGAACCAGGCGTTCCCCCATTTCGCGGAACTGTGTAAAGACAAGGGCCTTGCGTCCGGACTGGCGGCAGCGGCGAAGGAGCTCGAGGAGCGCTTCAGCTTTGCCGGAGTCGGGTTTATCGACAAATTCTTTTTGGAACTGCGAGGGCGAATTGGAGATCTGCTTAAGGTTAAGAATCATGCGCAGAATCTGTCCGCGGCGTGAGAGCCGCGCCTGCGCCGCATGGAGCCTGTCGCCCGCGGCTTCCTGCTCCCGGGATTCGCGGTCAAGCGTTTCGAGCGACTCCAGATTGGCCTTGAGGCATTCTTCATAGAGCGCCACCTGCTTGGGCGTGAGCGTCGTGAAGTAGTCAACCACATTCTTTTCGGGCAGTTCATCCAGAATTCCCGGATCCGTCTTCACGCGGCGGAGGAGAAATGGCGACGTAATGCGGCGGAACCGGTCAATCGCTGCGCGGTCGCGGTGCTCTTCAATCGGCATGACAAAATCACGTCGGAACTGCGCGGGCGACCCCAAGAGGCCGGGCTCCACAATAGAAAAAATGGACCAGTACTCTGCGAGCCGGTTTTCAACGGGCGTACCCGTGAGCGCGATGACGGAATCAGCAGGAAATTCCTGTGCGGCTTTTGCCTGGCCGGTTTTGGCGTTCTTTACCGCCTGGGCTTCGTCGAGCACCAAGAGACGGAACTGCATCTGCGAGAGCTGCGGGAGTTCGCGTTTCAAAATGCCGTAAGACGTGATGATGACGTCAGGGCGGCTGTGGTCGAGCGCAAAGATCGTGCGGTCCTTGCCGTGATAGATCTGCGCCGTGAGGCTGGGCGCAAAGCGCTCAATCTCACGCTCCCAATTGACGAGAAGAGACGCGGGCGCGGCGATCAGAACTTTGCCGCGGTCCAGTTCTCCGCGGGCTTTAAGTTCTGCAACGCAGGCGATGACCTGCACGGTTTTGCCTAGGCCCATGTCGTCAGCCAAAAGGGACCCGAGCCCAAGCATGGCATTCTGAACGAGCCACGAGAAGCCGCGGATCTGATAGGGGCGAAGAACCGCATTGAGTTCCACTGGGGGCGGCAGTTCCTTGACGGCAGCCGATTCGCGAATGCGCTCAAGGAGCGCCTCGGCGGCTTCTACCCGTCGGCCGTTGGAGGACCCCGAAAGCAGGGCGCGGAGCTTGTCCCAGTTGGAAAGCTCCTTCTTCTGAGCTTCCGCCCATTCGGCCACCAATCGGTCCAGATCTTCCTTGGTGAGGTGAAAGAGCGCGCTCCCGGAGGAGAGGAGCTCGCCTTCCTGATTGATGCGTGCGCGAAGCTCAGCGAGCGTCATGCGTTCGTCGCCCACCGCGATTTCCCAGCGGAAGTCTGCAAGCGCTGCGGCATTGAGCATGCCTTGAGTGGCCAAGCGCTTTTGCATTCTGGCATTGCCGGGCGCCGCCGCCGTGAGGACGATTTCGGGTTTTTCGATCCGCCGCATGCTCTCAGGCAGCACCGCGTCGACACCGCAGGCAGAAAGCTCCGGGAGCTCGGTAAAGAGAAAGTATTCCCAGCGGCTGCGCTCAATCCGGCTCGGCAGATCGAAGTTCGGACCGAATTCAGCAAAAAGCGGGTAATCCGCCGCCAGAAGCTTCAGGGCCTCACGAACAATGCTGTTGGGGCCTGCGCCAGCCGCACTCCCTTCAGTGCCATCCCAGTCAGCGAGCGTGAGCGGTTCACCCTTGCGCGGGCCTTGCCGCGGGGGAAGACTGAGCGTGAGCTTCAGTGCGCCGTTTTCGAGTACGCCCGTCAAGAGCAGCTTGGCCGGAAGCGCCGCGCCGGCGATGGGAAGTGCGAAAAAGCCCGCCAAAACGTTTTTCAGGTCCGGCAGCGATGCTGCATTAGGCGCAAACCCTTCGCCGGTAAGCGTACTGCGCACGCGGCGCCCGACGAGGTGGCGCGCGATCTCCCGGTTTCGCTTGGACGTATGCCGCATGAGCGAAGTAATGAGGAGCGTGAGCGCAAAATAAACGCCCGCATAGGGCGCGTCGGGGTGATCGCTGAGGCCGGCAAAGGCTCGGCACTGCGGTGCGAGCGGCTGCAGGGGGAGGAGCGGTCCGATTAAAGCACTCACCTGCGAGAGGAGGTTCTTTACGCCCGGCGCATTCAATGCCGGATGCCAATAGACACACATGCCGTCGGCGGACTGATCCGCAGCGTCGGATTCGTAATGCGCCGGGGCAGGGAGCGGCAGCACAGCGCGCGCCGTCAAAATCTGCGCAGCCGCTTCAGCGAGCGCGCGCCAGACGACAAACGAGGCATCCGCCCCCGCCAGATCCCGGCGGGTCGGGATCAGAAGCGCCATGATCATGTCGCCGCTTTCCTCGGCCCAATGGATCGACTGGTCTTCCGTCTGCAGGGCAAACACAATGCGGTCCCAGGGGTGGTGCCCGGAGAGAAGCTTCAAGGAGGGGAGTTCTGCAGACGGCTCCTTCTCAATGGTGGTGAGCAGAAACCGATTCCATTTGCTGTTGGGAGAAGCGGTACCGAGCCGCTCCTGGCGAGCCTCGCGGCGTGCGAGCATCTTCAGGGCTTCGTCCGCGGTGAGCGATGCTGCCGAGAGGAGGTTCTGCATGAAGGTTCGCGCCTCAATGTCGCCGAACGCGCACCAGGAACGCTTGGCCTGAACAGCAGAGAGCCCAGAGGACGGCAGAGCGGAAACAATCGTGGGCGAGAGCATCGGTACGCCCGGAGCCTGCCAAAGCCGCAGACGCGTGAGATTAGCCTCCGCGCCCAAGTCCGGAATATCAGCTGGTGCAATGTCTGCGCTCAGCCGAAGCGCATCATCCTCAAGTTCGGCAAAGGGGAAGGTGCCTGTGAGCGCTTCACCCGCAGCAAAAAGCGGCTCTTGAGCATGGGCGACCGACGCCGCGTTCGTTTGAGCTTCTGAGAGCGTTTCCGCAGCGGGACCATCTGGAGACTGAGGAGCAGCATGGTTAACGCCCTCGGCTGAAAGCGCTTCATCGGCGCTCTTTTGAAAGTCGATGCCGATAAATTTGAACCAGCGCCCCGGATCGAGCTCCAAATCATGCATGAAAGCGGCAATGAGGAGCGCGCATTCGCTCGACATCATGCCGGGATCAAATTGAATCGAGCCGGGACGGCGCATGAAAATGTCGAGCCCAGAAGCATTAATGGCTTCAAGGAGCGGCGCAGGCAGGTCGCCCGCCCGAAGGCATTCCAGAAGGCCCGGAATCTTGGCTGCAGCTTCAACGATCGGGGCGGCAGCATGCACGGCACCCGGATAGAAATGCATGGCAAGCGTATAAGGCTGTCCGCGTGAATTTTTAAGCTTCAGGCGCACTGTTCGGGTAGTGGCATCCCATTCGAGCTTAGCTCCCCGAAGCGAGGCAAGGCGCTCCTCAGCTGCTATCCAGATGCCCGGCTGGGTGTATTGGGGAAAGGATTCCGAAAACGTGCGGAACCACTCATCCGTTTCCCAACTGATGCCGCTCGTGAAGGTCGCCATGCGCGTCGTCCTATGCCTTGGTTTTGTATTTACATTTTTGCTCAGGCGCAATCGGCGTTTCAACGCACTGCCCGGCTGCTGAATCTGAAGCAAAGAGTGCAATTTTAAACCAGGCGCTTCCTCTTGGGGCCGCTCAGCGCTTTGAGTCGGGCGCATTGGCCTTCATGCTTTGATTGTCTTTATGCGTCTAAGATCGACGCAGGCGTGCAGATAATGATCTTGTCAGAAGGAAATAAATCAAAACACGGAGTGAGGAGAGACGCTCTGAGCAGTCGTCTCACCCGACATCCGGAAGGAAAAAAGCAATGCGCAAACGCAGAAGAACGTGTACCACTATTTATCTGGGCAGCAATGACAAGCGCTTTGAGTACGTTACCGACGGCAATGTCAAATTGGCTGATTCGGTCACCATTGAGCGTTGGGTTGTGCGCCTCATGGCCTGCACCAAAGCATGGATGCGGTTAGATGCCGATGGAATGCGGACGATTCACGGCACGCGTATCGAGGGGCTTCTCAATATCGAACTCCAATGGCTGGCGGAACTCACCAAGGCCCGAACCATCGAAAGTGAAGCTTTCAGCGTAGATGACGATGACGACGACGATGACGGCGACGACAAACTCAAGCTGCGTCCGCTCACGGCCCGGGCCATCGTCGCTGCTGAAAAGGATCTCGATAAGCGCTTTGCCGATTTTGAAGTCGCCGGGGAAGCGGTGACATGCGTCTGGGAGGATGAAGATTTTGGTTCGCTCGGAAAAGATATCCCGCAGCGCTTGAAGCAGCTGGGCTTTAAACGCACGGCACCGCGGGCGCTCGAATTCTGCCGAAAATTGGTCTTCGGCAATGGCGATATCTCAACAGCGGAGGCGTCTGCGGAGGACATGGTTGCCGGGCTGCCTTCCACTTTCGGCCGGAACATCCGTCTCATTGCCGAAGCTTTTGATCTGACCCGTGATGAGCTTGAAACGCTGGCCTTTCTGGCGGTCGTCAAACATTTTGCCGGACTGCGCTCTATTTGCAATGCCTATGACTATGAGCGCCGCGGACTTGACTTGGTGGTTGAAGTGCTTTCGGCCGCATTCGGCCGCAAAGTCAGCAAAACTGTTTTTTCAAAATCGAAAACATTGTGGAATACCGGACTGATCAGCGGCATTAACAGCAGGACCCCGGATTTTGAAGATCAGATTAGCTTTCTCGATGACGGGGATTTGCTCGACACCATCTTTACGATTCCGCAGACGCTCGAGGAGATGTTTGCGCATGCCGTCACCGCGGCGCCGCAGTCCATCTTGACGCTCAAGGACTTCAGCCATCAGCCGGAAATTGAATCCTACCTGCTGCCCTACCTTAAAAAAGCTTTGGCAGAGCATCGGCAGGGCGTCAACGTGCTCCTTTACGGTCCCCCGGGAACGGGCAAAACGGAGCTCGCTCGCCTGCTGGCCAAAGAAACGGGGTCGGCGCTCTTTGAAGTGAGTCCCAAAAGCGGGCCGGACAACGGTTATCGCAGCGACAAAAACAATCGCCTGACGCGGTGGCACTGCGGGGAACGACTCTTTGCCAACACGTCTCATACGATGCTTCTGCTCGATGAGGCTGATGACGTTTGCAATGCAGGACTCATTTCCGTCTTCGGCATGGCAACGACCGCCCGCACCAATAAAGCTGAGCTCAATAAGACGCTCGAGACGGCGCCGGTGCCTACGATTTGGGCCTGCAATTCCACCGAGTCCATGGATCCCGCTCTGATGCGCCGATTCGATGTGGTGCTCGAAATTCCGATTCCGCCCGAAAGCGTGCGCCGGCGCATCTGCCGCAAGGCGTTTGACGGCGCCGTGTCAGAACACTTCATTGACCGCTGCGCGGCCTGCGAAGAACTGTCACCCGGCGTTGCCGCCAGAACGGCCGGCGTAGTGAAGACTTTGTCGGGCGAGGTGGATGCGGATGAAACAGCTGAAAAACTCATTAACGCTACCCTCATGGCGCAGTTCGGCAAGGAGCTCCCCGCAGCCTTAAACAATGTGTCAGACATGTACAGCACTGCGTTTGTCAATACCGACGCTGATCTTGACGCCATCGCAGAGGGACTTAAACGCACCCGTTCGGGGCGGCTTTGCCTCTACGGGGCGCCCGGGACAGGCAAGTCCGAGTATGTCCGGTGGCTGGCAGCCCGTCTGGATATGCCGCTCGTGATTAAACGCGCGAGCGACCTCTTGTCGCCCTATGTCGGCATGACGGAAAAGCTCATTGCCGCCGCGTTTCACAGTGCTCGCCAGCAGGGGGCGGTGCTCCTCATTGACGAAGCCGACTCGTTCCTTCAGGACCGAGCGAACGCTCGGGCTTCCTGGGAAGTGTCTCAGGTCAATGAGCTCCTCACCCAAATGGAAAGTTTCCCCGGCATCTTCTGCGCCACGACGAATCTCTTCAAAGAGATCGACCGTGCTTCGCTGCGCCGCTTTGATCTGAAGGCCGAATTTCGTCCCATGACGACGAAGCAGACGGTTGAATTTGCGAAATGCTGCGCGGGAAAGCTTGCTCTTGGTGAAATCAGTGCCGCGGATCTTGCCCGGCTCGAGCGGCTCGACGGACTGACCCCGGGCGATTTTGCCGCGGTTCGCCGCGGCGGGCGGTTTAATCCATTAAAGAACACGGCCGATTTCGTGACTCGGCTCGAGGGCGAAGTTGAGATGAAGGAGGAGGGCCGCAAGAAGCCGCAAATCGGTTTCTACTAATAATGGATGGACTGCAAGAGGGGATTACACAATGTAACAAATATTAATAAATGCGGCTGGGAATGATTCGTATTTGTGAATAATAACATTCAGTTACGTTTGTATTCGGGATTGTATGCATTCGCAGTCCTGAATGAAATCCCTCGAACTATCAGCAAACTACAACATCATGCCTGTCCGTTATCAGACACTCTCAAAATCTGCTCTCGCCGCAGCAGTTGCAGCTGCCTGTGTTTCTTTTCCCGCATGGGCTGAGGAAGATCCGGTCGACCTCGGCGCCGTCACGATCACTGCCACTGACATCAGTACCCGAACCGAACGCAATTCGACCTATAAGTCATCTGCCATGAGTACGACTACCGGGCTGGCGCTGTCGCCTCGGGAAACACCGCAGTCGGTTTCCAACGTCACGATGACCCGAATCGAGGATGAGGGGATTACGGACATGAGTGAAGCCATGCGCAAAACCACCGGCATCACCGTTATTCAGAATTCCGGTACGACTCGCTTTCTCTCGCGCGGTTTTTATGTCGACCAGATTCAGGAAGACGGCGTTTCGTCCACAGTGAGCGGCGGCGCCAGCGGGAACCCATACCGCGACGCCCAATCGCTCACCGATCTGGCGATTTATGACCACATTGAAGTGGTCCGCGGACCGACGGGACTGACGCAGTCAAACGGAGAACCCGGCGGCACTATCAATGCAGTCCGCAAACGTCCGACAGCAGATTTTCAGGCTTCGGCGAGCGCCGAAGTCGGGAGCTGGGATACCTATCGTACCGTGGGCGACATCTCCGGAAGTCTCAATGAGGCTCAGACGCTTCGCGGCCGCTTTGTCGGCATCCTCAGCAAAAAAGGCTCCTTCAAAGATGATGTGGGCGAGCAGTCCGGCACGGTGTACGGCATTCTTGAAGCCGACATTGATGAAAACACCTTGGTGACCTTCGGCGCCATTTATCAGAAGAAATCCGAAACCCCCGATTTTTTCGGGCTTCCGCTCGACGTTAACGGGAATTCACTCAACCTTCCGAAGGAAACGTATCTGGGGCTGGACTGGACAAAGAGCCACTACAACAAAACCAATCTTTTCGCCGAATTGGAGCACTACTTCAATGACGAGTGGCGCATTGTCGCCAAAGCAAATTATCTGCGCTATGACTCTGACACCGTTCTCGGGGCGCTTGTCGGTCCCGCTGCAGGCTGTGATCCCGAGCATCCGTTGGGCCAAATGAATAATCATCAAAATTATGACAATTCCGGATGGCAGGCAGCCGGGGTCCTCAATGTGAACGGCGTCTATCCGCTTTTCGGGCGCAAACATGATGTGTTTCTTACTGCCAACCTGAATCGAGAACACAGTGATTCAACCTGGCGGCGAGTTTGGGACGACACTCCTTTTGACATCACGGATTTCACCGGCAGCGAAATTGCGGAACCCGATTGGGGCAACGATTCAATTCTCAAGAATCGTACAAGCTACGACGCGGATCGAACCGATCTGGGTCTGCTGCTCGGCACCCGCTACAACCTGACGGACGAGTGGCACATTATTGCCGGCGCCCGTTATGCCAAATTCAAGTCGCGCGGGCACACATACTGGCAGATTTGGAATGGCAAGCCGGATCCCGACGGTACAACAACTTCCGAACAAACCACAACCCACCTGACGCCGTACGGCGGCGTCACATGGGATTTCGCCAAATCCTCGAGTCTGTATTTCAGCTACACCGAAATCTTCAAGCCTCAGTCGGATCGTGATGCTTCCGGAAACTTCCTCGATCCATTGGTCGGCGAAAACTATGAACTCGGGCTGAAGTCCGAGTGGTTTGACCGCAAGCTCAACACCTCGATTGCGATCTTTCATTTGTCGCAGAAAAACCGCGCGTATTACCCCGATCCGAAGAGCGACATTGCCATTGCGCTCGGCGAAGTCGTGAGCCGCGGCGTAGAGCTTGAAGCCAGCGGGGAAATTCTGCCCGGCTGGAATGTTTTTGCCGGATACACCTTCAACACTTCATCATACGAACATGATCCTTCTAAAGAAGGCGACACCTACAGTCCCTATACAGCCAAACACATTCTGAGGGCTTATACGACCTTTGAGCTCCCCGGACCGGCCTACCGCTGGACGGTCGGGGCCGGCGCGCAGGTTCAAAGCCGAACCAAAAACACGATTAACAAATACCCCTACACGCTGGAGCAGGGCGGCTTTGTTGTTTACGACGCTTCAGTCCACTACAAAATCACCGACAAGATCAAAGCAAGCTTCATCGTCAACAATATCTTTGACCGTCGGTATTTTCTCAACGTGAACAACCGCGCCCTCAGCATGAACAGCTATTACGGTGATCCGCGCAATTTCCTGCTGCGCATCTCGGCCGAATACTGATGAACCCGCCTGCCTAGGGGACCAGAGCCCGTGATCCCAAAAGGATTGCGGGCTCAGCGTGTTCCCTGCAACCGTCACCCGCCCTTCGTTTATGAATCTGCTGCGCAACTTTTACCGACTCGCTGCTCCGTTCTGGCTCACACGTCAAAGCTGGAAAGCCTGGCTGGCTTTGGGATCTGCGATTGCATGCTCGCTCTTATTTGTTCAGGTCGTTGTCCTGGTGGCACGATGGCAGAAGGCCTTTTTCGATGCCTTGTCCAATTTCGGCGCCAAGGAAATCCCTCAGCTGCTCCTTGAATATCTCTTTTACCTCGCGGCAATGACGGCTCTCATTGTCATTGGCAACTGGATTCTCAAGCGACTCAAGTTTGCCTGGCGTGAGCACATGACCGTTGCGTTCGAACGCCGCTGGCTCTCTGAACATCGTCAGTATCGCCTGCAGCTTTCCGGGGAACCAGACAATCCCGATCAGCGAATTGCCGAGGACTTGTGGCTGCTCTCAGAGCTGACGCTCAATCTCGTCAAAAGTTTCTGTCAGACCATGGCGCGTCTCATTTCGTTTATCGGACTGCTGTGGGCTGCCTCAGGCGTACAGAAAGCCGTCATCGGCGGAGTGGAAATAGAAATTTCCGGTTATCTCGTCTGGTGCGCTCTCGGTTTTTCCGTCGTCTCTACTTTGCTGATGCACTGGGTCGGCAATCCCTTGCGGGCGCTTAATGTGACGCGTCAGCATACGGAAGCGGACTACCGTTCTGCATTGCTGCTCATTCGAGAAAATGCTGCCGAGATCGCCTTTATGAACGGAGAAGAGACGGACCGCATGAGGCTGCGGGACGCGTTCCGGCATATTCGAAAGAATTGGCGCGCGCTGATTAAGCGGGAAGTGAAGGTCGAAACTTTTACGGCGCTGCAAATGCGGCTGACGTGGTTCATTCCCATCGCTGCAACCCTGCCGCTCTACCTGCAGAAAAGCATCACGCTCGGCGGCATGATGCTGGCTCAGACGGCATTTTCAAATGTGGTCGACGGATTCGATTGGTTCATCAACTCCTACCGCAATCTGATTCTGCTGGCTGCTGTTGTGGATCGTCTGTCCGGGTTCCAAAGCGCTATGGATAAATTGCCGGAGGCGCCCGAAAGCGAACGTGTTGATGACGCCGTGCTGAAGCTTGAAAATGTCACGCTCATGAGACCGAATGCGGGCGTCCTCGCCGCCGGCATTCAAGGCGAATTCCGCCGCCCCGGCTGGGTGCGGATCAGCGGGCCGAGCGGCACCGGCAAAACGACGCTTTTGCGAAGCATCGCCGGCCTGTGGCCTTGGCGTACCGGGAAAATCACGCTCTCGCGCGGCGCCTTTTTTGTTCCCCAGAAACCCTACCTGCCTAAAGGCACGCTGAGATCCGTTCTGAGTTACCCGAACCCTAAGGTGAAGAACGGCGCTGAGCTCAAGCGCGTATTAAGGCTGGTTGGTCTCCCTCAGCTCGAGAACGAACTCGACAAGCCCATGGATTGGGGCAAACGGCTTTCCGGCGGCGAAACACAAAGAGTGTCCGCAGCGCGGGTGCTTTTGTGCCGGCCCAAAATGGTTTTTCTCGACGAACCGACTGGTCAGCTCGACTCACGCTCAGCAGAGGCACTTTTGCGGGTGCTTCAGAGTGAACTCCCGGATACGCACTTTTTTGTCATTGCGCATCAGAATGAGGTCGATCAATTAGGCGCTCGAACGTTTGAACTTCATCCTGCAGCGGGTGCTGCCGGTTAAATGAAACAACTGCAGGGACGCGAAATGAAATTGGGGCGCCCCGAAGGATGCCTTCGAGCCGCCCCAGTTTTTTTGGAATCAGGAAGCTTCTGATCAGATCACATCAGGTAAATCGCGGTCGACATGCAGATGATTGCCATCGCAACGGAGAGCGAATTCAAATTAGCCGCTTTGCCAAGATCTCCCTCAAGGGCTGCGGTGTAAATCAGGTTCATGGCCGGAACCGGCGCAAAGGCAACCAGCACCATGGCTCGGCGAACGTCGTAATCCCAAGGCAGGCAGTACCAGAAAAAGAGTGCGAGCCCCACCTGAATCACCAGACGCACGGCGAGGATCTTCAGAATGTAAAGAAGATCCTTGAATGTCACCGACAAATTGATCGATTCGCCGATCATGATCATGCAGAGGAACGTGTTGGCGGCAGCGCCGAACCCTGTAACGGTGGTAACCACTTCGGGCAGTTTGATCTCCAAGAGGCAAAGCACCACCATAAAGAGGAAAGCGACGATCGGTCCGGAGTGGAGGAGGTTGTAGCAAATGCGCTTAGCCATTGAAAGCCAGGACGTTTTCGAACGCATGCTTTCAATGATTGCGTAGGTGCCGCCGGCCGCCATCACCGCGTTGCCGACGTCGGCCATTAAGGTCGTCACCAGTCCGCTCGTCGGGAGAAACGCCTGAACATAGGGCACGGCAAAAGGTCCGATCGAGAGGCCGCAGGTATTGAGCCGGCGAAAATCCCGTTCATCTTTATCCGCAGCACGCATCGTCCAAAGAAAGGCCACAATGAGAAAGGCGATGTTGGCGAGAAAGCCAAGGAGCGCAATCAAGGCCATTTCGCCGCCGATGGTTGTGCCGTTAAGTCCCGTAATGGTTGTGCAGGGCAGCGTCACAAACATCACCAAGCCGCTGATTGCCTGAAAAGCCTCGGGCTTTAAGACGTTGAATTTTCGCAGACACCAACCGAGCGTAATGAAGGAGATAAAGGCAACGACCTTATAAAAACTCGGATCCATGATGACGACAGTGAGCGCGCGCAGGCGCTTCGAAGAAACTAGCGGTGAGTGACAACAAACACTGAAGCGGCTTGGGTCAAGCACCGTGCCCCCAAGCTTTCAGCATCTCAAACTTAAGCGCATCATTATCGGCGTTTCTGCGCGCTTTTGCCTCATTCCGCCGGAGGAGGTCCGATTGACGCTGGTCACACAGCAGCATCGGCCGGAATACTGAAGCCGCCGCTAGAACGCTTGCAAAACAAACGGCTCACGTCCCAAAGCGCAAAAACCTCCGCAGAAAGGAGTCTGCGGAGGTCTCTTTGAACGAGCACGAATGAGTGTTAAACCTTATCCGTGCCGATTCACTGCTCGAACCGTGCCGGCGGTCAGCTCAGCAGCAAAGCGTTCAGCCGCTTGAGGAACCCTGACGGGTCTTTAAGCGACCCTTCTTCAGCGAGGAGCGCCTGATCGAGGAGCACTGCAGCCCATTCGCTGAATTTCGCCGGATCCGTTTCCTTGAGGGCCTTCTGCACCAGCGGATTTTCCACGTTGACTTCCAGCGTGTACTTTTCTTCCGGCACCGTCTGACCGGCGGCTTCGAGCATGCGGCGCATCTGCTGCGTGAGCATCTGATCGTGAGCGCCGACCACGCATGTGGCGGAGTCCACCAGACGAGCAGAGGCCTTCACGTCGGCAACACGGTCGCCGAGCGCGGCCTTAAAGCGCGCTACCGCAGCGTCTTCATCCGCTTTCGAAGTTTCAACGGCCTGTTCAGCTTCGCCGTCCTTCGTTTTGATGTCGCCGAGCTCGAGGTCAGCTGCCGTCGCGGAGATGAATTTCTTTCCTTCGAATTCGGTGAGTGAACCCATCATCCACTCATCGATGCGGTCCCAAAGGAGGAGCACCTCAACGTTCTTTTTCTTGAGCCCCTCAAGATAGGGCGAGCCCATCGCCGCTTCGCGGCTGCCCGCGATCAGGTAGTAGATCGCTTTCTGACCTTCGGGCATGCGCTCAAGGTACTGTTTGAGCGTGACGTTTTCGCTGCCCTCCGACGCAGTTGACGCGAAGCGCAGAAGCTTAAGCACAGCTTCGCGGTTGTCCGGATCTTCAACAACGCCTTCCTTCAACACGCGTCCGAACTGCGTCCAGAACGTGATCTCTTTCTCTCCCTCGAGTTTTTCAAACATCGAGAGGCAGCGCTTGGTCAGTGCTTTCTTCAGTTTGGCAGCCGTGCGGCTTTCCTGCAGCAGTTCGCGTGAAACGTTGAGCGGCAGATCGTTCGTATCAACGAGGCCCTTGACGAAACGGAGGTAATTGGGAAGGAACGCTTCAGCACGGTCCATGATGAACACGCGTTCTACGAAGAGCTTCAGCCCCTTTTGCACATCGCGGTTATAAAGATCATAGGGCGCCGTCGACGGGCAGAAGAGGAGCGACGTGTATTCAAGGTCGCCTTCCACGCGGTTGTGTGCCCAGCAGAGCGGATCCTGCCAGTCGTGCGTCAGGTGCTTATAGAATTCTTTGTATTGATCATCGGTCACATCTTTGGGCGGAAGCGTCCAAAGCGCTTTGGCGTCATTCACTTGAACCCATTCCGTCGTCTCGGGTTCGCCTTCTTTTTCAGCGGGCTTCGTTTCAAAGAGGTAGACGGGGACCGAAATATGGTCAGAGTACTTCGTGATCGTTTCGCGAAGCGTCCAAGGCATGAGGAATGTCTCTTCGTCCTTCTTCATGTGAAGAATGACGTCGGTGCCGCGTTCAGCACGGGTTGTGAGTTCGCTCGTGAAGGTGCCCGAACCGTCGGATTCCCACTTCACCGCTTCGTTTTCGGCCGCGCCGGCAGCACGAGATACGACCGTTACTTTGTCGGCCACGATAAAGGCCGAGTAAAAGCCCACGCCGAACTGTCCGATCTGCTGCGCATCCTTGGCCTGATCAGCGGAAAGGTGCTCGAGAAAGTCTTCCGTGCCGGACTGCGCAATCGTGCCGAGATGCTGGTTGGCCTGTTCGAGCGTCATGCCGATGCCGTTGTCGGAAATGGTGAGCGTGCCGGCCTCTTTGTCAGCACGGATTCGGACGGCAAAAGCAGGATCGCCCTGAAGGAGTTCAGGGTGCGAAATGGATTCAAACCGCAGCTTATCGATGGCGTCAGACGCGTTCGAGACAAGCTCGCGCAGAAACACCTCTTTGTTGGAGTAGAGCGAGTTGGCGAGGAGCTTAAGGAGCTTGCTCACCTTGGTTTGAAAAGCATGAACTTCTGCAGCCATTTTCTTCTTGTATCTCCGAAAAATGCTTTTGGGCGGGCTTCTCATGTATTCACGTCCTCACGCAGAGCGCCGAAAAGCCCGATCAATAGGGGCTATATGGGGACGGCTTCTTGATTTTCAAGTCCTGCGGCATAGAGATGCTGCGCTGTTCGGTCAGGGCGCATGGAAAAGAAGGCAGCGCTTCAGAAAAACGCCGTTCGAAAAAAAGCGGTCTCAACCGCAAGGGCAGACCGCTTCCAAGAGATTAATGCTCTCAAAAATGAAGCCTTGAAGGCTTATCCATCAGAACTTGTGCACGATGCCCGCGGTGAACTGATAAATATCTTCGGCAGCAGCGGGCTTCTGGGCCTCATAGGCGCTCGAATTGTTCGAATGGATCCAGCCGGCGGCCGTATAAAGCGTCGTGCGGCGGCTGAGCGAATACGTATAGCCGACGGCAGTCTGGCAGGTTTTCATCGAGATTGCGCTGTCGCGGCTCGCTTCGAAATCGCCGTACCCGAAAGAGGCCTTGAACGTACCGCCAAAGAGCGGCACATCTGCGCCGATGTTGACGCCGAAACCGTCAACGCCCGAATCCTGATGGAAGGTCGTCGTCTTCGCGGCATTCGCGTAGTTTTCGAAAATCTGTCCGTAGACAAAGAATTTTGCCCAGCCGGCGTTGTAGTTCGCGCCGAGGTTATAGGAGAACGCGTCGTCAAGCTGAGCTTCATCGGCTGCGGGCTGGGCATGGTTGATGCTTTCAATGCCGGCAGCGACCATCAGCGCTTCATTTTGATAACGCACGGCAGCGCTCAGCATGCGCTCAACGCTCGACTTCCCTTCGACGCCTTTATCGCCGTAGCTTTTCGTGTCGGAACCGAAGGAGTACTGCACCGTGGCGTCAAAGCCCGCCCATTTCGGGGTCGTGTAGGCGACGGCATTGTCAATAAATTCGTAGCCGAGCGAAACGACCTGCAGATGGCCGCCGATATCGCCCCAGCCGCAGGAGAAGGGACTCACGACGTGCCCAAAGCGGGCGTAGGGGCCGTTGCCGCCCACCATGGAGCCCATACGGCCAAAGGACAGGTAGCCGAAGGTCCCGTCGAGAAAGAGCCGGGCATCTCGGCCGAAGAGCCGGCCGTTCTGCCCCAAAGAGCCCGTGTCGGTGCCAAAACCATTTTCAAGCACAAAGCCGACCTTAAGACCATTGGCGAGGGTTTCGGTGCCTTTGATGCCAAAGCGCGAACCGATGTACTGTCCGGAAGTCATCTGCAGCGCTGCAGAATCCGAGCCGTCCGCGTTGGTGCGGTCCTGCCAGGTCAAGCCGTAGTCAAGAACGCCGTAAACCTCAATGTCTGAAGCGGCGGCAGAGACGGCTGCGCAAAGGAGCGCGGCGGCGAGGAGGGTTTGCTTCTTCATGAGCCTATTCCTTTTTTTCTGGAGACCCCCGGCCGCATGTCGCCATGAAGCTTTCGGGGGGCTGCGGTTTGTTGTTGAAAAGATGAGGAAAAAACACAAAAAAACACCCGTTCGAACGGCGCGAAGTCACGCTCGAACGAGTGCTGGGAGCCGAGGCTTATGCAGGCTTAGGCCTCAATGCGGCATGCGTTAAGCCTTGGCGAGGTGCTTGCCGACGAGACGGCCGAAGGTGACCGTGCGGCCGCAGGCCACGCCGGTAGCAAGGTTCGGGTAGGTGTTGGCGAAGAAGCCGCCCGAATCGTTGCCGATAACGTAGAGACCCGGAATGGGATTGCCGTCGGTGTCGATCGCGTTCATCGTCGTGTCAATGCGGATGCCGTCCATCGTGCAGAGGATGTAGCCCGTGTTTTTGGCGCCGTAGAAGGGTGCCTTCGTAAGCGCAGCCAGACGGTGCGGTTCTTTGCCGTAGTCTTCGTCCTTGCCGTTTTGGGCGAGCGTGTTGTAGCGCTCGACCGTGGCTTTGAGCGTCTTTTCGGGGAGACCGAGCTTGCGGGCGAGCTCTTCAATCGTGTCGGCCTTCACTACAAAGCCTTTTTCAATCAGACCCGGGAGCATCTTTTCTGCGAAGACGCTCCAGAGAATGTTGGGATCAGCGCCGTTTTCAAAGGGGTGCACGCGCGAGCACCCGTGCATCTTGAACTGCTTGGTCTGTTCGGGCCAATTGGCGTCAAAGAGCGTGTAGTGGCAGTGCCCCTTCTGATATTCGTCAGCGTGAAGAATGTTTTCGTAGGTGCCCGATTCGTTGAAGAAGCGCTTGCCGTCAGCGTTAACCTTGAGCCAAGGCTGAGAGCCGATCCAGAAGAACCCCGAATCGCCCTTCTTGGCGGTTTCGGCGCCGGTCGGCTGATCAATACGCAGCGCGCAGCGGTCAAAGAGCATCGTCGAATGGGTTTCATCCATCGCCGCACCCGCCCAAAGGCAGGCACGAATGCCGTCACCGCGTGCGCCCGGCAGACCGCCGTTGCGGCCGATGACGCGCAGATTCCAGGGCTGAAGGGCTTCGAGCATCTGGTAGTTCTGCGCGTAGCCGCCGGTGGCGACGACCACGCCCTTCTTGGCGATGTAGCGCACAAACTTGCCGTCGCCCGTTTCGGCGATGCAGCCCGTCACGCGGCCCGCCTGCTTTTCAAGCTTCACCATGCAGGTGTTGTAGTCAAAGCGGGCGCCGAGTTTCTTGGCGTAATCAACCAGCACGATGTTGCCGTTAAGCTTCTTGCCGTCTTCGGTCGTCTTGCCGGCCCAGCGAGGAGAGTGGCCGATGGCAAAGTGTTCGTAGCGGGTATGGTCGTCCTTGTCGCCTGATTCATGCCAGAGCTCGACGCCGCGTTCGGCGAGACGGTCGCCGTACCAGTCAACGACGGCGCCCGACTGCTCGCAGAAGACCTTGACGAGGTCCTGATTGATGTGGCCGGCCGCGTACTGGGTCATCATCGTCACGAAATCAAACTTATCGATCTTCGTGCCCCAGGCCTTTTGATAGCGGGAGTCGAGACCGCCCACGTCGCCGCGCACGCCGGTGCCCGTCGAGAAACGATCGATGCCGATCACCTTGGCGCCTTCTTCGGCAGCCGCGCAGACCGCAAAGAGACCGCCCGTGCCGCAGCCGACAACGAGCACATCGGTGGTATAGGTCGCGGTGATGCTCTTTTCAGCAATCTCAGGCGCCTTGCCGAGCCAATCGCCCGAATCCGCATCGGCATCGGCGCCGTTGGAGACGACTTCAACGGGGATTTCACCCTTGGCCTGCGCAATGCACTTGCCGGCGGCCTTCATGACGGCATTCGACGTGATGGAAGCGCCCGAAACGACATCAATCTGAGCGGATTGGGCCGCCATGAGCGAAGTCTTGAGTCGTTCGGCAGCCGCCTGACCGATGGACGGGGTCTCGTGGGCAACATTGAGAACGACATCCGTGATGCGGTTTTCGTCAAAGGTCATCGTAACGACGATGTCGCCGATGCCGGCTGCCTTGGCCGAATAAGTGCCCGGGATATAAAGCCCCTTGGCGGGTTTGGCGGCCAGGGCGGCCGTGGAGACGGTCGAGACGGCCAGCGTCGCGCCGCCGGCAAGACCCGTTCTCAGGAACGAACGACGAGAGAGATTCGACATGTATCTTCCTTGATGCTTCAAATATTCGTGACCTCGAAAGGCCATCGGAGGTGTTCGCAGGGAATGCGCGCTCGGCGCAGGACCGCGTCGGGTCTTCCACGGCCCAAAGCGGTTGGATGCACGCATGATGGGACTGCGGGTTGTACACAGGTCAAGCGGTAAAATACCAAACGAGATCATCAAATCGTTCGATACAATCGAACGTAGATGACGGTGCACGTCAGTCCAAAGACGGACGGAGGACAACAAGGAATCTCTTGAATTTACTTAAAATATTGACGAACATGCGGCGATATGCTGCTCAATAGGGCGCTCGATCTGTAGACTTCGCACGCCGGAGCGCTTTTGGCCGCTAAATGTTCAGCTTTCCCGATGGAGACTATGCAACATGTCTGAAATCCCAAAGAAATCAAAGCCTATTTCAGTCAGACGGTATCGCATTGGGGACTACGCCCACTACATGGGGGTAGGGCGCGACTTTTTGAAGCATTATGAAAAATGCGGTCTCCTCAGTGCGGATCACCACGACAACGGCTACCGTCACTTTGGCTTTGAACAGTCGAGTCTCATTTTGGAATGCATGCGGCTGCGCAACTGCGGCTATACCGTCCGTGAAATGGGCGGCATGCTTCGTGATTTGTCGGGCGTGGAAGTGCGCCAATCCCTGCATGAGGCGAGGGAAGCACTCGAAAAGCGCATCAAACACACGCAGGCGATTGCGGCAGAAATCGAGCGCCTTGAGAAATGGTTCGATATCCGGCAGAGCCAGCCCGAAGATTGGGAGGTCACTTCAGCTGAAGGGCGTTACTATCTGCCGCACGCCAACGGATCCCAGTTTCTCGAGGATGAGCGGATCTATGAAATTCTGCCGCAGTGGCTCGACTGGCTCTCGGTTGTAAAGTCTTCGCTTAAGTTCAATGCGCCCGATCAGGCTGGCAACGGTTTTTCATATCAATGGGGGCTTTCCGTTGAGGCGTCAAAAGCAGAGCGCTGCGGCATACCGATCAACGGTGCTGTTCAATTCATACCGCCCGAGAAGGTGTTCGTCTATCACTTCGGCGGTCTTGGCCGGCTCAAGGTTCTCGAACGCCTTGCCAACGGCACTCATCCGCTCTTTGAAGTGCTTCAATCGCTCAATCTCCGTATCACGGGCGACTGCTTCATGGATATCTTTATGACGGCAAACCGCAAAGCGGGCGGCGAAGGCTACGGAGTATTTCGAATTCCAGTGGAGCCGAAAGCATCGCCTGACGCAAAGTCGATCGGCGAAATGAAATGCGTCATTTAAAGCATTCCCTGCAGTGAAAGCCGCTCATTAGTAATGAGTGCATTAAAACGCAGCAATCCTCACACCGTCTCCAAAGGCGGGTATTCGTGCAGGTCACTCTTTAAGAGCGCCATCAATCGGCTGTTAATGAAAAGTTTTTCTCGGCCTGCCGCAGCGGAGTGCAGAATGCCGGCTTGAGTGAGTAAATTGAGGTATTTCATTGCGGTCTGCCGTTTTGCAATACCTGCCTCAGTCAATGCGGCAATTCGACAGCAGGGACGCATAAAAATGATTTGCACTAGCTCAGGCGAATAAACGCCTTTGAGCAAAGGACTCGCTTCTATAAAACAGGTTGTCTCGCGCTTTAACCTGGTAATAGCTTCAGCTTTTAGGCAGGTCCAAAGAGCGGTCTCTTCAACAGCCTGAAGCATGAAAAGAATCCAGTCCTCCCAAGCCCCTTCTTTTGTGACGTTGAGAAGAGCGGCATAGTATTTGAGTTTATGCCGGATGATATATCTTGACAAATACAGAACAGGCTGGCTGAGAAGCCCGCTCTCAGCTAAATAGAGAATATTCAGGATCCGCCCCGTACGGCCGTTCCCGTCCGAAAAAGGATGAATGGCTTCGAACTGATAGTGCGCAATCGCCATTTTGACCAGCGGATCCATTTCGCTTGGTGAATGCAGGAATTCGACAAGGTTGTGCAATTTTTCCAAAATAAGCGCTTCTCCAGCGGGCGGCGTATAAATTACCTGACCGGAAGAAGCTGACGCAATGCAGGTTCCGTTAAGTTTTCTTACGGACACCTTTGAGCCGCGCAGCGTACTTGAGACGGCAGTCATCGTCCGCAAAGAAAGCGGACAACGCTTCAGACTGTCCATTCCTTTCCAAAGTGCCTGCCGATACCGCAGCACCTCTTTGGCGGCATCATCTGCCTGCGAGTCTGCATCTAGATACTTGAACAGGTTGTCCGTCGCCGCAGCGATATTTTCAATTTCGCTTGAAGCTTGGGCTTCCAGAACAGGAATAATTTGGACAAAGATCTCCTTCTCTGGGAGAAGTCTCACCGTCTGATGAAGGCGCTCTAGAGCCACGCGGGATTGGGTTGTCTGGCGGAAGATCTTTGCCGTCTCCCTAAATGGAGGCGGAAGCTCCGGAAGATTGTTATAGGGGCTGGCAGGTTTCCACATGGCAGTTTGATGTTTAAAAAGTATCAGACCTTCGACAAGAGGCCTTTTATATGTCGAAAATTGGAGCATCCATGAACATATCCGCGGTCATCTGTCGAAAAAAACGCAAATCATCGACAGGTCGTTCAAAGCGGAGCGGCTTACCGGATGCCGTCAATCCTGATCGTGCATCGATGTCATTATGCAATGGGCGCTTCGTCGCAGCAGCATGTCAGCACATGACTCGAGCAATTCGCGGCGCGGATTTCGAAGAGAGGGCAATGGCAGAGAGCCGCTGCAATGCGCTGGTCGTTACCGCCCGGCATCTTTTCACTGCCGCTCATAGAAGTATTGTTCATTAAACCGGAGGAACCGTTCAAAAGCTTTGAGAAAGAAGAGCGTTTCGACACAATAAAGACATAATGCTCATGCCGAATAGAACTTCGAATGGCAGACGGTATGACTGCCAGCTGTCCTTCTCTAATATTGGCTTTGGTCTTCTCAAACACCGCGAGACGGCCCGATCGTTCTCGAATGACTCGTTCAGCCTGTTTTTCATCGCCAAAGAATGAGCCTGCCCGGAATAATACTGTTTGAGCAGAGCCTCGCACATCAAAGCGCTTAACGGTTATGCCTTCGGCATCAAGCCGTTCTTTTGCCGCATCCGGATTGAATCCCCTTTAATCATTGAGCTCCAATACGAGACATATTCCCGCATACATCCGCCTTATAAGACGGCATCAGCACTTACGCGGGCTTATTAAGAAAGCAAGCAGCGCATTCCAAATGCTTCTCCGCCGAATGCAAAAGTTCAATTGCAGACACTCCGCCGCTTTATCGCCGATGATGAGAGCATTTTCAATTCGGGGCAATGGGATGAATGGATTCCCCATAACATTATTCTCCTTTGAGCTGAATGATTTGATCAGCCAGCGGATACAGAAATGCCTGATGCGTGACGAGCACGATGACGGTATGAGGAAGCTCTTTGCCAAGCAGTTCAATCATTTCACGTGCATTGACCGGATCCAGCCCGCTGGTCATCTCATCGAGGAGCAGAACATCGGGCTTCGCAATCAGCGCGCGCAGCAGCGAAAGCCGCTGAACCTCACCGCCCGAGAGTACGGTTGACCAGTCCGCGCTTTCGCGGAGCTTATCCGTCAGATGCGTGAGGCGGGCTTTGGAAAGGAGCGCTGCGGCCCTTTCGTCGGTGAGTTCATCGGGGGCTTTAGGATAGGCCAGCGCATCAAACAGTTCGCCTTTGGGGAGATAGGGGGTTTGAGGCATCCAAAGCACGCTGCCGCCGCAGCGGATACAGCCCGTGAAGCTCTCTGAAAAGCCCGCAAGCACGCGCAGCAGCGTGGTTTTGCCGATGCCAGAGGGGCCGGCAATAATGGCGAGGGACCCTGGCTTCAGGCTGAAGGAAACAGGAATCTCAGCATTCAGGGCGGCAGCCCGCCGCGCGGAATTTTGAGGAGGATATCCGCAGAAAGCCCAACAGAACGCTTGCTGTCTGCGCTGTTGAGCGCTTGAATTTGCCGGCGTGTTTGATCTGCCTGCGTCAGTCCGGACTCCAAACGCTCCAGACGCTCATAAGCAGCGGCGAGTGCTGCCAGCTCTTCGTAGGACATGATGATCCATGAGAGTGACCTTGCAACATCATTAAAGGCTCCGCGTATCTGCATTAAGCCGCCGAGCTGGATTACTCCGGCCAAAAAACTCGGCAGCGCAAAAAAGATCGGAGCGAGATGCGTGAATTGGCCGACGCCGACGGTAAAGAGATTGAGATCTCTTTTGCGCTTGACCAAAGCAATCAAGACACGCAAAAGCTGATGGAAGCGCTCGGAAAGACTGGCCTCTTCGACAGACTCTGCATGTGCGCCGGCGATGGCATCGGCATGACGGCGCTTCTCCATAAGCGCAGCGCGCAGGTTGGCTTCCATATGCTGAGCATTGATGTTGAGCGGTTTGAGCTTTCGGCCGATGAGATGCGTCAGTCCGGAAGCGACAATCGTATAGAGAACGCAGACCCAGAACATGTAGCCCGGGATCGTGAAGCCCCACACTTCGGCCGAGCCCGAGAGCTGCCAGAGGATGACGGAAAAGCTTCCGACCGTCAGCAGCGAATCGTAGAGACTGACGGCAAGGCTGACGGATAAGCTGACGACAAGACGGACGTCTTCAGCAATGCGTTGGTCGGGGTTATCAGGTTCTTCACCGCTCTCGCGAAGCAGGTAATGAGCGCTTTGCGGTGAAAGCCAGCGTTTGAAGAAAACTTCGGTCAGGTCGCGGCGCAGCGCAAGCATCAGCCGATCTTTGATGTAGCCCGCCCAGACTAAAAGGATGATGATGGCCGCAGCCAGACCGATGAAATAAAAGAGTTCGCGAAAGATCGCTGCTTTATTCACCGCCTGGAGCGCATTGAAGAACCGGCCGTTCCAATCGTTGTAGAGAACAGCCAGCTTAATGTTGACTGCATAGGCGGCAAGCACAAGAGCAGCCAGCGCCCAGATTCGCCATTGAGTACGGCTGAAAAGACGGGCAGCGATCAGGCGGCGCAGGCCATTGGGCGCTATGGGTGTCCGCATGTCAGCGAATTAATAGAGGTTAATGCCGAACAGGTCTGCCGCAAAGTCGACACCGATGTGAGGCATGCGGCAGGAACCGTCAAAAGGCGATCGGCTCATCGGAGGCATCGGAGGAAGCGGAGCATGGCTTTGCTCATCCGAGGAGTCGATCGCGCATTGGAAAGTGCTTAGAACTGCGCCGAGAGCCACAGGCGGACGCCGCGGCCGCTGCCGTAGGAGCCGTTCAGCATCCGGTATTCCTTGTCAAAAAGGTTTACCACGGCGATGCCGGCCTGCAGGTTAGCCAGGTCGGCGACCTTTGGGGACCATTCCGCACCGAGCGAGTGTGTGAGGAAGCTTGAGAAATGCAGATTTTTTCCGGTCGCACGGTCCTCCACACTGCTTTCGCCGCCTTTGCTCCAGTGAGCTCGATACCAAACATTGATCGCCTGAGCGGGGAACGCATAAGCGAGCTTCAGATTGGCGGACTGCGGCGTAATGCCGTTCATGCGCTCGTTGGTCTCTTTGTCGACAGCATGGAGAAGACCGTAGCTCACAGAGGTTGAAAACTGACCTGCCGCATAGGTGCCCGAGAGCTCAATGCCTTTGCGGACAACATGGCCGACGTTTTGCGACGAGTAATAGACGGTGGGCGGTGTTGTAGGCTCAAACCAACCCTTGGGCGCAATGAAATCCTTGACGTCGTCATAGAAAAAGACCGCTTTGGCGAAAAGATGGTCATCGCTGCCGAAGACGCCGTCAGCCTTGAAGCTGGAACCCGCCTCATAGTTGAGCGACTTCTCGGGCTTTAAATCCGGATTGGGCACGACAACGGTATGGGTTCCGGGCCAAACCATCGAAAAATAGAGTTCATCGAGGATCGGCGGGCGGTAGCCGGTATTGACTGAAGCCCAAAGGCTCACCGGCTTCGCCGGCTTCACTGTAAGCGTCAGACCCGGCGTGAACTTTGAATCCGAAACAGAGGCGAATCCGGTATTGGATTCGCGCTTATAGTAGTTCCAGCGAAGCACGGGCGTGAGCGCAAGGTAATCGGTAATCGCGTACTGATCCTGGATAAACAGCCCCGCATCGACAGCATCTGAATCCGGCCGACTGGGCGCATTGACCCAATGTCCGCTGCTGTCCGCTTCAACACCGCTTTGAGATTTTTTATAGATGTCGCCGCCCACGGTGAGCGCATGCTGCCCGGCAGCCGAAAATTCGAACGTGTTCTGCAGATTGCCGCCGATTGAATCAAAATTGTTCTGCGCCTTCTTAATGCCGCTGTCAAAGCTGAAGGTTGAATCGACATACTGCACGGCAGCGCTCAGATTGAGCAGCGGTCCGCTGTTGAAATCCCATTTGCCGGTAATGCGGTTCTGTTTGTTTTTATAGAACCAGCGGTCTTGACGCCCCCATTCGTCTTGGGCTTCATCAAAGTTGTAGGCGAGTGAGAAGGCCATTTCATCCGTCGGCAGCGCGGAAACTTTGGCGATGACGGAGGTGTATTCGGCATCCGAATTATTGTCGATTCGCCGGCCGCTCGAGTTCTTCACATTGCCCGAATCCCGGCGATTGACGCCCACGAGTACGTCCCAAATATCATGACGGCCGAAGACATATGCGCTTTTCTGCCATTCCTTGGTGTCAGAGGCGTAGCCGGTCTTTACCTTCACGCCGTAGTTTTTGTCCGTACCGGCCAGAAAATCTGCAGCCGACTTAGTCGTCACAGAAAGGGTTCCCCCGATGCCGCCGTTGCCGTAGAGGGAACTGCCGCCGCCGCGCTTTACTTCCACCTGCTTAAGCAGTTCCGGATCGATAAAGATGCCGATAAATTGATTGCCGGCGGCAGTGGTGTCGTCCTGCCGAAGGCCGTCCACCAGATAGGTGATCTGATTGGGCTCGGAACCGCGAATACGGATGCGGCTGAACATAACGCTGGAGGACGATTCCACATCGACGTTCGGAATGTCGAGGAGTGTATCCGTAAAGGTCTGAGGCACGGTTTCCTCAATATCCTTCGCCTTAACGACCGAAATGGAAGAGGCCGCCTGCGAAAGCGGCTGTGCGGTACGCGTTGCGGTGACTACAACCGGATCCAATTCCAGATATGCGGCCGATTCCGCCCAGAGACTGCCCGACAGTGCGGAAAGCAGGGCGGCAGCAAGCGGAAGCTGCAGCTGCTGCGTCATCGCCGGTGATAGTGATTTGTGCTTGGACATAAAATACGCTGCAGGAACTTGTTGAGCTCGGCTGCATCCAAAAAGATGAAAATAATTCTCATTACCGCAATGTGTCCAAGACTTCTGGGCCGCCTTGTTCAATTAACCCGTCAGTAAACTAATTTACTTAGAAAACAATACCTTGAATGCGGTATGGGGGTGGTGTTCACGAGAGTAGCTCTCGTTTTTTAGACAGCCGATCACAAAAGCACTCAAAAAAAATGACAGCGTTTGAGACTGCACTTTTATGCATGACGAATAGGGGGGCGCCGGGGTTGCATCACCGATGTTGGTTTTCGGCAAGTGCCCATTTATTAGGCAGCCGCAGACGACGCAGACAGCCGCATCCCAACAGAAATCCGCCGCTAATCAACGTTCGGCAGACGGACGCACTCCGCGGATCTGGTAAAAGTACCAATGACAGTATGTAGGAGATAGCCAAGTGATGGCACTACATATAGTGTTTCTTAAGAAATGATACTTCCACGGAATGCGCGTTACTTCTGAAGCACTACCTATATAGAGGTAATTTGCAGCAATCTTTCAGCAGACTCAAGCAGTTCGAATTTCATCTCTCAATTCAATAGAAAAACCCTATCGATTGAAGCGTCAGCTGAGCGTCTTTTTACCTGTACACTTCCCGTCCAACTTCTGGGAAAGATTGCTGCGGGCAGAAGCGGTGGTCGGCACAGCTGTCGAAACAGCGCGTCGCGGCATTTTTTCTCTCAAAGATCAATTCGCTCGAGAGACCGCATCAGACGGCCGAGCGCTCGAGATAAAAAGAATGGAATCCGCGATGTTCAAGGTACTCAAGAAAGACAATACGCTTGAAGACTTCAAGCCGCAGAAGATCGTCGAGGCCATCATGAAGGCAGCCTTCCGCTGCGACAAGCAGATCCCTGACGAAACCATGTTCGCCATGGCGAACTCGATTTCTGAACGTCTGCAGTCGCGCAAAAAGGTGCCCGTGGCCGAACTTCACGAGCTCGTGATCGGTACGCTCGCAACCTTTGGCTTCAAGGATGTTGCGACGTCTTATGCCGAATACCGCTACTACAAGAACAACTACGCGAAGACCTTCGAGCAGCTGCGTCAGGATGCTGATGATGTTCTGCGTCTCGGCGACCGTGAGAATGCCAACTTCGATTCGTCCCTCGTTTCGACGAAGGGTTCGCTCATCAAGGGGTTCCTCACGAAGAGCCTCTATCGTCAGTTCTATCTCTCTGGGCGCGAAAAAGAATTCACTGACCGCGGCGACATCTACATCCACGACATGCGCGACATGATCCTCGGATGCATCAACTGCTGCCTCTTTGACATCGGTTCTATCCTGCGCGGCGGCTTCGAGATGAGCAATGTGCGCTACACCGAACCCAAAACCGTTCTGTCGGCACTGCAGGTGGTGGGCGACATCACGCTCGTCGCGACGGCTCAGCAGTTCGGCGGCTTTACGCTCGCGGAATTGGACAAGGCCCTGCTGCCTTACGTTCTGAAGAGCTGGAAGACGGCGCACGACAAATACATTGAGCTCGGCCTTTCGGAAGAACGGGCCGCAGAACAAAGCGACAAGGATGTCACCCGCGAGCTTGAGCAGGGCTTCCAGTCGCTTGAGCTTAAGCTCAATACCGTGCCGTGCTCGCGCGGTGACTTCGCTTTTACGACGATTTCCTTTGGTCAGTGGAACTTAAAGGACTACGCGCCCTTTGAGCGCAAGTGGCTCTCGAAGATCAACACGGTCATGCTGCAGGTTCGCCGCAACGGCCACGGTCCGCACCATAAGCCCGTGGTCTTCCCGAAGCTCGTCTATCTGTACGATGCGCCGCAGATTGCAGCCGACCAGTATTCGTCCGCACTCTTCGATGAGGCCGTGAAGACCTCGACCGAATGCATGTATCCGGATTACCTGTCGCTCTCATCGGACTACGGCACGGTTTCGAAGCTCTTCCGCGAACACGGCGTCATTACGAGCCCGATGGGCTGCCGCGCGTATCTCTCGCCCTGGCATGACGAAAAGGGCCGCTATGTGGCAATCGGCCGCTGCAACATCGGCGCTGTGAGCCTCAATATTCCGCTCATCATCCGCCTGGTGCAGCTCGAACATCCTGACAATTGGCGTACCGCTTTCTGGACGGAACTCGACGAGCGTCTGGAAGTAATCCGCGAATTCTTCAAGAAGCGCTACGACATCATCCGCCGCCAGAAGTGCTCTTCAAACCCGCTCGCCTTCACGCAGGGGGGCTTCTATGAGGGCACGAAGGATCCCGACGATGAAGTGGGCGATCTGGTCCGCTACATGACGGCGTCCTTCGGCATCACGGCGCTCGATGAAGCCACCTTCCTCTGGACGGGCAAGCGTCTGCTTGAAGAGGGCGGCGCTTTCTCCGAAGAAGTGCTCCGCCATCTGCAGGCGCGCATCAACGTCTTCAAGAAGGAAGACGGGTGGCTCTATGCGATCTACGGCACGCCCGCCGAAAGCCTCTGCGCGACGCAGGCCAAGCAGTACGACGCCTTCTGCGCCAAGCAAGGCATTGACAATGTCTTCCGCCATACGCCGCACTACAGTCCTGAATACTTCACGAACTCCTTCCATGTGAACGTGACCGAAGAAATCACGCCCTTTGAGAAGCAGGACCACGAGTTCAAGGACTTTCACCTGTGCGAAGGCGGCCACATTCAGTACGTGCGTCTCGACAATCCTGAGAACACGGATGCGGTGAAGGCCGTCATCCAACGCGGCATGGAGCTCGGCTTCTACCAAGGCGTGAATTTTGACAGTGCTTACTGCGGCGACTGCGGCACACACAGCACCAATGTGCTCATGCGCTGCCCCAAGTGCGGGAGCTCAAACCTCTCCGTGATCTCGCGCGTCTGCGGCTACCTCGGCTACAGCAATGTGAACGGCGTTTCCCGCATGAATGAAGGGAAAATGGCTGAGATCCACAACCGCAAGAGCATGTAAAACCTTTAAAGACCGCAGCAGCGGTCTTTAAGGTTCCTCGGGGGAGTTCCGGCTGAGCTCCCCCGATTTATTTATTTCTTTCGTCATGAACTACATCGGTCTATCCGCCTACGACACCGCCAATGGCCCCGGCGTGCGCGTTTCGCTGTTTGTTTCCGGCTGCACGCTTCGCTGCAAAGGGTGTTTCAATAAAGAAAGCTGGTCTTTTACGGCTGGACGCCCATTCACAGCGGAAACAGAAGCGCAGATCATGAAGGCGCTGGATTCGAAGTGGATTGCTGGTTTTTCGCTGCTGGGCGGCGACCCGTTTGAGCCGGAGCACGAAGCGGTTTTGGCCGGGCTCCTCGAGCGCATTAAGGAACGGTTCCCAGATAAAACCGTCTGGGCGTGGACCGGAAGGACCTTTAAGCACGTGGAAAAGAGCAGGCTTTTGCCCTACATTGATCGGCTCGTTGACGGCGCTTATGTGCAAAAGCTTCACCTCGAGAAGCAGGGCGCCTGGCGCGGGAGCTCCAACCAGCGGATTATTCCGCTCTATCAAGGACGTATTGACGAAAGTCCGGCGGCTCAGGCTGAAGCCGCGGCGGCTGAAGCGGAGCACTGACTGACGGGGAGGGCTGTCAAAGATCGAGGCCGGGCGATTTGCCCTTAGGATGCTTTGGCATTGGCAGTTTTGCGATCTGCGCAATATCCCTTTGCGGTGTCTGCCGCTGGACACAGCAGAAAGGCCGCGACGGCGCTCTGTTCAGGCAGACGTTTAAAAGCCGATGAAGAAGGTCTGGCAGAAAAAAAGCTGCTGCGAGTGCTTTAACTTCCGCAGCAGCTCGAAGATACATTGAAAAGCAGTGTGCCGACGGTGTTTCAAGCTTGATCAATCATGCCAAACGCCATCGGGAGCACATCCGTTTCAAGCTGCCGGCAGGCAGTCAGCACCAAACGCTTCGCGGGCCAAACGGTCAAATTCAGGGAGCCACAATTGACGCCAGACGATCTTCGTCTCATCGTCAACCCATGCAGCATCAATGCTGTTCACTAAGAATCCCCGCAGATCGGCAAGCGAAAATCCCAGCCAATTCATCATCAAAAGCCAGCTCTCAGAAATGGAGATATGGTGCATCGTCGGGTCATCACTGTTGGGAAAGACCTTGAGACCGAGCTCAACCATGCGGCGGATCGAGTGCTTGACCGCCCATTCTTCATCCGTGAAAGTGCGCAGATAGTAGGAATTGGTCGGCACCACGGCAAAAGGGATGCCCCGATCCGCGGCGCGCTCAGCGAGCTCCGGATTGTCTGTAATCGTGTAGCCGTGGTCGATTCGCTCACACTCGAGGAGATCCATGGCGGTTTCCACATTGCGCCAGTGTTCGCCGAATTCGCCCGCATGCGCGGTCAATTTAAAGCCGGCATCGCGTGCCAGTCGATAGGCTTTCCAGAAATTTTCGGGTTCGTGGAGCGTTTCGCGGTAGTCGATCCCCAGACCGATGACCCAGGGAGAGCGGTGAGCGGTCATTTCACGCACCAGTTCAACCGCATCTTCCGGGAGCGCTTCGCGGTCAATCGACGGCACGAGGCGGCCGACAATGCCGTATTTTTCTTCGCCTTCGATCAGGCCGGCCACAATAGCGTCCTGACCTTCGGCATAGGTCATGAAGTGCTTGAGGCCGGTCCAGTTCCAGAAGAGTTCGATGTAGCGCACGCCCTGAGCAGCCGTGCGTTCAAGGTGCTCGAGCGTAATGCGCTTTAAATATTCGGGTTTCTTCAGGATCGACGATTCCAGTGCGCGGAAGATGCGCAGCACCCCCACGGGCTTTTCACCGCGGGTGTAAAAGCCTTCGATTTCAGCCATGGAAATCGGAGCGTCGGAATCGCGGACAAGGTCAATGAAGGTTTCCCGGCTCGTCGTGCCGAGAAGATGACAGTGAAGTTCAGCCTTTGGAAAAGCGGAAAAAAAGGCGAGCTGCTTGGCGGTGAGTTCACGGGTGAAGGGGGAGTCTGGGACAAAGCCGGGGTTGGTGCTGCGCATAAGGGTCATTCTTTTAAGTGTTGGGAGGCACAATCTATAGACGAACGTTTCCGTTTGGTCAAGGCCTCGGGTAAACGATTACGCGCTTCATGATTTCTCCGCACTTGAGACTCAAGTCAATTTGCGAGAGAATCGCCGCTTTCCTTTTTTCGTCGTGCGCGGAGCGCTCTTGACCCCGCCCGGCACGATTCCTCCAACGTATTGCCCGAACGCCGTCATGTTCGCCACTATTTTCGCCATTCTCATCCTCGTGCTCGCCGGCTGGGCGATTGCCAAAAACTACGATGCCAAAGTCGTGCTCTTTGCGGCCGGCTTCCTCTTGATGTACGCCGCGCTCATCATGGGGAGTGACGTTTTGACGGGCAAAGATGCCTCCGGACTCGCCTGGGCGGATCCCTTCAAGGCCGTCAAGGATCTTTTCATCAAGCAGTACGCCAACGCGGGTCTCATCATCCTGACGCTTTTCGGCTTTGCTGCCTACATGTCCAAAATCGGCGCCAACGACAAGGTGATCGAACTTCTGAGCCGCCCGCTCGCGGCCGTGAAGTCTCCCTACATCCTGGTGCCCTTGGTGTTCTGGCTGGGGACGCTCCTCTCCATCATCATTCCGAGCGCAGCGTCGCTCGCCGTGATTCTGATGGCAACGCTCTATCCGGTGCTTAAAGCCGCCAAGATGACGCCCCTCACCGCTGCCGGCGTCATTGCCACAACGGCAACCATTGTGCCGACGCCTTTGGGCGGAGACAATGTAGTCGCAGCCCGGGTGCTCGGCTTTGATCATGTGGTCGACTATGTCTTTTACCATCACGCCGTGATCTCCATTCCGGCGATCATCGTGATGGGCATCGTGCATTATTTCTGGCAGAAGCACCTCGACCGCACCGAAGGCGCAATCAAGGCGGCGGTAGATGAGTCGGAACTCCGCCAAGTCAATGCTGACGCGCCCGCGTGGTATGCCGTTTTCCCCGTGCTGCCGCTCGGACTCACGATCTTCTTCTGGGCCTTCTTCAAGCACGCGAAGGTCGGGCTCGTTGAGATCACGCTCTTTTCCTTTGCGCTCGCCTTCATTGCGGAAACCATCCGCCGCCGCGACGTGAAAGCTGCCATGAAGGACGTATCGACCTTTTTCAACGGCATGGGCGACGGCTTCTCGAAAGTGGTGGTGCTCATCGTCGCAGCCTCGACGATGGTGGCTGGCTTGAAGGCCATGGGACTCATCGATGCCATCTCTGGTCTGGTCACGGGCGTAGAAAATGCCGGCGCCGGTCTGATGCTCGTTTTTTCCGGCATCACCGCACTCATCACATTCGTGAGCGGCTCGGGCAACGCGGTTTTCTATTCCTTCATTGAACTCATTCCGCAAATCGCCGACAAAGCAGGTATCGATCCGATTATGGTTGCACTTCCCATGCAGCTCACCTCCAACGTCATCCGCGCGGCTTCGCCCGTAGCTGCCGTAGTGATCATCGTTGCTGCCGTGGTGAAGGTGAACCCGCTCATGGTGGTAAAGCGCACCTGCGTACCGCTCCTTTCGGGGTTCGCCGCTGTCCTTCTCCTCTCGCTCATTCGCTACGCGTGAAACTTTAAGGAATCCGAGCTTCGTGCAAACTTTCCCGCGAAGCTCGGCTGCCCCGAAGGACTGCAATCCATCAAGCCGATTTGCCCCGTCCGAGACTGCACCCCTCAATCGCGTCATTGCGATTTTTAATGAATGCACAAGGGCCTTCACGAATTTTGGCCAAGATCCGGAAGAACTTCAGGTCCAACTCAATCGTCCGACAGAGCACTGGAATAGGGGGAGCTGAGATCTTTTGCGGATACCGAAAGATACCGAGCTCCCTTTAAAATAAGTCCTTTCGCAGCCGCCCTGCTGAATCCGCCGTCAGCAGGGCGCTTGCTTTCTTTTGCGCTCTTATCTTTCGCTTATGAGCAGAACTCGCAAATTAGACATGCTCAGCGGATCCATCTGGGACAAGATGATCCTCTTTGCGCTGCCGCTCGCCTTTACCGGCGTGCTCCAGCAGCTCTACAACGCCGCCGACGTCGCCGTACTCGGGCACTTTGTATCAGACGAGGCCATGGCGGCCGTAGGCAACAACGTCCCGATCATCGGATTAATCGTGAGTCTCTGTATGGGACTCGCGCTCGGCGCAAATGTGGTGGTCGCTCAAGCCTTAGGCATGCGCGATGAAGAGCGGGCGAGCAGGGGCGTTCACACGGCTTTTTATGTGGCGGTTGTCTTCGGCGTGGTCATGGCGATCGCGGGCGAAATCGGGGCGGACTGGATCATCGCCTGCCTTGAAGTGCCCAAATCGGTGCAGGCCGATTCTGAACTTTACCTGCGGGTCTACCTGCTGGGCATGCCCTTCATTGCGGTCTACAACTTTTTGGCCGCTGTTTATCGCAGTCAAGGGGATACCCAAACGCCGCTTTGGGCACTCTGCTTTGCCACGATTTTCAATATCGCCGGCAATCTCTTTTTTGTGTTGGTCTGCGACATGGGCACTGGGGGCGTGGCCTTTGCCACCGTTCTCGCCAATGCGCTTGCCGCGGGGATTCTTTTCTGGCGCGAATGCCGCATGACGGGACCGCTCAGACTTGAACTTCGCCGGCTTCTGAAGCCAGACGCCGTGTCGCTGCGTTCGATCATCCGCATCGGCTGGCCCGCGGGCGTTCAGGGGGCGGTCTTTTCGTTCTCCAACCTCATCATTCAGGCGGCTATCAACAGCCTGGGAGCGGACGTGATGGCGGGGTCAGTAGCCGCATTCACGATTGAGATCAATGTGTACTGCTTTATCAACGCGTTCGGTCTGGCGGCCACCACCTTCGTGAGTCAGAACTACGGCGCGGGCAATCTGGCGCGCTGCAGACGGGCTACCTGGGTGTCAATGGGGCTCAATTTCTGTGCTTCCGTGATGATGATCGCGGTTGTGCTCATTTTCGAACGAAGCATCCTCAGCCTCTTTACGCACAGCGAAGCCGTGATGGAAATTGCCATTACACGAATTCTCCTCGTCGTGCTGGCTGAACCCATCAGCGTGGTGATGGAAACCGTTTCGGATGCGATGCGCGGCTACGGCTATTCCATGCCGCCCGCGATGGTGACGCTCTTTTGCATCTGCTCGATCCGCATCGTCTGGGTCTATACGGTTTTCGCCGCTGATCCGACGTTTGATACGCTCATGATCGTTTATCCCATCAGCTGGGCCGTGACGACTGCAGCACTCACATGGCTCTATTTCCGCCATCAAAAGATGCTGACGGCTAAGCATGCGCATTCACGGGCAACCTCCCCAGAAGCATTGCCCTTTACGGATTAGCCGCAGCGTTCAGACTGACAGCAAAAGCGCCTTCAGCCGCATCGACTGAAGGCGCTTAAACTGAAATCTAAAAGATTTCAAAAATCACAAGCCTGACAGGCCGCTTCATCAGAACACGTAACGTGCGCCGACGGAGTAGTGATAGTCCTCCTGATAATCAGACCCGTTGGCACGCGTGAGCGACCCATAGAAGGAGAGGTTGTTCGTCGTGCTGAACTGCGCGCCGACCCCGTACGAGAACCAAGTGCCGCCCAGGTCTTCCTTGAGCTTCTGATCCTGTGCACCTGCTTTCGAAGCGGTGGCTTCTGTGTCGCCCAAGAAGTCATGGTTGACCGAAGCCGTCAGATAGATCGATCCGCGGTTATCAGCGAAGTTCGCGCCGGCCTGGAAGCCAATGCGGGCAATCAACGTATCGAAATCGTCCTGAGAAACCTTCATGCCGTTGCTGCCAGTGTAGTCGTCGCCGAATACACGGCCGTAGGCGAGCTCAGCCTGCGGCGTGACATAGAAGATCTGCGAAAGATCAAAGCGGTGACCAACCTCCGCGGACAAGCCAACTGTCGTGTTGTCATAGGAAGCCTTAAACGGCGTGACGGTTGATACATCAATATCGGTGCTGATCCGACCAACACGGCCGATCAAATCGAGATAGCTGCCGGTGGGAAGAACTGCCGTGCCGTAGACGGAAAGGGTGTAGCCGTCACTGTCAGCGCTGCCGTTCGAAAAGTCCGTTGAATTGTCGGTGTAGCCAAATGCGGCGCCGACAATCCACGTGTCACCCACCTTGGCATCACCGCCCACCTGAATCGTGTTGTTGGTGAACTTCGTGGAAACGGAGTCAGAAACCTTAGCGTCCGTACCGTAGACACGAGCCCAAGCACCGAGTGCACCGTTTTGGCTTCGCACGTCGCCGAGGCGTTCGCTCAAGTGATTGACTTCATAGCGCCACTGAGCAAGGTTCGCGGCGTTGGCATGGGTCACTGCCGTCAAAGTCGGCGACAGACGTGAACCCTGATAGGAAACGGCACCCGTGTCGGCATCGTAAGTCCAGGCACCCGTCATGTCACTGGCTTCGCCGCCGACAAAGTTCTCTTTGAGCTTGTCGGCAGCGTTGCCGCCGATGATCGTTTTAAGCGCCTCTGCAACTTTCTCCGCTGAACCCAGCTTTTCGGTGACCGAAGCGCCGGCTTCGAGCTTGAGATCGCCCGTCAGCGTTCCGACCGTTACGCCACCATTTTCAGTGGTATTGAAGGTGAGCTTTGAATTGGAGGCATCCAGAGTGCTGACATGGAAAGTGCCGGCGGTCTGATTGATATCCTGATTCTTAAATGTTGCACTTCCGGCGATGGTGACATTGCCGTTCAAGGTGGTGTTGGCGGTCTGTGAGTCAGTTTTGTTTGCCAGCGTCAGAGAGCTGCCTTTATCAAAATTGAGTGCGCTTTTATCGCCCGAAACGGTCAGACTGTCAGCCTTAATGGATGCCGTTCCGTTTTCACTGAGAACACCTTCTTCGCCGCCCGTAAATGTGGCATTCGCAGCTTCAGCGTTGAAAGTAATTCCGTGACCTGCTTCATTATTCAGCCATACAGCATTCTTGCCGCCGTTGACCACAAGTGAATTTTCGGCCGTAACGTCTAAAACAGAATCGCGGGAGTTCTCAGTAGAACGATTAGATCGAATGCCGTAAGTACCGCCGTCGATCGAAATATTCTTAGCAGCAAACGATCCCTTAATAGATGACGTTCCTTGGTAATCTTTCGTGTAATCAGTAACCGAAATGCCGGCTGATTGAGTGTACTTTGAGTCAGCTTTAATCACAAGATTGCCGACATTAACGTCCACCGTTTGTTGATCGGCGGAAGCTCTATTATCACCTGCCATGACCATTAATTGAATGGCAGAATAGAGAGAATTCGCAGCCTTTTCTTGAGATTGATAGTTGTCCAGTATCAGCGTGTCAACATCCTTGATGCTCAGACTTGACGTGGACTGCATATTAATGGCTTGACCGCCATCCGTATAAAACGCAAGTGTTTTGATCCCGCTGAAGTCGAGTTTGCCGCCGCCCCAGGAGTTAATGGCCTGATCTCCCTGGAACCGCTTGTTCTGGGTGCCAAAATTGACTTGTTGAACGTCAGTCACAGAAAGACTGCCATTGTAGTTTACTAAAATAGCAACGTTATCAGCACCGTTGCCCGCCTTCCCGATAAGCCTTTCTTCTGTTGAAAAATTGAGTTCGCTGAGTTTGCTGACCGTTAACGATCCACCTGTGCCTGTAAGGTAAACCAGCGAATTCGTTCCTGTTGTTTTATTGACGAAGGACAGAGTATCGGATGAAGCGTTCTGGCCTGAGTAAGTTTCTCCTTTTTTATTCAGATATAAAAAGCCTTGTGTTCCAGCATCGGCATTGGAAAGTACATTGTCAACAACTTTATTTTGCTCGTAGGTTAACAATGGTTCTGCATTAATGTTTTCAGCAGCCATGCCAAAAACACTGGCTATAGCTCCGATAACGGCAAGATGTACTGTTTTAAATTGAAGCACCTGCATCGTAAACCTCCAATAGGATGCTTAAAGTGCATTGCAATTTATATCTATCCCCCCCCCCGTCAACGCGCAGAAAAAGAAATGCCCGTTTATCAAAACTAAAACAAAAGTAAATATTGAAATGTATTTAACGTGCAACGGGTATACCTTTAATTGCCGGTATTCATTTACATTGTGTAATCTTAACGTTTATAAAATAGGTTTTAAAAAGCACATAAAAATAAGTAGGAGATTTGATATTATTAAAGTAAACAAATAAAGCAATCTGAGAGAAGTCATTCGGTTCGACAGGAGTACATCAGAACCTGACTTCGATGACCCCGAAGAGAAAACACAGAATTCGCCATGCCTACCACCAACACTGCACATCTCGATCTTGACCGGATCGATCTGCGCATACTGCGTTTAGTCCTCATTCTGAGCAATACACAGTCCCTCACGAAGACTGCAGCAGCGATGAAACTCTCCGTTTCGCAGGCCTCCCGACTGCTTGCTGATGCGAGGGCTATTTTCGGAACCGAAATTTTCAGCCGGCATGGCCCGCAGATGGTGCCGTCTCCTCAGCTTCTGGAGCTGCTGCCGCGCCTGCAAAATGTTTTCAAAGCGCTGGATTCACTTCTAGGCGGTGCATCCACACTCAATATTCTTGAAAGCAGTGAAGTCATCCGCATTGCTGCCGTCGACAACACGGCCATGGTCTTTATCATGCCGTTCCTCAAGGAACTTCATCAGCGCGCGCCGAAGCTCGGCATCGAAATCGTGCCGTTGGGCAGTCAGTCCGCTGCCGGATTGGGATCCGGTGCGGTTGACTTCATGTATGCCTGCGATCCGCATCTGCCTGCAGATCCCTCGCTGCGTCAGCGTCTGCTGCTTGCTGCTCCTCACTGTGTTCTGGTTCGCAAAGATCACCCGCTTTGCGAGGTGCCTGACGGCATCGTCGGTCCAGAGGAGCTGGCTCGATATCCGATGGTGATTCCTACAGTAAGTCAGCCGTCGGGCCTCAACGCCATGATCATGCCGTTTCACGAAATTTCTTCACAGCGTTTTCTCCAATCGCCGTTCTTTTTGGCCAACGCATGGTCGCTTTTAGATTCTGACGGCTACACCATTCATCCCATTCCGCTCGCAGAAATTTTGACGGAACGGCTGCCCCTCGCTGCATTGAAGCCAAAAGATATTGTGATTCCGCCGTGGGTGCCGCACCTCTATTGGAGCGTGCGCACCGATGCAGATCCACTCCGGCAGTGGGTGCGTTCTTTCCTGATTAGCTGCGCCGGACGGCGATGGAGCCGGTATTGCTCTGACGATGAAGCGGGGTGGCGCGAAGCCATGGCGTCGCTTGAAGCCGCTTCAATCTGCTCGGTGTGCAGCGAGTAGGGTGAAGACGCCATTCTAAAAAATACGCGGTTCATAAAGGGACAGCACCGCCGTTCGCCGATCAGCAGCGTCTTTCTAAACATGAAAGCCGATGTTGCAAGCCGTGCGTGTCGATAGCGGAAATTCGACAATTTTTACACTTCGTTTGGTTTTCTAAACTTTGATTCATTCCGGAACATTGTTTCCGGCAGCGTTATCGGATCAATTAAAGAGAAACAAATGAAGAAGATTGTCCCAATCTGTGCAGCCGTCGCAGCGGCTGCCATGATGCTGTCCATTTCAACCCCCGCCATGGCTATGGGCGGCCCATCGGGTCCTCACGTTACGTATCCGGTGCAGGGCAACATTGGCGAAGTGATTGTCAATCCGTACAAAGTGGCACCGCTCACTGCAGTCATCCGTGACGCTGGATACGATCTTTCGGATGTCACCGTCCGCATCGTGCCGAAGACGAACGGTCAGGAGATTACTTATAAAGTTTCCCGCACAGAATTGAAGACACACGCCGGCATTCCGGTTTTCGGTCTCTATCCGGATTGGCAGAACACCGTCGAAGTGAGCTACACGCGCACGTTCCAGGGCAAGTCTGAAAAGTTCAAAGATACCTATCGGTTTTATGTGCCGAGTGTGTACACGGTTTCAACGGGCATGCCCAATCAGGTAAAGCCATTTGAAGTCAAGCCCGTCCATGTTGATCCGGATTTTTCCGATCGCCTCTACCTCATCAATTCGCAGCTCATGAGCACCATGCCTGTTGGCAGCCGCTTCGTTTGGAACAACCCGTCCGGCGGCGCGGTGGAATGGGCCTTTAATTCCAATATCGGCATCATCGACACGAAGGGCGAAGTCCGCTGGTGGCTCCTGGATCAGGAGATCGGCGACAATGAGAATCCCTGGAAATCGGGATACTTCATGGGGTTCCAGCAGACCAAGGATGGCGCGCTCACCTGGGGCTACGGCCAGAACTACTGCAAGTACGATCTCATCGGCCGCAAGGTATATGACCGTCGTCTGCCGTCGGGTTATTCGGATTTCTCGCACTCCTTTGACAACGCACAGAACGGACATTCCTTCCTGCGCGTCGGTTCTGCAGACTACCGCCGTGCCGACGGCCGACGCGTTCATACCGTTCGCGACGTTATCGTTGAAATTGATCAGGACGGCCGCGTCGTTGACGATTTCCGCCTGATGGAAATTCTGGATCCGTACCGCGACAACGTCATCAAGACGCTCGATCAGGGCGCAGTGTGTCTCAATATTGATGCCTCCAAGGCCGGTCAGACCATCAGCGCCGCTGAACTTGCCGAAATGGATAAAAGCGACAACTTCGGTGACGTTGTGGGTGTCGGCGCAGGCCGCAACTGGGCCCACGTCAATTCCGTCGATTACGATCCGACGGATGACTCGATCATCATTTCGTCCCGCCACCAGTCCGCCGCCATCAAGATTGGCCGCGATAAGAAAGTGAAGTGGATTCTCGGCGCCCCGGACGGCTGGAAGAAGGGCTGGGCAGAAAAAGTTCTGCAGCCTGTTGATAAAGACGGCAAGCCTATCAAGTGCGAGAACGGTAAGTGCGAAGGCAACTTTGACTGGACATGGACGCAGCACACGGCCTACCGCATCGACGAAATGTCTGATGCGGATACCCTGATTCTGTCGGTCTTCGACAACGGCGACGGCCGTGGTCTGGAGCAGCCCGCACTCGCCGAAGAGAAGTACACCCGCGGGGTGATCTACAAGATCGATCAGAAGAAGATGACCGTGCAGCAGCTCTGGGAAGTGGGCAAGGACCTTGGCCACGAATATTTCAGCCCGGTGACCGGCATCACGAAGTACATGGCCGACAAAAACTCCGTCGTAGTGTTCTATTCCACTGCAGGTCTTCTCGGCCCGTCTGCCGGTCCCAACGTCAAGGAAGAACCGGCTCATCCGTATCTCACGGAATACCGCTGGGGTGAAACGAAGCCGGCTGTTGAACTGAAAATCAACTCGGTCATGGGCTACCAGGCATTCCCGATCAGCGTTGAACAAGCCTTCACGCACTAATCCGCCGTCGCGCTGAGACGCTCGATCCTCAACACATTTCGTTTCGAGAAATCGCAAGAGGGTCAACGCGTTTTCGCATAACCGCATCTGAAGCCGGAAGCTGATGAATTCACCAGCATCACTCGGCTTCAGATGAACAGCCTGATTTTTTTTGCAGCCTGCGGACAAGACCAACTCCGCAGGGAATAAAGGAGCTCACAAATGAAACTCAAGCCTATCAGTAAGGCCATTTTGGCCGCCGCTGCCGCAACCAGCATCATGCCGTTTGCCTCTCAAGCAGCCGACGTCAATGTGTACGGCCTGGTTGCCACCGGTCTTTACTACCAAAAGACTGAAGGAGCCGACAACGGCAATGTCGGTATGGCGCAATACAAGCAGACGCCGACCGATTCGCACTTCGGCATTACCGGCCGAGAAGATTTGGGCAACGGTCTTTATGTGGGGTTTCAGCTCGAAAACGGCTACAGCACTGATTCGGGCGCCATGTGGGAAAACAACCGTCTTTTCAATCGCGTAGCTCGTCTTTATGCGGGCAACAGTCAGATTGAAGTTTCAATGGGCCGAATTTCAACCTTCACGTGTGCTTCCGATCCGTATTCGGTCTTCCGCAAGCTCCGCGCGAATATGACGGCGTCCGGACTGCCCGGCATGGCACCGGCCACCATGGTCTTCAACGTGGGTGAAATGGACAATGCCATCGCTTTCCGTACGAACGGCGACGACGGATTCTTCGTTCAGGGCTTTTATTCCAATGGTTCGAGCAGCGAAGAAACTGAATACGGCTGGTCCAACAACAATCATGTGATTCAAGCCGCCTTCGGGTGGACGGGGCAGTCACTTCGTATCGGTACAGTGCTCAACTGGGAGCGTCCCAGCCATCATACTGACGGCACGAAACCTCGCAAAAACGAAACGACCGGCATTCATATCCTCGGGAGCTACGATTTCGGCGGTCCGGCTGTTTCAGCCATTTTCTATAAAGGCAGCAATGATTGGCGAATCGGCGGCGCGCCGGACATGGACAATATGATTAAAGGCGTCGGCGGATTGACGAATTACGCAGATTCCGAAGACGGCATGGACCTGACTGTCGGTTTCGTGAGCGTGGGTTATCCCATGGGAGCGCATTTTTTCAGCGCAGGTCTGGGCATCATTAACGCAGATTGGAAGGGCATTTCAACCAACATGAAGGAAACGAAGGGCACGGCTTATCAGGCTTCGCTCATGTACTACTACAACCTTTCCAAGCGCACGCAACTTTATTCGGGCGTCTCATATTCTGACGGCGACAAGCTGCTCGATACGGTTGACCGCTTCAATCAGATCTTCGGAACGGTCGGTCTGCAGCACCGCTTCTAATTGTTTTTTGCGGGAGAGAGCCAAGGCGCTTTTGCGGTGTTTGGCTCTTTCGCCTTAGAAACCTTGGGAGGGAAGGCTGCGCATAAAAAGGCGTTGACGGTTTAAAGGGACTGATGAGATTTCAGAGCATTTCGTCATTTCCGAGCATGATCTTTGAGCCGCCAACGCCGTTATCTTTCACGAACTGGGCTGATGCACCGCAGCGATGCATCAGCCCATTTTTCATACAGCAATCTGCTTTAAGCTGCCCGGCGCTTCCATTTGAGCAGGAAGGCCGAGTTGATAATGACAAGCACCGAGCCGGCATTGTGCACCAGTGCGCCGAAGACCGGATTGAGAATGCCCAGCATCGCCAGAATGATCGCGATGAAGTTCAAAATCATCGAGAAACTCATGTTCACCTTGATGGTTGTCAGCATGCGCTTAGAGAGCGCAATGAGGTGCGGCAGCTCTTTGACATCGTCATCGACGAGCACAATGTCAGCAGCATCCACGGCAATGTCGCTCCCAATACCGCCCATGGCAACGCCGACATTGGCTTTCTTCAGAGCAGGGGCATCATTGATGCCGTCGCCGATCATGCAGACGTTTTCCAGACGCTTTTGATAGGTGCTGATCCAGTTCAATTTGTCTGCAGGACGGCAGTTGGCGTGTACGTCGCGAATGCCGAGTTCCCCGGCAATGGCTTGTGCGGCGCTGTGATGATCGCCGGTCAAGAGCACGGGCGAAACGTGGAGCCCTTCAAGAGCTCTAATCATTTGAGCCGCTTCATTTCGAACGGTATCGGCGAGCGCTGCGTAGCCGACCATTTTCTGATCGACGGCAATATAAACAATCGTGTGGCCTTGACTGAGATGTGTTTGAACAGCAGCTTCAGCTTCTTCGGGCACTGCACCGCCGTGTTCAGCAAGGAGCTCCCGGCTGCCGGCCAATACGGCATGACCATTAACTGAAGCACTGACGCCTCGGCCCGGCAGCATTTCAAAAGCTTCACACGGATCAATGGCGGCTCTGACATCGCTCTTAAAGCACCGCACTACCGCTTTGCCGAGCGGGTGTTCGGAGAATTGTTCTGCAGCAGCACAGACGGCATAAAGGTCATCCGCAGTGAAATCTGCAGAAATCGATTCAACATGCACCACTTTGGGCGCTCCGTAAGTGAGCGTCCCTGTTTTATCGAAAGTAATCTTGGTAACTGCAGCCAGGCGTTCAAGCGCGTCGCCTTCACGGACGAGAAAACCGTGTTTCGTTGCGTTCCCAATGGCAGCCATGATGGCCGTCGGCGTCGCCAGAACCAATGCGCAAGGACAAAAAACGACGAGAATCGTCACCGCTCGGATAATTTCGCCGGTGAAAAACCAAGTCAAAGCGGCAGAGGTTAGGGCGATGACGACGATCCAAGTGGCCCAGCGATCCGCAATACCGACAATCTTGGCTTTGCCGGCATCAGCCGACTGAACCAAACGAATCATGCGCTGAATGGAGCTGTCTTCGCCCACTTTGGCAGCACGCATGTCAAAAGCACCGAATTGATTGACTGTACCGCTCGAGACTTCGTCGCCGGGCTCTTTGTCAACAGGAAGCGATTCACCGGTCATAACGGCTTGGTTTACGGATGTATGACCGGAGATGATCACGCCGTCAACCGGAATCGTCTCCCCGGGCAGAACACGGAGGAGATCCCCCACTTTAACGGCTTCGGCCGGCACGATCTGCTCGTTCTCAGGGGTGATTAACCGAGCTTTCTGAGGTGTGAGATGCACGAGCTTTTCAATGCCGGCACGAGCTTTGGCAACTGTGAGTTCTTCGAGGAGGCTCCCGAGCTGCATAATGAACGCCACTTCGCCTGCAGCGAAATCTTCTCCAATGATGACCGAGGCGATTAGGGCAAGGGATACCAAAAGGTCCGCTTTGATATCGAATTTCGTAATGATGCCGATGAAGGCTTCGGTGACAATCGGCACGCCGCAGAGGATGATGGCTACCCAGGCAGCGGAGAAGGGAAGCGGAGCGTCAAAAAGACTTAATAAGAGGGCAACGCCCGAAATAATGAGAAAGGCGATGTCGCGTTTCATGCCGCCGAGCCCGAGAAGATATTCAAGGCCATCGACGAGTTTGCTGACGAAGTATTTCATGACTGCAGACGGATGTGGTTTGCCGTGTTTTCGACCTCGTTTAGGCTGACCGAAAACCCGTTTCGATATACCCCCACGGGTATTCGTTTCGTACGTATGATACCTATAGGGGTACTGGTACGCAAGTGAAATCGAGCGGTTCCTATCTGCAAATCCGGCAGCTGCCAAAAAAAAAGCGGCAAATTGCCGCTCATTTCATCGGGAGGTTCGTCCGTCAAACCAACATGCCGTTAAGTCATGTTGGCGAAGCGTTCGACCGCCTTGGTAAAACTGTCAATGGTTCTGTCGGCATCACCATGTTCAATGCCGTCACGCACACAGTGTTTGATATGTCCCTCAAGAACAACGCGGCCGCAGCCGTGCAGTGCTGACTTGGCAGCATTGATTTGGGCGAGGACATCTTCGCAGGGGACATCTTCATCAATCATGCGGTCAATGGCCTGGACTTGACCCAGAATTTTTTTCAGGCGGCGATGCAGATTTTCTGCATCCATACACTGACGCATCGAAGCTCTCCGTTTTATTTGAAAAAAATGAAGCTGTATGAGCACCGTAAGGAAGACAGTATAAATCTTCATACGGATGAGAAAATCGGATGAAATCTTCATTATTCAACATAACGACTATTATGTTGAATAATATTTTGACCAAATCACATGTATTGAGCACCTGCCGAAAACTGCATGTATGAATACGAGTTAGCTTGGTGCGCAAACGGCGGCGCGCCTTGCGCATCGTATAAACTTACGTTTTTTGCAGTTTGGATCAGTTCGCGCGGCTTATAGCGCAGAACTGAGGTGCTTCATCGTTGGGTTTCATACCGACTCCGCTGCTTCAAACACCTGCCGGCATCCGTATGGAATGACGGCAGGCATATGCGGGATGCGGATACCCTCGACATCCATCCTGCAGAAACAATTAAAAGGATACGGCATGGAACAACGACAAACCTGGAGCAGTCGTCTGACCTATATTCTGACCGTAGCGGGCGCTACGATTGGATTCGGCGCAACTTGGCGCTTCCCCTATCTCGTTGGTCAGAACGGCGGCGGTGCCTACGTCCTGATGTTCATTTTGGTGATGCTTTTTGTGGGCATTCCCATCATCCTCGTCGAAAATGTCATTGGCCGCCGCGGGCAGGCCAACAGTATCGACGCCTTTCTGCCTGATGGCTCTAAATACTCTCCGCTCTGGAAGTTCTTCGGCTACACAGGCATTCTGGGTGCATTCGGCATCTTGTCCTACTACATGCCGTTAGGCGGCTGGGTCATAACCTATATCTACCACCTGATCCTTGGACTTTTTGGCATAGAGGGCGGTCTTGACCTTTCCTCCCCAGTCACCAAAGAGCTGACGAGCACCTTCTACCACGCCAATATTGAGCAAGCCCCTCTCATGATCACCATCTGCACAGCCGTCTTTGTGCTGATCAACTGGGTGATTCTCCGCAAGGGCATTATCGCGGGCATTGAAAGATCGGTGAAATTCTTAATGCCGCTGCTTTTTCTCTGCCTCATCGTGATGGTTGCCCGCAATCTAACGCTTGACGGCGCTTGGGAAGGCGTTCGCTTTTATCTGATGCCCGACTTCAGCAAGCTTTCGGGCAAGCTCCTCCTTGACGTGCTCGGGCAGGTGTTCTTTGCACTCTCCCTTGGTTTCGGCGTCATGATCACCCTTTCGAGTCATCTCAAGAAAGATGAAAGCATGGTGAAGACCGCCGTCATTACCGGCATCATCAACACGCTGATCGCCATTCTGGCTGGCTTCATGATTTTCCCGTCGCTTTTCAGCGCCGGCCTGAGCCCGGATTCCGGTCCTTCGCTCGTCTTTAAGACGCTTCCCATTGCCTTCTCGCACATGGCTTTTGGGAATTTCTTCGCTATTGTGTTCTTCCTGCTGCTCGTCGTTGCCGCCCTGACTACCTCCATTACCATCTATCAGGTCATCATCTCGGTGCTGCATGAAAAGTTCGGCTTCCTCTACGTCAATGCCATCAACACTGCATTGATCTTCACTTTCATCTTCGGCAACCTTCCCTGCATTCTGAGCGACGGACCGCTCGCCGATGTTCGAATACTGAATCGCTCCGTCTTCGATGCCTATGACTTCATTTCCGGCAACATCTGTTTTGTCGTGACAGCACTCGGCGCTGCGGTTTATGTCGGCTGGGTCATGAAGAATCGGGCGCTCGATGAAATTACCAACGGCGGGAAGCTCCATGGTTCCGTTTACAATATTTGGTACCAGTTTGTCCGCTTTGTGATTCCGGTGGTCATTCTTGCGATCTTCATTTACGGCTTGATTCCGCTCTTCTCATAAAGAGATTGGGACCCGCGCTGCTGATGAAGCATGCAGCTTGTTCCTTAACAGCTTCTCAGAGCTCGTTTGCTTTGCGGCAGACGAGCTCTTTAGTTTGTAATGCCGGGAGCGCATAGCGGATGGTGAAAGAGCTGGGCACATTTGCGGCATGCGGGCATAGAGCCATTCTGTGCATTAAGTCGTTGCATTTCTCATGAACTTAGGCACTACGCCTTAGCTCATCAGCAGATATGATTCTGCGCCAGCCGAACAGCTGTTCCAATGATCAAAACAAACATTGCGCCGCGAGCCTATGCCCTTAAGCGGCCGCTGAAGACCATGACCCCGATGACCGCCGCCAGCCGCCCCAAATTATGGAGAAACGACATTACAGGACTGCGCGCGTTGGCGGTTCTGCCTGTACTGATCTTCCACGCTTTTCCGTCTCTGATACCCGGGGGCTTCTTTGGTGTGGATGTCTTTTTTGTCATCTCCGGCTATCTGATTTCCGGAATCATTTTCCGCGGCATAGCGAGCAGCTCATTTAGCTACCTTGAGTTCTATGAGAAGCGCATCAAGCGCATTATTCCCAACCTCATTTTGCTGCTCACTTTTGTGGCTGCAGCGGGCTGGTTCATTCTTCTCCCAGATGAATATGCCAATTTGGGGATGCACATTGATGCAAGCACTCTCTTCATTCAAAATTTCCAGCTTCTCAGTGAAATTGGCTATTTCACGGAAGATGCACTTCGCAAACCCCTGCTCCACCTTTGGAGCCTGGCCATTGAAGAACAGTTCTACATTGTTTTTCCGCTCATCTGTACGCTGATCTGGCGCTTAAGCCGTTCTGTGAAGATGATTGGCATCGCTGCTGCTCTCATTGCATTGGGTTCACTCGCAGCCTGCCTCTCCTCTTCGGATCGCAATTTTGCCTTCTACTTCCCATTGACTCGCTTTTGGGAATTAGGTGCCGGCATTCTTTTGTCTTATTCTGAAACCTTCATTGGGTTCAGTACGTCGCATTTTTCCCAAAATGTCCGCAATGGGCTGTCCATCGCCGGCATCCTGATGATCGTCCTTCCGATGGCGTTCGTTACTGAGAGCGCAGCGCATCCCGGACTTATCACGCTGATTCCGGTTCTCGGTGCTGTTCTGATCATCGCGGCTGAACCCGATGCCTTTTTCAACCGTACGCTTCTTTGCTGGCGTCCGATGACCTTTGTCGGGCTGATCAGCTATTCACTTTATCTCTGGCACTGGCCGCTCTTGGCTTATCTCTTTATCGCCGTGCCGGATGCAACGCCCTCCGTATTGATTGCCGCATTGGCGCTGAGTTTTGTCATTGCCGCGCTCGTATATTTTTATGTCGAAAATCCTATTCGCCGATGCCGCAATTCCGGCAAAGCCGTTCTTCTTCTATTGGCTGGCTTAGTCTTAATGCTGGCACTCGGAGAGACTATTCGCCAAACTGACGGATTCCCTCAGCGCCCGCTTAAATTTGAGGACAAGGTGATCTCTGTTCGTGCAGAGAATGAATGGGATGGCTTTGAAAAGGCCCCCAGATTCAAATATGAGGGCGTGGATATTGCCACCCCCAACCCCAATGCATTCCCGTCATTGATTTTCATTGGCGACTCTCATATGGCGCAGTACTATCTGCGCGCTCAGCGGCTTAGTGAACGCGAGCATGTCAACTTCGGCATGATTGCCAAAGCCGGATGGTTCCTTTTCAATGACCAACGCATGGGGGACTATGCCCGTGCAGTGAAGGCGATTGTTGCAGACAAGCGTGTACACACGCTCGTCATCGGCAGCATGTGGGGCGGAAAAATTAAAGAGGAAGAGTTTTACCAGGTGGCCGCAACGGTCCGTCCGCTGCTCGAGACCCGGAAAGACCTGAAGGTCTATGTAATGCTGGATTACCCTTGGACGCCAAATGTCGGCGGCCAGCAAGGCATCTACGATCCTTTGAAGCACGTCAACCGTATTACGGGCGACGCTGTCGGTATGGTGCAGCCATTCCCAGCAGCCGATGACTGGAAGCGCGGCAATGAAGAAATCCAAAGAATTCTTGGTGACGCTGCTGAATATATAGACCCCACCCCTATTGTCTGCCCAGGTCAGAAATGCAATCTGCAGGCTTGGTATCGGGATGACGATCACCTGCAGCCCAAACGCATCGAAGCCGACGGCATCTGGGTAGACCGCATCTTTGAGCATGCTGCGGCTGCCGAATCCAAAGAGCGGAGCCGATGATTCAGGTCGAAGGCTGTGCGGCCATCTTTTGAATCGATGAGAATCAGCAAAAATCAAAGGAACCTCTTAGGGCTTGAGTGTTCACATACTTTGACGGAACGCAGACTCATTCGTTCTGCGTTCCGTCCAATTCTGCAGAAGCTTGAGGAGCTGCGGCCTGCCATAGAACCGCTTCTCATCAAACCTTCAATTCATCAGAAATTGCAGGCATCCAAGCGGCAGTCTCAACCCCGTGCCGCCCGATCGGGCTGTCGAAGGGGCTTAAGACCGGATTTTGATTAGCCAACAATCCTGCATTAATGCGCTAAGCACAAACCCTGATTAGGCGATGCCAAAATGAAAGCGCCATGAAATGGCGCATAACACATCAATCGTTTACTCCATTCAACACGATAAAGAGTCACGTTAATTTATTGGTTTACCGATTAAAGATGTACAACGCTTGATTTTTAACAAAGGTGCGTAGGTAAGTAAACGTTAACTAATTTACGAATCTAAACATACAAAGTTCTTTCCGTATAATCGATAACAATTCTCGTTCTAATTCTCAACGAAAGGACCTTGCTAATGAAGCCCTTCCGCCTTACCCGCCGTGCGCTTGGCAGCGCTGTCTGCATGACGCTCCTCGCTGGTACTGTTCTTTTTACTTCGCCGACGCCTGTTCACGCAGCAGCTCAGGGTAAAGACACTCTGGTATTCGTCAATTACCGTGATCTTCGCGATCTGAATCCGCACCTCTATGCCGGCGAAATGTTCGCTCAGGAAATGGTGTTTGAAGGGCTCGTCACCCTTGGCAATGACGGCAAGTATCACGGAGCAGTAGCCGAAAGCTGGGACATCTCGCCCGACGGCCGCGTGTACACCTTCAAAATTCGCCCGAATCTGAAGTTCACCGACGGCCACGTGCTTGACGCCTATGCTGTCAAGGCGAACTTTGATGCGCTGATTGACAACAAAACGCGTCACTCCTGGCTTGAAATGATGCGTCTTCTTGAAGGCGTAGAAGCGCCGGATGCCAACACGTTCGTTATTAAGATGAAGGAAGCCTACTACCCGATGCTCACGGAGCTTGCGGTTACACGCCCCTTTGCTTTTGTTTCGCCCAACGTCATGAAGGACGGCAAGACCAAGAACGGTCTTACCGCCTTTATCGGTTCCGGTCCCTATGTGCTGAAGGAGCATGTGGTTGACGAATACTCCGTCTTTGAAGCCAATCCGGACTACTGGGGCAAAAAACCCGCCATTAAGCGCATCGTCGTGAAGGTCATTCCAGACAATCAGACGCGTATTCTGGCGCTGGAAAAAGGCGAAATCGACCTCATCTGGGGCAAGAACATGATCGATGCTGACGCGCTCAACAAGTACCGCGACAGCAAGAAGTTCTCGATTGCCGTTTCTTCGCCCACTTCAACCCGTCAGATCATTCTCAATACCACCAACGATATCCTCAAGGACAAGAAGATCCGCACGGCCATTCAGCATGCGACGAACAAGTCGGTGATCTCACAGGGCGTCTTCCACGGCTTTGAGCCGGGCGCTGACACGCTCTATTCGACTTCGATTCCGTACTGCGATATCGATCTGAAGCCCTATAAGTACGACATGAAGGAAGCGGCCAAACTGATTGAAGAAGCCGGCTACAAGCGTGACGGCAAGCGCGCGCCTGCCGTCAAAGACGGGAAGCCCTTGGCGCTTGGGCTGCTTTACAACTCCAATTCTGTTTCTGAAAAGACGATTGCTGAATACCTCCAGAGCGAATTCGGCAAGCTCGGCATGCAGATCTCAATCCGCGGCGAAGAAGAACAGTCCTATCGCGACAACATGAAGAACGGCAAGTTCGACATGGTCTTCAATATCTGCTGGGGAACGCCCTATGATCCGCAGTCTTCGCTCGCTGCAATGCGTCAGCGTGTCTACGGCGACTATGAGGCTCAGCTCGGTCTCCCTGACAAGCATGAAATCGACGCAGCCATCACCAAGATCCTGACGAGTACGGATGAAAAAGAGCGCCGCGAACTCTATCGCTACGTGCTCACGCATTTGCACGAGGACGCGGTCTATCTGCCGATTTCATTCGAAACCAACAAAGCGCTTTTCAATGCTGAACTGGGCGGCGTCGGCTTCCTCTCGAACCAATACGAGATTCCTTTCGCCGACATGTATTGGAAGTAACCGCTTCTGATGCCGCAGGGGCTCGAACGCATGCATGCAGGGTCGAGCCCCTATTCGACTGCGCCGTTCCATTTATGGAAGTTTGGCGCCGGGGATTTGTCTTTCTATGCGCCAATACATCATCCGACGACTGTTGGCAACGATTCCGCTGCTCTTCGTCATCTCGTTTTTCTGCTTCATCTTTATCAATCTCATCCCGTCAGATCCGGCGGAAGTTGCGCTCCGCGTAAGACAGACGCCCGTCATTACGCCCGAAGCCATCGCGCAGGTCCGTGCGGAATTGGGCCTGGACCGGCCGTTTTTCGCGCGTTATGTCGACTGGGTTTGGAATTGCCTTCAGGGCGATTTCGGCGTGAGCTACACCAATCCGTCCCGCACAGTGCTGGGCGAACTCGGCCGCTGTCTGCCGGCCACCCTGTCACTTGCGGGCCTTTCCTTGGTCTATGTGATCGTGCTGAGCCTCCCCATCGGCTTTCTTTCTGCCGTCTATAAAGACAGCTGGTTTGACCGCATCATGCGCGGCATCGTCTTTGCGACAACGGCCATGCCCGCTTACTGGGTGGGTCTGCTCCTCATCTGGTTCGTCTCCATCAAGCTCGATTTGCTGCCGACGAGCGGCTCGGGCACTTTTGCCCATTTGATCCTGCCTGCCTTTACGGTGGCGCTAACCTACATTTCGACCTATATCCGCCTGATCCGCAACAACATGCTCGAAAACATGCGTGAAGACTATGTGCTTTACGCACGCGTCCGCGGACTCAAGGAAGGTTCGATTCTCGTCAAACACGTGCTCAAGAATTCGCTCCAGTCGTGCGTGACCGCCATCGGCATGTCGATTCCGCAGCTGATTGCCGGCACGATCGTTGTGGAAAACGTATTTGCCTGGCCCGGTCTCGGCAAACTCTGCATCACGTCGATCTTCAATCGCGACTACCCGGTCATTCAAGCCTATGTGCTCATGATGGGCGTGCTCTTCGTGATCTTCAACCTCCTCTTCGACATCATCCAGTGCGCGGTCGATCCGCGTCTGCGCAAACAGGAGACGGCCTGAAATGCTTAGAGTTTTTCTGCGCAATCCGGTCACGCAGCTCTGCCTGGTCGTGATTCTGCTTACGGTCTTTGCGGGCGTCTTCGCGCCATTGCTTGCGCCGCATGACCCGTATGAAAACAATATTCTGATGAAGTTCGCTTCACCTTCATGGGAATATCCGCTCGGCACCGATCAGCTCGGCCGCTGCGTTTTCTCACGCATGCTTTACGGTATTCGTCCAACCTTTTTCCTGTCGCTCCTCACCATGGCCGGCACGATTGGGCTGGGACTGCTGATGGGGGTTTTGGCAGGCTACTTCCGCGGACCGATTGATGAATTCATCATGCGCGTGGTCGACGTGATGCTCTCCTTCCCGTCGCAAATCATGATTCTCGCCGTGGTGGCGCTCATGGGCGTGAACATTGAGAACGTCATCATCGCCAATATCTTCATCAAATGGGCTTGGTACGCCCGAATGATCCGAACGGCCGTCGTGAAGTACACCGAATCGAACTTTATTCTGTACTCCAAGTCCATCGGTTCTGGGAATTACTTCATTCTCACGCATCACATGCTGCCCTGCATTGCTGCCGAACTTGCCGTTCTCGCGAGTCTCGACACGGGCTGGGCCATTCTGAACATCTCCACGCTCTCCTTCCTCGGTCTCGGCGTTCAGGCACCGATGCCGGAATGGGGCGCGATGCTCAACGAAGCCAAGAACGTCATGATCTCCAATCCCGAACAGATGCTCGTTCCGGGCATTGCCGTCGTCGTGCTCGTCGGCGCCTTCAACCTCTTGGGCGACAGCCTTCGCGACGCCCTTGATCCCAAGGAGGTTCGTCTCTGATGTCTCAGCAGTCTGTTCTTGACGTACAGGATCTGTACGTCACCTTCCATCAAGATAAGAAGTCCGCCGAACTCGTCAAAGGCGTCAGTTTTTCCGTAGCGCCCGGGGAGTGTCTCGGCATTCTCGGCGAATCGGGCTCAGGCAAATCCATGACCGCCAAGGCCATGCTGGGACTTCTCGACCGTTCGTTTGAAGTTCGCGGCAAGGTGTTCTTTCAGGGAGAAAGCCTTCTGGAGAAAGATGCCGATGCACTGCGCCGTCTTCGCGGCTCACGGATCTGCATGGTGCTCCAGAACCCCATGAGCTGCTTTGATCCGCTCTACCGCATCGGCGCTCAGATGGCAGAAACCTTTGAGGAACATACGGACTGGAGCAGCGCCGAAATTCGGACCAAATCGATCGAAGTGCTTAAACTCATGAAGATCCGTGACCCGGAGGATGTGCTGCGCAAATATCCGCATCAGATGTCGGGCGGCATGCTCCAGCGCGTGATGATCGGTCTCGCGCTTGCTCTGAAGCCGTCCCTCATCATCTGCGACGAGCCGACAACGGCCATCGATTCCATCAGTCAGTACGCCATCATGCAGGAGTTTCTGCGCATTAAAACGTCCCGCAGTGCTGCGATGATCTTCATCTCGCATGATCTCGGCGTGCTCTCGCTCATTTCGGACAAGCTCGTCGTCATGCATCGCGGCCTTGCCGTTGAGCGCGGTCTGCCCGAAGAAATCTTTGAGCATGCGAAGGACCCCTATACGCGCGAACTCATCGATCAGCATCTCTCAGTCATGTCGACCTTCAGCCGGGCTATTCGAGGAGAAAAAGTTCATGCTGCTTGAAGCAAAAGACATCCGCGTTTCATTCCGCAAGGAAAATCAGACGCGGCTCTTCGGCCGTGAACGTCAGGAAGTGCTCCACGGCCTTTCGATCGACCTCAAGGAAGGTGAATGCCTTGGCATCATCGGCGAATCGGGTTCGGGCAAATCAACTTTCGGACGTGTCCTCTGCGGACTGCTTGCGCCCGACTCCGGCACGGTTCGTCTCGACGGGCTCGATCTCTACGGCCGCCCGCCGCGTGTCGACAAAGCGCGCATTCAGTCGAGCATTTCCATTGTTTTTCAGGATTACACCACTTCGGCCAATCCGCGCTTTCGCGTACAGGGCATTATTGGGGAATCCTTCCGCGCCCTGCGCCTGAAGGGTGCAAACATCAGCCGAGAAACTCAGCGCAAGGAAACCATTGAACTCCTTGAACGCGTCGGTCTCGACGAAAGCTTTCTCACCCGCTATCCGCATGAGCTTTCGGGCGGCCAGCTCCAGCGCGTGTGCATTGCCCGCGCCGTCGCTCTGAAGCCCCGCTTCATTCTGCTCGATGAAGCAATTAGTTCTCTCGATGCGGCAACGCAGATTCAAGTAATGGACCTTCTGAAGGATCTGCGGCGTGAACTGAATCTCAGCTACGTCTTCATTACCCACGACTTGACCGCCATTACCTATTTTTGCGACCGCGTGCGGTTCCTGCACAACGGCAGCTTTGTAGAAGCCGTTGATGATATGAGCAGAATCGGCGACATCCGCAATGCTTACGCCCGCGATCTGCTGCGAGCTGTGATGGGCATCGGCATTCACGGCGCTCCGGATCCGGAAGCCGAAGCCCGCATGGAGCGAGATGAAGAAATCGGCACGCCGCACGGTGATGTGATGCACGTTCAGGGACAAGTTCTTTATTGACCATTGCGAGGAAAAACCCACAATGATTGAATTGTTTGAAATCGAGGGCGGCGTCACGCTGCGCGGATACCGTACATCGGGGAGCCGCCCGGGACCCCATGTGCTGATCACGGCCGGCATACACGGCAGTGAATATCCCGGCATTTTGGCCGCCAGAAAACTCAGAGCCTTTCTGTCGCAGGCCGATATTGCCGGGACAGTCACGGTCCTGCCGCTCTGCAATCCAACTGCTTTAAAGGAACGCACCAAAGCGATCTTCCCCGAAGACGGGAAGAACCTTAACCGCATGTTCCCCGGTAACCCGGAAGGTTCTGCGTCGGAAAAGACGGCTTGGGCGATCACCCAGCTCCAAGACGAAGCAGACTTCTACATTGACCTGCACGGCGGGGATCTCTTTGAAAAACTCACTCCCTATGTTTACGTGCCCGGCAATTGTGCGCCTGAGGTGACCACAACGGCTCGTGCCGCAGCCCAGGTGCTCAGTGTACCGGTCCGGGTTTTGTCACAGGCATCCACCGGCGCCTACAACAGTGCTGCGCTTCGCGGCACGCCTTCCATTCTCATCGAGCGCGGCGCCTGCGGGCTCTGGGAGCCCGAAGAAGTAGAAGCCTACTTTGAAGATCTCAAGGCGCTCTTCGCGCACCTTGGCATTATTGACGGCAAAGCGCCGGTTAATACTGCCCAGCGTGAGGCACCGTTTGCGACCTATCTGTCGCATTCGGAGTTTGGTCTTTGGTTCCCGCGCGTCAAGGCGGGCGATGATGTCCTCAAGGGTGACCTGCTTGGGCATCTCGAGGATTTCGATGGCGCGGTGCTCGCGCAGATTCATGCCCCGCATGACGGGCGCATTCTCTATATGACTGCAACGCTTTCTGCTCCGGCCGGTTGCGATTTGGTCGCCCTGGGATAAAGCATTCCGTCTGAAAACACCTCTGCGCGGTACTTCAGTCCGCGGAGAAACCCCAAATGCCGTCGTCAGCCAAACGTTCAAACCGCTGACGACGGCGTTTCGTTCTTATGGGCAAACACCCCTGCCGGTCTCTGCGTCATTCGTCAAAGCTTTGCATAGTCTTCGTCTGAAACGGGTTCGAGCCATTCGTTTGACGAGCCTTCGGCCGGAACTTCAATGGCAATATGGGCGAAAGACGAATCTTTTGCCGCACCGTGCCAGTGCTTTACTTCCGGCGGAATATTGACAACATCGCCCGGCTTCAGTGAGCGGGGAGGTTCGCCGTACGCCTGATACCAGCCGCGGCCGGCCGTAACGAGCAGAATTTGTCCGCCTTTATGATACACGTGCCAGTTGTTGCGGCAGCCCGCCTCGAAAGTGACATTAGCCGTCACTAAACGCTCGACGGTGAGCATTTTGAGCCAGCTGCGGCCGGAGAAATATTGACTGTAAGCATTATTGGGATTGCCGAGCCCAAAGATACCCGGATTGATATTTTGTTCGTTCATGGCGTAACCAGAAGATTTTCGCAATTAGCAATAGATCTGCAGGGCAAAGAGTTGCTTTGCTGCAAACCGCAGAAGTGATCCCGCGATCTGAATGATCGGATGCGCTTCATGCTGATTTTTGATCAAATCTTTCAGAACGACTGCTCAATTCCGAGCAAGGTATTGCCTATTACGATCAGAACTTGGAATGCGATGATTCATCTCTTCGCCGCTCAGCCGATCATCCGTTATTGATAAAAGGTTGATTTTGATTGAACAACTGATCATTCATCCTTTCCGTTTCGACTTTGCGGACGGCTTGCCATGAGGCCGGAAACCTCGCCTAAATGCTTATGCCGATGAAGCGGCGCATCCTATTTCTTTAAACCGACATCCCCCTTCTCTAACGCCGTCGCGGTTCAGTCATTAGTAAATCTGAGAAGGAGTGCCGAGGTTCATTCCTCGGCAAAACCAGCTGCCAAATCGTATCGAGAGACAGTTTGAGCGTGCCGTGAACAGGAATAAAAAAAGCGGAACTTCACCCAAGGAAGTTCCGCTTTTGGTCATGCTGCAGAAAATCAGAGTTCTTCAGCAGAGCGATCCGCATAGGTGCGGAAGTCATCAAGCTTGGCGCCGGCGTTGATGGCGGCGATGAGCCACTTCGGCTTGCGGCCGCGGCCCGTCCAGGTATTGCCGTCGGCATCGCGGTACTTGACCATACGGCCGTCGTCGTCCTGTTCGCCCGGAGCGGGGACGGTGATGTCGTCCGTCGTAAGATGGTACGTGCGGATCATGACCTTAACGCGTTCCACAACCTGCTTCTTAATCGCAGCGCGGCGAGCATCCAGGGCACGCTGTTCTTCTTCAATCTGGGTCAGTTCATTTACGAATTTATCATCGGACATATTATTCTCCGAAAAAATGGGAAAAAGTCTTGTTGGAACGAATAATACCAAATTTAATCTCAAAAGCAATATCTGACTTGAGAAAAAAGTTATTCAAACTCGTGTTCGATCAGACTGTTTAGACATATCGAGAAAGAGAATATTGTGATGCAATGGGATGAAGAATTCTTATTGAGCAGGTTTTGTAAGCAAGAATACTAAGATCAAAGCTGAAGACGGCGCAGAGAACCGCAAGCGATTGAACCATTGTGAGCTGCAGAAAGATTCAATCTGAAGTACTTGGCCGAATGAATGCCTTATGCCGCGCTGCGTTTGACTTAAAGTTCCTTTTGCCCTGAATATTTACGTTGTTACTGCCGCACAACAAGACTTAGCGGGAGTACTTGCTCTCAAAGCAAGACTTTTCGTGCCGCAATTGCATACAATTTCATAAAACGAAAGTTGTATTTGCCGTCAATGCATCTCGATTGGTATCGAAAAACATGCCGCTTCACTATGAACTCTCTGATCTGCGCCTTCTTTTGATTCTCATGCGTACGCGCAGTTTGTCAGCGAGCGGAGAAGCGGCACATTTGACAACTTCAGCCGTCAGTCTTCGCCTCCGGAAACTCGAAGACGGCATCGGCGCGCAGCTTTTCACGCGGACCGGGAAAGGACTCGTGCCGACTGAAGCCGGAACCGCATTGGCCGAAGCTGCAGTGCCCATTCTTGCAGAAGCGGCGGCGCTCGACGCACGATTAAATCCCTTTTCAAAGCATGATCCGGAGCCGCTTCGCATCTTTTCAAACAGCACAGGGCTGCAGAATTTTCTCTGCCGAATCGCGGCCGATTATCTGCGCGAAAATTCAAGTTTCCGCGCCGTATTAACTGAACAGCGAAGTTCATTGACGCCTGAGGCAGTGCTCACCGGTGAAGCCGATTTGGGACTCATCGGCGGAATTCGGGAACTTTCGCCGGCCTATCGGACGAAGCTCGAACTCGTTCAATTTGTCGAAGATCGCCATGTGGTGATTCTCCCGAGAGACTCCAGCGCGGCTCAGCAGTTTAAAAATCGGCCGATTCTATTTGCCGAGCTCCTCAATCTTCGATTTGCTGCACTCACTGACGCGAGTCCAATGACCGCAGCCATGAAAGAGCGTGCATTGGCCGCAGGCTTTCGCTTTGAACCGATTATTGAGGCCCCTTCCTTTAGTCTGCTGGTTGAACTGGTGGCTCGAGGGCCGCTCGCGGCAGTCGTTCCTGCGTCGGCTGTTCCGCCAAACGCACCGGTAGAAGTGCGCGAGCTGGAGGACAGCTGGGCGGCACGCCCGCTTGCTTTCGTATTGCCTAAAGCGCGCCCAGCTTTGCCTTCAGCAATTGATTTTGTCGAATTCGCATTGCGTACTCAAAAAAGATAAGCATCATTGCGTCACCATTTGTATACCAATAAGGGCATAAAGAATACCTCAACGCGCCATTGAGTATCTCTCAACGCATCTGACGCTCGCGAGGCGGATACTGTCGGGCAGATTCAATGCATCCAACACCGCCCTATGACCGAGTGCGGCCGCGGATGCAGCATTTCGACAAAATGCTCGGCCACATTCCGAGCACACCCTCAAGGAGAAATTCTTTATGAAGCGCACTTTCATTGCCGCCGCCCTGGCACTTTCCGTCGGCGCAGCTTTTGCCAATCCCGATGCCGTTGTGATTGGTGCCGGCGGAGCTGGACTTTCCGCAGCCGTTACGCTCCACGACCTTGGGCGCGAAGTGGTGGTTTTGGAAAAGATGCCGATGATCGGCGGCAATACAGTGCGTGCCGAGGGCGGCATCAATGCCGCGGAAACGCCGCAGCAGAAAAAGGCCGGCATCCCCGACACGATCGATCAGTTCTATGCCGATACGATGAAGGGCGGCCACAACCTCAATGACCCTGCGCTGGTGCGCACGCTGACGACGCATGCGAAGGACGCCGTCGCTTGGCTCGTTTCACTGGGTGCTGACCTCAATACCGTTGGGCGCGCGGGCGGCGCCAAGTATCCCCGCGCTCACCGTCCGACAGACGGCTCCGCCATCGGCCCGGAAGTCATCCGTGTGCTCTGGAAGGCCGCCAAAGACCGCAAGATGGACGTCCGCACGCAGACGCGAGCTACCGAAATCATTATGAAGGACGGCCGCGTAGCGGGCGTCAAAGCCACGACCAAGGACGGCAAGGTCTATACGATTGATGCCAAGGCCGTGGTGCTCGCCACCGGCGGCTTCGGCGCCAATCAGGATATGCTCGTCAAGTATCAGCCCAAACTCAAGGGTTATGCGACGACCAATCAGCCCGGCGCAACGGGCGACGGCATTATCCTGGCCGAACATGCCGGCGCAGCGCTCGTCGATATGAAGCAGATTCAGGCGCATCCGACGGCTGCGCCGGACGGCACGCTGATTTCTGAAAGCGTGCGCGGCGACGGCGGCATTTTGATCAACGCCGAAGGCAAGCGCTTCACCAATGAGCTCCTCACGCGCGATGTGGTTTCGGCCGCTGAACTTAAGCAGCCCGGCCGCTTCGCCTGGGTCTTCTGGGATGATGCTACCCGCAAGTCCGCCAAGCTCATGGACTCCTACATTTCGATGGGTCTGGCCGTCAAGGGCAATACCGTCGCCGAAATCGCCAAGGCGATGAACGTGCCGGCGGCAGAGCTAGAAGTCACGCTCAAGGCTTATGCGACCGGGAAAGCTGCGGGCAAGGATGCGTTCGGCCGTGCTGATATGCCGCAGGCTATGCAGACCGCCCCGTTCTTTGCCGTCAAGGTTCAGCCGGCCGTTCACCACACGATGGGCGGCGTGAAGATCGATACCAAGGCCGAGGTGCTTAATCCTGCCGGTCACACGATCCCGGGTCTCTTTGCGGCCGGTGAAGTCACGGGCGGCGTCCATGGCGGCAACCGCCTCGGCGGCAACGCTCAGGCTGATATTGTGACGTTCGGCCGCATCGCCGGTCAGTCCGCTGACGCTTATCTGAAGACGGCCAAGTAATAAAAAGTAATGCTCGCCCCCTGACGCTCAGCCCGAGGGCGGCTGAAACTAAAGAAAAAGCTTCCCGACGCACGTGAGCATTGGGAAGCTTTTTATATTGCGGTCGACGGAGAGGAAAAACCGCCGCAGTCGGGTGCGGAGATCTGCATAGAGGCGGTGACTGCGGCGGCAGGAAATCTTTCTTCATCGCCTCCGCGAGCGTCTCAGCTCGCTGCCGCTGCAGCCTCGCGAATCTTGGGCGCCGGCGCAGCCGAAGGCGTGAATTCGGCTGGACAAAGGAGCGATACGGAATAATCCTCAAAAAGTGAGAGCCGAGCTGCCCGCTCAGCGAGCAGTGCGCCGTTGGTACGGTTCCACGCTTGAGCCGAAGCCGAGTCGCGCCAGATGGACTTCACCATAATGCGGCGAGCCTCATCAACAGCCATGAGCTGTTCGGTTGAAAGGCATCCGTCAGCTGCAGCCAAATCCCTTTGTGCTTCAAGCGCGTAATGGACGTAAGCTTCAAGGCGCCCGGGCTGAACCTGAGCTTCAAACAGCAAGACGACTGACATGCAACCTCCGATGAGGAATAACCTCATTCGGATGCTAGAACGCGGTGCAAACAATGCCTATCCACCAAAAGAACTCCGCCAAAGTAATTAGATGCTGAGCGGCATGCCCTCGGCTCGATCGGCAGACGGCCAGATGGTGTTGGGTCAGCTATTACCTCATTTGTCTGATGCACTAATGGGAATGCCTGAGCCGCATGCACTTTTTCGGTGCGCAGAAGTCCTAGAATCGATCTTCCAGCGAATCAAACTCCCATTTTGCCCTATGACAAAACCTACTGAAGGCGCCTTGTCCGCCAAAGACGGTACGTCTTCCGAGCGCGTTCAAACGGACGCAGAATCGGCCGATTCTGAAGCTCTCTCCTCTTCCAAAGCCGTGAGCCAATCGGACCATGAGGATGCCTGGTCCGACTTTTGGGCCGGCGCACGCTCAACCCTGCCGATCATGATCGGTATTTTGCCGCTCGGCTTTATTCTCGGCACGCAAGGCGCGCAGCACGGGCTCTCGGCCATCGGCATGGCCATCATGTGTGCCTTCAACTTTGCGGGCGGCAGTGAATTTGCCGCTGTGGCGCTCTGGAGCTCGGCACCGAGCTTTATTGTTATTGTCTGCGCGACTTGGCTGATCAACTGCCGGCATATTGTGCTGGGCGCTGCGCTCACGCCTTTTATGCAGAGCGCGAAAGTGTCAACGCCAAGGAGCCTCCTCGCCTTTTTCGTCATGTGCGATGAAACGTGGGCACTGTCCATGCAGGAAGTGCATCGCCGCCGCAAGGCGGGGCGCCCTGCTGCTGAGCTCTTCTCCTTTTCCTACCACATGGGCGTCGGCATAACGCTTTGGACCTCGTGGTTCATGGTCGCTGCGATTGGCGCCGCTGTCGGCGGGTCGCTCGGCGACCTGACCCGCTGGGGGTTCCTGATGGCTTTCCCGGCCACCTTCATCGGTCTCGTGGCGGCGATGCGGCCGGCGCTTTCCAAATCCGGCCCGATGGCCGCCTCGGCGCTCGTCGCGGCCGGGTCGAGCCTCTTTGTGCCGCTTCACTGGAGTATTCTCCTCGGCACCATTACCGGTCTGGTTCTGGCAGCGGTGAGCGAATAAGGAGAACACGAAGATGTCCGATACGCTACGCACTATTTTCGCCCTGCCCTCGCTTCAGGAATTCATCGTTATCTGCGGCATGCTGCTTGCCACCTACTCCACACGCCTGATCGGCTGGCTGGTGCTTCGCCGTCATCCCGTGTCGCCGCGCATGCAGCGCATTCTGGATGCCGCGCCCTGCTGCGTAATGATTTCCATCGCCGCACCGGCCTTTATGACGACAAACATTGTGACGCTCGTGACGCTCGCGGCCACGGTCGTTGTGGCCCTGAAGACCAATTTGGCGATCACGATTGTCTTCGCGGTGGCCTTCAATGCACTCCTGCAGACCTTCTTCTAAAGTCTGGGAGACATATTGGCGCTCAATACGGCTCGAACTTCGCATGTTCGAGCCGTTTTTTTAGGGGTTTGAAGGCTCGAGCAGAATCGTACAGTTCTTTGCGGCGATCAGCAGGGCGGGCCAAAGCCTGCGGTCTTAGAGTTTGAAGCGATTCATCATCGCTGCCCGACGATGCCCCAAAGAGATGTCGGCATCGCTTTTTTTCGGGTGAGCCTCACCATTCAAACAGGACAAAAAATGCAGATCCTCCAAAATGTCGAATACGGCGGTGAGCGCCCGCTTTTTGCGCTCCGCAGCGCGGAGCTCGACCACGTTGTCATTCACCCGGGCGAATCCGCCTTAAAGCACGTCGAAAACATCACTGCCCGAGAATGCCTCTTTGAAGGCAAATACCCCTTCTGGCACGCCAAACATGTGGTGCTCGAGGGCGGCCGCTTTTCGCCCGGCGCCCGCGCCGCCATCTGGTACGCCGACGATGTGCGCATGAAGCACACCCGAATCGACGCGCCGAAGATGTTCCGCGACATGGAAAATATCGACCTCGAGCAGGTAGAACTCTCCGACGCGATGGAAACGCTTTGGAACTGCCGCAATATCAAACTCAGGCACGTGTCGGCCGATCATGCCGATTATCTCTTCATGCATTCGGCCAACATTGATATCGCCGACTATGTTCATCACGGCAACTATGCTTTCCAGTACTGCCGCAATGTGGTGATCCGCGACGCCGAGATTCACGCCAAAGACGCCTTTTGGAATTCGGAGGACGTCACGGTGTACGACTCGGAAATCGACGGCGAATTCCTTGGCTGGCACACCAAGCGCCTGAAGCTCGTCAACTGCCGAATCAAGGGCACTCAGCCGCTTTGCTATGCAGAGGATTTGGTGCTTGAAAACTGCACGATGGATCCCGACTGCGATCTCGGATTTGAGTATTCCACCGTGAATGCGGATATCCGGAGCCCCGTAACGAGCATCAAGAACCCGATTCACGGACTCATCCGCTGCGAATCGCTCGGCAAATTGATTCTCGACGAACACCGCCGCAGCGGATCGGACTGCATCATTGAAACCGGTACGGCACAATAGGCGCTTTCGTTGCCGAAGAAGGGGAAATTCAGCATGAAGGCATTCAACTTCGACGAACCGACAGAGCGTCGGGGCACCGGTTCCTACAAGTGGGAGTCTGCCGACGCGGATGTCATTCCGCTTTGGGTAGCGGATATGGATTTTCGTACGGCCCCCTGCATCATTGAAGCACTCAGCGACCGCGTCCGGCACGGCGTCTTCGGCTACGAAAAAGTGCCCGACGCCTGGTACGAAGCGCTCCAAGGATGGTTTGCCCGGCGACACGGCTGGCAGATCCGCCGCGAAGAAGTGCTCTGTACCACCGGCGTGGTCCCCGCCGTCTCCGCGGTCATCAAAGCCTTTACGCGGCCGGGCGACGGTGTAGCGCTGATGACGCCCGCCTACAACTGCTTCTTTTCGAGCATCCGCAACAACGGGTGCTTTGCGGCAGAAACTTCGCTTCTAATGGGCGATGCCGGCTGGACAATTGATTTTGCGGCGCTCGAAAAGACGCTCGCCGACCCCAGAGTGAAGGTGCTCCTTTTTTGCAGCCCGCACAACCCGGTGAGCCGTGTCTGGACGGCCGACGAAATTCGCCGGACGGCTCAAATCGCACACCAGGCCGGCGTGCTCTTCGTTTGCGACGAAATTCACGGCGAGTTTGTCTTTGGCGGCAGCCGTTATCTCCCTGCGGCTCAAGTTGAGGGCGTCGATCCCCTGCGCACGGTGATCTTGACCTCCCCCACCAAGACCTTCAATCTGGCCGGGGCCGGCATTGCTGCCATTATTGCCGCCGACCCCAAGGTCCGAGCGAAGATTGACCGCGCGGTCAATGACAACGAGTGCTGCGACGTCAATGTATTCGGCGTTGCTGCGGATATTGCCGCCTGGAACCAAGGGGAGGAGTGGCTCGAAGCCCTGCTCTCCTATCTGCAGGGCAATCTGGCTGCCGCTCAAGCCTTTTTTGCCGAAAAACTGCCGCTCTGCCGGCTTTCCAAGCTCGAAGGCACTTACCTCCTCTGGGCAGACATGCGGCCAATGCTGGGTGCGGACCTAGACACGGACGCCTTTTGCGAGTCGCTTAAAACGCACGAGAAAGTCTGGGCTGCAGCAGGCTCGCATTACGGCCGAGACGGCGAAGGGTTTGTGCGCATCAATATTGCGACGCAAAGAGCCCTGCTCCTTGAAGGTCTCACACGGCTCGCTGCCGGCGCAGAACGCTGGCAGAACCGCGAAAAAGAATGAACGGATCTTTTCTCTGGTTCGGAGGACGGGCTTCAATGTGAGGTATTACCGATGAAGAGTGTCTTTTTTACCAAACTAAGATGAATGTCTTATTGACGGTTTTACTAATTCATTCCATGATTACCCCAACAGCACCCAAAATGATGGGTGCGCAAAATTGAAAGCGAACTTTTCATTTTTTAGAAATTCTCGTTTTCTCACGACTTTTTGGGAACTTTTATAACCATGACCGAGCGTCGCTACAAGCTGATGTGCTGCACCATGTGCGCGTGTCTGATGTGCTGCTGCACGCAGACCGGCCGCGACGCATGGTTTCGATGTCGTGAGACCTGAACTTCCGGAACATTCAGCCATATTCCGGTGAGTCAGGTTTATCTCAGCGGGATCCAAAAGGCGTCGCGGAAGCGGCGCCTTTTTTTAGACTCCGAATTCAATCCGTTTCGTAATTTGACTTTCCGACAGAAATAACTGACAGAAAGCGGGGCTTCCTTTACGCCTAAAAACACCAAAAAACTTCGGTAATACATCATCAACTCATTTTTTAAAAGCTTTACTTATTCATTGACGTCCAGGGCCATCATCATGAAGATCTCTACCATTGCCGTTCACGGCGGTCTCACCGACACTTCCCACTACGCTGCCGCATTCCCCGTTTATCTCACATCAACCTTTATCCAAAAGGGGCCGACGGAGTTCCGCGAATACGGCTACAGCCGCACAGCCAATCCGACGCGTTCGGACGTTGAAAAGCATGCTGCCGACATTGAGGGCGCCAAGCACGGCATCGCCACTGCCACCGGCATGGCCGCGGTTTCGCTGGTCTTTGAAACGCTCAATGCCGGCGACCGCGTGCTGATCTCCAACAACGTCTACGGCGGCACCTGGCTTTATGCGACCGAGCTCTTTAAGAAGCGCGGCGTCGAATTCACGGTGGTCGACGACTTCAATACCTACGACTTTGAAACGGCGCCCGCTGACGTCAAGCTCGTCTACATCGAAACGCCCTCTAATCCGCTCCTCGAAGTCACCGATATTGCTCATGTGGCCAAAGCTGCCAAAGCCCGCAACTGGCTGCTCGCCGTCGACAATACGTTCCTCACGGGCGTCAATCAGCGTCCGCTCGACCTCGGAGCCGACGTGGTCATCTATTCAGCCACTAAATATTACGGCGGTCATTCCGACCTTCTCGCCGGTCTCGTCGTCCTCAATGACGACAAGCTCTATGAAAAGCTCAAGCTCTACTCGAAGGCCCTGGGCGGCGTCCTCGATCCGTTCGACTGCTTCCTGCTCGAGCGCGGCATCAAAACGCTGCCGCTGCGCCTGGCCCGCCACGAAGAAAATACCCATGCGATTGCGCGCTACCTTTCCGCTCATCCCGGGGTTGAAGCCGTCTTTTATCCGGGTCTTGAATCCGATCCAGGTTATGCCGTCAACCGCCGCCAGTCCAAAGGCGCGGGCGGCGTGCTCTCTTTCCGCTTCAATGAAGAGGCCTATGACCTTGAAAAGTTTGTGAAGGCCTTGAAGCTCTTCCAGTTTGCCGTGAGTCTCGGGAGCGTTGAAAGCCTGATCAGCATTCCGGCCACCATGACGCATGAGTCCTATGCGCCGGAACTGCAGAAGAAACTCGGCATTACGCCCAATCTCATCCGCGTCGCCGTCGGCATTGAAGACATCGAGGATCTCATCGCCGACTTTGAGCAGGCCTTTGCCGCCGCGAAGCGCTGATGAAGCACTCCGGCCGCTAAACCACTTTCACAGAGCTCACTCATCAAGAGCGACGGTCCGCACCCGCGGGGCTTCCGGCAGGGTCACGACACTTTTTTTCCGACCACCCGCCGCGGCTCTATCGGAGGCCCCGCCGGTGCGGACCGTTATTGAGCAAAACGCATCGAATTCGCTAAGTTCAAAGGATTTTCATCATGACGCACTCCATTTCCGCTTCTGCCCATTCTTTTTCACTGCGCGCGGTCTCTCGCCGCTGGACGCTCGGCGCCGCGCTTGCACTGACAGCAGCGTTTGGCTTCGCCGCGAACGCCGCACACGCCGAAGATCTTGATGACATCAAGGCCCGCGGCGTCCTCACAATCGGCACGGAAGGGGTTTATGCGCCCTATACCTATCATGACGAAAAAGGCCGCCTCACGGGCTACGACGTGGAAGTTGGCCGCGCCATCGCCAAGAAGCTCGGCGTTGAAGCGAAGTTTGTCGAAACCCCGTGGGATGCACTCATTGCGGGCATTGACGCCAAGCGCTATGACATCGGCATCAACCAGATTGGTCTTTCGCCTGAGCGCCTCGCGAAGTACGATTTCACGAAACCTTATGTGTCAATCAAGGGCGTGCTCCTTGTGCGCAGCGACAACGAGAAGATCAAGGGATTTGAGGACCTCAAAGGCGTCCGCATGGCGCAGACCATCACCTCCAACTGGGGAAAGATTGCGGTTAATGCTGGCGCTGAAATCGTCGGTGTGCAGGACTTCGCGCAGTCGGTTCAGCTGATTGCTCAGCGGCGCGCCGATGCGGTGGTGAATTCCGAACTCGCCTGGGTCGATTACCGCAAGGCGCAGCCCAACGTGCCGGTGAAGGTGGTCGCCACGACCAAAGAGGGCATTGACGTGGCTATTCCGGTGCGCAAGGGCAACCCGAAGCTTCTCGCGGCGCTCAACCAGGCGCTCGATGAACTGCGCGCCGAAGGCGTTCTAAAGGCGCTTTCCATCAAGTTCCTCGGCATTGACGTGTCAACGAAGTAATCTTTGGCGGCGTCGGACCTCAAGGAAAAGTTTTTCTGCCCGCACTCTTGACCTTAAAGGACAGAAAAGCCCCCAAAGTCCGGCGCCGCTTCCCTATCATTAGACACTTCCTGCAAGCTCCCCGCCCAAACCGCTGAAAACGGCCGTGTACTCTCCCAGAGGGCAATCACGGTTGTGAGCGGCCCCCAAACCGAGCACGTCATGGACCAGCGCATTATTCAAATATTGTCGGACTCCTTCACTCAGCTTCTCATTCCCGGGATCTGCGTGACGATTCCGCTCACCCTCATTTCTTTTGCCATTGGCCTCGTTGTCGCCGTGGCCATTGCACTCATTCGGACGGCGAAGACGCCCGTTCTCGAGCCGCTCGCCCGAATCTACGTCTGGATCTTCCGCGGCACGCCCGCGCTCGTACAGCTTTTTGTCATCTTCTTTGGCCTCCCGAGCATCGGCATTGTCATCGACGCCTTTCCGTCGGCCGTGATCGCCTTTTCGCTCAATGTGGGCGCCTATGCTTCTGAAGCGCTTCGCGCCGCCATCGGCGCGGTGCCGAAGGGACAGCTCGAGGCCGGGCTCTGCGTCGGCATGAGCTGGACGCAGACGATGTTCCGCATTGTGCTGCCGCAGGCCTTCCGCACGGCGTTCCCGCCGCTCTTCAACGAGTTCATTTCGCTCGTGAAGAACACTTCGCTCGCCTCGTCGATTACGGTTTATGAAATGTTCATGAGCGCGCAGCGCATCGCCGCCCGCACGTATGAACCTTTCTGGCTTTACCTGGAAGCGGCCGTTATCTACCTCGCCTTCACAACGATCTTGTCGCGCATTCAGGTTTGGGGCGAAAAGAAACTCCAGCACTACGACTATTAATGAGGGGCTCCCCAAAGATGCTTGAACTCAAGAATATTAAGAAGTCTTTCGGCGGCACCGAAGTGCTCAAAAATGTCGGCCTCAGTGTGGCCAAGGGCGATGTGGTCGCCATCCTCGGTCCTTCGGGGTCCGGGAAGACAACGCTCCTCAGAATTGCCAACTTTCTGGAAACCGCTGACGGCGGCGAAATGAATTTCGAGGGCGAGGTGCTCGACCTCCCGAAGGTGAGCCACCGGGATGCGGCCCGCATCCGCCGCAAGACGGGTTTTGTCTTTCAGAACTACAACCTCTTTCGCAACCTCACCGCACTCGAAAACGTCACCGAGGGGCTGCGCGTCGTGCACAAGCTTTCCGCTGCCGAGGCCGAACGCATCGGGCGGGAATGTCTTGAAAAAGTCGGCATGGGCGACCGTGCGGATCATTACCCAAGTCAGCTCTCGGGCGGCCAGCAGCAGCGCGTCGGCATTGCCCGAGCCATCGCGGCCAATCCCGACGTCATTTTCTTTGACGAACCGACCTCCGCGCTCGACCCCGAACTCGTGGGCGAAGTGCTCGCCGTCATCAAGAAATTGGCCGAAGAAGGCCGCACGCTCGTCATCGTCACCCATGAGCTCGATTTCGCCCGTCATGTCGCCACCAAGGTGACCTTCATGGATAAGGGCGTCGTCGTCGAAGAAGGCGCACCGGAAGTGTTCTTCACGAATCCGAAGGAGCCGAGAACGC
>ERZ1106983.275-NODE-275-length-70442-cov-21.457258_pt1 | contig 70442 bp, 54 predicted proteins | sample MGYA00403693_ERZ1106983 | MGnify/ENA primary metagenome ERZ1106983 (study PRJEB35170, sample SAMEA104062420) | human gut metagenome | biome: human gut; feature: human-associated habitat; material: faeces | place: Denmark | collected 2012-07-13 ...
CCCGCTTCCCGCGGCAAAAATTAAAGCTGTTGATAAAAAATTCAAGTGAGTTGATAAGTGGTACGCCGCCCGCTCTTCCGTCCTTCGCATCAGCCCTCATCGACCCCGTATCCGTCCCGGCAGCCTTTCTCTCCCTGCACCAGCCGCCCTGCACGCCTCGTTCCAGCTCCGGCGCCCGTTTTCGCATTCCGCATCGACCGCCTCATGCCCGGCATTTCTCCCCGGCAGCCGTTCAGATTTTCCCTTTCAGGTACTTGTAGGTATATCCCTTCGCCTTTTTGACAATCTCCTCGGGCGTACCCTCGGCAACAATCCGTCCGCCGCCGTCGCCGCCCTCCGGCCCCATGTCGATAATATAGTCCGCAACCTTAATGACATCCAGATTATGCTCAATGACAATTACCGTATTTCCCTGGTCAACCAAAGCCTGCAACACTTTCAACAGCTTGTTGATGTCCTCAAAATGCAGCCCGGTCGTCGGCTCGTCAAGAATATAAACCGTCTTGCCCGTCGCCCGCTTGGACAGTTCTTTGGAAAGCTTGATGCGCTGCGCCTCGCCGCCGGAAAGCGTCGTCGCCGCCTGCCCGAGCCGGATATACCCCAGCCCGACTTTCTGCAGCAGCTCCAGCCGCGATTTGATTGCCGGAATGCTGTCAAAAAATTCATGCGCCTCGTCCACCGTCATATCCAGCACGTCGGCAATCGACTTGCCCTTGTAGGTAACTTCCAGCGTTTCGCGGTTAAAGCGCTTGCCGTGGCACTGTTCGCATTCGACATACACGTCAGGCAGAAAGTTCATCTCAATCTTCGTTACCCCGTCGCCTTTGCACGCTTCGCAGCGCCCGCCCGCAACGTTAAACGAAAACCGCCCCGCCTGATACCCGCGCGCCTTGGACAGCGGCAGCTCCGCATACCAGTCGCGGATATAGGTAAACAGCCCGGTGTACGTCGCCGGGTTGGAACGCGGCGTCCGCCCGATAGGCGACTGGTCGATGTCAATCACCTTGTCGACATTCTCCAGCCCGATAAGTTTGTCGTATGCGCCCGTCGGCTCGCGCGACCCGTTCAGCTCCTTGTTCAGCGCCTTGTACAGCGTCTCCAGCACCAGCGACGACTTGCCGCCGCCAGAAACCCCGGTAACCAGCGTCAGCGTGCCGAGCGGGATTTTCATCTTCACGTTCTTAAGATTGTGCGTCTTCGCCCCGGTCAGCTCCAGAAACTTGCCGTTGCCCTTGCGCCGTTTGCGCGGCACCGCGATTTCCTTCTGCCCGTTCAGATACTGCGCCGTCAGGCTGTCCTTGCTCGCCAGCACGTCCGCCACCGTTCCCGCCGCGACGACGCTGCCGCCGAGCTCGCCCGCGCCCGGCCCCATATCGACCAGAAAGTCTGCCGCGCGAATGGCGTCTTCGTCGTGCTCGACCACAATCACCGTGTTGCCGATGTCGCGCAGCCGGTTCAGCGTCTCCAGCAGCCGGTCATTGTCGCGCTGGTGCAGCCCGATTGACGGTTCGTCCAGCACATACAGCACGCCCGTCAGCCCCGACCCGATTTGCGACGCCAGCCTGATACGCTGCGATTCGCCGCCGGAAAGCCCGCCCGATTGCCGCGACAGCGTCAGGTAGTCCAGCCCCACATTGTTCAAAAACTGCAGCCGGTCGATAATCTCCTTTAATATCTTGTGCGCAATCTGCTGCTTCTGCGGGCTCAGTTGTTCTTCCACCCCGGCAAACCACTTCAGCGCCTCTTTGATGGAAAGGTCGGAAACTTCCATAATGTCCTTGCCGCAGACTTTGACCGCCAGCGCCTCGGGCTTCAGCCGCTTGCCGTTGCAGAAAGTGCACGGCGCCGCCGACTGGTAATGCGACAGCTCCTCGCGCGACGCCGCCGAGTCTGTTTCCAGAAACCGCCGTTCCATATTCGGAATCACGCCCTCAAACGGCTTGTCCGACACAAATGTCGAATAATACAGCGGCACGCAGACGTTGCCCGAACCGTAGAGGATGATTTTCTTCGCCTCTTCCGGCAGGTCTTTCCACGGCGTGTCCTGCGAGATATGCAAAAAGTCGCACAGCGAAACCAGCGTCTGTTTGTAAAATGCCGACTTGAACCCGTACCACGGCGCAATCGCCCCCTGGGCTATGCTGCGGTTAACGTTCGGCACCACGAGCTTTTCGTCCATATAAAGCCGCGCCCCCAACCCGTCGCAGTGCGGGCACGCCCCTTGCGGGTTGTTGAACGAAAACAGCCGCGGTTCGATTTCTTCAATCGTAAAGCCCGAGACCGGACATGCATATTTTGCCGAAAACGTCAGCCGGCTTCCCGCCGTAACGGCCGCCCCCGCAGCTCCTGCCGCCGCACTGCCGCGCCCGCCGGTTGCCTCGTCCCCCAAAGCTGCCGCGCCCGCTCCGTTTCCTGCGCTGAGCACGTCCACATACAAAATGCCGTCGCCGATTTTCAGCGCCGTTTCTACCGACTGCGCCACGCGCTCCGCCATCTCCTCGCCCTTGACCACCAGACGGTCGACCACGACCTCAATGTCGTGCTTAATGTTTTTTTCCAACGCCGGCGCGTCTTCAAGGTCATAGACCTCGCCGTCAATCTTGACGCGCTGAAACCCCTGCTTCAGCAGCCCGTCCAGTTCTTTCTTAAATTCCCCTTTGCGCTGTCGCACCATCGGCGCCACCAGCATAATCTTGGTACCAACCGGCAGCGACAGGATTTTATCCACCATCTGGCTCACCGTCTGCGCCTCAATCGGCAGCCCCGTCGCCGGCGAATACGGCGTCCCCGCGCGTGCCCACAACAGGCGCATATAGTCGTAAATCTCGGTAATCGTCCCCACCGTCGAGCGCGGATTGTGCGAGGTCGTTTTCTGCTCAATCGAAATCGCCGGCGCCAGCCCTTCTATGGAATCAACGTCCGGCTTTTTCATCAGGTCAAGGAACTGCCGCGCATAAGCGGAAAGGCTCTCGACGTAACGCCGCTGCCCCTCGGCATAAATCGTGTCAAACGCCAGCGACGACTTGCCCGACCCCGACAGCCCGGTAATCACCGTCAGCTGGTTCTTCGGAATGGAAATGTTGACGTTTTTGAGATTATGCTCCCGCGCCCCTTTGATTTCGATATATTTGCTCTCTGCCATCGTTCCCTCTCTAATGCCTGATGCCTGCCGCTGCCTGATGCCTGCGCACCTTGTTTCGGCAGCCCCTGCGCACCCGCGCCGGTTTGCCGCTGCCGGCCACCCACCCCGGTGTCCTCCGTTTCGGCAGCCCCTGCGCGCCCGCGCCGGTTCGCCGCTGCCGGTTTCCGGCCTTTTCTTTCCTCGGTTCGCCCATGCCGGACAATCCCGCGCTCCCCGCTCCGAAAAATCTTGATATACCACTTTTGTTCTTTTTGCAAGCACTTTTTTAAGCTATATGTTAAAACTTTAAGACGCCTTTCCCTTCCCGGCCTTTACCAAATATTAACCCGGCCCCGCTATTCTGAATGCAAATCAATTGCAGGAGAAAACATTATGGCTCCCAAATCCGCCGCCAAAACCCAACGTACTTCAAAAACTGCACTCTCCGGCGTCCGGTCAGACGCCCCGGCCCGGCGCACCGGCAAAAAGGCCGCCGTATCTCAGACCGCAGCCCGCCCCGCCGTCAAAAAAGCGCACGACGCTGCCCCAAAAGCCGCAGCTCAAGCCTCTGCTGCCTCTCAAACAGCCGCAACGCCGGCTAAACCGCAAGCGCCGCTGACCGCCTCTTCTCCGGCTCAGTCCGCCGTTTCTTCCGGCACCTCAAAAGCCCCCGAACGCGCCCGCAAGCCGATTTTGTCGCCCGACAACCTTCTGCGCATCTGGCTCGACGGCTGGAAAAAGACCTTCACCCTGCGCGGCCGCTCGTCGCGTTTCGAGCTCTGGACGTTCCTGCTCGTCAACAGCGTGCTGACGGTCATCATTCAGCTCAAATGCAGCTATATCCTGTCGCCGCGTTTTCTGCGCGCCGCCAATGACATGGGCTACTCTCTCCCCAAAATTGAAAATTACATCCTCGCGGCGGAAACCCTGTTCTACCTCGTCATCCTGCTGCCGCTGTTCCCTGTCGGCTCGCTGCTCATCCGCCGTATGCACGACCTGAACCGCCTCGCCTGGCGCAATTATCTCGAACCGGTGTTTATGGGCGTCGTCGTCCTGAGCATGATAAACCTGACCGTCGCCTCGCTCGCCAATACCGACTTTGCCTATACGATTATGCTGCTGAGCATCTGCTTTGTTACAATCCTGTACGGCGTCGGTTTTTACGGGCTGAAGTTCCTGATTATGACGCTGTTTTACCGCGGCGATGCCGAAAAGAACAATTACGGCCCCGCCCGTTATAACGACGACGAGCACGAAGAGCGCGCCCTCAACCTGAGCTGCTGGTACTTTTTGTTTATGGGTACCGTCGGGCTGCTGTATCTGGCGCTTGCCCTGCTCTGAGTATAAAATTCCGACTGTCCGGCTGATGTTCCTGACAGCAAAAAGGGAGGCGCACAAAGCCTCCCTTTTAATTTGCCGTTTCGCCGCGCCGCCCGTTACCGTACGACATCAAAGCCACCCGGCTCATTTGCCTCCACAACACCGAAACAGGAATGTTTTTCCCGCTATCGCAACACAGGCACCGTTCCTGCCCGCTTCCGCTCATTGCTGCATCAGGGCCAGTCCTGCCCTTCCCACATTGCAATCATCCGGTTTGCCGGATTAAGCAGATTCGGCGCGTAGGTTTCCGTCAGCCGCGTTACGCCGTCATACAGTTCCGGATACCGCCCCCGGCTCAAACCGCTCCGCAGCCGCAGCAGCCACGTCAGATGACACTCCGGACTTTGGGCATACGTTTCCAGAATGCCAAGCCAGTCTTGGAATTCCCGTTCCCAGCGCCCGGTATGTCCCGCATTCTGCAGCTGTTTCAGCAGATACTGAAACACGGCGCTCAGCACATTAAGCTCGGGCTTTGCCGCCGACCGCGTTTTCACAATCTGGTACAAATCGTCCCTGCCGGAAAAGAGCGCCTTCATCAGCGGCGCCAGATTGCCTCCGGCTCGCCAGATTTCCACAAAGCCATATTCAAAATACGGCGATTGCGGCTCCAAACGCGCCACAAAAGCAGCCGCCTGTCCGGGAATTTTCCGCGTCAGGACGTCGGTCATCGTTTCATAAACATTCTTCGGCAGTTCGTGTTCCAGCACCGCCGCCCCCAAATTCTCGGCAATCTGCGGATATTCGCGGGCCATCAGCATAACCCAGAGCGCATTTTTCCGCAGCGCTTCAATAATCGGCTCAAACGATGCCGTCCGCCGAAAATCGCTGCCCGGCCCGTTAAGATAGGCGACCGGCTGCGTATGTTTCAGCAGATATTCGAACTCCCAGCGGTTTTGCACGCCGAGCGCACCCCACAGCCCGCGTTTGTAAAGCTCCTGACGTGTATCGGCGCTCCAGACCCGGTCTTTCAAAAACTGCCATTGTTTATACCCCGGTTCGACGCTGTCGATAACCCGAAGTTCGGCTTCCTTCCCCGGAAGGTACAGAGCCGCATCAGGGACAGATTTCAGACAATACCGTTCAATAACAACCCGCGGCGTAAATTTCCGCAATACAGCAGCTTTCCACGAAAGCAGATAACAGCTAAACTTGTTCATAACTCTAAGATTTAATAATGTGAATAATAATTGCTAATTGCCGCCACCATAACACCGCCCGCCGGGAATGTCAAATATTTTGTCTATTGCCTGCACGCGTTCTATGCGCTGCTGCCTCCAATATCCACTCTCTTCCACTCTCTTTCACTCTCCCCCTCCGCCGCCTCTGTCCCCCGCCGCAAAAAAATGCTTGATTTTCTTCCGCCCCTGCGCTACACCTGTCATAAATGCGCCGCGCCCGCTGGCAGGACGCGCCTTTCCAAATACACTTAAAGGAGTTTTACCACAATGAAAGCAAGAACCCGCTTTGCCCCGAGCCCGACCGGCTATATGCACATCGGCAACCTGAGAACCGCGTTATATGAATACCTTATCGCCAAATCTTCCGGCGGCAGTTTTATTTTGCGCATTGAAGACACCGACCAGAAACGCTATGTCGAAGGCGCAACCGAAATCATATACAACACGCTCAAGACCGTCGGCATGAACTGGGACGAAGGCCCGGACATCGGCGGCGAATACGGTCCGTATATCCAGTCCGAACGCCTGCCGCTGTATCAGGAATACGCACACAAGCTGGTGGAACTCGGCGGCGCGCACTATTGCTTCTGCGCCAAGACCGAACACGATGACGACGAAGAAGAAACCGTCCTCGGCGCCAAGTTCAAAGACCCCTGCAAGCGCATTCCGCTGGAAGAGGCCAAAGCCCGTGTTGCCGCCGGCGAACCCTATGTCGTCCGCCAGAACATCAACCGCAAAGGCAAGGCAATGTTCCACGACGTCGTTTACGGCGATATTGAAATCGACTATGACGAACTGGACGAAGGCGTATTGCTGAAGTCCGACGGCTTCCCGACTTATAACTTCGCCAACGTCATTGATGACCATCTGATGGCGATTACCCACGTCGTCCGCGGCAACGAATATATTTCATCCACCCCGAAATATAACCTGATTTACGAAGCGTTCGGCTGGACGCCGCCGATTTACGTTCACGTCGCGCAGGTGATGAAAGACGCGCAGCACAAGCTCTCCAAACGCAACGGCGATGCGTCGTTCCAGGATTTGGTCGCCAAAGGCTACCTGCCCGCTGCGATTCTGAACTATATTGCGCTCTTGGGCTGGAACCCCGGCACCGAACAGGAAATCTTTTCGCTCGCCGAGCTGGAACAGGTATTTGACGCCGAACGGCTGAACAAATCCCCGGCGATTTTTGACATCGCTAAACTGCGCTGGATGAACGGCTGCTATATCCGTGCCCTGCCGTTTGCGGAATTCCATGCCCTCGCCTGTAAAGAATATGACAAATTCATCACCCGCAGCATCAACCGCGAAGAGCTGTCCAAAGTCCTTCAGCCGCGTGTCGAAACCTTAAACGACATCGCCGAAACCGCCGGCTTCATTGAAACCCTGCCCGCTTACGGCGAAGAACTGTTTAACAACAAGAAGATGAAGACCGACCCTGAAATCGCCAAAAAATCGCTGCAGCTCGCGCTCCCGGCACTGGAAAGCCTGAGTGCGGACGGCTGGAATAACGAGAGCCTGTTTGAATGCCTGAAAGCGGTCGCCGCCGCCAACGGGCTGAAAAACGGACAGGTTCTGTATCCGGTACGCATCGCCCTGACCGGGTTGGAAACAACCCCCGGCGGCGCCAGCGAAATTGCCGCGGTTCTGGGCAGGGAAGAAACCCTGCGCCGCATAAAACTGGCACTTTAGGCACGCTACCTCAAAGCCCGACAACAGTCCCGCCGGCCGCCCGGCACTGTTCCCTGCCGGTTCTGCTGCTGTGCGGGCTTTTTGTTTTCCCGTTTCAGTCCCCCGCCCCTGTTCTGCATCGGGCAGACCATGTTCTGCCATTCTCTCCTCCCGTCCCGGTTCCTCGTCCCGTATCCAGACTGCACCTCATTCCCTGTTCCCCGCTCCGTATCCAGACTGCACCTCATTCCCTGTTCCCAGTTCCGTATCCCGCCGCCCATTCATACCGCTCATCGTCGCATTCAAACTGCATATCCGGTACCCCATCTTCCGCTTTTTCGTACATACTGCTGAAAAAAATGGTTCGTTTTTTTTCACCAAAAAACAGGGGATATTTTCACCGCCGGAATAGTCATTTAGGCAAAACGAAAGTATATAAATTAAAACGAACGTTTAAATTCAGCACCAAAGGATATGCAATGAAACTGCCTGACATATGGAAAGAATTTCGCAAAAAAATAAAAAAGCGCCGCCAGTCAAAAATCAAAGCCGACCTGACCTGCAACACCGTAAGTATTCCCCATAACGGCATATTCTGTCTGGAAATCAAAGGCAAAAACAACATCGTAACCCTTCCGGAAAACAGCAATCTCAATAATGTCATCAAAATCAAGATTTACGGCGATAACAACAAAATCAGCCTGAATACGGAAAATTACATTAACCTCAAAATAAACATCGGCGACTCTTTGTCCCCAAGCTGCAATTGCACCGTATCTGTCGGAGAAAACACCCAGATAAACGGAGCAGAAATCGTCCTTTACGAACATAACTCGTCTGTAACCATCGGAAAAGACTGTTTATTGTCTTGGGATATCGTCCTCTGGTGTACGGATACGCACACTGTAACCGATCTCTCCGGAACTCCGCTAAACCGCGGCCGCTCCGTAACCGTCGGCGACCATGTTTGGATAGGACGCAATGTTTATATTGCCAAAAACACGCAGATTCCGTCGCATTCAATCGTCGGCTGGTGCAGCAATGTAACATCCCGTTTCAACGAAGAAAACGTCATTATCGCCGGAAACCCGGCAAAAATAGTCAAACGCCAGATAGATTGGAAACATGAACGGTTTAACGAAATTTCTCCCTGCTGATAGTGCCTCTCTCCTCCCGTTTCAGTCTCCCGCCCCTGTTCTGCATCGGGCAGACCATGCTCTGCCATTCTCTCCTCCCGTCCCGGTTCCTCGTCCCGTATTCCGCCGCACCTCATTCCCTGTTCCCCGCTCCGTATCCAGACTGCACCTCATTCCCTGTTCCCAGTTCCGTATCCAGACCGCACCTCATTCCCGGTTTCCCGTTCCGCTGCCCGCCGCCCATCTCTCCCGGCAACAATCCGTAATATTTTGTGACCGCCCGCCCTGCCCGCCGCCGAAATTTCCGCTTTACATCTGCCCTGCTTTCTGTTACCCTTCCTGACAGTTGCAATTTTTTATGGAGAAAAAAGATGATACACCCTTCCGCTGTGGTTGAAACCGGCGCCCAAATCGACCCGTCTGCCGAAATCGGCCCCTTCTGCTATATTTCAGGCCAAGCCAAAATCGCTGCCGGAAACAAGCTCATCGCTCGCGTAACCGTTTTGGGCGACACCACCCTCGGCGAAGGCAATGTCATTTTCCCCGGCGCCTGCCTCGGCGGCGGCCCGCAGGATCACGGCAACGAATTCCAGCCCGGCGCGCGGCTGATAATCGGTTCGCACAACGTCATCCGCGAAAACGTAACCATGCACGCCGGCACCCCCAAAGGCCAGACCCCGGTTGCAGGTGAAGAACCGGAAAAACTGACCACCCGCGTCGGCAGCAACGGCATGTTTATGGTTAACTCGCACATTGCGCACGACTGCGTCGTCGGCGACAATGTCATCATGACCAACAATGCGGTCATCGGCGGCCACGTCCGTCTGGGCGACGGCGTCATCCTCGGCGGCAACTCGGCGGTTCACCAGTTCTGCCGTATCGGGCGCAAGGCGATGATAGGCGGCATGACCGGCATCGGGCGCGACGTCATCCCGTTCGCGATGGTAACCGGCGACCGCGGCAAACTGCGCGGCCTGAACGTCATCGGCCTCAAACGCAGCGGCTGCGACGAACATACCATCAAATCCGTTACCCGCGCTTATATGTATATTTTCAAATCCAATGACGGCACGTTTGAAGAGCGCGTTCAAAAAGCCAAAGAAAAATTTGCCGGCAACCCGATGGTGGAAGAGCAGATTGCCTTTATTGAAGAAGCTATGCACAGCCGCCGTCAGGTTTTGGTTGCGGAATAATTTTTTCCCGCGCTATAATATCCCTCGTAAGCTCTACCGGAGCTTGCGGGGATTTTTTTTAAAGGAGACAACCATGCGCCGCCGTCCGGTTTATATCACCGTTCTCGCCACCGCCGCAATTGCGCTCATGCTCGCCGTCCTTACGCTGTACGCAGACAACCGTAAGGCGCCTGCCGCCCGTTGCGCAGCCTCAGCCCCCGCAGACGTTGAACAAACCCTGTCCCCCCTCGCCGCCGGAAAGAACTGCGCGGTGTTTGCCGCCTATTCTGCCGACGGCACCGTTTCCGATTATGTCATTGACTATCTGCGCGCCTTAAAGGAAATCGCACCCAATATCGTCTATGTAACCGACAATCCGATACCCGAAAGCGAAATCGCCAAACTCCGTCCGTATGTCAATCACCTGATAGCCCGCCGCCACGGCGAATATGACTGGGGCTCGTACAAACGCGGTTTTGCGTGGCTGAAACGGCAAAACGCCCTCCCCTCCCGGCCAACCGCAGCCTCCGGTATTCCCCCTCGCGCCGCCATAGTACCAGCCCCCGCATCCGATACAGCCGCCGCAGCCTCCCTTTCCTCCTCTGCCCCGGTGCCTCATACCGCGTCTGCCCCCCAACCACCCTCCTCCGTCCAAGCCGGCTCAACCGCCCCCAAAGCCACTGCCCCCCTCTTAATCCTCGCCAACGATTCCTCCCTGCTCGTTGCCCCCTCGCTGCGCCCCGTCCTGCAAGCGTCCCAAACTGCCGGCGCCGATATTTTCGGCATCACTGCCAATGCTGACGGAATTTACCATCTGCAAAGCTACTTCCTCATTATTGCGCCGCAAGTATACAACACTTCGGAATTCGCCGCCTATCTTAACGCCGTACGCCCCGAAAAAGACGGCCTGACCGTCGCCGCGCGTTATGAAGTTCCCTTCACCGCCTATTTTGCCGGCCTCGGCTTTACATCTGCCGCCTATATTCCCTACGAAAAACTCTCCTGGCTGCCGCTGAACGACAAAAACTGCTATCCGTTGACCCTGCTTGGCAAATATCACGCCCCGTTCTTAAAAATGCGCACCTTTACCTCCCGCCTGAACGTACAGGAACCGCGCCGCCTTGTCTTCGCCTGGCTGAAAAAACATGTTCCGGGCGCTTATGCCCGCTTGCTGCAACATTTGCAAAAAATCAATTCCCCTTATCTGAAGGAGGACCGCTGATGAAAACAACGCCGAATATCTCAAAAATCCGCCTGCACAGCCTGGCTGCAATCCTCTCGCGCCCGCGCCTGAAACGCTCCGGCGAACGCCGCAGCCTGCTGACCCTGCTGTTGCTCATTGCTTTAACTGCCGCTGCGTTTTTTTATCTTGCCGAACGCCCGCGCCGCTACGCCGTTTTTGCCGGATACAGCGCCGACGGCAGCGTTGCGCCGTATGTTTTGCGTTATCTCAGCGGCTTAAAAGCCGTAACTGACGGCATAGTTTACATAACGGATTCCCCTCTTTCGCCTGAAGCGCAGAAACAAGTCGCCCCGTATGTCATTCACGGCGAATACCAACGTCACGGCGAATACGACTGGGGGTCATACAAGCGCGGCTATAACTGGCTGAAAGCCAAAAACCTGCTCCGACACGCCGACGAACTGATTTTTGCCAACGATTCCGCCTACGCCCCGCTGCAAACTTTCCGCCCCATGTTTAACCAAATGCGCTCCCGTTCAGAATTGGACTTCTGGGGAAACACGCAAAACCAGAGATTTAACCCGCATTTGCAAAGTTATTTCTTGGTATTTCGCCGCCCCGTCATCATATCCAAAAGCTTCGCCGCCTTCCTTAACGGAGTCAAAGCGCAGCCCGACCACTCGCTGTATATTACGGAATACGAAATAAAGCTGACGCCGTTTCTGCAAAACCTCGGTTATAAATGGGACAGCTACATTCCGGACTTCCCGAGCGCATCCCCTGCCCGCAAAGCAACGTCCGCCGCTCCGTTGCGCTCCGATTCCGCTGCAGCACTGTCCCCCGGTTCCGCCGCCGCACTGTCCCCCGGTTCCGCTGCCGCACTGTCCCCCGGTTCCGCCGCCGCACAGTCCCCCGATTCCGCTGCCCCAAAACCGACATCGGCAGCCCGGGCTTCCGCTTCGGCATCACCCGACCCCAATTCTTATCCGCTGACCCTTATCCGCGATTACCATAACCAGTTCCTTAAGCGCCGCACCTTTACCGACAAACTGCCGATAGAGGAAAACCGTGCCGAACTGCTGGCATATTTATGCACCCACGCCCCGGAAACCTGTCAAAACATTGCTGCCGACTTTCCTAACACTGTTTTTCCGGCGGCTGCTTCTCCCGCGTTCCCCATTTCGGGTTCTTCCGCACCCGCATCCGATACAGCCGCCGCCTCCGGTATTCCCCCTCGCGCCGCCACAGTACCCGCACCCGCATCCGATACAGCCGCCGCCACAGTTTCCCGCTCTCCCGCCGCCCATACCGGCAGTGCGCCGAACAGATAATGCACTCTGCGGTTCCCTTTTTGCCGTATCTTATACAGCGGCAAAACCGAAAACAGTTTTACCCGCACCTTGTTCCTCCCGCGTATCACTTTCAGCAGCGGCACCCCGAAAAGCCGAAACTCGTCGGCACGCCCGCCGTCCGCCGCCTCGTCAAACTGCAGCTGCCATTTCAGCCGCCGGCAATCGACAAAAGTTACCCGCTCTTCCGGCATAATCAGGCGCAAAAACCAGCTTGGATTGGAAACGCGTGTTCCGATAAAGCGCAAACTCCCGCGGCAAAGTTCGACATTGGCGAGAATTTTGAGAATTCCCCGGCGCCGGGCTTCGGCATCCTGCGCCATAAATGCCTCATAGTCAAACCCCCGTTCCTCCTCGCCGCACAGGGTATAAACGCAAAATTCGGGCAATGCCGCCGCCAATTCTTCAACCAGGCGGAAATCATCGGCAAACGCAAATACCGTCCGCACGCCGGCTAAACCCTCCCCGCTACACATTTCCCGGATTTTTCGTGCATACGGCGCCGCGCCGAGCAGCCCCTGCCGCCGCCATGCTGCCTCCTTGCGGATATCTCCCGCCCGCATCTGCACCGCAATATACTTTTCCGGCAATTCTCCGCTCCCGGCCAGACCGCTTCCCGTTCCGGCACCATTTTCCGCCTCAAAAGCGCCGCTGCCGTGGAAAAGAACCATCCGCAGCCGCGTTGCTGCCAGATGCCTGACCGCCGTTTCCGTTGCCGCATTCAGCCGGTAAAACGCCCGCGCCAGTCCCGCCGCCGCCGCAAACGAACCGCCCGCAATGCCGAGCTCCGGAAAATCAAACACCTTCTCCGCAAACGCCCGGTTTTCAAAAAAGCGCTTAAATATGTCCTGTGTCAGAAAATCAATCTTTTCCTTTTTCTTCCCCGCCATAACCTTTTTCTTGTCATATCCTTTGATATCCGAAACAAAGCGCCTGTTGTTCCGTACCAAAAACTCGCTGCATTTCTCCCCGGTAAAAGGCTCAAAAAAATCGTTCCACCCTTCGTCGCCAAGGTTGGAACGCTGCGAACAAAGCTCAAACCGCACTTTGTTGTCAAGCGCCCAGACCATGGCAAAAAACATATTGTTGATTTCCGAAAACAACCCCGCGCTGTCCCCCAGACGGTAAACCAGTTTTTTCTTGAAAGAGGCATTGAGCTTCCTCCACTTTTCCGCTGCGAAGCTGCCGGTTCTTCTCTCCGCCATGCTGCCGCCGCCGGCTCCGCCCACACTAACGCCTGCCGTACCAGTACCTGCCAAATTGTCGCCGCCATCTCTCCCGGCGTAACTGCCGCCCGCCACTTTTCCCATGCTGCCGCGGCATTCTCCGCCCATGCAGACAGCGGCATCGGCCCAAACCGTATCCGGCACTTTCAGTTTCTCCCGTTCGCCCCATTCCCGGCGCAGCAAAGCAGCATCAGCTCGTTGTTTTTCCGCATATTTCCCCCCGGAAGACAGCCCGCCCTCATAAAAACGGCAGACCGGATAGCTGAAATGGTACGGCACCACGCCGTTCCCGGCAATCGCCCGCAGATTAAAATCATAATCGGCGACAATCCTGTACCTCTCGTCATACATTCCCAGTTCCGCAAACAGCCGCCGGTCGTAAAAAATGCTCTGATGGCAGATGTTCTGCGTCGTTACCGGAGCATCATACTCGCGAAAGCGGCAATGTCCGTCCTCGCCGACCAGACAGGCATCCCCAAACAGAAAACGGCAATCCGGATGAGCACGCAGCACTGCGGCCGCCCGTTCCAAAACCCGAGGATTAAAAAATTCGTCCCCCGCATTCATAAAAATCACAAAGTCGCCGCGGCAAAGCCTGAGCCCTTTGTTCATCGCGTCATAAACCCCGCGGTCGGGTTCCGATACATAGCGCGCAATCCTTTTTTCCCGGCGCAGAAACGCCGCCGTACCGTCGCTGGAACCGCCGTCAACCACGATGCTTTCGTATCCGCCGCAATCACCGGCCAAACTGTTTCCGAACGCAAATTTTCCATTCCCGATGCAATCGCCTGCAAATTTGCCGCCGTCATCTCCCCCGCCGCAATCGCCTGCCAAATCGGCTCCGGTTGAACCGTATGTTTGTGCCCACAGGCTGCGCAATGTGCGTTTCAGTTCATCTTTTACGTTATAACAAATCGTTACAACCGAAAATTTAACATTCTTTTCCATATTTTGCTCCATTCGCCGTTTTTCTCCGCTTCATCGCCGTCGTCCCACGCGCCGGCCTGTTCCGCATCCCAGATGTCCCAGCAGCACTGCTTGTCCGGCGGTACCGAACGCCCGTAGCGCTCCGCCAGAAACGCCGCCCAGCCTGCCGTTCCGCTGCCGTATCCCGCAGACTGCCCCCTGCGCCGCGCCAGAATTTCCCGCTGTCCGCGCCGGATAAGCGCTTTCAGTTCCGTTTCCACCGCCCGCACCTCGTCCATCACTTGGCCGCGGCGCCGTTCCGCCTCGCGTATCTCCGCCTTAATCCGTTCGTCGGCCGCGTGCATTTCCCGCCGCCGCCGATGCGACGTATTTTCGGGAAAATTCCGATACAGCAGCAAAACTTCCTGCAGGTTGTAAAATCCCGTCCTGCCGCGCAGGCGCATAAACAGCGCATAATCTTCCGCCGGCGTATACGCCTCCTCATATCGTACCCCGAGGCGCTCCAATTCCTGCCTTCGCAGCATGCACGCCGGATGAATGACGGCGCACCCTTCCGCCAGCGCCGCACCGATTTCCGCATTATGCTCCGGCCGCCGCCGGATGCGCCCCCGTTTCCGGCACAAAAGCTGATACCACCCCGAAACGACGCCGCACTCCCGGTGCGCATCCAGATAGGCCGCTTCTTTTTCCAACCGCTGCGGCAGCGAAACATCGTCATGGTCAGCCACCGCCAGATAATCGCCCGTCGCCATTTCCATCAACCGGTTCCGGCTTCCGGCAATGCCCAGATTTCTCTCGTTGCGAAAATATTTTATCCGCGCGTCATCATACGATGCTATAACCGCCTCCGCCGCCCGGTCTTCGGGACAGTCGTCCAAAATCAAGAATTCAAAATTCTCCGCCGTTTGGTTCAATATGCTCTCGACCGCCTCCCTCAAAAACGGTTCCGGCGTCTTATAAACCGGCATCAAAACGGAAATTTTCGGCATCTGCGGCTCTCCTCCTAAAAAATGAACAAAACACATTTCCAACCGTCCCGGCACAAAACAGCATTTCTCCCCCGAAACAATACAGCACCTCGCCTGCACAGCACCACACGCGCCCCGGTGCGACACACGTCCCAGTACAGCACATACCCAGGTGCGGCACATATCCCGGTATGACATATATCCCTGTGCAGCACAGGTCCCTGTGCAGCAAGCCTCCCGGTGCGACACACGTCCCGATACGCTATGCACCCAGATATACGTCCCGGCAATTCAGCCGCCGCCCGCCGCCGTTTCCCCGGCCGGAATATAAACTTAAGCCTATATATAATAAACCCCGCCGCCTGATTTAACCTGACCGAAAGTATATATTCGCCCCGTTCTGTCTCCGCCCGTGCAACGCCGCTGCGTCACACCCTGCCCCGTTCTGTCTCCGCCTGTGCACCGCCGCTTTCTGCCGGTTGACAACCCTGCCGTGCCGCTTTAAACTTATTTCGCAAACTATCAACCGCATACGTTAACCAGCCGGAGACCAACAATGCCAGCCCGCTCCCTCAATACATCCCTTCCCTGTTCGGCAAAACCCCGCCTCACAGCCTTCAGCGGGCTCAAAGCTCTTGCCGTCATCGGCATTATCGCCTGCCACATGGGAGCACTGCCCGGCTGGGATTTATGCGCCCGCATGGTCGAAGTGTTGTTTTTGGTTTCCGGATTCTGTATGGCTTATAACCATTTTTGCCCAAGCGATACCCCGGCAGCCCGCCCTTCCGGCTGGCAGATTGTCAAAGCCAAACTGCCCCGCCTCTACCCCGTCCACTTTACTACATTCCTGTTGCAGCTGTTTTTTGTGCCGGCCTGGTTCTCCCAAACCATCGGGTTCATCTTGTCCTTCGGGCTGCTGAACCTGACATTGCAGCACGCCTGGTTCCAAAGCACGCAGTTTATGTTCAACAATGTATCGTGGTTTTTAAGCGCTCTGCTGTTCTGCTATTTCATCACCCCCGCCCTTTCCCGCGCCGCCGCGCGCGCCAAAGCCGCCCGCCGCCTGTTTCTGTTTTTTGCCCTGCTCGTTGCCATACGCCTGTATATTGAATATATGCGCAGCTCTTATCCTTCGTATATCCGGCTGGATTTGCACGCCAACCCGCTGGTACAGGCTTTGAACTACAGCCTCGGTTTTATTGCCGGCGTCTTTTTCCTCTCCCCTTCGCCGCTAAACGCTGTTTTGCGGCAGCGCCTGTCCTTTGCCGCCGCGACCCTTCTGGAAACATTGTTTGCCGGCCTGTATCTTGCCGCCTGTTATTCCTTGGGCGGCACGGCATACCGCCTGTTTTTCGTCTTGCTGGCATTGCCTGTGATATATGTGCTCGCTTTCGGCCGCGGCGCACTCTCCCGGATAATCTCCGCCAAACCGCTACTGTGGCTCGAAACCGTAAATCTGGAAATATTTATGTTCCATTCGTTTATCCTTTACCATTTTCCCATCAATGCGGATAACCCGTGGTACTACGCCGAATTTGCTGCCATAACCCTTGCCGCCGCTGCCGGTTTCCACCTGCTGTTTCGCCGACGCACCAAATAAACCTCTTCGCCGCACCAAATAAACCTCCCCGCCGCGCATATTAAGCCGAACATCATAAAGCTGCGCATAATTAATAAAGCCGCCCGCAATAAAAAGGCGGAAAAAATCCCCCGCCCGTAAAAATTCCTCTTGACTACAAAAAACATTTGCCCTAAAAAGGATGCCGACGGGTCCTTAGCTCAGTTGGTTAGAGCCGGCCGCTCATAACGGTCTGGTCGTAGGTTCGAGTCCTACAGGACCCACCATAGTTAACAGCTCCTATCTTTGGAGCTATTTTTCTTTTATAAATCAATAGCTTAACCGAATTCGGATGTTGTAATTTTAAAATCATATTTTGGAAGAGATTTCCGAACTCGTTTGTTTATATTTCTTTATTTTTCAATGGTTTAATATAGTTGGAGTCCAGTAGGGTCTTAGGGACATCTCTATTTAAGAAATTGGCATACAGACCAGCATACTTAACAATAAAAAGTTACGTACAGATTGTTTTTGTGTTTGCGTAGTCGCATTGTGTTTGCGCAGTCGCATTGTATTTGCGCAGTTTGTATAAGATGTTCGCCTGACCGGTATGTATTGTCCGCCATAGTTGGCAGCTCCTATCACGAAAGCTGTTTCTCTTTTTAAAAATCAAGCGTTTACCCCAGTTTGTATGTTGTAAATTTCAAAATCGTATTTTGGGAGAAACTTCCGAACCATTTTACTTATATTTCTTTATTTTCAAACGCTTAATATAGATTAAATCCGGTAGGCCTTGAGAAAAAAATATTGACTTTTTTCCGTTGTATGGTACTCCTTGACTACTTAAATTTATTTTGTATTAATTATTAATTTTTGTATATTTATGAAAAAAGGTAAAAAATCTGAACACTCAGCTGAACAGAAACAGGCGGAGCGCATTTACAGCCGTATTATTAAAGGACTTGTCATCGCAGGTATTGCCTTGTTCTTTATACACTGGAGATATTCTCTTGGTGTGGTTTGCTTTATCCTTTGGTCTGCTTATTTCTATGAGCAAGGACGTATGGAATGGGTATGTGATGAATACGAACAGAATGGTTATCCAACGCAAGGACTATACCGAATGTATAGAAGTTGGAGAATTTTTGCTGTTTTATTAGCAGCAGCTTTGATTATAATTTATCTTAGCCTTAGTTCATAAATTTCTGACCAACCCCCGCCAAATGAAAAAGCCTCCGTTTTTTTGGAGGCTTTTTCGTGTTTTCACATATCGTTCGTCAGGTAAGGCCTACTCTTTCAAACACCCCAGTTCATCGTCCCATTTCCAACAGTCATCACGGCAGATTTTTTGAACGGGGTCGTACACCTTTCCACTGTCCATACAGGCATCAATATCGTGCTGCTCTTTAATTTCCGGGACATATTTCCCCATCAGAATAAAAATGACCAGCGCCGTACCCAAAACAATATATGCAATTTTGCGATATTTCTGACAGTATGACAAGCCAAATGCTCCAAGAGCGACGATAACCACCGCTCCATACAAATAAAACCACAAAGGTGCCGTTCCAAAGGTTATTGCCCAGCTAATACCCAACACCGCCATCATGCAAAAAAAGATTATCGCCTTTAGGATGTGTTTTATCACCAACAATAATTTTTTTTTCATATTTTCTCCTTATTTATATTTCGTATGGTGTGTCGGACAGTTTTTTTCTAATGTTTTACCTTGCAACGCTCCTCTCTGTACTCTTAAATATGCCCGGTAATCCCGTACACTGTCAGCGATGGGATATTTGTTGATGAATATATCTTTCATTTCTTTTCCTGCATCAATAATATTTGCAACACCCGCTCCATATACGCCGCTTCGCTTTGTTGCTTCATAATTTGCTTTACAGTGGAAAAATGGATCACTTTCCTTTAGCTTCATTTCTTTCATTAATGTATGACTACATTTCAAGTCTTTAACAGGAGTGGCAAGTCCGGTTCTTGTTTTCCCAAGTACAGGCTTGTAGTTTTTCAAATAATTATCAAGTTATTTTGCTGTTTTATCACCATATTTTGGCATATCTCTTCTCCTTATAAAATTAAGTTTATTTATCATATTTAATATATTATAAATACTATATGGAAATAAATTTCACATTTCGCAACTGTAAATTAAAAAAAATTTCCCCTATATAAACCACAGCGGACGCCGACAAAAATAATACCGAACATCTCGTTGAATTTTATATATTTATTTTTCTAATTTCCCTCAAATGGCGTTACCCCCCGCCAAATGAAAAAGCCTCCGTTTTTTGGAGGCTTTTTCTCGTTAAGGAAAATATTACTCGGTATCACCTTCCAACATTTTTTCAGTTATGCAGCCTTGTTCTTGGCTCCACTTAATGCAATCTTTGCGGCAGATTTTCTGCTCATTGTCCCACACTCCTTGTTGGCTGCTCAGACAATACCCTTCTTCATCAAACACCAAATAAAGAAAATAGCCGCAAACAAAAACACCGAAAAGTGCAAAAATATTCCAAACAAAGCGCACTATCCGCCAAATCCACTTTTTTAATTCAGTACTTTCCATTGATTCCCTTCACTCTAAAAGAATGACACCCATCTTTTGAACTGGTATATACACCACTTTTTGCTCGTTGTCTACCAATTTCATTTACCTTTCTGTCATGAATTTTATCTTTTGAAGCCGCAAGAGGAGATAAACCTTTCCAAACTTGGTTATAGTAGTAATCAAGCTCTTCTTTCACATTGCCTGATTTTTCGGCAACTTTTTCACCAATTCTTCCTCTTTTACAGCGGATTTTTTATTTTAATTGATTGCAAAATTAAAATAAAAATATATACTTCATTATATATTCGCATCCCCAAAAGCTGCCCGCGCCAACCGTCCGATTCGGCTTTTGGGAAGTTGTTTTGAATTTGTTTCGCTTCGGCTGAAAGGACTGTCATGAAAAAATTTTTGCTTATCCTGCTTACAATCATCATTCTGCTTGCCGGAGGAATTTGCGGCTTGTATCTCAACCTTGAATCGATTGTCAAAGCCTCCGTTGCCAAATACGGCTCGCAGCTGACCGGCACCGAAGTCGCGCTCGATGGCTTCCGCCTGTCCCTGCGCAAAGGAGAAGCCGAATTGAAAGGCCTTCGCATCGCCAACCCCGAAGGATATCAGACGCCGCAGATACTGAGCCTCGGCTCCGTTTATGTCAGGCTGGATATGCGCTCGCTCTTAAAACCGGTCATTGTTGTCGAAGAAATCCGCATCGCCAACCCCGAAATTGCGTATGAACTGAAAAGCGTCGCCCATAACAACGTGTCCGACCTGCTGGCGGCAGTCAACAAAAACGCCGCAGCCGCCGCTGCCAAACCCGCCGCTGACCAAACCGATGCCACACGGGCCGGCACCGCAAAGCCCGCCGTTTCCTCAGGCGGCTCCGCGAAATCAGCCTCTTCCTCAGGCGGCTCCGCGAAATCAGCCTCTTCCTCAGGCGGCAAAAAAGTCATCATCAACGCGCTTAACATAACCGGCGGCAAAGTCAGCCTCGGCGCCACGTTTGGCGGCAAAGGCGCCGCCGCTTCCGTTCCCCTGCCCGCCGTCACCCTGAAAGATATCGGCCGTGAAAAAGGCAGTCAAGGCAAAGGCATTATTGAAACCGCCTCTCTTATTCTGAAAAAAATCCTTGATACCGCTTACGATACAGCTGTCCGTCAGGGGCTGAACAGCCTGAAAGATATTGCCGGCGAAAGCGCCGACACTTTGAAAGGAACTGCCGAAAACCTGAAAAACAGCGCCAAAGGACTGCTGGGCGGCCTCTTGTAATTCCCTGTGTGCCAACACCGCAATCGCCTCTGCCGCCCAAGCTCTCGGCCGTCCAGGCTCTCGGCCGCTAACACCGCAGACGCCTTTTGCAACCAATGCCCCCTCTGCCGCCAACGCCGCATACCAACAGCCCAAAGCTGTTCTCCTGTCGGCTCTCACTTATCAACGTCTAGCTTCCTGCCGTACGCCGGCCGCCTGTCCCTTTTTGAGGATTAATCTCTTTCGTCAATAACAGCCCAAATGCCGGGAACTGCCTCGCGCTCATACGGCCTGGTATCAAAAACCTGCACCTGGCAATCGCGTGAAACTGCCGTAAACGCGCGCCCGTCTTTTTTCAGCCGATAGCGTTTCACCCCGCGGCTGCAATCCTTGCATGCATTCGGACGGATGCAGACCGCCGACGTAAACAACGGCGGATATGCAAACACCGCCTGAACCGTCGGCACCAGAGCCTTCGCCGCCGTCTCCGCCATATTTTCCGCCGGGCTTTCCAACGCCAGCGTTGCCCACGCCGCGCCGATATCACGCAAGGCCGCGGTCGCATAATGGTTCATGACATAGATAAAGCTTCCCGCCCCGATTTGCACGCCTTCGTACTGCCTGAGCATCTCGAAAGCATAATAATTCTCGGCAACAAACTTCCTCGCCCCTGCATCATACAAACTCTGCACAACCGCGGCCAATCTCCCCGTATTGCGGCATATCTGCGGCAATACAAACCATGTTTCCGCCATATCGCACGCCTGCCAGTCCGTTTCAGCCGTTTCCAGCCCGATACGGAACAACCGCAATTTTTTAACCTGCCGTTCCGTCGCACACGTCGCCAAACAATTTCCCCCGGCATCCGGCTCTATATTTTCACATTCATTCACCGCCTCTACTCCGCCGGTTTTCACGGCCTGCCGTGATTCCGCCATCTGCACAGCCGCCTCTTCCTCCGCCATTTTCGCCGCTGCCGCCGCTTTATCCAACAGGCCGCGCCGCAATTCATTCAATACCGAAACCGGAACAAACCGCGCTTCGGAATTGGCAATATCCAATGCTGCCACGGTAAAGGCCGTACCTCCGGTTTTGGCAAACGCTTCCCGCACGGCAGCCTCCACTTTTGCCGTATCTTTCGCCGGCGGAAAATCCCCTCGCCTAACGGCTGCCACTCCGGCAAACCTTTCAGCATTCGTCCCTGCACTACCGTCTGCGATACGCTCCGCCGTCCCCGCACAATCGTCTGCAATATGTTCCGCTGTCCCTGCGCAGCCGTCTGCCCCATAACAGACCGCCCGCACCTCATCAGCGCCGATTTCCACCCGAACCGCCAGTTCCGCCCGATTGCGATAAGCGCCGGGTTTCGGCTTCTGATAAGCATATTTTCCTTTCACCGCCGAGGATGAAGCCAGATAAACCGGTGCATCGACTGCCAGATACGGATGCTCCTCCGGCAGTTCCAATTCCACATACTGCCCTGCCGCCGCCTCAATCGCCGGCTTTCCGTTGACAAACAGTGCCTTGACCCCGAACCCGAACGGTTTTTCGTCGCCTGCCGCGTCAATCTGCACGCCGTCATAACGAGCCACCGCATGCGAAGTCTTAAACCCCAGACGATTTCTCCCGACGCGTTCCACTTTGCCGATAAGCAGCCCCCGGTGCCCGACAAAATGTGCGTCAACCACGTTTTTATCCTTGCCGTTAAAATGGAACCGGCACCATGGCCGCGAAAAAATCTGCCGGATGTCCTCCGCCTCTTTCAAGTCCTTTTTGCGCCCGTCGAGAATATGGCGATAATAGTTCGTAACCGCCGCAACATACAGCGGCGACTTTTTCCGCCCTTCAATTTTGAGCGACAGCGCCGGGATTTTCAAAACCGCCTCCTCCAACGCCAAATCTTTCATGGAAAACAAATGCGACCTTAAGCCGCCGCAACCTCCGGCCAGCCCGTACCGGTCCTCCCGCGCTCCTCTGTTATCGTTTTCTTCCTCCACTGCAAATTCCGCCCGGCACGGATAAACGCACCGCCCGCGGTTTGCGCTCTTGCCGTATTCCAGCGCCGAAAACAGGCACTGCCCGCTGTAAGAATAACACAGAGCCCCGTGCACGAATACTTCCAAATCCAAATCCGGCGCCGCCTCGGCCACCGCCTGAATCTCCCGCAGGCTCAGCTCCCGCGCCAATACCACGCGTTTAAATCCGAGCCTTTGCAAAAACTTCGCCCCCTCGGCGTTATGCACCGCCATCTGCGTGCTTGCATGCAGTTCCACGCCCGGAAGCATTTTCTTCGCCAGATAAAATACCCCCAAATCCTGTACAATCAGCGCGTCAACCCGCGTCCGCCGCAACACCGCAAAAATCTCCGGCAGCTCGCGAGCCTCCGCCTCGGTCAAAACCGTATTCAGCGCCACAAATACCTTGCGCCCCAGCGTATGCGCATAAGCCGTAAATTCGTCAAGTTCCTCCGGCGTAAAATTCTCTGCTCCCGCCCGCGCCGAAAACTTTGTCAGACCGAGATAAACCGCGTCGGCGCCGTAATGCAGCGCCGCATATCCTGCTTCAAGGCTGCCCGCCGGCGCCAAAAGTTCATGTTTCATGATAGTTTCCTTGTTTCTGCCGTATTGCGGCATATGCCGCCAAAGCGCTTTCGCCGTGCGCTTCCGTTTGCAAACGACCTTACGCCGCCCGCCCGTTTTTGTCAACAGAAAACATCGCCGTCCCGCTGCCGGAATTTCACCACGCCGCAGTCCGAACGCCGCCGTACTCTCCCCTAAAGAGGGGAAATTAGCGATGGATAGAAGCGGATGTCTCCCGAGAAACACGAGTGTACTTTGGCGTACACGATGCAACGATGTGGAGCTCCATCCGCGATTAGGCGCTCAAATTTTCCCCTTTAGTACTCGGAACCCAGCCCGAACGCCTCTTCGCTCTTATCGTCCAGCATCGACCTGCCGTCGTCGCCGATAACCCTCTGCGTATTGTTAAAGTCAAAATCAGGCTTCAGTGCTTCGGTAATGACCACCCGGTCATCCAGCGTGGCCGGGCGTCCCGTCTTCGGATTCACACGTACGAAACGGATTCCTTTCGGCACGCGGAATTCGAGGTTCGGCTTGTCTTTCAGCGCCTCTTTCATAAAATCGTAAAACACCGGCAATGCCGCCGCCGCACCGGTTTCTACCCGTCCGAGCGTCCGCGGCTCGTCAAAGCCGATATACACGCCCGCGACCATATCCGGTGAAAAGCCGATAAACCACGCGTCCTTAGTGTCGTTCGTCGTACCGGTCTTGCCCGCCAGATTTTTGCCCAGCTGCGCCAGCCTTGCCCCGGTTCCGCGCTGTACCACGCCCTGCAAGATGGACACCATCTGATACGCCGTCAGCTCGTCCAATACCCGCTCGCGGTCGTCGGTAATTTCCGGCACCGGCGCTGCCGGGTCAAAATGCGCCGCTTTGCAGCCGATACAGTGGCTGTCATTGTTTTTATACAAACTCTTGCCGTAACGGTCCTGAATCTGCTCAATCAGATACGGCGTAACCTTTTTCCCGCCGTTGACGAACACCGCATACGCCGTTATCATGTCGACCAAACGCGTGTCGTCCGCACCCAGCGACATCGAAAGCAGCTGCGGCAGGTTATCGTCCACGCCGAGGCGTTTCGCCATCGCCGCCACCTTGTCCATGCCGACGTCCTGAGCCAGCCGCACCGTCATCAGGTTCTTTGATTTTTCGATTCCCTGCCGCAGCGTCGTCAGCCCCGAAAACCCTTTGGAATAGTTGGAAGGCTTCCACAGCGGCAGCCCCGGCCCCTGGTCGAGCACAAACGGCGCGTCCAAAATTAAATCCGTCGGCGAATAGCCGAGTTCCAGCGCCGCCGCGTAGACAACCGGCTTAAACGTCGACCCCGTCTGGCGGTAGGCCTGTGTCGCGCGGTTAAACTGCGATTTGGCAAACGAAAAGCCGCCGACCATCGCCAGCACCTTGCCGTTGTGCGGATCCATCACCACCATCGCCCCCTCGACGTTCGGCACCTGCCGCAGCTCAAACGCGCCGTTTTTGGCTTCCTCGACATAAATCACGTCGCCTTTCGCCAACACGTCGGACGCCTTTTTCGGCGCCTCGCTGACCCGCTGGTCTTTGAGCGCCTTGCGTGCCCACGCCAGACTCTTCAGCCCGATGGTTCCCTGTTTGCCGCTTTCGGTTTCAATCCTGGCTTCCGCGGCGCCTGCCGAAAGCACGACCGCCTTTTGCCAGCTTTTTTCCGCACCTGCCGGCAAAACCGTTTTTTTCAATGCGTCCTTATAGTCGCCGTTAAGGTCTATCCGTGCCGTTGCCCCGCGGAACCCGTGCCGCCGGTCATAATTGAGCAGTCCGCGCCGGAACACTTTGGTCGCCAGCTGCTGCAGCGCCGGGTCAATTGTCGTGCGCACCATCAGCCCGCCTTCAAACACCGCATCCTCGCCGAGGCTCTTGGAAATAACGCGCCGCACCTCGTCGCTGAAATACTCGCCGTCTTTCAGATATCCGAATTTCCGCTCCACTGTTACCAGCGGCTTTTTCTGCGCCGCCTCGGCCTCTTCCCAGCTCACGTACCCGTCTTCCGCCATACGCCCGATAACCCAGTTGCGCCGCGCAATCGCCGCGTCGTAGCGCTTTTTGGGATTGTAGTTGTTCGGCCCTTTCGGCAGCGCCGCCAGATAGGCGGTTTCTTCAAGCGTCAGCTCCGCCAGCGATTTGTTGAAATAATTGAGAGCCGCCGCCGCCACGCCGTATGCCCGGTTGCCGAGGTAAATCTCGTTCAGATACAGCTCCAGAACGTGCTCTTTGGAAAATGCGTTGCTGATGCGGTACGCCAGAATGGCCTCCTTGATTTTGCGGATAAGCGACCGCTCCGAAGAAAGCAGAAAGTTTTTCGCCACCTGCTGCGTAATCGTCGACGCCCCGACCAGCCGTTTGCCTTTGGCATAATTGACGACATTCGTAAATACCGCGCGCGTAATCCCCAGCAGATCTATCCCCGGATGCGAATAAAAATGCTTGTCTTCGGCAGCGATAAAAGCCTGCTTGACCCGCTCGGGAATTTTATCCTCCGGCACGAAAATGCGCTTCTCCGCCGCATATTCCATCAGCACCTGCCCGTCGCCGGCATACAGGCGCGTCGTAACCGGCGGCTCGTATGTTGCCAGCTTCGTATAGTCGGGAATATCAAACCCGGCCGTTTTAAACCAAACAAAAATGCCCGCAAACAGCAACACTGCCATCAGCAGCCCGAAACTGACCAAATTCACCAAAAGCTTATACATTAAAACATCCGCAAAACAATAGAGTCGTCCTGAAAAATCTTTATAAATATACAGTCCGTTCCCCGCTTGGCAACCTCTATTTAAGCCTTATACCCATAATATTAAGCCCGCAACATTAAGCCCGTAACATTAAGCCAGCAACCTCCGCCGCACCGCAAACCCCGACGCTGCGTTTTCTCCTCTTCCTTTTCTGCCCTTCCTCTCCCGTTCAGGCAAAACTAAAGCCCTCTCCAGAGAGAGGGCTTAAAACTGGTGCACCCGGCGGGGTTCGAACTCACAACCTTCTGATCCGTAGTCAGATGCTCTATCCAGTTGAGCTACGGGTGCGTCAACAGAGCTTTTAATAGCGCATTGTTTTTTTATTGTAAAGCATTTTTTTCATATTTTTGCACATTTTTTCATAACATATTAGATTGGCGTCAAAAAAATATTTTCTCTCCGCCGCCTTCGTTCCCGGCGCCGCCGTCCGTATCCGCCCCGAAACCGCCGCGCCGCATCAGGCTTTTTCCGCCTGCCCTCTCCCCAGAAAATGTTCCAGCACCGCATTGCGCACCTGCCGCCGCTTTCCCTTATGCCGGAAAAACAGCGCGCAGACGTTGCTGACAAACCGGTATTTGCGGTATCTCCGGTACAGCCGCTCGATTTTTTCGCGCTCTTCGTCCCGCTCCGGCACAACGTGCGCCGCATCCGCATAATCCCGGTACAGCCGCCGCCACTCGATATGCGTATAACAGCTGCGAAACGCATTCGGATGTACCGCCACGTCAAAAGTCGCTTTCGTCGGCCGCAGGTTAAACTGCTCAAACGTCAGGAATATGAAATCGGACGCGAAAAAACGCTCCGTCTGCGCCACGCCCGCTTCCCGGCAGTCGTTATAAAAGCCGCACTCCGGCGCAAATCCGCCGCATTTAAGACAGTTGATAAACAGATACTGTTCGGGCACATACTGGTACTGATGCCTGTCCTGCCGGTTCCAATAGGCCTGTTCCCGCGTCATCAGCGGAATGTCATAGAGCCGCAGCAAATCTTCCGTCCGCCCGAAAAACGCCAGATCCGACGGATGAAACGGAAACGGCATATCCGACCGCGGGTTGCGCGCAAAATAGCAGCAGGCAAGCAGCTTATGCCCGAATGCGCGGTATGCCTCGTCCGCCGCCGGAAAAGCGTCAAAATACCGCAGAAAACCATTGCCCGTCAGCAAAAAGTCGGAACGCAGCTTCAAAGCATACGGCGTCCGCACCTTTTTCAGCCCCGCTGCCGTATTGGCAATCTGGCGGTTAACGTTGTTGATTTTCTCTCCCGGACGTTCGGCATAGGCAAATCCGCCCGGATCCGGAACCGCCACAACCTCGTCGGCACCGACGTCCGGTATTGCAGTTTCCCTGCTTCCGGCACACGGCAACGACGCCCCGGCTCCGGCCTCTGCCGCCCCATACCTTTTCGCTCCGACATCTGCCACACCGCGCCCTTTCGCTCCGACATCTGCACCGCCATCCGGCACACCGCCCGGCACGCACGTCGCAAAAACCACCCGCGCCCCCGGCAGAAACCGCCGCACGCTCTCAACCGCCCGCACCGTAATCCCCTCATACACGGCTCCCTGCACCACGACCGTAATGTCTGAAAATTTTATTTCCATCAAAGTTTCCGCCGCAAAAGAAAATTTCTCTTGCCATATTTGGCCAGATACCAGAATACCCGTATCGGAAGCGCCGCCCAGCGCAGCACCGGAAGGATTTTGCGCCCCGCACAGACAAACGGCGCGCCGAAATCTCTTCGCAGCGCTTTTAACGTATCTTTATACGCATACAGCTTCAGAATATCCTTGACTTTGTCATTATGCCGGTCAACATGCTCCGTATACTCGTTGCAAAAATGCCTGAACGAGAAAAAGCGATACTGCTGCTTGCGCTGCATTTTGTCGAACTTTGAAACGGCTCCCAGCATTTTTTGATCAAATATCAGGAAATTGGAAACAAAAAAACGATCCGTCAGTTCTTTCAGCCGGGGCGACGTCGCCAGATAATATTCCGGAACGGCCGCAGCCTTTCCTGCTTTTTCCAGCAGCGCAACCCACAAATACTGTTCTATGATATACCTGCTGGCAAAACGGCATGGATTAGGCTGCCCCGCGCCTCTGCAAAAGAAATCATACACGCCTTCGGGCATCGGCCGCCCGTCCCACAGCCTGAGCAAATCTTCCGTCAGCCCGAAATGGAAAAGGTCTGCCGGATGTTGCGCAAAGGCCAGATCCGGCGCATGCGGATTAACTGTCAGAGTCTTATGAATCAGTACCCTCTGCTCAAAAATTCTGCAATCCGCTTCATACATGTCAAAAAGCCGGTTGAATGTATTGTAATTTTTCAAAAAATCGCCGTTTTGCAATACAAAATCCGTCCGCCACCGCACCGCGTATTTTGTCCGGCACGCCTTCAGCCCGCGATTGACGGAATATTGCTGCAAATCGTAAGTATTAGGCGCTTTCCACGGACAGCTTTCCAAATGCGCCGAATATTCCGGTTCCATTTTCTTATTCAGTACCAGACGGTCATACAGCCCGTCAAGCCCAGAGAGGTCTTCCCCTTCCCATGTAGACAGGACAATTTCGGCTTCGGGAAAATACTTTCGTACCGAACGCAACGACCTGGCCGTTGCATACCGCCCCTTGCCGATGATTTTTCCGGTACACACAAACGTAATGTCGCGCGGGCTGACGGTTTCCGTCTTCCTTCTTTGCAGGTTGCCGAATTCTTCGGGAAGGTACTGGTAGTAATATTCGCTGTACCCGCGCAGAAAATGCCCGTCCCAGAGTTTGCGATGCAGGATGTACGGATGCTCCCGCCCTTCCCTTGAATATGCATCGCCGGGATGCAGAATGGAATAGTCGATGACAAAATTCCATCGCGGCGAAAGCAGCTTCTTCTTATCGCCGATAACCGCATTCAAAACGTCCTGGTCGCACAGGGCGAGCGGCTGGTGTTCCAGCAAATACGCCACCAGTTTAGGAGAAATTTTATCTTTCCGCATCAGTTCCAAATTCATCAGCATCATTCCGGCATTAAAATAATTTTCGGGGTGTTTCATTTTCAGATAATCCCGCGTATAAGACGCCCAGTCATACCCTTTCAGCCCTTCGACATCGCGCAGCCAGACCGTGTCTCTGTCGCTGATATGCTGCCGGACAAAACGATCCTGGACGCACCCGATATAACAATTGCCCGTATCCTCGTTAAAAAGCTTGGAAATGTCTCCCAGAACCACCATGTCCGCGTCTAACTGGATTATCTTCTTATATTCCTTCAAAACCTCCGGGATAAACAGCCTGTCAAATATTGCCGACGTCTTAATGTTTGTCGTCAGAAAACCCGCCGTCTTGTCGCGGATGTCGATAAATTTCACCCGTGCGTTGCCGTATCTGGAAATAACCTTTCGCAGAAGTTCCTTCGTTGCCTCTTTTATGCCGTTGTCAAAGACGATAAACTCATACGTATAGCTGCTGTCCGAGTTTGACAGGATGGAAACCATAACCGTCACGGCATGCTTAACATAATTGTCATCAACCGAAAACGTTATCGGGATAATCTTTTCTTTCATAAATTTTCTCCTATTCTTAATAAAAATCAATCCTGATTATATGTCCACGGCCCCCGGTCCATATATTCGGATATGGTAGCCCTGTCCCAGGTAATTCCCCTTTTTACAATTTTGGCCGGATTGCCGGCAATAGCGCAATCAGGCTCATCAAATACCTTTGCCACAACAGTTTCAGCCCCGACAATGCAGCCATCGGCAATCTCCGCATTTTTTAAAATCCTGCATTTTTCCCCCAGCCATACCCGGTTGCCGATATGGAGCGCCTTATGCGGAATATTCAATATTTCCCGGGTAGCAGTATCATAAATTGTATGAAAATCCGTACCCCGGATAGCAGCCTCCGCAATCATGCATTCCTGCCCGATTTCGATACATGATTTGTAATCCAGGCCAATTGTAGTGTCCCTTATTGTCGTATTTTTTCCAATAGTCAGAGAGGTATCGCCGGCAAAAAAGAAAATAAAATTATTCATAAATTTAAATGTCGGACAAATCTTGCAATAATGCCTTTTCCCTATCATATGTATAGTGCAGTTGCTGGCTGCCAGAGGAAACTCCAGTTCCAGAATATTATCGCTTCCCTCTATGATTATCTCAGCAAATCCCGCCACCCTCTCTCCGGCGCCCAATCCGCGGAAAACGCCGTTTTCCCGAATAATGATTTTATTTCCCTCTCCGTTAATTTGCGGCACACACCCCCGTTCCGCAAATTCCTTATGCGCTTCTCGCTCTTCCGCTTTAATCCTTTCTGCTTCTGCATACTCTTTTTCTTTTTGTTGTAAATATTTTACCTTATCCTCAAGTTTTTTTGCCGTTTCTTCCAAAACCGTCACCCGGCCCCGCAGCAGCTCTGCCGTTTCCGGCAGCCGGTAACGCCGGCGGAAAGCTTTTCGCTTCTCCCGGTTCGGAATAAAACACGCCGCCGTATGCACTAAAAAGTTCCTTATACTCATTTTCTCTCCGCTGCCCCAAACCTGCTAAGAATAGTCTCCGATTTCTCTTTCAAAAATTTCATGACCATAGCCAACAAAACAACTGTTACAAGATATATACCGGGGGGGGTATTATGAAGTATAAAACCGAACTTTGGTATCATATCGACAACAACCATATGAAAAATATATATAGGCAACGACAACGAACAAAAATAAAAAAACTTTTGTCCCAGCCCTGCAAACACTTTATTTAACTGCTCAGCTCCGCCATAGCAGGATGATACCAGTACGGCAATAACTGCATAATTAATAAAATCGTAGCTGACCGTAGCCGTATGCACAAGATAATAAATTAAAAATGCAACACTCAATCCCCCTGCCAATATGCATTTCACCGGTTTAATCTGTTTTAACTGCACAACAGCGGCTGCTGTCAGAATTCCCCATCCCAAACCGATAATTCCCCGCAAAACTCCAAACTGAAACGGTCCGACGATTGCTTCGCTAACCCGATTTAAACAGTGGGCAGGAGAATAAGTATATGCCGAGCACAATAAAACAAAAACGGTTGCAAATATAATCAATAGTGCTTTTTCAACTGAAATCACACGAAACAGAAACATATACCCCATAAAACAAAACAGATATACACCTAAGAACCATAACGAACCGTAAGCAAACCGGGGGCCTATCCCCAAATCTCCTAAAAAGAGAACAGAATTTGCCAATAAATACGGTGCCGGAATTTTTCCCGACAAAATAATTTGCAAAAACAGAGCCATTAAATAAAATGCATAAAAAGAACCAAGCCTCCTGGCAAAAATCTGCCACAACGACTTTCTTGAATAAAAAGGCAAACGCAAATACAAACAAAATCCGCTCATTATGAAAAACATTTCAACCAGCAAATACCCCTGCGGTATCAGTTTCCAGTTGTAATGCAACAAAGAAACGCCTATTGCCCCCAGCAACTTCAAAAGGTCAAAAACGTAAATTCTCTGTTCCATCTTATATCCTGCCGGCATTTGCACCCCGCTCATTATGCCGCTGTCGCCGCCTGGCGTTCGTGTCCCCAATATCTCCCCGTTCATCTCTCCAGATACTCCCTGAGCTGCCGCGGCGTGCCGACACAGGCGAAAGCGTCCGCCGCAATGTCGTAAACCCCGGTTTTCAGCCCCAGCCGCACCGCATGGTTATAAACATTGCTCATGTAATATTCGTTTTTTGCCTTGTTGCCGTAAATCATCATATTGATGGCGGCGCGCACAAAATCCGCCCCCCGCGCAAACATATACGCCCCGGCGATGGCGTGGCGCGAGATGGCTTCTTTCTCGCGCGTCCGCACCACCACGCCCTCCACGTCCGTTTCCGCGTACGAAAAACAGCTCTCGTCCGACGCAAACGTCAACAGGCTGCCGTCCAGCCTCCGCGTCAGGCAGTCTTCGGCAAACCCCGCAAACACCTCCCGCGTGAAAATGTTATCGCTGTCGGCAAAGATGACCGGCAGGTTGTTGTTGATGATCTCAAACGCCGCCAACGCCGTGCAGCACGCACCCTGCGTCAGCTTTTCCACCGTAACGAACGCCGTGCGGTAGCGCTCCGACAGCCTCTCCAGTTCCGCCCCGTTTTCCTCCCGGAAGCGCTCCTGAATAATCAGCGTATAATGCGCATCGGGCAGGCTGACCCCGTCCAGAACCCGCTCAATCATCATCTTGCCGTTGACGTCGATAAAAGGCTTCGGCTTGTCAAACCCCTCTGCCTGAAAACGGGAGCCTGCCCCCGCCATCGGTATCACCACGTTAATCATTTCGCCTTAGCCTCCCTCATCAGCATATCTTCGGAAATCTCCGCCCAGTTGTCGGCAAACCGCACCGCCCGGTCGTCAATCGTGATGTCCGCATTGGGCTTGCCGAAAAAAATCTCGTCATATTCGATGCCGTTCTTCTCCAGCCATTCAAACGTCATCTTCCCGACGTTTTTCAGCGCCTTGCCGACGTTGTGTCCGGTCGAGCCCATATTGCGCGCGGTATTGATAATCACCGTGTGCCCCGCCGCCCTGAGCGCGCGGATTTTCTCCGCCGCACCCGGCTTGGCCCTGACGTCGGCGTACGTTTCCCCGTCTTTGCGGATGTCGCAGATTGTCCCGTCCAAATCAATGCAGATGCGTAATTTCCTCTGTTCCGTCATATCGCTTGCTCCCCGTATAAAACCTCGTTAAGTTTCCGTACCGCCGTCAGGTAAAAGGCCCTCTGCCGGTTCGTGTCATCGCCGTGCAGCGGTATCATCGTCAGAAACAGCAGCCCCTCAATCAGCTTGATGTCCCGGCTGTCGTATCCGTATTCGACTGCCAGTTCGTCAAAAAACGGCTCCAGCTTCTCCGCCACAATCGGCGACGAAATCTGAAATTCATAATCGTCCCGCCCGTTCTGCTCCAGCCGGTACAGCCCCGCAACGATAAAATCGTAATGCCCGACGATACTGTGGCGCAGCTTGGCGATATCATACCGCGGGTCGCCGTAAATCGTCTGCGTCCTGAACCGCCCGCGCGGGTCCACGAGCTTGAAGATATAATGCATCGGGTCAAACAGAATGTTGGAAAAGCAATAGTCGCCGTGCACGATGGTACGCTTTCCGTATTCGGCAAGCCGTGCCAGCGCCGCCGCCAGGTCTTCCTTAAATTCGGGATAATTGCGGTAGTGCGTGCTGTTGATTGTCAGATAGCGGCTCTGCATCATCTCCGCAATGCGCGGATATTTTGCCGCAATTTCCGCCAGCCGCTGTTCGGTCTTGACGATGTAGATTTCCTCCAGTTCGCCGTGGTCGGGTGCCTCGGTGTATTTTTCAAACACCTTATGCACTTTCAGCAGCGCCTCGATGATGTTGTACCAGTCTTCCAGGTTGTTGGAACCGTAAATAAAGGTCTCTGCCAGATTCGCATAGCCGTAAAGTTCCATCTCCACCCGCGCAAACTCGCCGTCTTCGCTGACGTCAAACACCCGCGGCGCATAGCACGAAATCTCTTTAGGCAGGCTTTGGTACCAGTTCGCCTCGTCCAACAGCTTCTGCTTCTTTTTGGAAATTTTCGTAATCGTCCCGCGCACCGCGTCTACCGCCAGATTGTTGAACTCGCGCGCCGAAAACAGCCCCAGCCGCGCCTGCACCGCCCCGCTGATATGCCCGAAGTCGAACCAGTTTCGCGTCGTCTTGATTAAAATCGGCACCTGCCGGTTATAGTTGAGAAACACGTTGATAATGCTCGGCTGCTCCGCCCGCAGCTCCTCAAACACCAGCCGCTTCAGCAGCCGCGTGTCCGAAAACTTGTAATACCCGGCCAGCGCCTCTTTCCCCGTTACCGAAATGTCGCGTTCTTTGTTGTAAATGCGCAGCAGATGCCCGTTTTCGTCTTTGGTCGCCAGGCACCATTGTTTTGAAGTCTTGATGTTCGGCGACGCCAGAAACACGTCCGCCTCTTCGGGAAACGGCTCGTTAATCAGCGTATCGCCGAGGATAATCTGCGTCGGCATATCGTCGTTGCAGCTGCCCAGCATCGAAACCAGCGCCGTCGCCGCATCGTCATCTCCGCCGACGAAAATCTGCCTGACGTCGGGATAACTGTAGCCCAGAAACCGGCTGAGTCGCGTGTTGCTGGAACGCAGCACGATTTTGATGTCGCCCGCCCCGTTCTTCTTCGCCGCGTCAATGCACCAGTTGATGGCCGGCTTGCCGCGTATCGGCAGCAGCCCCGGGTCGGTAATCATGCCCGAAGAAATGTTTTTCGGGTTAAACTTCCCCGCTGCCAAAATAATCGTGTTAATATCGCCGCTGTTATCAATGCTCATGTTCTGTTCCTGTCATAAATTGCTTTGTTGGCCTGAAGTCCGATTTCTCCTCTGCCCGCTCCGGCAGCAACTTCCCTGCCCGTCCCGGCGGCAACCCCTCTGCCCGCTCCGGCAGCAACTCCTCTGCCCGCTCCGGCTCTCCCGGCACCGTCCGTCCCGGTTCTCAGCCCCGCGTCCTCATTCTTCTTCAAATACAGATACAGCGTCGTCCTCCCCACGCCGAGCCGCCGCGCAATCTCCGCCTTGGCCAGCCCCTGCCGCAGCCCGTCAAAAATTTCCCTGTTCCGGCCGTCAAGGCTTGAAACCGCTGCCGTGCCGAACGGCCGTCCGCGCTTTTTGCCCGTCCGTTTAAGCTCATCCTGAATTCCTTTGTTCCTGATAGATAAAACCGCTTTATAAAGCTGAAGGCATATCTCCGCTGCCCGGTCAAACGTCTGCGGAAAAAGCGCGTCAATCCGCAGCCCCTCCTTAACGCAGTACAGACTGATGCCCTGCCGCGCCGCCAGGCTCACTGCCTGCAGGGCTTCCTCGTAACGGCTGCCGAGCGCCGCCGCATCGGCGACAATCATCGTATCTCCTCTCCCCGGCCGCCCGGCGGCTTTCTCCGGCCTCATTCCGCCCGTGCGCCCCGGCCGTCCCGCCGCTTTCTCGGGCTTTTCCCCTGCATAATTCCCGGCCATGGCCTCTCCGATGTTCGCGCCCGTCAGCTCCCCGCACGGAACCAGACCGTACGCTTCTGCAAACGCCCGGATTTTCTCCCTGTCCGCTTCTTCCCGTCCGTTTCTCACAAACGCAAATTCCATCGCCCGGCACTCTCCGTAAACCACCGTTTATGAAGACAGTCCTCGGCAATCTTTTCCATTTACATCGTTTTAGCCACAAAAACGATGAATTACGATAAAATTCTTGACTTTGCCTAAGATGTTTATATGATGGCCGCAGATATACAATTTAAACGGTGGTTTATTGTATAGTCCCGCTCCTTCCGGTTTAATTCAGAAAACATAAAGGAATGGCTATATGATATACGGATACATTCGCGTCAGCACCGACCGCCAAAACACGGCAAACCAACGCCACGAAATCGAAAAATTCGCCGCTTTTTCGTCCCTGCAGATTGACCGCTGGGTCGAAGAAACCGTATCTTCCCGCAAAGGCCTGCAGGAACGCCGGCTCGGCCGCCTGCTTGGCCGCCTGCAAAAGGGGGACATCCTGATTGCAACCGAACTGTCGCGTCTGGGGCGCAATATGCTGGAGGTCATGGGCATATTGCAGCATTGCCTGGAAAAAGACTGCCAGATATGGACGCTGAAAGAAAATTACCGCCTCGGCGCAGACATTCAGAGCAAAGTCCTCGCTTTCGCCTTTTCCCTCGCCGGAGAAATCGAACGCCAGCTGATTTCGGAACGCACCCGCAATTCGCTCCAGCGCCTGCGCGACGAAGGGCGCCGCCTCGGCCGCCCCTACGGTACCGCGCGCTGCAAACTGCAAAAGCAGCACGGCCGAATTATGGCGCTGCTGCAAAACAATGTCTCCAAAGCCGAAATCGCGCGCCTTATGGGCTGTACCTGGAGCACGCTGCACCGCTATCTTAAAACCTGCCTCGAAACGCCCCAAACCTGACACAGGTATCACCCAGCTCAGATTCCCGCCGTTGCCTCCGGCTTCCGCCTCTGCCGCCCCGGACCCTTCCGTTCCGGCATCTGCCTCCCCATCCCCTTTCGCTCCGACATCTGCCGCCCCGGTTCCTGCCCTCCAGAAAAATTCCCGTGTACAACCCGCGCATTTTATTAGACAACCGCCGACAGGCTTTGTATGCTGGCGGCGTTTCGGGTCAGTGCCTGCAGCCGGACGCTCCGTCTGCCGCTGCCGCCTGCGCCGAGCCGGAACCGGATTTCCAGGACAGAAACAAGGACTGACACTATGACTGATGACAATTTGATTTATGCCCCCTTCGCCGGGATTATACCCACCCCTTTTTATGCCGGAGAAGTCGCCGCACCGCCGTATGACGTGCTGTCCTCAGCCGAAGCCAAGGTCCGTGCGCTGGGCAATGCATACAGCTTTTTGCATATTTCCAAAGCCGAAATAGATTTCCCCGGCGACGTTTCCCCGTATGAAGACCGGGTTTACGACCGCGCCGCCGACAACTTTCGCCGCCTGCTTGCGGAAGGCGTGCTCCAGCAGGTAGACAAACCCTGTTACTATATATACCAGATGGTCATGGGCTCCCATATCCAGACCGGGCTGGCAGTCGCCGCCTCGGTCAAAGCTTATGACGAAGGGCGGATTAAACGCCACGAGCTGACCCGCGTCGCCAAGGAAAACGACCGTGTGCGCCAGATTCGCACCGTCGGCGCCCAAACCGGCCCCGCCCTGCTCGTTAACCGCGAAATTCCCTCGGTCAAGACCCTCTTAAAGCGTATCACGGAACAGGAAGCGCCGTATCTGTCGGTCATCGCCGACCACGAAGTGCGCCACAGCCTGTGGATTGTTGACAATCCTGCCGACATCAGCCTGATAACCGAAGCGTTTGCCGCCCAAAATGAAGCCTACATCGCCGACGGGCACCACCGTTCCGCCGCCGCGGCAAGGCTTGCCGCCGAAGACGGCACCGAAGACAGCGCCCGTTTTCTCGCCGTCGCATTCTTTGCCGATGAAATGCGGATATGGGATTACAACCGTTTTGTACACGACCTGAACGGCATGAACCCGCGCGAATTTATCCGTGCCCTGACGCACGAATTCGTCCTCACCCCGTCCGAGCGTAAAAAGCCGTCGCACAAAGGGCAGTTTATGCTGTACCTGAACGGACAGTGGCAGGAAATGGCCTACAAAGGCGCCCCGCTCGGCAGCGACCCCGTGTCCAAACTGGACGTCAGTATTTTAAGCGAAAAGGTGTTAAACCAAATTCTCGGCATAACCGACCTGCGCAGCGACGAACGTATTGAGTTTGTCGGCGGCATCCGCGGCGCGGAAGAAATCGAACGCCTCGTCAACGCCCGCCCCGGCAGCGTCGGCTTTATGGTATATCCGACCTCGGTGGATGAGCTGATTGCCGTTGCCGACCAAAAGATGCTGATGCCGCCGAAATCGACCTGGTTTGAACCCAAGCTCGCCGACGGCATAATTTCCAAACCCAACGACGGTACGGCCGCAAAACCCGCCGCCGAAAAAGCGGCTCCCGGCGCAGCCTGAGGCTTAAACACACCGCCGTTGCCACAAAAGCACAAAACGCAAAACATAAGCCACAAGGACGCAAAACATAAGCCACAAAAACACAAGCAACAAGGACACCACCAACATGAGCAAACATCACATAAGCTGGGAAAATATTCAGGAATGGAGCGCCGACATCGCGCATAAAATCGCTGCCGACTGCCCCGACATCAACCACATGACGCTCGTCGCCGTTTCCCGCGGCGGCCTGATACCCGCGCAGCTGATAGCCTACCGGCTCAACATCCGCGATATCCGCGTCATGAAGCTGATTTCCTACGACAGCGACAACAAACGCGGCGAAACCAAAGACATCTCGACCGACCGCCTGTTTGACGGCAGCGACGTCTATTTCATTGACGACCTCGCAGATTCCGGCGAAACCGTGCGTTATCTGCGACGCCGTTTCCCCAATGCCCGCCAGTGCACGCTGATAACCAAAGACTGCTGCGCCGAACAGCCGGATTTGAGTGCCGTAACCCTCCCCGGCGACGCTTGGATTGTCTTTCCCTGGGACGTGGACTAACGCTGCCCCGTCTGTCCCGCTGCACGCTGCCCCGTCCGTCCGCTGCCCTGCCCCGCCTCGCTGCCCCGTCCGTCCTGCTGCACGCTGCCCCGTCTGCCCCGCCTCGCTGCCCCCGTCCGTCCCGCTGTTGCGTCCCCTCCCCCGTTGTTTCCGTCGCCGGCCTCATCTGCCTCCCCCGTTGTTTCCGTCGCCGGCTGCGCTCTTATTTCCCATAATTACGGACATCAGCCCCTGATGCAAAAAAAATCTTCCTCCGGGGGGTTGACTTTTATTTTTTTCCTCTTAAATATGTAAAGCTTTTGAAATTATTATAAACTCTAAATATTATTTGGTTATGAAACATGTATTGAAAAACAAGAAGAAAACGGGAATCATTTTGAGTGTATTGTCCTTATTGCTGGCACCCGCTGCCTTTTGTACGGCGCATGGCGTACCGTTCTGGCAGGGACTGGCAGTCTGGGTCACGGTATATGCCGCCGGGGCTGTGGTTTTGTGGGGAAGAATAAAGCTCTCCCAAGCTTAAACAACTGGCATATACGGTTGCAATTCCCGGCATCTTGCCCCTGTTTTCTTTCGTAAAGAGCGCGTCAGTTCCTCAACCGGAAAGCGCGCCTTTTTTTATTTGCGCCTATGTCGCGCGAAGCCGCCTGCCGCCAGCCCCCTCTCCCTCCCGCCTCATAGGCCGCACCGCTCTTCCAATCAACGCCGTATCATAAGCCAGTACCGTCTCTGTCCTCCGCCCCGCATCACGCGGCATTTTTTTGTCAAAAAAAACGCTTGCAATTTGCCGCAGGCTATGTTATCCTCACACCGTTTTAGTTAATTTTATGTCTTATTTAAAAATCATTTTTTATGAAAATTATTAGAATTAATCCTCAGGCAGCCGATGGCGCCAAGGAGAAGATTGTACGCGTGTTAACCTTTGCCAACGGCAGTTACGCCCTGCATTTTGCCGACAAAAAAGGTCAGAGTTTCCTCGCATTGTATGACTGGCAGGGATATCTGATTAAAGAAAATGTCCGTGCCGAAAGCGCATACATTTTCAAAAACGGAAGTTACATTCTGCTTTACGAACCGACCAACAACGTGGCCGGTGCCGGCAAAGTCCGTTTCCGCCGCGAATACCGTATGTTCACGCGCAACGGAAGGCTTGTTTTTGACGACATTTCGAGTTTTGTACCGCTTGCCGGCGACTGGGTTGTTTTGTTGCAAAACGGTGTCAAAACCCTGTATGACGACAAGTACAACAGGATAGACGGCGGCACCCGCTACGACTTCGTCAAGTTCGACGGCGGTTATGCGCGCGTTACGGCCCGCGAAATTCCCGTCGGCGAAGCTGCGCCGCTGATGCCCGGAGACGCCGGAAAATGGCTTCCCTACAACACCCGCCTCAAAGCCCTCTATCGCGGCACGTCCGCCAAAACGGCCGGGCTGGCGTATGATTGGGAGCTGTTTGACGAACAGGGAAACGAGATGTATTCGGTCAACAACGGCCTCGCTGTTTTCGGCGGCGGCTATATGCTGACCCTTTACCACGACGGCAAAGTCTTTTTCCACTATCCTGACGGAGCCATGGGCGCAGAAACATCGCTGTATTCCGGAGCGCGCAAAAACATCGCCTGTCTGGTCAACCTGACTCTGACAAAGATGTCTCCCAAAGAATGCAACGGACAGACCGGCATGACATACCGTCTGAGCCGCGAAACCAAAAACAACGTGCCTTTGGCTTATCTGCTCAGGGGAATCAGCGACGTGTACGAATTTTCCAACGGAAATTTCAGCTGCGTCTGCGACGGCAAACTTTGCTTCTTTGAAGAAAACGCCGAGGAACCGCTGCTGACGCTGCCAACCGGCGAAAACGTCTGTTTCCTGCCCGACGGGCGGTACTGGAACATCGACGAGAAAACGCTGTGCAGCCAAAGCCACAAGGTTCTGCTGGAGCGCGTCGACGCTGTTGCCGACCTCGGCGAGTGGTACATTGTCAGCCAGAACGGCACCCACACGGTGTATGATTCTGACGGCAACCGCATCGCCGGAAAAGTTTGTTTCATCCGCAAAATCAACGGAATTCTGGTTCTGCGGCTTGAAAACGGCCAAATCGGCCTCGTGCACCGTTACGGAAAAGCGGTTCTCCCGCCGATGGACGAATGGCGCTATGTCTTTGAAGAGCGTGCATTCTGAAATCATCTGCCTGAAACTAAAAAAACGTCCGACAATCGGACGTTTTTTTATTGCCTCAACGCCGGCCGCCCGGTTATTTGCCGCCGGCAGCTCTTCCGCCGCCACGCCAGTCCGGCTCATCTGCCGTCTTTCATTCCCCGACGGTATAGTCCTCTTCATACGCCACATTATGGCGGATACCGCGGTAATGGTTCAGTCCGAGTATCCTCCCGGCATAGTCGATATTCCCCTGCGAGCGGTAAAAGCCCATTGCTTCGCGTTTCTTTTCCGCCGCTGCCGAAATGTCCAGATAATGCGTTGGCATCGCCATCGCGCCCCAGACTTCATAGTAAACCGGCACCGCTTTCACCGCGCTGTTTTCCCGGCGCAGGCGGCGGAAAAACGCCGACACGACAACATGGTCTTTATGGCTGTCCAGCCCGTGCGGCATAAACACATAGTCATACCCCGACAAATCCAGTTTTTGAAACAGGCGGTAAGCTTCAATCAGATTGCCGTCTTCCGCCCGCATAAACTGATAAAACCGCACGTCAAAAAACTGCATCACCTCTTCAAATTCAGCCTCGCGCACCCGCCGCACCTCATCGGGCTTGGAACGGTCGCCGCCCTTGGCGCCGTCGGTCAGAAGGATAACGTCGCACTGCGGCCCGTACAGCGCCAGCAGCCCGCCGCAGCCGATAGTTTCGTCGTCCGCATGCGGCGCCAAAATGCAGATTTTATCCGTCGGTTTAATCGCCAGCGGTTTCGGCTTAACCAGATCCGGCAAATCATAACCATGCAATTTACTCTGAATCCAACGTCTTAATTTGCGCATCATACCTCCGTCCGTCTTTATTGCATTAATCTTCAGCACACACCGGTTTTCGTTCCGTACCTCCGCAGCGGCTTTCGTTCCGCACCTCCGCAGCAGGTTTGCCCCGCGCGCCCGCACCGATTTCCGTTCCGCACCTCCGCAGCGGCTTTCGCCCCGCGCGCATGCACCAGTTTTCGTTCCGCACCTCCGCAGCAGGTTTGCCCCGCTCGCCCGCACCGATTTCCGTTCCGCACCTCCGCAGCGGCTTTCGCCCCGCGCGCCCGCACCGGTTTCCGCTACTTCTGCTCAACCCTCTTAACCAATGCCCAGGCAACATAGTCCGACATCCTCTTATGCCAGACGAAACTTTCTCCTTCGCCGAGCGGCAGCGGCGCCTCGCGGCGTTTCTTGTATTTGCGCAGGATATACGATGCTCCGCCCCACCTGAGCGTCAGCTTGTTCAAAACTTTCCAGTCCGGGCGCCAGCTCGCCGAATAGCGGTGCACGGCATAAGCATCCTTGTTGTCGGTGCCGAAGTGGTCATAATCGTACACGAACGAATTGGGATAAAACTCTATCCGCCCCGACTTGACAAACGTTTCCTTCAGCCCGTATTTTTCAGTCAGCACGTCGGCAAAATACGCGGGGTTCGGCTTCAGATTAAAACTCCCGTCGGGATTGACAAACGCCAAATCGTCATAAACCGCCAGCAGGTCTTTGACCACGCCGTTGTGCGGCACCGCCCCGACCAGCGCCGGGTTCAGCCCCCGTGCCGACCCGCACTTCTGGCAGCCCATAAAATAGTCGTGCTCTAAAAACTCATCAAGCGGCTTAATCACCTCTTCATCGGTATCCATATAAATTCCGCCCTCGTGGTACAGCGCATACAAACGAACGTAATCCGACGCAAACGCATACTGTTTTGCCGCAATTGCCTCCCGGAAATAACGGTTGTCAAACTTGTCGATGCAGTCGTTGCCCCAACGCACGATTTCATATTCCGGCAGCACCTTGTGCCACGTTTCCATACATTTTTTCTCAATCTCGCCGAAATCTTTGTCGCCAAACCAGACGTAATGGATTTTCTTGGGTATCATGCTCATTCCTTTGCTGTCAGTTATTTCCCTTCTGCCCGTGCCGCGGCAGCAGCCAGTCCCCCAACCGCAGCCACAGTTATGCCTCCGCGCTGCCATTGCCAACCCGTTCAACACCACATGTCCGCAATCGCACCCGGCACACAGCCAGAAGTCTATCCTCCCCGGCAAAAAAATCCATCACTTTCGTCCGCTTGTACACAACCCGCTTTTTCTGCATTTTTCCTCCCCGATAAAAAATTGCTTGCAAAAATATTTTTTATTGATTATGGTATGCGTCAGCGTCGGGGATTTCCAATCCGCCGGCACGGTTTCGGGACTTAGCTCAGCCTGGTAGAGCGCTTGCTTTGGGAGCAAGATGCCGTTGGTTCGAATCCAATAGTCCCGACCAATACTAACAAGCCCTGCCCTTGCGGCGGGGCTTTGTTATGTCCGAAAGGCCGGCTCGGGATTTGAAACGACGACCGTCAATACGCGGAACAACTATTGTCATTCCGGTTTCTTGGAGTGTTTGACAAGATGTCCCGGCCAACAGAAAACACCCGAATGCTATCGGGCGTTTCTTGCGTTTCCTCTCGTCCGGTCCCTCTGGCAGTCGTTCTCACGCCTCCCCCGCGGCGGACTGCCGACGTTCTATCCGTTCATAATGTGCGGTAAATCCGCGCCAGCACAAACTCCCGACATCAAGGCAGCGGTTTTCCAAATCCTTTTCCGCCCGGGCCGCATCAACAGTATCTTTCTCCCTGACGCCGTAAACCGTAAACACATTTATAAAATTATGCTGTACCTCAAAAGCGGTATAAACGGCAATACCGCCGTCCGCAACCGGAACATCTCCGTTTTCTGCTGGCTTGACCATGCATTTAAAAATTGCGCGGCTTGCTGCGAGAGGAACGCAGTCTGCCGTTGTCCCGCGTTCGTCCTCCATTTGCAGCAGCGGCTTTCCTGCATCGGCATTGACCCGGATTGTCATCTTGCCTTTAAATACGTCCCCCGTTCCCTGCCAGTCGGGTTCCCATTCCCCCGCCAGCATATCGGCCAACTGTCGGTGGGATTGTACAAACAGCCGCTTTTTCAGCTCTTCCTCCTGTTCCGGCGTAAAGCGGGAAACCTCTTCGTCAAAGTCCCGGGAAGAGGCCGTGCCGCCGACTATGGTCATCCGATTTTGCGTGCTGAGCTTCGGCGCTCTGCCGATAAGATAATCAAAGGCGCTTTTCGCCTGCGAATCAAGCAGCGATATGTCGGCACCATTGTCCAGCAGATACTTTGCCACCTCATACTGCCCTTCCTGCAGCGCATACATCAAAGCGGTGCGCTTCCCGTTGCGAATGCAGTCATCATCCGTATCATGAACGCAGTTCCCATCGTCCGTCCGATGATTTATATCGGCACCCGCGGCAAGCAAAATCCTGACACTTTCGAGATAGCCGTACTGTGCCGCCGTTTGCAGCGGCGTCTTGCCGAAATCGTTCGTTTCGTCGACGTTGGTTTGCTGCCTCTGCTGCCCCAGAGCGATAAGCCGGCGCAGATTTTCGGGATACGCGATGCTCAAATCCAGCAGTTTCATCGGCGAAACGTCGTCAGGAAGCCGCTTTTCTATCTCCGCCCACGGTGCCCCCGTCAGCAGAAGATAGTTCACGTTGTCCGGCGCAATTCGCTTAAAGTACTCCGATGACGGCGGGTTGAGAACATTCAGCGCCGCGTTTAACGCCCGTTCGGAGCTGACGCCGAACACGCCTGCATAATGCTCCTGCAACATATCGACAGCCTTTCGGTAGCCGATGCCATAATTCAAAACGCTGTTGAATTTTCTGAAATTGTAATACGACTGCACCGCCCATTCCGTATAGGGAAACGCCCGCCAGTCTTCCGCTTTTTCGTCAAAAGACGGCTGGTACTGAATATCCAGCGCATGGACATACGCCTTCGCATAATAAACAAAACGGATGCTGCCGCTGCAATTGGCCATTTTCTCCCGCTCGCTCATGTCAACATAGTCTCCCAATTCGCGCGGGAAATCATATTTCCTGTCAACAGGACAGGTGGAAATCATGAGGGTCTGCGCCCCGTGCCCGCCTCCGGCAATGTCAAAATAATAAATCAGGCCGTGCTTTTTGGCCAGGTCGCAAGGCAAGATGACCCACATCGGATCCTCTGCATCCATCCAGTAAGGAACGGCCTTGAGCAGACACGTCATGTCGGCATAACATTTTTGAAAATCGCCTTGTATAAGCTTGTCATATTCTTCTTTCCGCCACGCCGCCTGCCAGTTGTCGCCCGCCAGATATTCCGCCGTTTCGTTATGCGCCGCCGCTGCCATTTCCCGGTATTCCGGCGAAGAAATCTTTTCCGGCTTGTAAAGCTGCCACAAAATCAGCAGCTGATACCTCTGCGCCAGCGTCCGCACCGGGATTTTCTCCAGATATTCCAGATAATACTCCGGATCATAATACATAATCAGCCACGGATCCAGCTCGTTTTCGGGCGCGTATGCCGGCTCGCGCCTGACATATTCCGGAATATTTAAGGGCAAAGTCGGATGCTCGTATTCCCGGATGTATTCGGGATTAACCCGGCGCGCTATGGAGAACCCTTTTGCCGTTTTCTCCCCGTCGCCGGCATTCTCCTGCGCCCATGCCGAAACGCCGCCCCCGAGCAAAAACACCCAAACCCACAACAGTACAATTTTTTTCATCTCTGCCTCCGCCATTCACACCAGACACCACCTGCCTGCCGCATATTTCCGCCACATTCGGACACATACGTTACTTCCGGATATATTCGCCGCTTATAAATTCTCCTCGAAACATACGCTGCTTATAAACCCTTTCCGAAACATACGCCGTCTGTCAGAGACAGATAACATACCCGTAAAAGCCCGTCAATAGATATTGCACCGTTATACTGTCAAAAAGATTTTGCAATTCCGATTATTCGACCCTGTCCGTTCCCCAACGCCCGCTGAACACCATGCATATTTCTCTTGTAAAAAATGCTGATAAAAAACGACCCTTTTATTTCTACAGTCAAAATCCGTCCCCGTCTATCTTGAAATGCCGGTTTTCCACCGAAGAAAAGGCAGCCAAACAATGCGGAAACTGTAGAAATAAAAGGGTCGTTAAAAATCTACAGACAGAAAGGACGCAGAATGCCGGAAATCTCAATAATTATCCCATGTTACAAAGTGGAAAAATACTTACCGCGCTGCCTGGATTCCGTCCTCAGCCAGACTTTTTCCGACTTTGAGGCAATTTGTGTCAACGACGGCTCTCCCGACAGCTGCGGCGAAATTCTGGCAGACTACGCAGCAAAAGATTCCCGCATCAAAATCCTCACCCAGCAAAACCAGGGGCTTTCCATGGCTCGCAACAACGGCTTGAAACTGGCACGGGGAAATTTTATTTACTTCCTCGATTCCGATGACTTCATCCACCCTCAGCTTTTGGAAATAACCCACGCTCTGGCGCTGCAGCATCAGGCCGACATGGTCAGTTTCGCATATATTTATCATAAAAGCGGGGAGCAGCAACAGCAAACGCGCTATAATCCAGACGGCATTCCCGTAAAAGTTACTTCCGACCCGTTTTTCCATGGGACATCCAAAGGCAAAAAACACAAAATTTACTGCACGGCATGGACAAAGCTTTTCCGGAAGTCCCTGCTTCGGGGGACAGAATTTATTCCGCACATTCAGTTTGAAGATTATCCCTATGTTTTTGCGCTCTTAGCCCAAAAGCCGCGCACCGTCATCATTGACGTACCGCTTTATTTTCAAACTGCAAATTCCGAATCTATCACGCAATCTGTCCCCAAACCGCAACAAATCAAAGACTACCGCCGCGGCATAGATTTTCTGTACGGCATTCTCCGCCAAGACGGTTTGCAGGCGGAATTCTCCGCCATGAAGACCCGCCTTATCCCCTCCCTCCTCAAACAACAGTTGGGGAGATGCAGACGGTCGCCGGCCCCCGTCAGGGAACAGATGTTCCGCACATTTGCCGCCGAATTGCAGGACCTGGAGCAAAAAGGGCTTCTGCAGCCCCGCGGCCATAAGCTGCCGAGATATTTAACCTATAAATATCTGATATGGAGATATAAGCATGAAATCTCACCCCAGCTTCCCGACGCCAAAGAGCCGCAGCGCCGAAACATATTCATAAAAATTAAAAAAAAGTCATCGTGCCGGAAAATTTATTTCTTGGGCATAAAAGTTTTCTCCGTACGATATACTGAAGATTGCATCCGCCGGGAATTATTCGGCCTGCCGCTGTTTAAAAGCAAAAAGGCGTACTATGCCGCTCCCGGCGGGATGAAACTGGACGCCCGCAATTTCCGTCCGCTGGATATAGATAACACGGCGCTGCTTAACGAATTGAAAAAAGCCGGCCGTTTCACCTATATTCCCAACCCCGGAAACCTCGGAGATATGCTCATTGGCGCGGCAACCCTGCAATTTTTCGCCCAAAACAATCTGCCCTGTACCCTGTTTGGCGAAAAAGGCTGTTCCGTCGCCGCCGGCGATACCGTTGTTTACGGCGGGGGCGGCGCATGGATTCCCGATTATGAAAAAAGTTACGTTAATATGCTCCCTCTTTTCGCCCGTGCTGCCAAAATTATCATTTTGCCCGGCAGTTTTTACCAATGCGGCAAGTTGCTGGAGGTTCTGGATGAACGTTTCGTCGTGTTCTGCCGGGAAGAGCAGTCTTATAATTATCTGGTCAGCGCCCGGACAAAAGCAAAAATCATCTTGGACCACGATATGGCGCTGCGTCTGCAAAAGGACATTCTGACGCCCGACAGCCTGAATATCCCTTACTCCGATTTTTATATGGTTAATACAATTCGCCAAAATTACGCCCCCGGCAAAGATGTCGGCGTTTTTCTGCGCAACGACTGCGAAAAAAAGCCGGATATCATCTGCCCTCAGGGCGATATTGACCTCTCGGCCATGGGCGGCGGCTCCGTCAAATCTTCCCGGGAACACATCGCCTTTTCGGCTATGCTCATGCTGAGCGTGGTTGACAGCGTGCAAACCGTCATCACCGACCGTCTGCACGTCGGCATTGCCGCAGCGCTGCTGGGAAAAGAAGTCTATTTGCTGGACAATTCATATCGCAAACTTTCCGAAGTTTACAAACATTCCCTGCAGTCGCTGAGCAACGTGCACATGTGCCGGACCTGGCCCGAAAACACCGCTGCGGGAAGCCCGGCAACAGATAACTTTGCAAAACTTGCCGCTCTCGCCCTAAAATAACAAATTGCTTTTCCCCTGCGCACCTCTGTACCTGCCCGGCTCTCCGTGCCGCACGTTTCGCCGCAACACCGCCCCCTCCATTCCGCCGCTACGCCGCAACATAGCCCCACTCTCCCACAAGCACCTTTCCCCGCTCCCGCCCTGCGCTCATCTCTTTCCCCCGGCGACTTTCCCTGCGCCTGTCCTGCCCCATATCCCCGCCTTCCGAAAATCGGGGAAAAGGCAGAAAAAATCCTTGCATTTTTCTGCCGTTATGCTAAATAAAGCCGCGATAAAATGATAATAACGGACAGCCGGCGGATGACTCCGGCGCTTTGTGTCGTGGTAAAAACGCCCGGCCCTGCCGCCCCTGCAAAGGGCTCCGGCAGATAAAAGCCCGCGTTTTCGGCTCTGCCGCTCCCGCAGGGAACACGGCGGACGAAAGCCTGCGTTTATCCGCAGCCGGAATTCGCCGCACCATAACGGATGCTGCGGAAGACGGCCGCACCCCGCAAAGCCCCGCCAAAGCCGGACTGCCCGACAACACAACTTAAACTCTAATTTAAGGATATTTAAATGTCAGATGTGAAAATGAAAATGATGGACGGGAACGAAGCGGCCGCTTCGGTAGCCCACCGCATGAACGAAGTCTGCGTTATCTACCCGATTACCCCGTCTTCTCCGATGGGCGAATGGGCGGATGCGTGGTCTGCGGCCAAACAGAAGAACCTCTGGGGCGTGGTTCCGGACGTGCAGGAAATGCAGTCCGAAGCCGGTGCCGCCGGCGCATGCCACGGCTCCCTGCAGGCCGGTTCTTTGACCACCACCTTTACGGCTTCTCAGGGTTTGCTCCTGATGATTCCGAATATGTACAAAATCGCCGGCGAACTTTCTCCGTTCGTCATGCACGTTGCCGCCCGTTCGCTCGCGTACCACGCGTTGTCGATTTTCGGCGACCACACTGACGTTATGAGCTGCCGCCAGACCGGTTTTGCGATGCTCTGCTCCAACTCGGTGCAGGAAGCGCACGACATGGCCGCGATTGCGCAGACTTCGACGCTGCGTTCGCGCGTTCCGTTCATGCACTTCTTTGACGGTTTCCGCACCTCGCACGAAATCAAGAAAATCAAACTGCTGTCTGACGACGACCTCCGCGCCATGCTCGAAGGCGTAGACTACCAGTTCAACGCCAAACACGCGCTGCGTCCGGAATCCCCGGTCATCCGCGGTACGGCGCAGAACCCGGACGTCTTCTTCCAGGGCCGCGAAGCTTCCAACAAATATTATGACGCCGTTCCCGGCATCGTTCAGGAAGAAATGGACAAGTTCGCCAAAATCTCCGGCCGCCAGTATCACATTGTTGAATACTACGGCGCGGCTGATGCCGAACAGGTTATCGTCATTATGGGCTCCGGCGCCGAAACCGTTCAGGAAACGATTGACTACCTGAACGCGCAGGGTCAGAAGCTCGGCGTTCTGAAAGTACATCTGTATCGTCCGTTCCCGGCCAAGGCGTTTGTTGCCGCTCTGCCGAAATCGGCGAAAGTCGTTTCCGTGCTTGACAGAACCAAAGAGTCCGGCGCAACCGGCGAACCGCTGTATCTGGACGTTGTCGCCACTTTGGCGCAGGCTGCCGCGGCAGGCGAAATCAGCATGCCGAAAATTCTGGGCGGCCGTTACGGTCTGTCTTCCAAAGAGTTCACGCCGGGCATGGTCAAGGCCGTGTTCGACAACGCCGTATCCGCCAACCCGGTTAACGGTTTCTCCGTCGGTGTAAACGATGACGTAACCCACAAATCTCTGGCTTATGACGACAGCATCGACACCGAGGGCAAGGACGTTGTCCGCGCCGTCTTCTTCGGTCTGGGTGCAGACGGTACCGTCGGCGCCAACAAGAACTCGATTAAGATTATCGCCGAAGACGCCGGCAAGTACGGCCAGGGCTACTTCGTCTATGACAGCCGCAAGTCCGGCTCGATGACGACGTCGCACCTGCGCTTCTCCGACAACCCGATTAAGTCCGCCTACCTGATTAACAAGGCTGACTTCGTTGCCTGCCACCAGTTCCAGTTTATGAACAAGGTGGACATCTTGGGCATCGCCAAACCGGGCGCAACCTTCCTGTTGAACGCGCCGTATGACGCAAACGAAGTCTGGAATCACCTGACTTATGAAGTTCAGAAGCAGATTATCGACAAGAAGCTGAAGTTCTACACCATCAACGCCGTAGAAGTTGCGCGCGAAACCGGCATGGGCCAGCGCATCAACACCATCATGCAGGCGTGCTTCTTTGCGATTTCCAACATTCTGCCGCGCGAACAGGCGATTGCGGAAATCAAGAACGCGATTAAGAAGACTTATTCCAAGAAGGGCGACGCGATTGTTCAGAAGAACTTTGCCGCGGTTGACGCTTCTCTGGCGCACATGCACGAAGTCGTTATTCCGGCGGAACCGACCTCGACGCTGCACACCGCTCTTCCGGTACCGGCCGACGCTCCTGAATTCATTCAGAAAGTAACCGGCGAAATCATTGCCGGCCGCGGCGAACAGCTGCCGGTATCCGCTTTTGCCGACGTTGTCGACGGCACCTGGCCGACCGGCACGACCCAGTACGAAAAGCGCTGCATCGCAACCGAAATCCCGGTATGGGATCCGGAAACCTGTATCCAGTGCGGCAAATGCTCTATCGTCTGCCCGCACGGCGTTATCCGTATGAAAGTGGCTTCTGACGAAGAACTCGCCAATGCTCCGGCAAGCCTGAAGCGCGCCGACTACAAGGGCAAAGAGTTCGCCGGCAAGAAGTTCATTCTGCAGATTTCGGCCGAAGACTGCACCGGCTGCGGTATTTGTACCTCGGCCTGCCCGGCGAAGAACAAAGCCGATCCGGAAAAGAAGGCCATCAATATGGATCATATCGAAAACCATATCGAAGCCGAAGTTGCCAACTGGAAGTTCTTTGAAACCCTGCCGTATGTAAAGCGTACCGACGTTGCGAAGAACCTGCCCAAGACCACGCAGATGATTCAGCCGCTGTTTGAATTCTCCGGCGCCTGCGCGGGCTGCGGCGAAACCCCGTATGTTAAATTGCTGACCCAGCTGTTTGGCGACCGCATGGTTGTTGCCAACGCGACCGGCTGCTCTTCGATTTACTCCGGCAACCTGCCGACCACGCCGTACACCAAGGACGAAAAGGGCCACGGTCCGGCTTGGGCGAACTCGCTGTTTGAAGACAACGCCGAATTCGGTCTCGGCATGCGCTTCTCAATTGACCAGCAGACCGCAACCGCCAAAGCTTTGCTTGAAGGCCTGAAGTCTGAACTGGGCGACGTTGCCGAAAAGATTATGTCCAACCCGCAGAAGACGGACGCCGAAATCGACGCCCAGCGTGAAAACGTCAAGGCTCTGCGCGCCAGACTGGCCGGCATGAACAGCAAGGAAGCCAAAGAGCTCGACAACCTCGCCGATTACCTGATTAAGAAATCCGTCTGGATTTTGGGCGGCGACGGCTGGGCTTATGACATCGGCTTCGGCGGTCTTGACCACGCGATTGCGTCCGGCAAGAACGTCAACATCCTGGTAATGGATACCGGCGTTTACTCCAACACCGGCGGCCAGCAGTCCAAGGCAACCCCGATGGGCGCTTCGGCGAAGTTCGCTACCGCGGGTAAGGCTCTGCCGAAGAAAGATCTGGCAATGATTGCCATGTCTTACGGCAATGTCTATGTTGCTCAGGTTTCCATGGGTGCGAACGACATGCAGGTCATCAAGGCGATGAACGAAGCCGAAGCTTTTGACGGCCCGTCCATCATCATTGCTTACTCGCACTGTATCGCTCAGGGCTTCAACCTGATTGACGGTCTGACCCACCAGAAAGAAGCGGTAGACACCGGCTCATGGCCGTTGTACCGTTACAATCCGGACAACGTCAAGGAAGGCAAGGCGCCGCTGATGCTTGATTCCAAAGCGCCGAGCAAGCCTTTGAGCGACTATATGTCGAGCGAAACCCGCTTCCAGGTAGTCAAGAAGGCTAATCCGGAACGTTACGAAACGCTTTTGAACAAAGCGCAGGAAAACGTTAACGAAAAACGGAGCCTGCTGGAACATATGTCCCAGTACGTCTAAGATCAACGGGGCGGCGCACGCCGGAGAGAAAAACTCTTTCGTTGCAAACCCGCCCCGCTGACACGCCAAAGCCGGCTTCATCGCCGACACCAAAGCCGTCTGCTCTCACGAACAGGCGGCTTTTTATTGCCCGCGCGCTCCCCCCACCACTCCTCCTCTCTCTTTACTCCCCTGCCCTCCCACGCTCTCCCCCCTCTCCATACCGCCCATTCTTTCCCCCCGCGCCATACTCCCTGCCCTCTACTCCCCACAGCCACACTTCAGCCCCTCCTCATCCGCCCCATTGCCTGTGGCGCTGCCTCCCGCCGGAACTTTTCGCCATAAAAAGACAATAACTCTTTACAAACCGTTCCCGATATGGCACAATCACCGCCATAAGATAGTTTTTAAGGAGTGCCCGTCCATGAATAGCAACGCTGTTTGTCTGCACAATGCCACCGTCTACGCCGGTTTCTCGGTGATGAAAAATTGTGCCGTTTACATCAAAGACGGCAAAATTGCCGACGTTTATAACGAAAGGCGGTTCAAGCAAAAAAAGTTTTCGCCCCAGGTTCGCATCATAGATTTGATGGGCGCCAGCCTGCTCCCGGGGTTTGTCGATACCCACATTCACGGCAGCGGCGGCTATTCCACCGACGACGCCTCGCCGGAAGCCATTTTGAAAATGTCCGAATTTCTGGCGGAAAACGGGGTAACCTCTTTCATTCCGACCATCAACGCCTCGCCTGAGCCTGAGTTGATGAAAAAAATGAAAGCAATTTTAAAAGCGATGGGCAAAGAAAAAGGCGCCAGGATTTTGGGAATGCATTTGGAAGGGCCGTTTCTCTCCCCCGAACGCATCGGCGGACAGTTGGCCGAAGGCTTATCTGCCGTCGATTTGGATTATATGAAGCGGATTGTCAAAGCCGGACAGGGAAAAATCATCAATATGACTGTCGCGCCCGAGCTCAAAAATATGCGCGAGCTGGCGCTCTATTGCATCAGTCAGGGGATTATCCTTCAGGCAGGGCACACCAATGCCACCTACGAACAGATGATTGAGGGGATGCAGGTCAAGATTATGCACCTGACCCATATGTTTAACGCGATGCGCCCGCTGCACCACCGCGAACCCGGCGTGGTCGGCGCGGGGCTGATACATCAGGAGCTTTCCTGCGAATTCATCGGCGACGGGGTTCATACCAATCCGAAATTGATTACCCTTTTGATGCAGAGCAAGCCGATTGACAAACTGGTGATGATTACCGACGCTTTGAAATACGCTCATGCCACCCCGCCGGAAGACGCCGACTTTTACTTTGATAAGTGTTTCAAACGCAAAGCCGATGAAGTCATTATCGGTTCGGGAATTACGATGTACGACGGTTTTCGCAATCTGCTCGAATTTGGCGTGCGGGTCGAAGACGCCGTCAAGATGACGTCGGTTAATCCGGCGGAAATTATGAAGCAAAACGGCAAAGGGATGATTATCCCCGGGTTTGATGCCGATTTGCTGATAATGGACAAAGACTTTAATTTGATTGATACCGTGGTTGGCGGAAAATTTATACGGGAGAAAAAATAATGCGCGTGATTATCAAAAACAACTATAACGAATGTTCTTTATGGGCTGCCCATTATGTGGCGTATAAGATAAAAGCCTTCCGCCCGACACCGGAAAAGCCCTTTGTGCTTGGGCTGCCGACCGGTTCCACCCCGCTCGGAATGTATCAGAGGCTGATAGAAATGGTCAAGGCGCAAGAGCTCTCGTTTGCAAACGTGGTTACGTTCAATATGGACGAATACATCGGCCTGCCGCCGGAACATCCCCAGAGCTATCATTATTTTATGCATGAAAACTTTTTCAAGCATATTGATATCCGCCCCGAAAACATCAATATCCTAAACGGAATGACCACGGACTTTGGCAAAGAATGCGCCGAGTATGAGGAAAAAATCCGCCGATACGGCAAAATCCATTTGTTTATCGGCGGCGTGGGAGAAGACGGACACATTGCCTTCAACGAGCCGGCATCGTCTCTGGCTTCCCGCACCAGGGTAAAAACGCTGACCCGGGATACGATTAAGGCCAATTCGCGCTTTTTTGACGGCGATGAGAGCCGGGTTCCGACCATGGCTTTAACCGTGGGCGTGGGGACGATTATGGACGCCGAAGAAGTTATGATTTTGGCAACCGGCCCCAAAAAAGCCCGCGCTGTGCACCATGCGATTGAATGCGGCATAAACCACATGTGGCCGGTAAGCATTTTGCAAATGCACCGTTACGGGATTATTGTCTGCGATGAACCGGCGGTCTGCGAACTTAAGACCGATGTTGTCAATTATTTCAAAGATATTGAAAGCAGAATCGTCTCGTAAAAGCGCACCCCCCCTGCCGCTGTCCGCAACCGCCGCCGACGCTGTCCTCAGCTGCGCCATTCCCCCGTAACGCCCCGATACGTCGCCGCTGCCATCGCCCACAACCACGCACCGTTGCCACCATCGTGGCCCGTGCCGCCCTCGTTGCCCGTGGCGCCACCGACACTTCTCCGCACCGCTGTCCTGCCCGCACCTCATCGCCTGTGCCGCAGACACTGCCGCTGCCCACAACCACGCACCGTTGCCGCCCTCGTGGCCCGTGCCGCCCTCGTTGCCCGTGGCGCTGCCGCCGCTTCTCCTACAAATCAATTCTGAGCCAGGTAAACAGCACATTGCCGTCGTTTTTCACTCCCGGCACATACGTTGCGTTCAACGAAAAATTCCTGTACGTTACCGCCGCAATCGGCAGCGGCAAAGGCACCGGAATATACGAATACTCGTGCCTCTGCGTCACGCCGAGCGTATAGCCGTATCCCCAATGCCAGTTTTTCTCTTCGTCAATCGCTTTGTTGATGAGGTACGCATAACCGAACATCGTCTGCATATAATCGTTAGAATCCTTAAACGCAATCGCATACAGCCCGTGCCAGTTTTCGCCCTCGTAGCGCGTCAGCCCGAAGCCCAGCCCCCACGGCTCTTCGTTATATTTGTCGATATGCTCGTCATCATACGTCAGCCGGTTGTGCCAGACCCTGAGCGGCAGCATAACGTTCCATGTCCCCTCGTCGTACGTCTGCCGCACGTCTTGCTTCAAACCGCTGAAATAGTCTTCAATCACCCCGGCGCGGGCTTTCTGCACTGTTCCCGCCGCCGTCATCGCCGCCAATAATAAGGCATAAAAAATCTTCTTCCGCATAGTCCGTAATAGTCCGTTCGTCATCATTGCAAATACAGCAAAATCTTAGCGGCTTTCTGCAAAAGTTAAATATTTTTTTACACTTTTGCCCTAGTTTTTACATATTCCGATAACCCTGAGACCAAAGGAAAGTTCTATGCGTATTTTTTCCGTCCGCCTTGCCGCGGCTCTTCTTCTGTCCCTTTCGCTTGCCGCCTGCCAGGCCTCCGGCACCGCCGGAAGTTCCCGCGGCGCCAATGCCAGCGTTTTCACCAACATTCTGACCCTGCAGTTTTAAACCGCCTCTGAAGATTAAACAGCCCGCCAAAGTATAAAACCGCTCCGGCTTTATCCGTCTTAAATCTCCGACCGCTATAAGTTTTAAACCGTTTTTAGTTTAAGGAACCGCACCGCCATGATAGATTTGCACACCCACTCCACCGCCTCCGACGGCTTTCTTTCTCCGTCCGAACTCTTGCACGCCGCCGAAAAAATCGGGCTGGAAGCGCTGGCGCTGACCGACCATGACGCCGTTTCGGGACTGGACGAACTGCATGCGGCCGCCGCCAAAAACCGCAAAGTAGAAATCGTCAACGGCGCAGAACTTTCGGTATTTTATCCCGGCGCGGAAATGGAAATCCTCGCGCTGGACATTCCCGAAAAATCCCTGTCCGCGTTCCGCGAATATCAGCAAAACGAACTCGCGCGCCGCGACCAAATGGCGCACCGCCGCATCGAGCTGCTGCAAAATTTCGGCGTCGACATCACCTATGAAGAAGTCGCCCTGGACAAAGACGGCAACCCGCGCACGCAAATCCGCCGTCCGCATTTCACCGACGTCCTGCTCAAAAAAGGCTATATCCAAAACACCGAAGAAGCATACAAAGTCGTTTTCGCCCGCGGCGGCATCGCTTTTGTCGAAAACCGCCCCGCCCCAGCCGCGGAGATTATAGACTTCATCCGCAGCAACGGCGCCGCCGCGGTTATGGCGCACCCGATACACACCAAATTCAAGCCGGACATTCTCTACAACGTCGTCCGCGAGCTGCAACAGGCCGGCCTGAGCGGCATTGAGGTCTTTCACGCCTCGCAGCCCCGTGCCAACCGCCAGCTTTATCTGGACATCATCCGCGACCTCGGGCTGATAACCGCCGGCGGCTCGGACTTCCACGGCGGCACCGCCCACCCCGAAAACAAACTCGGCACCGGCCGCCGCCATAATCTCAATATGCCGTATATGGTCTTGGAACAGCTGCACGCCGCCGCCAACGCTCCCGCTGCCAACACCGCCGCCCCTCTTTCTTCTGCCTCTCCGGTTCCCCCGGCATCCTACTACGCCGAACTGGAAAAATACCTCTGACCCGCCGCCCCTACGCCCCATATTCCCCGCCCTTCTCGCCTCTGCCCGCACCTCATCGCCCGCTCCGCCAGCTCATCGTTCCCGTACCGCCGGCACTGTCCGCACCTCACCGCCCTTTCCTCTCCCCCGCGGCAAAAAAAATGCCGCCCCGCTTGATTTTTTCCCGCCCGCACCCTACATAAACCGACAGGACACATCAAAAGGAGCTGACATGGAAATTGAATACATCTACCCCGACCCCAAAGACGACAGGGATTTGGACGCCCAACTCAAAAAAATGCAAAAGGAAAACACGCTCGGATGCCTGATAATGGGGCTGTTCCTATTGGGCGGCCTGTTCATTTTCCTGACTCTGCTGCCGATATTGCTGATTATCCTCGGCTACTCAATTATCGTCCTTGCGGTTTATATCGTCTATAAAGCATGGCTGGAAGAACCGGTGCTGAACCTGATACAAAAACTGAAATCACGCCGCAACGGCTGACGCCCGGCGCGCAGCCCGCCCCCCAATCCCTTTTCCCAAACAAAAAAACACCCGCCCCCAAAGGAGCAGGTGTTTCTTTACAAAACGCAGTACCGAACGCGTTCTTTAACCGACACGCATCGGTCGCATTCTTTAGCCAAAACGTACCAGCCGCATTCTTTAGCCGAAGCGTATGAACGCATTCTTTAACCGAAACGTACCAGCCGCATTCTTTAGCCGAAGCGTCAGACAATCTCTAGAAGTCCGTCATCTTCTACGCCGCAGAACATAATCCCGTCGCCGAACTGCTGTATCGTTCCCGTCCACAGTTCCCGCGGCATTTTTCCGCCCTCCGGCAAGCCAAACGCATATAGGCTCAAAACGTCCCCCTTCTGCACCGCAAACAGGCTGCCGAGCAGAAAGATGTCGTCCGCGCCGGAAATCAGTTCTTTTCCGCCGTCGTCATGCATCGAACATTTGCCGTCTTTTCCCTGCAAAACGTAGCAGAGATGTTCCTCGTCAAAATCCATGCCGTAAATCGACTGCGCCACCAGCACATCATCGCCGTCATACAGGCTGACAACCGTATCTTTGCCCGTATGGTCCGGCGTAGCCGTCACATACCAGCCATTGGCAAAAGCCCTCGCTTCCGCAAGCCACATCTGCGCAACGCCGTTGTCGCCGCGGCACAGCATTCCGCTGAAACGTTCGCCGTCGCCGCAGAAATACCATCCGTTCGGATAGACGAAAATAGGATGTTCGCTTTCGTGCAGAAGTTCCGCCTCGGCGTTAAACAGCATCCACCGTTCTCCGCACATTGCCGTTACATAGCCGCACGCCGGTTCTTCGCCATAAGCACAGACGTTCTCCGCGGCTTTTCTGCCGTCGGGATAAAACAGCACGCCCGCTTTGTCGAACAGTGCCGCCGCATACATGCCGTTGGCAAAAACCTCATACCGGTCGTATCCCGCCTGCACCAGTTTCCCGTCGGCGCGATACAATTCCGCATGCTCCCCGGCCAAAACCGTAAACATCTTGCCCGGTTTCAATTCCAACAGTCCGTACGTACATTCGTACACCGTACCGGCCGCCGTGTCATAAATGGCGGTTTTGTCTGCAAATGTCAGCACATAATAGTCCGCTGCATAAAACTGATACGAGATAATGCCTTCCGCCAGTTTGGTTCCGGCACGGTTAAACAAAACCAGGCCGCCGCCGTCCTTTTCCTGTGTCAGGTAATACGCCCCGTCCGTCAGAACCGCCGCGGCAAAATAGCCGCTTGCCGCCAAACTCATATCCGGACGGTAAAGCGCCTTGATGCCGCCGATAAGGGTTTCAACCCACCCGTTCGGGTAAAGCTTAATTTCCCCTTCCGTGTGCATAAGCCTTTTGCCGTCTGCCGCAAAAAGCGAAGAAACTTTCCCTTTTCGCAACAGATACGCGTTCCCTGCCGCCTCAGCCGCATCAAAATCTTCGGCTGCAAGCCGCCCGCTGCTGTCATACAAACCGGAACGCCCGTCTGCAAAAACACAGCTGTACCACCCGTTGGCAAAACCGACATACGCCGCAACGCCGTCGGCAATCTTTTCGCCGGACACCACATTGTAGAATGTCTTCGGCTTTTCACAAAGAATTCTTTCCATCTTAAAAAGTTTTTTAGGATTAAGAAAATAAGTAAAATTCTCACTGCGATTTGCCTTATAATTCCATAAAAATAGCCTTATAATAAACAAAATCGTATAAAACAGGACTCTCTCTTACCACCCGCCCCCAAAAATTGCAAGCGTTATTTGCACCGCCGCTGCCCTCTTCCGTTGCCGGAGCAATTTTCCCCTTGCCAAGCAATGAAAACTGTGGTACAATGAAATTCTACAAAATACAAATATGTCAATTATTAGAAACGGTTTTCACAATTTCAGCTCTGAGGTTTACCCCTTAGCCCCCTGAGGTGCCGTTTTCATAATCTGACATAAACAACTTTATGAGAACCCCGAAACGGCAGTCCCTGCGGCGTCGTTTCACGAAGGATTAGGCTACAGGACCGAACCTCGTTAAAAAAAGCAAAAATTATGAAAACTTTAAGATTTACAGTTGCAAAAGTATGGAACGCAGTTGTCAATGCCCTCGGCCTGCTTATCGGATTGATATTCCCATTGAGCGGATGTCTCGGCATCATACTCTGTTTCATCGGGATACTGCAGTATGGCGTAAAATTATGGCTCGACCACAGCCATGTTGCCTGCTGGATTATAACCGGAGTAATGTGGCTTATTTTCGGTTTTACGATACGGTTATTATTTTTGTGTACGAAAGATATGCTTAAGGACATCAAAAAGAAAAATCACTTCGGAGCCGATATTGCCCAGAACCTGAGTATCAAGCTGTAAAAAAAACAGAAAATTACCGGCCTGGCCGATAGTTTTCTGATTATCAAAAGAAGGAGCGCCCGCAAGGCACTCCTTTTTTTATGGCTTATGCCGCCCGAACATTCCGTTCGCTATTTTTCGTCGTCTGCAAAATCATCGCCGTCGATGAACTCGTCGTCATCATCAAAATCGTCGTCTTCGTCGTCAAGCAGCTCGTCGTCCTCTTCGTCCGCCGTCTGCCCTTCAAGCAGCATCTGCTCGGCGATTTCCGACTTCTTGCGGCGGCCGCGGCGCTTCTTTGCCGGCGCCTTTTTCGACAGCGCGGAAATAACATAATTGCCGACAACCTTGTACAAATCCACCAGATGCCCGTTATACATATGGTCGCCTTCTTCAATCATTGCGAAATCGACGTCAACATGCCGCTGCGCATTGAGCCGGAGCGCCAGTTCCTCGACGATTTTCGGGTCGCCGATATCGTCCATGCCGCCCTGCACCAGCAGCCCCGAAGTCGGGCACGGCGCCAGAAAGCCGAAATCCTTTTCGTTTGCCGGCGGCGACACCGCAACAAAATTGTTGATGTCCGGACGGCGCATCAGCAGCTGCAGCCCGATCCACGCCCCGAACGAATATCCCGCAATCCAGCACTGCCGCGCGTCGGGGTTCTGCGCCTGCAGCCAGTCCAGCGCAATCGTCGCGTCCGAAAGCTCGCCCGGACCGTCCTCAAACTCGCCCTGCGACCGCCCCACGCCGCGGAAATTGAACCTGAGCACCGAAAAGCCCAAATCCCTGAAACAGGTAAACAGCGCATACGCCACCTTGTTGTTCATCGTCCCGCCGTACTGCGGATGCGGATGCAGAATCAGCGCCACCGGAGCGTCCGGGCGCTTCGCCTGATGATACCGCCCCTCCAGCCTGCCGGCATGTCCGTTAATGATAACTTCAACCATGTGATATTCTCTTTATTTTATCTTGATTTCAACCATATTACTGTTATATTACCTGAAGATTCTTAATTAGGTCTTAACACAGACAGGGGTTATAACAAAAATGAATTCAAATTTCAAGCAGATTCTTCAGGACCTTGACACGATAGTCGCCAAAGACCCCGCCACCACCGGCCGCTGGGAAGCGTTTTTGTGTTCCCCCGGCTACCACGGCATCTTGTTTTACCGCGTGTCGCACCGCCTGTGGCAAAAGGGCTGGCGGCTTTCGGCGCGGCTGTTGTCGCAGTTCGGAAGGCTGCTGACCGGCGTGGAAATCCACCCCGGTGCCCAAATCGGCAAAAATTTCTTTATTGACCACGGCATGGGCGTCGTCATCGGCGAAACCGCCGTCATCGGCGACAATGTAACCATGTACCACGGCGTTACCCTCGGCGGCACCAAGTCCTACGGCGGCAAGAGCGGCAAACGCCACCCCACGGTTGAAGACAATGTCGTCATCGGCGCCGGCGCGCAGGTTCTGGGACCCATCACCGTCGGCAAAAACGCCAAAGTCGGCGCCAACGCCACCGTGGTCAAAGACGTGCCTCAGAATACGACCGTCATCGGCACCGCCGCCCATCGCGCCGAAACCTCCAGAAGCTGCGCGTTCATCCCCTACGGCATTAACGCCAAAACCGCCGACCCGTATGAAAAACGCATCGCCGAATACGATAAGGCCATTGCCGGATACGACAAGGCTATCGCCGGGTATAACAAAACTATCGCCGAATACGACCGCCGCCTCGCCGAGCTGGAAAAAAAGCTCGCCGCCCTGTCCGAACCCTCTTCCCGCCAGCCGTAGCAGCCCTTCCGCTCCGCACGCCATATCGCCGCCTCGCTGCCGCAGTATCGTCGCCGCGCACCTCCCCTCTTTGCCTGCACCCTGTGCCCCTGAGCCATCGCCCGTACCGTAACACCTCAGCACCATCGCCCATGGAACCACCGCCACAGTTACGTCACCGCCCGCAGAGCCGCTGCCCGCGTCTTACTTCCCGTCTTTTTTCCCGTCGCTTAAAATATTCACAATACCGTAGAGCGAATTCAGCTCCTGTTCGGTAATGTTCGCCCGCGTAAAAATATTGCTGACGTTAATCAGCAGGCTCCGCGTATGTTCCTCGTCTTTCAGGCGCGGACTCTGCCTGATCCGCCCGGTCAGCGCGTCCAAAAACTTAAACAGCTTTTCCTTGCTTGCCACTTCGCCGCCGTTGGTAATAAACCGCCGCCCCTCGGGCGCAATCGTCGTTTTGTAATATTCGTACCCGATAATCAGCACCGCCTGCGCCAGATTGAGCGAGCAGTGCTCCGGATTGAGCGGCACTTCGATAATCGCGTCCGCCAGGCTGATGTCCTCGTTCTCCAGCCCCGTGCGCTCGCACCCGAACATAAAGCCGGTACGCCGCCCCGCCGGCAGATGCGTTGCCGCATATTCCGCAGTGAAAACTTCTTTGACCTGATGCCGCGGCCGTGCAGTGGCCGCATACACCGTATCCAAATCCGCCAGCGCCTCACGCGTCGTCGCATACACTCTGGCATTAAGCAGAATATCCTCGGAATTGGAAGACGCCCGCAGCGCCGTTTCCGACACCGGGCTTTGCTCCGGCGCCACCAGCCGCATTTCCTTAAGGCCGCAGTTCTTCATCGCCCGCGCCGCCATGCCGATGTTTTCCGCCAGCTGCGGTTTCACCAGAATAACCGCCGGCACCGTTATGCCCATACCGCCCGCATCAGTCATCGCACCGCCTGCACAAATTTCCATCCCCTGCACCCCGTGCTCAGAATTCTCCTCCATTTCCGTCTTAATGTTTTCCATAAACTTGCCTTTTTAACCATTTGATTATTTGAGATATTTTCCCATTTTCTTAAAATCAATGCCCGACGCGCGTTCAAACTTCTGTATCATTCCCGTCATGCTCGGCAGCTTCGGTAACTGCAAACTGCGCTGCAAACGGTTAATCTGTCCGCTGAAATCAAACGTCGGCACCGCAAAGCCTGAATCCTCCTGCTGCACCTGTGCCGCCTGCCTTTGCTGCGCCAGCGCCCGGCGGTTTGCCGCGGTATTCGGCACCAGTGCCTGCCCCGCGCCGCTTTCGTCGCCGTCATCGCCGCCAAACGCATCTTTCACTTTGTCCAGCAGCCCCTCGTCTTCCTCCGTCGCGCCGTTTTCGCCGGCATCTTGAATATACGCGTGGGTGCGGTCAATCGTCGCCGTCCCCTCCGCCTGATAATTCAGCGACCGCAGGTTCTGCCGCCGCTGCTCCTTGCGGTAAACTTCCGCCACCGCCTCGTCGTCGTTCGCCTCCAGCCAGGGATTCGTGCTCAGCTGCGCGGAATTTGCCTGCGCAATATTGAGAACCAGCGCCGCCAAAGCGGTCAATACAATCAAAATCTTCTGTGCCATAACCGTATCCTGCCGCAGTAAATATGATGTGTCAAGTTTAACCGCAAAGAATTAAGAAAAAGTTTAAAACCCACCACGCCGCCGCCCGTACCGCCGCCCTGCCCACCACGCTGCCCACCACTCCGCCGCCTCGCTGCCGCCCGTACCGCCGCCCTGCCCACCGCGCCGCCGCTCCTTCTCCCCCTTATCCCAACAAAAAACTTGACAAAAAAGCATTATCGTCTATACTCGCACCATCAAAAAACTATTATGTCTCATTAAAATCTTATATCTTTATGGAAAAAAATATTATTTTAGCCGCACTGAATGAAATCGGCGCAGAGATTGGCTATCCGTTTTACGTTTTTGAAGACGGAAGTTACAGCAAAAGCTTTGTCAACGGCAAAATGAATTACGCAATGGTTGTCAAAAAGAAATTCACCGCCCCGGGGATAGGAGAAAAAGCCGCCCGCGACATCCTGAGCACGGCTGAATCCGCATCCTCGCCCCGCGTGCCCGCAGGCCGCCGCAAGCTGACGCCACAGGAGGAAGATTCTCTGAAACAGGCTGAGTTCAACCTGTTGTCCCACAACTATCCGGGCAAACAAGGCTTGGAGCTTGTCTGCGAATTCGGCAGCCCCGAACTGCTGCAAAAGCATCTTTTTTACAGATGGCTCGTTCAACCGGACGACACGAAAGCCTGGAGCACACTGCTCGCGCGAACCGACCTTCCCAAACTGGAAGATTTTGTCAAAAAAAATCTGGACGAGCTAAGCTATCCTACAACATTGTGCCAAATTTTGCTGCTGGAAGGCAATGACAACCTTGCGCAGTGGTTTATTCAAAAACTCTGCGTACTTTACCAGCCTAAGAGAAAAATTACGCTTGAAAAAGCCTTAGTGGAACGCTGCCTGAAAAACAGAAGTTTCAGGCTGTTGGAAGAATATCTCGACAGGCAGAAGTATTACCCCAACCACAGCTTACAGCCGGAAGCGCAAAATGAGTTGATATCCGCCGCGGCAAAAGATAAAGCGCTGGGAGACTGGTATAAGGCTTATTACAGCACGCACAAAGGATTTTAGCCGGTGCAAATCAGACGGAAGCTTACGAACCTTCGGGTTCCGGGCTTCCGTTTTTTTATCCTCCCCCGCACATTGCCTCTCGTCCCTCGTAGCCTGCGGCGCTGCCACCTCGTTGCCAAACTCACCACCGCACCCCTCACCGCCCGCTCCCCCGCATTTCCTCCCGTCGCGCCTCCCTCTCCCCTTTCGCCCGTATATTCCCCTCTTTTTTTCGGGGGAAAAGCCGCCGCAAAAACTTGCGAAAATGCACAATGGGTGCATACTGAAAGCGCAAGTTAATTTACATTTGTTTTTTACATTTATTTTTTTCGGGAGGTACTTATGAAAAAATTTTCTCTGGCACTGGCTCTGTTTTTGGGATTTGGAGCATTTAACGCGCAGGCGTTCGACCTGACGGAAGCCGCAAACAAAATGGCCGACGGCATTAACAACACCGCTCAGGCGATTGAAGACAAAAAGGCCGAACAGGAAGCCGCCGCTGAAGCGCGCAAGCAGGAAGCCGCCCAGGCCAAAGCCGAGCGCGAAGCCAAAGCCGAACAGGCCAAAGCCGATTTGAAAGCCAAGCTGGAAGCAAAAAAAGCCGAAGCCAAGGCTAAGGCTGACGCTGCCAAAGCCGAACGGGAACAAGCCGCCGCCGAGCGCAAGGCAAAACAGGAAGAGCAGGAAAAGGCCCTGCAAAATGCCAAAGACAGCCTGAAAAATCTGAAAGGCGCTTTCGGCAAATAAACTCCGGCAGTAAAACCCCTGCATCAACAGCAACAGCCGCCATGCCCCAGGCACCGCGGCTGTTTTTCTATATAGGATAATCGCTTTTATAGGATAATCGCTTTCCCTCACAAGCCCCCGCGGCCAGCCCTGGCTCAGACCTCCCGCCGCCATATTGCGGCACAGGCCGCGGCCAAACGTACCGCCGCAACGCCGCCATCCACAGCCCCGGCGGCACCTCGGCACAAACCTTCCTCAGCCAGACTGTCCGCCCTGCAGCGCTGCCGCCACTTTCATCTCTCTAATGGGAAACCACGTCCTATAGCGCCGCCGCCTTCGCTCTTCTAAAAGAAACCTCGCCCTACAGCGCCGCCTTCGCACTTCTAAAGGAAACCTCGCCCTACAGCGCCGCCGCCACTTCCGGATCTTTGAAATAACGCACGACCGACTTCGTTATCGCCTCGCCGAGCTTGCGGCGGTAGGCCGGCTGGCGCAGGCTCTTCTCCTCGGTATAGTTGGAAAGGTATCCGAGTTCAATCAGAACCGACGGAATATCCGGCGCCTTCAGCACCGCAAACCCTGCAAATTTGTGCGCATTGCTGACAAGCTTAACTTTCTGGCGCATTTCATTAACAACATAGCCCGCAAATTTGGACGACTTGTTGCGGCTGTCATTTTGCGACAGGGAAATAAGCACATCGTTGATTTCCGGCGAATTGTCGGAGAAGTCCATGCCGTCGATGATATCGGCTTTGTTCTCGCGTTCCGCCAGAGCCGCCGCCTCTTTGTCGGAAGCGGTTTCGGACAGCGTATAGACCGAAAGCCCCCGCGCGCTGCGGTTGGCTGCGCTGTCGGCGTGGATGCTGATAAACAGGTCGGCATGGTAGCTTCGGGCAATGGCAACGCGTTTGCGCAGCGGGATGAAAATGTCGGTGGAGCGCGTCATATAGACCTTAAAGCCTTTCGCCTCCAGCTGTTTTTTCAGCTCTTTGCCCATCGAAAGGGTAATGTTTTTTTCATAAGTGCGGTACGAACGCCCGATAGCGCCGGGGTCTTTGCCCCCGTGTCCGGGATCGAGCACGACGATTTTCTTACGTTTGACCGCGCCGCTGTAGGCATTTTTCAGGTTGGATTTCGGCGACGGGTCGGACAGCCCCTGCGAGCTGAGGTCGATAACCAGCCGCCAGTTTTTCTGCCCCGCCTGCGGCTCAATCGTAAATTTCTTTTTGATATTGACGTTGTTGTTGATATCAAACACCAGCCGCTTGCCTTTGATGTCGGGTTTGTTGCCGACGCGGAAATCGCTGATAAGCCGGTTTTTGGCGACTTTCGGCGAACCGGAAACAGTCGCGTTCTTAAGGTCGATGACCAGCCGGTTCGGCGAGTCGAGCAAAAACGCGTCGTAATCAAAATCCTCCGTACCGTCCAAAACGATGCGGATGCCGTCGTTCTGCTGCCCGGTGCGGACGTCTTTTATCGTGTTGAGCGCATACGCCGCCCCGGAGGAAAGCGCCAGCAGCGCGGTGCAGAGCAAAGTTGCCAAAGTTCTTTTTATATTTTTGCAGTTCGTTGTCATAGGTGTCAAATTAATCTGTCGTCAAAACTGTTACAATCTTTTTTAAGAGTAACCCACAAGTTCTTAACATTGATTTAAAAACCGGCTATACATTCGGCGAGGTGCATTTTTTCCGTCCCCGCCGGACATTAATCTTTTTTTTAACTTTTGCCGTTATTATATCATAACAACAGCAATGAAACTAGGAGTTAACAAGTATGTCTGTAGGTAAAACAGTCGGCATCCTCGCTGACAAAATGCTGAAACTGACCGGAAAAGCGGTAAAGAAACTGGAAGATTACGGCGCCAAATCCGCCGAGGAAAACAATAACGACAATGCCCGCAAGCTGGCGGAAACGATGAACAAACTCGGCAAAAAGCTGGAAGAACGGCACGACGAATATATCGCCCGGGTGGAAGAAAACGCCGACGAACTGGCTGAAAAGGGCAAAGACGCGCTGGATAAGCTGAAAAAAGTTTATCAGGAGATGAAGACGCGCGCCGACGCTGCCAAGGAAAAGGCGGAAATCGACGCCAAACGCGATGTTGCGCCGGAATCCGCAGAAGCTGAGAACAAAGCCGCGGAAAAAAAGGCGGAAACGGCTGAAGAGGACAAATAGCCCCGCTGCGCAAACAGCCGGCAGCGGAAATCGCCGTCAGCGGCAAAACCGTTCCGCCACGCATATCGCCGGCAGCGCAAAAAGCCGGCGGGTTGTTGCGGCAGGCAGTCGGCCGGACAATATTTCGGACATAAAAAAACTTCCCCATAAGAGGGAAGTTTTTTTGTTTCGAAACGAATTCAGTTTTCTCATGCTGCATTCTGTTTTCTCATACTGTAATAGAACTCGTCTATGGTCTGCGGGTCAAGAACGGCACTCATCCCCACCTTGCAAATCGCCGGCAGCAGCCCCGTTATGGCCAGTGCCAGAATATCCGTCAGCCAGATTGAGTTCGGCCCCAGAAGCAAAGCGCAAAATCCGGCCTGCGAAACTATCCAGAAGCCAAATGCAGCGGCAATGGCGCCGTACAATGCCAGCATACCGCAGGAAACGGCATACAGGCTTCCGCCCAGCAGCTCTTTGTTTTGTCCGCGCGTGATGCAATAAAATGCCACGGCGCCGCAGATGGCCAGAAGCAGTATTATCGGAGTAACGATAAACAACCTGTTGCCTCCGGCGGCTTTGAGCAGCTCGGGCAATTCGGTGAAACGCAGATAATCAAACAGGCTGTATATGGCATACAGCATTATGATTGCCGTTCCGATTGCCCTGACGCACAAGCGGCGCACATAATCCTGCTTAATCATTTTTTCCCACAGTTCCTGCGGAAAGCTTTCATAATATTCCTTTGTCCGGTTAAAGATGCCGAACCGGCGGATAATCTTTTCCCTGAAAGGAACGGAAGCTTCTGCATTTTGGCGGGCCTGTAAGATACGGGCTTCTTTTTCATAAACACCGTTGTGGTATTTATTTAAGATTTTCTGCATATCCTGCTGCATCAAATCTTTTTCTATTTCTTTAATTGTTTTCATAATCTGTATTTTTAGTTCATAATAATTCGGAAATTAAACAGATTATAGCACAAAAAAAGCGGGTGTGCAACAGGAAATTTTCATCAGCGCCGCAGGCGGCGGCAAAACCGCCCTTTGAGCAGGCTGCGTACTTTTTATGTACGCCTCCCGCTCCTGGCAGAGCGGCGGCAACGCCCGAATTTAGCTCCTTACAGTTAAGACTTAACGCCGTTTAAGCCCAATCCGAGCTCCCCCTTTCGACATCCATCCGGTTTAAGCGCACCGTTTAAACATCCTTCCGTTCCGCCTCAGTCCGAAGCCACCCCTGTTTTAACTTGGCGATAACGAAAATCAGCGTAAACCACAGCATAACGACGGCAAGCGAAAAAACAGCCCCCGACAGCAGCGGCAGTCCGCCGCTCCGCAGCATAAACGCCAGCAGCAGTGTCCCCAGACAGCGCAGCGTCCACATCGCGCAGCCGGAAGCGGGTTTGTCCCGTTTCTGCATAACTTCCACCGCAACGACGCAGCAAAGGGCAAAAAACGACAGCGTCCACGCGGCGGCAGCTTCATCGGAACCGGCAAGAGTAAAAAAGACAAACGCGGCATTAGCGCTTATGACAGCCCCCGCCCAAAGCGCCCAGAAAAAAAATTTATTTTTCATAATCTACAATTTTTAGAAACAATTATATAAAAAAAAATAACTTCGCAGCCGGCATTATACAGCGGATTTTTATTTCTGCAAGCTATATTGTCCGTCCCCTCTCCTGCGCAGTCCCGCCCCGCAAACCTCCCTTTGCCCTGCCGTCCCCTCTCCCGCGCAGCCCCGCTCCGCAAACCTCCCCTTGCCCTCCCCGGATAGATTTTAGTTTATATTCTTCACTTTGTCCTTTACTTTTGGCTGAGCGGCATTAATATCTATACAACTTGGTTTATATCAGCATAAAGGACAGGCGATGAAGAAAATATTATCCTTTTGGATGGCACTTATCTGGCTGGCACTGGCCGCTCCGGCGCAGGCGCAGCTCAATGTCAGCATCAGCGGCGCGCAGCAGGAGCCGATTCCTGTGGCTTTTCCCGAAATCCTGTCGGACAATCAGGGCATCGGCGCGTTTCTCGGCTTTTCGTACGCAAGCAAAGTGCGCGACGTCGTTTTGGCGGATTTGGAGCGCAGCGGCCTGTTCCGCATCATCAACGAGCGCAGTTACATTCAGAAGTTCACAAGCTTTGACCAGCAGCCGATATTCGGCGACTGGAAAGTGCTGAACGCGCAGGTTCTCGTGCAGTCGTATATTTTGGAAGAAAACGGCTCCGACCTCAAACTTCGTTTCAAACTCTGGGACATCGTCAGCCAGAAAGAGCTGCTGTACGAAGTTTACAGTTCCTCAAAGGATAACTGGCGGCGCATGGCGCATTCGATGGCCGATGCGATTTACGAACGCCTGACCGGCGACAAAGGCTATTTCAACACCGTCATTGCCTATATTTCCGAAAGCGGCCCCTCGGGCAAGCGCGTCAAACGGCTGGCGCTGATGGACCAGGACGGCGACGGCCACCAGTTCCTGACCAGCGGGGCCAATCTGGTGCTGACGCCGCGATTCTCGCCCGATATGCAGTATATCGCCTACCTCTCGTACGTCAACAACAAGCCGCGCGTGTACCTGTATAACCTGCGCACGCAGCGCACCGAACTGCTGGGCAACTTCCCCGGCATGACGTTCGCGCCGGCGTTCTCGCCCGACAGCAAATATCTGCTGATGAGTTATGCCAAAAACGGCGTTACCGATATTTACGAAATGGATTTGGCCACGCACGAAACCAAAAAGCTGACCTCCGGGCCGTCGATAGATACCAGCCCGAACTATTCGCCCGACGGTTCCAAAATCGTGTTTAATTCCGACCGCGGCGGCAATCAGCAATTGTATGTGATGAACCGCGACGGCTCCGACGTCCAGCGCATCAGCTTCCGCCAGGGGAGCCGCTACGCGTCGCCGGTATGGTCGCCGCGCGGAGATTACATCGCGTTTATCCGTATGGAAGGCAACCAGTTTAACCTCGGCGTTATGTATCCCGACGGCACCGGCGAACGCACCCTCGCCACCGGGTTTTATATCGAGCGCCCCACCTGGTCGCCCAACGGCCGCGTGCTGATGTTTTATCGCCAGAACCGCGGCACCGCGACTTCTGACGGCGCAACGCAGCTGTATTCCGTGGACATCACCGGCACCAACGAACGCCTGGTGCTGACCCCCGGAGACGGCAGCGACCCCGCTTGGTCTCCGCTGTTGTAAAAAGAAGCCCCGCCCGCCCCGGAGACGGCACCCGCCCGCTTCTCCGCTTTGTCAGGGCGCCGGCATTGTTGTAAGCCGTCTGTATGGGCGGCTTTTTTTTATTTGACTTTTGAGCGGGGACGTATAAGATAGCTAATCGCCGGATGGCGGTGAATAAGCTTTACAAATAAGCCGCGCTGTTTCTCGAGCAGATTTCAACATCCGGTCTTACTACGGATTGGAAGGCAGTAAAATAAGCATATGCATATATGTGAATATACCGCACTGTTCTTTGGCAGGTTTCAACTTCCAGTCACCTTATGGATGGATGGCGCGAATAAGCCTATGGCAAATAAGCGCGAGTTGGCGACGTACAACTTTTTCACATCCACCCGCCTTATGGGTGGAGAGCGCGAATAAGCCTATGGCAAATAAGTGCAGCTGACGTTGTACAGTTTTTCAGTCTCCACCCACCCTATGGGTGGAGGGCACGAATAAGCCTATGGCAAATAAGCGCAGCTGACGTTGTACAGTTTTCCAACCTCCACTCGCTTTAAATAAGCCGTCTGTATGGGCGGCTTTTTTTTATTTGACTTTTATAAACAGGTATTGTATATATTGCGGTATGGAATATCGATAGGTATTTCTGAGGAGTGGAAGCCTCTTTATTTATTAACGACGTAGCATAAAACGATATTTGTGCCCAACAGTCTTGTGACTGGGGGTTTTTTGTGTAAGCAAAAAACTGCTATTCTCGTTAATAGCCTTCCAACCCCAGTCACCTTATGACTGAAATTTTTTGTATGCAATTAATTAAATATTAAGGTTTAGTAATATACCCTAATTATGGAATGCCGGATTGGGGTTCTGGGGAGTGGAAGCCCCATAACGAGCGTCTATATTTAGACGGAGCTTTTTGAAAGCCTTTTAGTTTATGACTGGAAGGTAGTAAAATAAGCGTATGTAAATATGTGAATATACTGCGGCTATCTCGTTATGGTCTTCCAACTTCCAGTCACCTCTTTTTACAAAGGGTGACTTTTCTTTTACATATAAA
>ERZ1106983.277-NODE-277-length-70221-cov-5.575407_pt1 | contig 70221 bp, 72 predicted proteins | sample MGYA00403693_ERZ1106983 | MGnify/ENA primary metagenome ERZ1106983 (study PRJEB35170, sample SAMEA104062420) | human gut metagenome | biome: human gut; feature: human-associated habitat; material: faeces | place: Denmark | collected 2012-07-13 ...
TTCGCACCGGCTGCCAGACGGGGCCGGTTCGGTGGCTGGGCTTTTTTTGACGGTAGTGCAAATATCGTCTGAATTTGTCGGCGGTCAGTGCACTTCATGGCGGCTCCCTCCTAAAGCCGCCGTTCTTGTTAGTATTAGAACCTCATTCCTATGAGAGAATAGAAATCGGCGGCCTTGAATGTCTTTCAAAACCGCCGCCGGATAAAAATGTAAATTGAGCGCACAAAAGCAACCTGCCCGGTTACGGTTTTTTTCTTTCCCCGTTTACGGGGCAGGAGCGTTTGTGAGTTATATTTATTCTATTGTTTATTTTTTCTCGATATTGATAATCCGCTGAGTCCAATCCCGGTAAAAGGCCTCCTCATGCGATACGAGCAATACCGTTCCCGCAAAAGTTGAAAGGGCTGTTTTCAAAGCCTCTTTTGCCTGTACATCTAAATGGTTTGTAGGTTCATCCATAATTAAGAAGTTGCAGGGAGTCAGAGTAAGCAGACACATTTTTACCTTTGCCTGCTCTCCACCGCTTAATGTTCCTATGGCCTGCATAGCGTGTTTACTGGAAATCCCACATCGTGCCAAATGTTTGCGGACATCTTTTGTCACCATATTGGGATAAGCATTGGCAACAATTTGAATGGGCGTCAATTCAGGTTCTTGCCACTCTAAATCCTGTTCAAAATATCCGATAGTAACCTGATCGGAAAATTTGAAATGGCCCTGCATAGATGGAATTTCCCCAATCAGGGTTTTTAACAGTGTCGATTTTCCAATCCCATTAAATCCAGTAATAACAACTTTTTGTCCTCCCTTAATGCTAAATTCAACGTTTGATAAAACGGGGTAATGGTAGCCAACTGCCAGATGTTTCACCAACAAGTGTTCTGTATTGGTTAATGGAAGTACGGGAAAATGGAAGTACGGAATAATTTCCTTTTGGTCTAAGGCTTCCATCTTTTCCATCCGGTCAAGCTGCTTTTGTCGTCCCCTCGCCATTTTTGCTTTTCTTCCCGCTATGTTCTTCCGTATAAATTCCTCTGTCTTTTTAATTTCCTTTTGCTGGGCCGCATATTGTCTTACATAATCTTCCCGCAGCAAAGTTTTCTTTCGCAAAAATTCGGAATATGTGCCATAGTATTTCGTGATAGTATCGTTATCAATATCACAAATGCGGTTCGCTATCTTATCCAGAAAGCCATAATCATGGGAAACTACTAAAAAAGCATTTTCCAAAGCAGATAAATATTCTGCCAGCCATGTCACATGGTCTTTATCAAGGAAATTGGTCGGCTCATCCAGCAACAAAACATCCGGTTTTTCCAGCAGCAACTTCGCTAAAATTACTTTGGCTCGTTGTCCGCCACTCATTTCTGCAATCGAACGGTCAAGGCCAATAGCCAGAAGTCCTAACCCATTGGCGACACGCTCAATGGCTGTATCTATCGAGTAAAAATCGTGGGCTTCAAGCTGCTCCTGATAATGGGCGGCCAGTTCAAGGCTTTTCATATCGCCGTCAGCAGCTTTTTCATAGAGCTCCATTGCCTGTGCTTCCATATCAAATAGCTTTGAGAAAGCAGATTTAAGAAATTCCTTCATCGTTAGGGAATGGTCAATTTCCGCATATTGGTCTAAATAACCAACCGTAGTATTTGGTTGCCAGACGATACGCCCGCTGTCTGGAATGATCTGCTCCGTACAGATTTTGATTAAAGTGCTTTTGCCGGTTCCGTTCTGTCCGACAATACCAATATGTTCCCCCTTGTTGAGTGTAAAGCCTGCATTTTTGTATAGCACATTCTCTCCAAAAGAGTGTGTCAGTCCGTCAATTTCTAATAAGCTCATGTTTATCAAACCTTTCCTGTATATTCTGGGCAAAAGAAAAAGGCAGAAAGCAAAGATACATAAGTGTATCTGCCTTCTGCCTCTGGCATAGTAGCTCAAAAACAAAAGGCCATGGACAAAACATTGTCCATAGCCTCATACACATTATAACTGCATGGGAAGCCGCTTCCTAAAAATGGGTATAAAATCCCCTTTGATGGCTTCCCGATGAAATCTAAATGCGTCGTTTATACGCTATACTCTGCACAATGTTTCATCGGTATGGATTGTACAGAGTTGATTTTCTTTTTACGCTGATCGGTCAAATGAAAATTCATAGTCATGCCTTTATCTCCTTTTGAGAGGTACAACTCTCGATTCTAATAATACTATGAGGGGTTCAATTTGTCAATCGTTGCCTCAAGAAGTACAGATAATAAGTAAAAAACTTCTGCTGTTTCATCTATGTCCAAATTAGTTCGCTAAAAATAACTTCCTCCGCCTGTGCTTTCAGCGTATTCATCAGCCCCACCCAGCGCATGGGGTCACGGGCTTTCAGTTCCTCGGTGACGCCTGCCGCCTCCATCATGCGGGGCAGCATGGCGTCCATCCGTTCACGCGCCGCCCGGTCAATCTCCAACAGGTGCGGGTACAGCTTTTCGCTCAAAATCAAGCTGCTGTAAAGGCCGGGCCGGTGTTCCTTCAGGTAGCGTTGCCGCATACGGCCATACTTGCCGATGGGGGCCTCCGGCTGCTCGGACAGCTTCAGGTCGGGGATGTAGTAATCTCCGCAGCGGGTGTAAGTCAATTTGCTCATGTTCGTCCTCCTTTGTACTGTGATGGTTAAACTGCGGCGCTGGCCGGTAAGGTGGCCTTGCGCGGCTCCTGCTTGGGTAACTGGCTGACGGTGGTAAAAATGCCCTTCTCCATGTCCTCGGCCCGGATTGCAGCCTTTGCCGCCTCCATTTTTGCCTTGCGCTTGGCGTTATAGCGTTCTTCCCATTCCTTCTGCTTGCCGTTGGCCTTGCGGCGTAAGTAGTTCTGGTGAAGCCTGTCTTTGCGTTCCTCCTTCTTCCGCAGTTCTTCCTGTTCCTCCGGGGTCAGGGGAACCGGCTGCAAGGCGGGCGGGATATACCGGCCCACAAAGTTGAAGTAGATTTCAACCTCCTGCGTGGTGTCCTGGCTGCCTTTGCGGGCGCGTTCATGGACAAGGATTTTCTCTACAAACTCGTTGAGCATGGTATTTGTCAGCGTGTCGAAATTCTCATACTTGTCAATCAGGGCAATAAACTTCTCCGCAGATTTCCGGCTCTGCTCATAGCCGGTAACGGCCTTTTCCAGTTCCGTGATTTCCGCATTGAGAGCATCCTGCTCTTTGGCGTACTGTGCGTCCAGGGCCTCATACCGGGCGTCTGGTAGCTTACCCAGGGCGTTGTCCTCATAGATTTTGCAAATCAACTTTTCCAATTCCCCGGCCCGCTTTTGGGCGGCGGCAAGCCGTTTCCGCTTCTTGGATATGTCGGCGGTCTGCTGGGCGGCCTGTGTTTCCTGGACGGTGCGGATAAACTCAGCCCGGTCATTCTTGGAATACTCCGCGATGGCCCGGAGCATATCGGCAATCAGGGTCAGAACGGCTTCGGCCTTGATACGGTGCTGTGTAGGGCAAAGGGAGCCGATAGGGTATTTCCCATACTGGCCGCAAGTGTACTGCGGGACGCGCTTGCCGTTGTATGTGCGGTGAACATACATCTTGCCGCCGCAATCGGCGCAGTACATCAGGCCGGTCAGGGGATGGGCCTCCCCAAAGCCGTCCGGGTAGCGTCTGGCGTTTCCCCGGATACGCTGCACATTGTCAAAGGTTTCCTGGTCGATGATGGCCTCATGGGTATTCTCGAAAATCGTCCACTCGCTTTCGTCAACATAGTGGCTTTTCTTGTCCTTGAAGTGCTTGCGGGTCTTGAAATTGACTGTATGGCCTAAATACTCCCGCTTTTTCAGGATTTCAACAACGGTAGAGGCACTCCAACGATAAATATCCGCAAAGGTCTTATTTTTGTTCACTCCCTCGCCATAGCGGGCAAGGTGAACGGCGGGCATTTCGATTTTTTCTTCTGACAACTTGGTTGCGATCTGATAGGGGCCGTAGCCCTCCATCGCAAGCGCGAAAATATGGCGTACCACAGCGGCGGCTTCTTCGTCAACAAGCCAGTGTTCCCGCTTTTCGTCCCACAAATAGCCGTAAATGACAGTGCCGGTCAGGTGCTTGCCGCTCATGCCTTTGGACTTGAACACGGAGCGGATTTTCCGGCTGGTGTCGCGGGCGTAAAACTCGTTCATAATGTTGCGGAACGGGGTAAAATCATCATCGCCTTTCAGACTGTCCACACCGTCATTGATGGCGATCAGCCGGACACCGCGCTGCCGCAAAATCTCCATGACCTGGCCGACTTTCAGATAGTCGCGCCCCAGGCGGCTCATGTCTTTGATAACAATGGCCTCCACCCGTCCGGCCTCGACTTCCTCCATCATTGCCAAAAAGCCGGGGCGGTCAAAACGGGTTCCCGATACGCCGTCATCGGTGAAGTGGGTGGGGTTCGGCAGCCCATTCCGGCAGGCATAGTCCTCTAACATCTTTTTCTGGTTTGATATGGAATTGCTCTCGCCTTGTAACTCATCATCGCGGCTCAAACGCTCATACAGAGGGGTGATTTTCTCGTTTCTCATGGCTGTACCTCCTGAAATGAAAATGCTCTAAGTGACTGCTTCACTAACCATGACAAAAACCATGATTAAGAAGTCACTTAGAGCATACATCTCCTAGAACAAAAAAATATATTCTAACTAAAATAGAACCTCACTATTTTTCTAATCCTTTCAAATTTACGTTGAAAACACCCTCTGATGATATTATTGAAATCATTACTCAGGTAATTTTCAAAGATGACTTTGAAATGGAGATTAATAATCCATTTGATCCTGACAAGCCATTTCGTAAAAATTATATTCCGCAGTGCAATAACAAAAACATTCTTGCATGGAGTCAAATCAAGGATTCTTCAGAAAGAGGATTTAATATTATTTTATTAAATACTGAAGACTCACCATACGGCAAATGGTATATGTTGATTAATAAAAATAGCGGATTATCTCGTAGTCCACGGTCCGAACCTTTTGGATTTTCTCTTAAAGAGCTACCAAAAGAAATTAATCTCATCAATTGTTCACATATATATACTTCTGAATTAGAAGAATTTGATAGCGACAAATTTCTTAATTTTTTATCAGATCATGTTTAACTAGAAAAACGCCCGATTTATCGGACGTTTTTTTGTTAAAAAATTAATTATTAGAATTATTTAACATTTAGTTGTTCTTTCAATGCACTTTGTAAAATTCTTGAAAAATTAATATGTTTTTCTTCTGCCATTGTGTTTAACCAAGCTGGAATAGTTAAAGTCTTTTTAATTGCTCTTTTTCCATTTTTCTTAATATATTCTATCCAGTTAAACTCCATTACAACTAACATTTGATTTGTTTCTAATTTGATTTTTTCAGGATCAGTTGCTGTTGGTATTTGCACTTCATTTTCTTTATAATCTTCAAAAAATAATCCTAAAGCTTCCTTTAAATTTTCAATTGTTTCTTCAAAAGTATCCCCTTGAGAAATACAGCCTTCAATATCATACAACCAGGCTGAGTATCCAACGTCCTCTTTTTGCAATATTGCTGGATAATAGTATACGTTCTTCGTCATGTGCAGCCTTTCCTTTCGTTCTGTTTTGCTTTATTTCGTTCTTTAATATTTTGATTTACTTTATTCCATTCTATTCTTTATGGCTTTATACGTTTTAATTATCTATATTATTTCCATTCGAGTCGTTTTGCCAAATGAGGTGTAAGTTCAGTAAATTATTTTAACTTAATCCCAGCTGTCTTCAATATTTGTTGCTCAGTACCTTTTTTTAAGTCTTTACTATGAACAGGAACAACAACTTTTTTGCCTTCAGCATCTTCAAACATCCTGTGTGAACCGTTTTGCCTGATAAATCTATATCCATTATCTTCAAGTAGATTTATCATCTGTTTAGGTGTTAATGGCATTTTTCGACCTCCTTGCTGTTATTGCACTTATATAATACACGTATAATACGTGTTTGTCAAGACTTTTGTTAGAAAAGAAAAAAAACCGATTTTTATTAAATATAGGCGCACTTATCCGGTTGATTTTCTTTATAAAATGCCTTTATTATTTAATTATACTTTAAGTTTATATACTCGTATAGATTTATAGAGTAACTTTATCTTCTTTCTAACTGCGTACTTAAGTGATTCTAATTTAGTTGCCCAAAATTTCGAGTACCCTATATTATTCAAAAAAAGAGACACTATCTTCTTTGAGGATGTGTCTCTTTTATTTTCTTCGAATTTGACGATTTTGCACGGTTCGCTTGTGGTTTCAGTTATTATGTAGTTGTTATGACCATAGCAACCGCACTTGCGTATATAATGTTTGAAAAGGAGTAATCCCTTTTTTGCAAGCGTTTTTACAGATGAGATTACTGTATCAATGCAGATGTGAGCAAGCTGTGAAAGCTGCCTAAGGGAAGGGAACGCTCTGCCGGCATGATTTTTCTTGCTGAGCAGAGCAATATAAATTGCAAATTGAGATGGTGTCAGAGAATAACAAAAAATTCTGTATTCCAGTTTAACGAAATTGCCTTTTGGAGAGGCAATATAATATCCGTTTGAAGTTTTTCTGTGATTACTGATGAAACGTCTTCTCCTGATTACACGCTTTCTTTCAAGCTCGTTGAGTGCCGAATAAACGCTGTTTCTACTAATATGGCAGCGTTTTGCAATACTGTTGGCAGAAACTACGGTATAATTTTCTTTCGACTTAAAAGAAACTATGCCGGCATAAACCAGCAGCTGCAGCGGCGTAAGTTCCAGTTCAAAAATGTTAGTCGGAATTTTAATAAAACGTTTCATTCTTGTGTCCTTTCAAATTATTATTTAAAAAAGGGGGTGCGTAAAAAGCACCCCTTTTTTAGTCAAACATTCCCATTGTGAGCTTATTCTTTTCCATAGCGCCCAACATACGAATTTTTTCGCTGTCAAGCACTTTGATCTCTCGGAAGTTAAACTCAATATTTTGTTTGTACTCAGGATAAACTGTGCAGTAATCCGAATACATCGGCAATTTGGTTTTCATTCTTATCTGTTCGCTTTTGCCGCCTGTTTTAATAACAATAAATGTACCTATCGGTATAGACATTATCTCTTCAGGAAGCATAAGCGGTCTTTTTATCATCTGATATGTAGAAGTGTTGTCCTCATCAAGAATATTATAAATCCTTGTTCGGCGTGCCACGGTTCCAGACAATACCGTTTTTGAACCGAGTATATCAGATAACCTTTTGGCTGTATCATAAGCCGTTGGCGCAACATAGGTAAACATAAGCATTTGTGAAGAGTCAAGTATGATTTCTTCAAATGTTTTGTTATAGCTTTTCTTTAGCTGAGAAAAACTCTGAATTGAATACAGGAAACGAATTCCCCTGGAACGTGCGGCGGTAAACAGAGAATCAACATCCTTTATTGCCGGCATATTTCCGAACTCATCCCATAGACAGAGCACCTTTCGAGGCAAGGTTTGATTAGGGCTTGCTTCAGCCATATCAATAAGCTGTGTTGTAAAGTACCTGATAAATAGACTTGCGAAGAAATGGCGTGAAGTATCTTCATCAGGACAGATAAGGAATATAGCTGTCGGTCTTTTAATAAAATCTTCGGCATTGAATTCGATATTATGGCCGCATATCATCTGTTCAAGCTCTGCGTCAATAAAATCGAGGAGTTTGGCAAGCGCTGATGAGAAAACGTTCATTGAAGTTCGCACATCGGCTTTTACGGAAGCGGCAACGTAGTTTGTTATTCTTGTGTCGTCTATGTACTTAAGCAGTTCCATTAGCTTTGAACGCTGCTGGCCGCTTTCGATATTGCCGTTATCAATAAGGCCGTTAAGCTCGACGATCAATTTAAAAACCGAGATTATATGTCTTTCTTCTTCAGAACCGTATTGCGAAACCATAAGGATCAGACCGGTAATCAAACCCTGAGAAGTATTATTAAAAAAGTCTGAAGAACTGTCTTTCACCTCTCCCATTATGTTTTTAATAATACTTGAGGATACTTGTTTGGCATACTTTTCAGCTTTGGCATAATGCCGCAGCTTTTCTTCTTCATTATCAGAGCTTTTGTATTTGTCAATCTCTTCATTAACACCGTTCATCAAATTGAATTGAGGACTTTGCAATGGGTTACGAAAATCAAGGAAAAGAACTTTATATCCGCACTCTTCAAGTTTATATCCTGAACACTTAAAGTTTTCGCTTTTAACATCAAGAGAAAGAATACTGGCGCCGTTGCCGGTTCTATGGTTTACTTCTGCATTGTAATACAAGGTTGGAAGAAAAATAGATTTTGTTTTACCGGCACCTGGAGGAGCCATAAGGCAAAGAGTTTTATCCGTCTGCTCAGTTATCCATGTATCTTTTTCTCTGCCCACTACAAAGCCCGGCTTTCTCTCTTTGCCGTCAGATATAAAAGAATAATTTTTTCTTTTTTCCTTTTCTGTCTGAAATCTGGCTCCGCCGTGCTGCTTGTTTCCGACTTCTATATTTTCGATACTGTTAAGCCTGTTGTTAGGTATCACAATAACAAGAACACCTATTAGAAAAGAAATAACAGCTTTAATAAGCCAAAGGTCGGAGAACGCATTAACGTAACCTGCCCAACCGTTTTTAATTACTTCCTGCATAGAAAAAAAGAAGTTTAGAAAAAGAAACACAAAAACTGAACATAAAAAGGCAAAAAGGATTTTTAATCCTGAAGGTTTTTTCATTGTTTTCCGTTCCTCTTACTTTTGAATTTACTTAATAACGTTTTTTGCTCTGCTTCCGGCTTATCCATTACAGAGCTTGCATAAAATTTTCGCTTATTTTAGTAGCGTCAATCGAATTTGTTCTTGCCTGGGAAAGATTGTGGCTCACTTCTCTCTCCTGGCTAAATCCACTGTGAGAAATAGTCTCTTCGATCCCCTTTGTTACATGATTGAAAGTTTTGGAGAGCCGATCAAGCGTTTTGCTCATATCAAACTTAACTCCTTTAAGTGAAATGCACTTTGAAGCATATTGACTGATGTATCTTTTTGATTCTTCGCTCACCGGGAAGCCCATTTTACGCTTAAGCATAGTGCCGAAACATTCGGCCTCAAACTCTTTTATCTCAGTAGGCTGAGTTGATGTTTTATGCAGCACACCGTGGGCGAGCTCGTGGCAAAGTGTTTCCAGGCGCTTTGAATCCTTCATCAGTGAGTTAATATGTATGCTGTTATCTTCATGGTCATAATAACCGAGAAGGGAAATTGAAGATAGATCTTCTTCTGTAACGGTAAATCCGCTTTCTTTTGCATACTGTTTAACACATTCATATAACTGCTGCTGATCAAGATCCGGATGACCCATGTTATAGAATTTCGGGTAATCTTCAACAGGGCAGTTAGTTTGTGAAATATCAAATACCTGATGAGGGATAAACTTGGTGGTTTTTCTTATTTCTAACTCGCCGTTAGCGATTTTTGATTTTTCTTCCGGCGTTGCATATTTCGTATCAGTCCAAACTGTTTTACCATTGACCTCCCGAGGAAACTTGGATATTTCAATCGGCCTGGTTATTTTTATATGGTGCTGGCCGGGTTTTATACTGTATCCGAGCTGCTTCCAACGTGTGAATGAAGCAACAAAGGTTGCATAAGGATTCTGAAGCTGAATGAGCAAAGAGTTTGTAGGTGAATATTGATAAAACTGCGCCTTAAACGCAAAATAATCAGTTAACAGCTCCGGATCTGCTTCGTAGGTTTTTGCAATATCCTTGATTTCTGAAGTCAGCTTATCAAATTCTTCCTTTGTAAGAGGACGCTTGCTGATATCAATATTCATCTCATTTGTTGAATTTTTCTGTTCGCGAGTTATAGTTTCCATATTAAAATCCTTTCAAAAAAAGGTGCGCACTGAGTGCACACCTTTTAGATCTCTACATATAACGCTGTTTCAAGGGTATTTCTTTGAATATCGGGTAAACATCCCTTTTTAAGATCTGCTGCCTTTTCCGCCTGGATCTTATAGAACGCTTCCGGATTATCTTCCGATGTTAAGAAAAGATATAAAATATTCTTTTCTCGCCTCAGATAAACAGCCGCGTACCCAAATCTTTTTACAGCTACATCATAGAGCTGAAGCTGTTTTATCTGCTCTTTTTCTTCATTCTTGAGCAAATAATCTTCGTACAGAAATTCGGGCTCAACATCTTGCCCGTAAACGAACTCGTCAATTTCTTCAAGAGGATAAAACCGAATATTGTTATCCTCATCAACGGTTATCCCTTTGCCAGGGATATAATATGACGATTTGTTGTACGGCGCTAAAATAAATTTTCTTTCAGCCTCGTAATTCATCAAGTTTTCATTTTCAAACAACATTTCATTCTCCTTTTAGTTAATACTGGAACGGCTCCTGTCGAAGCCTTTCCGGTTCGTGGTGTATCTGTCTGTTCTTGGCAGCGAATTTTACACTCTGCTGTTTTTCTCTGCCTTCATTATGGTTTTGTTCTGTATGCTTCATTGCCATTCCTGCCATTATATAGGCAATGCGGCTGAGCAATAATGCTGCACCGTATGAATTCAATTGCCTGGATGGAGCCTGATAAGCTGTATGGCGTTGCTCTTCAGACCGTTCGTCTGGTTCCTTGCTTCTTTCAGATTGACTATTCTGTTCTTGTCCATCTTCAAATACGGGATTTTCATCAGGCGAATTTTCTTTTCTAACACGGTGGCTGGCACCGGCTTTTATATTTTGGTTATATTCCATGGCACTTCGAATTATTGTGTTATGCAGTGTACGCAAATCATTTTTAGCGTCCGGTTCAAAAAAATGTTTTTCGAATTGTTTCAGTTTTTTCTGTATGATTCCTTCATTGTCATTATACATTGATATGAACTTTCGCTGATTTTCAAGGATTCGTGCATAAATCTGATTAAGGTTATCGTCTGATGAAACGGCAAGTCGTAAAAAATCATTAATTTTTTGCTTGCTATCGGCGTTAAGATATCTGTAGTAAGCCCTTCCTGAATAATCACTTATTGATTCTGACAAATCGGAAAATGCGCTGACTATTTCTTTGCTTGGAACATATCCGGATCTGCCTACCTCAATAACAAACTTTTTCAGCTCCTCTGAAACCTCACGCCGCAGTTGCTGCTTTTCTTCTTTAAGATAAGCCGTATCATCTTTGAATATTTCGTTATTGAAAATGCTTCTCAGTTTTTGGCTCTTCCTGGTTAAATCATTTTTCCCGAAACCTGCGCAGCCTTCAGCGGTTGTATTTGCATTAGAAAAGAAAAAAAGGTGGCAATGAGGATGATGAGCTTTATCGTGATAGGCGGCATAAATCTGCAAATGCTCAGGCGGAATGTTATATAGCTTGCCTATATCATACGCCTTTGCCCTTATGAGGTTTTCCCAAGCCTGTCGGTTATCAAATCCTGTTCTCTCTGCACCTTCTCTTGTCAGCGAGATTATATGAGACCATTTTATTGAGTTTTCATTTTCTAACACGGCACTCCGCGCGGCTTCCATATCTGCCGCACCGTTTATAGTAAACAGTCCGTGGCTGAGATTAGGATTGTGCTCAACCGAAGGTCGGTAAGCAATATAATCAAGGTACTTTTCAGGCGAGCGTCTATGCTGCCGTTGCTCTTCATCAGAGAAGTTTTCATCATTTTCTACTTTGATTTCGTCATGCCGTTCAGTTTGCTTCAACACATACTCTTGATATTTCTGAAGGCCAAGCCTGCGAACGCTGCCGTCCTTCATTTCGATTTGCACATATCGAAAATCAGGCGTTTCTGAAATATCCAGCAGTTCATCGGGATTCAGATTGATTCTTTCGCCGGAGTCAAGAACGAGCGTTTGCGCTTCGAGTTTTTTCCCAGCATATTCTAGATAGTTTATGAAATGCTGAGAACTTTTGATGTAGCAGCTGTTAACTATTACATTTGCCATTCCTGCCTCCCGATTCGTCAAAGCTCATCAGAATGTCATATACCTCTTCCGGCGTCAGGTTCATAAACTTTACGATTTCAACCAACTTCCGGAATGTACATTTTTCTGCCCAACCGTTTTCGATATAAGAGATATGTGAAGCTGTATACCCGAGTTCTTTCGCTAACTCGGCAGCAGTCATTTTATGCTGCGCACGATAACGGCGCATATAATCTCCCAATGTCATTTTAATCATCTCCTCTTTTTAATCGGCAATTTCGTCAAGCCTAAAAACTCTGTTGTTGGTTTTCAAAAACTCAACTGCCTGTTTTCTGTAGTTGTCAACTTGAACAGCGTCAACGTCAAGTTCGCTTGCCAGTATTAAATTCTGTATTGCACTTTGAATGGCAAGCTCGCTTATAACTCTGTTAGTTTTGTTGTTGATCTGCTGAAGCAGCAAGGCATTATTCGCCTGTATAATCTTCAGTATTTCTTCGTTGACAAGTGTGGCCTTGTCCTCCATGTATCTTTTATCCCGATAATACTTAACGGCCTGTTCGATAACAGAATTAACACTTGACCCTGTGTATTTTGCGATCTCAGATACATCGTAGTAAAGCTCATCGGGCAGCCTTACTGTTATCCTTTGCATAAGGACTCTCCTTTCGGTTAGAAAATGCGGCTTTTGCCTTGAAACATAGCCTTGATAAGGCTATGCAGGATAAAGAGTGGTGTCAAAAGTGACACCACTCAGTTACATCAACCTGCAAAGCAGGCTGACTTTTTGTGACATCATTTCTGACGTCATTTGTTCTTGTAAAAAATTTCACTTGACGTCACAACGCCCCAAATTTGGCTGTATTAAGCCAAATTCGCTGACACCATGGTTGACACCACATTTATGCGTTTTTGGCTATATCAAGCCATTTTTTGTGACATCATAGTGCTTTAATTTATATCAGTCCGCCGATACAGTCATATTCAGGATTTCCGGTAAGGTTTTGACCGTTTTCCCAGCCCCAACATTTACCGTTATATGCTTTCACCCAGCTCTCCAGGCTTTCCTTTTTAACATATCCATCCAGATTATGTATCACCATACCATTACCAGTATATATACCAACATGACCGTACTGCTGACTCGCTGTACCGTACACTGCTGCGCCAACCTGAATTTTGCTCCAGTCTGATGAAACGCTCCACATTCTTCCTGCGGCAACGGCTGAAGGTGCATATCCGCGTGTTCCCAATACCTCAAGATAAATATCAGCAACCCATTTTTCACATGCGCCTTCAGTTGCGTATATACCATAATCAGCTGCCGATAATGAAACTGCAACGATTTTCTTTTGCGTATCATTTGCGTCTTCATTGCTGAAATCAATATCGCCAAAATCAATGCTTGAATTGTTGCCAATATACAGAATAAAGTTTTCAAGTTCGGTTATATATTTATCATCGAATGAAAACGGCGGAGCACTTAATAGAGCTTTGATTTCCTGCATTTCAAGGAAATGATAAGCGGGTTTTTGCTCGTCTTCATACTTCTCTTTGAGTTCTTTAGATTTTTCATTTAACTCTGAAAGAGATTCATTCAGCTTTAAAATCGTTTCCTCGTTTTTGTCTTCTTTAGCTTCTTCTTTGCTTATCTGCTTCTTTAATTCCTCAATCTGCTTATCGAGTTTCTCGATATCTTCTTCTGTAACCGTATGCTCTTTTTCTTCTGACTTTACAAAGTAAGTTGTAATCATGTCTTTAACATCCTGTTTATCAGCTTCAAGAGTTCCATACAGTTTTGAATAAACAGCTCTGAGTACAGCAGGTTGCAAATCATTATCTATTTCAAGCTCGCTTTTTACCTCAGAAACAGCTTGTGAGTAAACATCATCGTTACCGCCAAAGCCGCCATAAAATGAAAAGAACGTATAAATAAAACCGGAAATAATAATTACAGGTATTAAAAAAACGCAGAGAGCTATTACAACAACTCGAGTTATTGTCTCCCTTCCTTGCTTGCTTGAAACAAGGAATAATGCAGTTCTGATAATCTTAGTCAATATTATCACCCACTGAGTTTACCAAATAGCTTTTTTTCATATGGCAATTCACCAACATGAATGTAATATTTATCGTCTCCCGCTTTTAAGAGGCAATGACCCATTTTCGGCTTTGAGATACACTTAACTTCACCGTCAGTAAGCTTCAGCATATCTCTGACGGTATCTATTCCGCTATGGTCAGGATAGAAAAGGAATTTGAAGCTTGTGTTGGCCAGGATTGGCCGTGTTATATGTCTTATTTCCGGGTCGTCAACATCCTGTATCTGCTGAGTAGCTGTACCGATTATTGCGCCGTATTTTCTTGCTCGCTTTGAAAAATCTCGCAAATATTGAGCTATAACAGGATTTTTTCTGTCGAGGAGTAAAGACAACTCATCAACAGCAAAGACAATATTTTCCTTCCTCTGGGCAATCCTGTTCCACACATACGTCATAATATTGAATATAACAGCCTGCATACGGTTTCTTGAACCTGTAAGCAGCGTATTGATATCAAAATCAATTATGCTGCTGTTTTTTACATTTGTATGGCCGTTAAAAACATACCCCAAGGCACCGTCATATGTATCACGAAGCATTAGCAGAATGTTATTGATAAGTTCTTCAGATATATGCTTTTCCCCGTAATTGTTATCGTTAAAACATTTCTCAATATACTCATACAGATTTGAAAAAGTTGGATAATCTTCAGAATTGAGCATATCAAAGTTTGTTTCTTCTGTTATGCCGTTTTCCGTATACATATCCTGTGTGAAAATCATCAGGGCATTAAGCTCCTTGGCGCTTATTTCAGGATATAGAACAGTAAAGAATTCCTTTAGCCACGACAAGTGCTGAAAGAATATGTTTTTATGCTTAAAAGCGTCTGCCCGATTTTCATAATCTTCCGGATCCTCAGCCTGTACCGCATGCTCAATCATTTCATCTGTCATTATCCGTCTTACTTCAAAGGGATTTATTTTAACCCTTCCGGAAGCACAGTTAATTACAGTTCCTTTTAGTTTTGGAATCATCTCAACATAGTCTTTGTCAGGGTCGAGAAGAAATATTGAGTGACTTGAAAAAATCATTTGTGAGGCAATTTTCTTCATCAGCCAGGTCTTGCCTTGTCCTGACTGACCTACAATTGAAAAGTTACCGTTAGTAATTTCTTCGTTCCTGGCGTCAAAGTCAAGGAATACATTTCCGCCGTCAATCGTCTCACCAAGCCAAAGACCATGGACGTCGTTTCTGTTAGAAAAAGAAAAAGGATAAAGATTTGCAAGGGTGCTTGAAGGTATGTTATTTGCTGTTTTCAGGAAAAGGTCTTTTCCGAGAGGATTAACAGCTGTAAATCCTTCTTTCTGCTCAAATCTCAGAATATCATATGTTATTTTATAACCCAGCAGAATATTTTTGATTTCACGCTCTTTACTGTCCAGCTCTTCCTCTGTTCTTCCGTAGAATTCAATAAAGATATTTGTCATGAATATCTTGTTTCTGCCTTTTTGCAGTTCCTTATAGAATTCGATGATATTATCCTCATCGGCTTCAGCGTCAAGCTGTTCAGTTATCTTTGATGAATTACGGCGCTTAGCCGTTTTATTGTTGATCTGATTATTGATAAGCGTTTGGGCTTTGCCCTCGATCAACGGCTGAGTACGCATAGAAAATGTTGTTGACTTAATTCTTGAAACAGCACTTAAAACACAGCTTGCGCTTATGCTGGACGGAAAGTTTTTGATCATGATTGTTCTGCGCATAAAATCATTCTGCCATGTATGCCTGGGCAGAAAGTTTATCCTGTGGGGAGTAAGACGCCGAGCAAGCATTATATCTTCATAGTCAGCATATGACATATGCTTCAACTCTTTTTTACTTGGTTCGTTTGACTGAGTTATCATACTTTTGTTTCAGCTCCTCTCCGAAAAAATAGATATCAAATGTTGAGAACTCTCTTAAATAATAGTTTCTGAAAACTGTTATGAGTTCTTTCTTTTTTACTTTTGAATACCTCATATTCTGACTCTGAAGAGCCTCCTCAAACGACTGCTTTTCCTCATCGTTTTTTGCGCAAATAATGAAGTAATAAGCACGTTGAATTGAAGACGTTTTCTTCTTGTTGGCGTCATATGAAGAAATCAGATCGACTATCTGCTCAGTGTATTCTTTATAGTCGCCACTCATATTAGAAAAGAATTCTTTGTTATGAGAAAGATCTTCAACTTTGTCCATGGCAAACGTATCCACTGCCCTGTTTGTCGATTCGTAAAACTGGCATAATGAAGATATTTCATTGTCCATTTCCTGTTCTGTCAATATCGCTGTGTTAGGCGGATAAAATCTAAAAAAGAAGAATTTACTGTCGCCGACTGCAACGTGGTCGTCACGAATCTTAAACGAAATTAAATTTTCCATTTTGTCTTTCTTGGCCACTATTCGTCACCTCCGCCGATAAGGCTGTAATCCTGTGGTTTGAAAAAGTAATTATATACTTTTTTGCCGTATTGCCAGATGTTTTCCTCACCGTCAATAAATCTGACGCACGTAGCAAAAACAGCTGCAGGAATTACCACCAAATAAAATTTTGCTGAAACAATGGCTATTAAGAATGAAAAAACAATAACCAGAAGTTCCGCAAGTGTTAACCCCCACATTGTATATTTCTTGTTCAATCTGGGAGGTATAAGATATTTTTTCATAAGTTAATTCCTTTCTATCTAATCATCATTGCACCGGTCTGTATTGCCATTGCTCCGAAGTTACCCTGGCTTCCGCTGCTCCAACCATACTTATTAAGCAATTTTGGAACAGCCGGCATTGTAAGCCAGCATGTTAAGCAAAATATAACATTGTCTGCATTGAAGAAACCGCAGCCGAGGAAGAACAGAACATATACAAACAAATAGGTTAAGGTAATAGACAACATCTGCCTGATCCAGTCTCCCATTTTTGTTGTATCGCCACGCATAATATCTCCGACATATAATACCGATGTAAGAATATGTACAAACATTTCGCCGGATCTCTTAATAGCGTTGACCGCAAAAACTACCACGGCAAACAATATGATGATCATGAACACAAGATTTAACATATCTGCAGCTTCTAAATCATCTGAGACTATTGTTTCAATTATTTCACTTGCAGACTGGGATAACTCATCAGCAGAAAGTGAAATGCCAAAATAGGTTGTAATTTTATAGGCCAGTTCCATACTCCAAACACCTATCCAACGAGCGCACAGAGCAAAAACAAATGATTTTGCTATATTTGAAAATGCCACTGAATAGTACACTGGTTTTCCGGAAACTCTCTCTTCGGCGATATCTACTGCAACAACAATAAAGCACACGCCGAAAACAAGAATGTTCAGCCACATTGAAAAGTTGAGAAACAGGTTAATTGCTTTTATTTCAAAAAACGAAAGCACATAAGTATTTACAAAATTTATGGCAAAGGCCGCTAATCCGATTATTCTAGAATTTAACCAGTCTAAAAGACTGGTTAAAAACTGAAACACGATACTCTCAACCATTTTTTATACCCCGACTACCGTCCAGATCCATGCTGGTGAAGAAGCAATCACAGCAATTACAATAACAACAACTACAATGGTAGTGATTTTATTACTGTAATCCTCGCCGCTCCGGTGCAGCTTTATCGCACTTGCAATTGCAAAAATGAGGACACCTGCAAGAATGGCACATATGATAGGAATTGCGACATTGTTTACCACAAATTTAACAGTATCCATAATTTCGTTTTTTGCAGCGGTCAAGCCTGACTGAACATCAAGCAAAACCGGAGCAACATTGCTGAATAAAAATCTCATCTTGATATCGTCCTTTCTATCGTTTGAGTAATGGAAGTTGATTGTGAAATCGTACCGTTTTGCTGAGAAAGAATTTTTAAGTCTTCATTAAAGTCCTTAGTATGAGGAGGCTTGTCGATAATTTTTCCGGTATATCCTTCCTTTTGCAACGCTTCAATTGCTCTTTTTCTGTATTTATTTCCGGCTACGTCATTGTCGAAGCCGATATAAACGGTCTTTATGTTTTTATGCTGGGAAACATAATTAACTATTGGCTTCATCGAAGGGCCGCAAGTTGCGACATAATCATAATCATTGGGATTAAAATTATGTTTTTCTAACATCGTCATTACAGACATACTGTCAATAACGGCTTCAGTAACAAACAGTTTATTTGAATTGTTGCATACAGACCAGGCATATTCAAAGTTGCTTCCTGGAACTATATGAGTATATGCTCTATCATAACCTTCGGTAATTTTATCGCTGTAGCCACGCTGAAAACAAAAGCATTCCTTTCCGTCGTGATAACCGACAAATGTTGGGTTGCCTCTTATATCTTCATATAAGAAATTGCGTTTGACCATATCGGTGATCACTTTGCGACTTAAGCAGCGTGTCTGGTTAAGGTAGGCATAAACGTGTTTATAACTGTTCGGACTTTTGGCTGGTAATTCAAACGGCTTTTTTTCAGGAGGTTTGTATTCTCTTTTAACATGACTTATTTTATAGTTAGTCACGCCGTTAAGCTCTCTTGCCAGCATTTTAATAGCTTCACTGTTACTGATTCCGTAATGCCACTGTGCAAAGTTGATTACATTTAATCTGCGGTTATCTCCAGTCCCCGGATGAAAATAAGTATTTGTATCGGGATATATTCTTACACTGCCGTGTTCTCTTAATCCGTAGTAACTTCCATTTCCTATAGGGTACGGAGTGTAACCGCAGTCTTTCATATATTCAAGCAAATCTATGTTTGCAAGAATTCTTTCTACAGTTCTGCCCATTGTTTTAACTCCAAATAAAGAAAGGTGCGCACCGAGTGCGCACCTTTTAATCTATAGTTTTATTCAGTAATGAATCAAAAATACACCTTGTATCTGTCGTAAACTAACTTTAAATTAGTAGGGGTTCTTAAAGTAAAATGAGCACGAACATTGTCAGGAGTGGTGTTATACAGATTAACAAGATCAGAAATATTAGACATGCCTTGAATATAATTTCCGATTGTAACATAATCAAATTGCTCAGCGTATTCGGGCTTATAGGTCTTATACGATGTAACGATATCGAGTGTGTTTGTATCAGATTTAAGATACAAAAACTCCTCGATCATTTCATCTGTGTAACCATTCGCCTGACCTGAAAACAATCTTAATCCAATACTGTCGTCATAGTCATGTATTTTTTTCAACTCATTAAAAAATGATGATGTAATTGTAGTTCTGTTAAGCATATTGCGTGATTCAAGTTCAGGCATGACTACTTCAATAAACTGCTCTGCGCAATTCTGTTTCATGTCATACGTTAAATATAAGTCGTTACAACCTGCATAATAGTCTAAACAATCAAGCAAATTGTCATATTCATGACCCATTTCCTTTAATTCTTCGTATGTATGTTCTGTGGGATTAATAGTTCCTGAAACGTCAGGGCCGTCATGTGTTATAAGTGGGATATTATCTTTACTAAAAGTGATATCGATATCTAAATATCTCATCCCGTATTCTTCAATGAATATTTTTGTATCCTCAAAAGAATCAACGTTATGACCCAGAGTCATTCGGGGATTTGAGTCAGGCGAATATTTTTGATTTTCTTTTGCATATTTTGCAAGAACATCAAGATATTTTATATCCTGGCCGTCTTTTGACAGAAATAGATTTTGAAGGTCGAAATCATCCTGAGACATTGCTTTTGACCAATCTGCGATAGCAAAAGACATTGCAAACGCTGTTTCAGGTATTTCGTATGTAGTCTCTTTGCCAGCTGCTACACTGGTACGACTTAGTTCCTTCCAACTTGAATCGCCGGTTAAAACATAGTATGTATGATCATCGCTGCTGTTTTTAATGGTTATTTCATCCCCCGGTTGAAGTCCTAATTCGCTCAGCGGAATAACATTATACTCGGCTGTATTCCAGCAATACTTATACTGCTTTGATTTATATATATCACTGGTGCTTAGCGTGTTTGTAGGGCTTTCAGCATAACGAGCACCTATATCAGGAATAAAAGTTTCACTTGCGCTTTTTGCAATAACTTCTCGATTCTCTGACATTGCTATATTATATTTTACAGCACTTGTCCATTCACCAGCTGACAATGTGGTTGCTGTTATTTTTGTTATGGCTGATTCATTGCCATTTAAGTCCTGATAAGTAAACTCTGTCTTGTTTTGTTCAACTACAGCATTTATATCTTCTTTGCCTTCCTGACGCAAAGCTATAGTATCATCAGGCACAACAGAAATAATCCTGTCACCAGCCATATCGCCTTCAACATATACAAGCCCTTCACCGACATATTCGTTGTTTTCATTAGGAGTACCTGATACGGTAATGCTTGAGGGCAACCAGACTATAGCTTCGCCTTCAACTGTTGCAGTAACGGTGGTTGAAGCTTTATCATCCGGCGTAACTTCCTGGTCTGCCGCAAATGCCGGAACAACTGATGAACAAATCATTACAATGGACAATATTGAGCAGGCAATGATTTTAAGTACTTTTTTCATATTTTTTCTCCTTATGTTTTGAAAAGAAAAATCATCTTGTTTTCAGGGAAACCTGATAGGAGTACACTCCTACCCAATCTCCGGCGGTCAGTCTGTTGGTTGAAATTTTTGTTGCGGTGGTAGCTTTGTTGCCGTCTTTCAAATCCTGGTAAGTAAATTCCGTCTTTTCCTGCGTAATTGTTGCTGTCACATCCGGCTTACCATCCTGCTTCATAATGACTGTTTTATCAGGTACAACAGAAATGTATTCATTTCCGGCAATGTTACCCTGAACACTAACTGGAACGCTACAGCTATATTCTCCTGAATCACTGTCAGGATTCTTTTCCAAAGTTGCGGTTGTGGGCAGCCAAACTATGATATCACCCTCAACGAGGTCGCCGTTTTCATCATAATAGTCTGAGCCGCTGGCCTGTGAAGCATAGACATCAACTGAGTATGATTTGCTCTCTTCGATAAAATCTGAATGCGCCGTCATGTTTGATTCTTTAGAATAATCAGAAGCCTGTGAACCTTCTGAGTTTGGAACTGCCATTACCGGAACAGCCGATGAAAACATCAGTACAACTGACAATACTGAACAAGCGATAGTTTTGATTACTTTTTTCATATTAATCTCTCCTTTGTTATTTCACAACAACGTCAACGATTATATCTCCGTCAACGGGGTTAACGCTTCCGTCGTCATTGTAGTTTTTAACGTTCATGGTTAACTCATATTCACCCGGTGTATTCAACACAGAATACACATTGACCTTGGCACTGTTTCCCGGATTGATTAGCCCTGTAGAACCGATAAACACACCGTCCGATGTGTAAACATCATAAGAAATACATTTGACGTTCTTCATGTAATTTTTAAGTTCGATAGTCGGGTAGTCTTTGGATACATAATAGGTGCTTTTCAGCATTATTGCGAAATTCTGACTTGGATCATGTTGCGCCTGAACACTTTCCGAGTACGGCGCCTGATCAGCCATTGGCGGAGTAGTCGTTTCAACCTCATTTGGTACCGGACAAAGCAATTCTGTCAACAAACCAAGCAGCAAGATCACGAAAATTATCAATGGTATGAGTGAGAAAGTACATAAGCGAACAAATTTCTGTCCGCCCACATAGGCATAGCCTACTGTTCGGCGGAAGCACAAGCGCTCATAGAGATCGAATTTCTTAAATGCAGTCAGCTCAACAGAATTATCATAAAGATCTTTCAGTTCAAACTGGACAACTCCGGTGATTCGTTTTTTACTTTTTTTCGTAACAACTTTTTCCGGGTAATCAGAAGTAACTACGTCTTCATAGTGCTTTTGATTGAGTTTAATGTCGCCGATCACGATCCCACCATTATTCCGAGAATAATTTTTGAACTCGCGGGCAGACAAATATCTGACAGGCTTAATGCCTTTTTTATTAAGTTCCTTTGTTTTATATTCATCAGAAACAAAAGAACGAACAGTATAATATTTATTATCAAAAATCATTGTTCTTCCCCAAAAAAAGCCGCTGTCTTAACGGCAGCGGCTAACATTTTTTATTCTTTTCTTTTTTAAATTTTGCTGAAGAAGGAGTCCTAAACCTGCAGCAGTTAAAGTCACGGCAACAGGAAGAATATACTCATCAGCGCCGGTCTTTGGAGACTTGGTTTCCGGAATTACCGGAGCAGGAGTTTCAACCTTTTCATTTTCTATCGTAACTTCAACAGTTTCGCTGTTGTCTGAAATTTTGACTTTGAATTCTTCATCACACAGAATATATCCTTCCGGAGCTTCAATTTCTTTAACTATCCATTCGCCACATGGAACGTTAGAAAAAGAAAAACTGCCGTCCTCTGCGGAAGTGGCAGTCATTAGAGCATTTTCTTTACTGAATTCTGTTGTATCCGGGGCAAATATTCCGATAACGGCACCGGATAACGGCTTACCGTTTTCATCAACTTTCAGACCTTTAACAACGCCTTTCTTGAGAACGTTTTCAATAGGCTTGCCGTCATTGAGAACGATATCAATAGTCTGGACTTCCTGTCCCTGATATTCGGTGGTAAATTCATACTTTGTATCTGAGAGAATATAATGCTCGTCTGTAGCTATTTCCTTAGCATACCATTTATAACCTATAGGCAGATCACAGTCAAATGTGATTTTTCCGTCCTCATCGCAGTTTGCGTAAGTGATGAGTGCGTCTTTAGGAATAACAGCTCCGTCAGCAGCAGTTATATCCTCATCTGCATAGATACCGAACTGTACGTTTTTGATTTCACCGTTCATGCCTATGCCGTAATCTTCGTTTTGTTCAAGAACCTTTGAAAGCGACACGGTCACTTTCTGTCTTTCGTTATAGAGAGATAACTCTGTTGAAGTAATGCTGACATCCTGTCCTGCATAGGCAAGTTCCACATCGTACTGTTCATTGGGGTTATAGAAACCGTCTAAAGCAGTCTTTTCAACCACAGTGTACTTGCCAAGGTACAGTTCTTTTGAAATCGCTTTGCCGTTCTCATCTGTGATAATCTCGTCAACGAGTTCACCTTTATGAGCACGAACTGTTCCGTCCAGGGTTATTATATCTGCAGCAGCATAAATCTGAAATACTGTATTAGCAAGATCCTGCGGCTTATATACCGGAGTATATATGCCGTTATCCTCATCTTCTGATACAGAAACAAAAACATCACCTGTTTTCGATATCTCTATTGTTCCTTTCTGTGGAACATCTACGGCTTTTACCATAACAACTGTAACGCCTGTATCTGTTGAACTGTTTTCCTGGTTAATGGTAAACGGAATAGGAGTGCTGTCAAGAATGTATCCGAATGGAGCCTGAACTTCCACCAGTGTATAGTCGCCATATGGAAGTTTCTCAGGAGTAATTAAATAACCTTCGCTGTTGGTGTAAAAGGTGTGAACCTCAGTAACTTCCGGATATGTAAACTGCATGGATACACGGTGACCGTCTGAATCATATATTTCAAACCCGGCGCCTTCGTATGCAATTGTTTTGCCTGTTTCTTTATCAGACTTTACTACCTTCAGATATGAACTGAAATTTGCGTTGTTGATCAGGAATTTATAGGTCTGATGATTAGACTGAATGAACACATCAAAGTCTTTGATTTTTTCACGTCCGTCCCAGCCCTTAGTTTGATGAACGGTGTACACACCGTATGGCAAAAGTTTTGAAGAAGCAAAGCCGTCTTCGTCGCAGACGATCGTATCTTTTTCACTGTCCTTTGCATTGGCAAAAGAACCGGCTGACTTGAGATAGATCTGGAACTCAGCGCCCTTTTCGGGAGTTTCGATCTGAGTTGAGCCGTCATCGGTGTGTTTTATAATCGAGATATTTCCCTTGATAACCTGCTCTTTAACACTGTTTTTAGTAGTGTTTTTTTCTACAGTGTACAACTTAGCTTCACTGCCTACTTTATAAACAGTGGTATCGAGCAAATATCCCTCGCTGGACGAGATCTCTTTAATTGTCCAGTTAGAACCGCACACATAATAATCAGTGGTAAACTGACCGTTCTTATCCGTTGTGTACTTGTCAACGAGCTCGCCGTTGTTGTAAATTCCATACACTGCCCCTGAAAGCATTGCATTGCCTTGGGGTGTAGTCGTTTCAACATCTGACTTAGTAACCGTAACACGGAATTTCTTGAGTTTGTTAGCAAAAGAAACTGTAGCTGTTTCTCCGGCAGTTACTTTTACGGACAGTGCTTCCGGCTGAACATACTTCTCATCAGCAACTTCCGTTACTTTATATGTACCTGCATTAAGATCAGGTATTGTAACTGTACCGTTGCTTCCGGTTTTAACAGTACTGCTGTAGTCATCCGGGCCGGTTATCTTAAACTCAACATTGCTTACTTGTTTATCCTCTGAAACCTTAACTATTTTAAGCTGGCCAAGGCTCATTTTAACTGTAAGCCGTGTAGTTACCGGATCGGCGATCGTACCGTAAAACAGTATTTGGTTTGCACCTGTTAGAGCAAACGCTGAATTGATATCTGTGTTTTTCTTAGTCAGTGTAAGCGTTGCGGTTATATCACCTGTATCTGTACTCCAGATTTTCAGGTTATTGCCGCTTTGACTTACTTTAACTTTACTGTTACTGGACGATACTTTGAAATTGCTTAAAGCACCGTTTTGATCTTTGACGGTTACGGCGTTACTTTCACCGGCGCCCCTCAGCTCAACAGTTGTCTCGCCGAAGTCAGGTCGATTGCTGTGGTTTTGACACGCTTCAAGGATCTCAAGATAACAGTCAAGAGCATTATCAAGTGTTTTCTTAGCGCTGTCTGAAGTGCTGCTGATGTTTTTTGCAAAGCTCGTTAAACTCGCATTGTAATTTGCTCTGGCTCCTATTTCAGCCTCCCACAACAGAATCTGCGTTGCAAGCTGAGCTTCCGTAGCAGAATAACCGTATTTGTAATTCGGGGAACCATAAATAGATACACGAGTCATTACGCTTCTTGCTACACTGGTAAGCTCTCTGTCCCAAAGTGTAGTATCTTGAATTTTTTCAGCAGTAGCAGCGGAACCATCGCAAGCCTCATAAATCTGAATACAATAAAGCGGTTCTCCTGTGGAATTGAGATTACGCAGCGCAATTTGTCCATAATTATCATGGACGTGTCCGTTTGCTGTTTCCCAGGACCCTGTATCATAGTACATATCCAGGTACTTTTGACTATAGCTGTACGAATTTCCTTCTGTGAGTGCAAAAGCTGAAAATGAAGAACACAACACTAGGATTGAAAGAAAAACAGCAAGCAGTTTTGAAAATTTCTTTTTCATAACCATTCCTTTCTGCGCACCGGGTGCGCTTTTTATTTTTTATATATCAACAGCCGCATGGCTGGAAAGCGCAAAAAAGAGCAATCAACAATTAGTCGATTGCTCTCTAAAATTTATTTATTCGATAAGCTGATTTATGTCTGCATTAAGTTCTTTCGCAATTTTTAGCACCGTATACCAACCGGGATTTTTACTAGCTCCGCTTTCGATGTTATGAATATTAGAAACTGCGGTTCCTACACGTCTCGCTAATTCTGATTGCGATAATCCTCGCTCAATTCGGATTTGTTTTAAAATGTTTCCTATCATATTGATTTTCCTTTCTAAATATGGTAAACTAATCTATAATAATACGAATTATGTATAAACTGTTTATTTCACTTCATACACATTTTTTATAACTTCAATACATTTACTGTATATATCTTTTTTCTTATACGAGGTAATTTCTTTGATAGACTTACTATCTATCCCTAACCATAATGAAAAAATTACACAGGCACATTTATCATCAGAATTAAAAAACAAGTATTTTTTTATTTCTGAATCTTTCAGATTTAGACTATATCTACCACCTTGTTCTCTAAGCTTGTCTTGTGCTGTTTTTAAAATCTGTAAATTTGTTTTATCGTTGTAATCATAAAGCATTGTTAACAATATTTCGACTTTATCTAAAAAGTAATAGTTGGAATCTAAATAATACATAAGCAGTTTTTGTAGCATTGTATCACTACCTTTTAGGAGTAAAATTATGAAATTCGAAGAAGCTTTAATTAAAAATCAAAACCAAATTATTAATATCAATAAAATAATTGATATGAAAAACAACAATGAATTGTTATTGGAAAAAATAAAAGATGATTTATATTGTCCTGAATGTGGGAAGGCAAAACTCACTTTATACTTAAATGTTACTAATCCGTTTTTGAAAACTAAAAATAACGAAGTGCACAATAAAAATTGTTCTATGATTCAGCCACAATTAAGTGAGGAAGAAGTTACCGATATTTTTAATAATTCATCATATGATGAATTATTGCCATATATGGAAAAAGTTTTGTCTTTACTTGATGAAAAGCAAAAAAATGAAGAACATTCTAAAGAATTAAAAGATAAGGCTAAAAGGAAATACAAACAACAGAAAAGATTACCAATCAAAAGAATTGATCGTCCTTTGAACGATGAGGACTATAATACAATCAAGTGGTTTTACGGAAATGTAAACACCAAGTTTGATGTTGTTGAAAGCGAAAAAGGAACAATATATTGGTTGAACGTAATGTCGCTTGATGGATCACAAAATTACTGTAATATAAAAATTAGCAAAAATGTTTATGGTTATCTAAATAGAGATTATATTATTGACAGAACAAATGTGAATTTTGTTTATTTGGGTTCAATTAATAAATACAAAAATAGGAATTATAGCACAGCATATAAATCATATTTTATATTAATTGAAGATAAATAAAAAAGAGCAAACATTCCGCAAGGTTTGTTTGCTCTGAATTTTTTATTGTATTTTTTGAACTTAATGGTTACCAATACAGGATATAAAAATCACTGCCATCGTAGTAGCAATACATACTCATTATTGGTGAAGCAAATTCAATTTCATAGTCAACTTGATCTTTGCAATTTCTCAACGTTGTACCATCATTTAAACTATCTTGTCTGTCAGATATTTGTCCGCTCCAACTTGCGTTGCTTGGCGTCATTGAACTGTCCAATTTAATACCCTTTGATTTAATATAGCTGTTGACCTGGCTTTGAACGCTTTTGGCTGAAACATTCTTTTTTGCTGTGGTCTTTTTCTTAGTTGTGGTTGTTTTCTTCTTGGTTGTCGCTGATTTTTTTGTGGTCGTTGATTTCTTTTTAGAAGTAGTTGTTTGCTTCTTTGCGGTGGTATTTTTTACGCTTGATGATTTGGCAGCGCCATTGCTTTTTGTCGTTGTAGGATCTGTTTTTACTGTGGTTTCAGTCTCGCTGTTAGTCTTTGTTGTACTCGATACCGGATTTGTTGTACTTTTTGCTGCCGTTGAAGCAATTGTGTTTTCTACGCTTGCGTTCTCAGCCGCTGTTTTATCGGCTCCGGCGGAGCATGCCACAAACACCGCTGACACCATTGTAATTACTATTACTAATGCTATTACTGATTTTGTGTTCTTTTCCATAACTCTTTCCTTTCTGTGCACTCGGTGCGCACCTTAACTATATTTTAGAAAATATAATAAATTATTTCAAGTGATAATGTAATATTTATAATCATTGCTGTTTTGACTTAGCATAACCCTACTTGCTAAGTCCTGCAGTTTAGTCTGCATAGTTTTTGGCAACTAAGACCGGGAAGGATAATTATATTAAGTATTGTAAAAAATTTTTTCGCCCTTTTCAGAGGTATTGGAACTTTTCATTTCCTCTTTTATTTCTGCAAGTTCTTTTTGATATTCATTGTACCTATTTATCTGAACTAAACACATTGTAAACACTCCACCGAAAAGTCCGATTAAAAATGAGATAATACTTGAAATCATTTTGTTTGCTCCTTTTTAATAAATTGCTCAACGCTAACCCTTACTTGTTGAGCACTGCGGCGGTCAGAACACAGTAGTTTTCGAGTTCGAATCGGGGTATGTAGGAGGTTCTACAATCAGTCTTTACGACTGTTGTCTTAACAATTAAAGGTGCGCACCCGGTGCACACCTTATTTGCTGTCAATCAGTTTGGTAATTATATCAAGCTGCTTTTCAATCGCTTTCTGAGCGTCAAGCAGCTTTTTATATTTTTTCTTTTCTAATACGATACCGTCTTTTAACTTTGGTGAGTTATCAATTAAAAGAATTTTTTGGCGCAAAGAGAACAACATATTTTCCAAATTGCTATTGTTTACCACATAGCTACTATATTTCAGCTTATCATCAGTTGGAAAAAAGATATAATCAAGTTCTTCAAAACTCAACGCCTGGTGTTCTGTTTGAATACTTGTAATTGCAGCCGCTTTCTTTTCATTTACCTTTCGGACATTTTTTTCTTTCATGAAAGAAACTAAAATTTGCTGATTATCTTTTGAAAGATATGAAAGCGCGGCACCGGCTTTTACTGTTATAAATTCTTCATCTACCATAGCTAATAACGGCTGTATCAATTCCGTTAAACGAAGATAATACTGAACCGTTCTGCGGCTTACTTTGTTTTCTTCAGCTACCATTGATGAGGTGCGCACCAAGTGCACACCCATTTCCCGGTAGCCTTCTTCCTGCATTTTATATGCATAAGCCAGTTCAGAAGGCAGAAATGATTGCCGACCGAGCAGGTTTGTATTAACGATTATATTCTTTTCGCTTTTAACATCTTCTTTTACAATTGCCGGCACGGTAGTAAGTCCGGCTTTTTTGCTTGCAAATGTTCTTCTATGCCCTGCAAGTATCCTGTATTTATCACCTTCAGGCACTACAATAATGGGCTGGAGAACGCCGTTAAGTTTAATATCCTCGGCAAGCTCAGCCATTTCATCATTGTCCAATACCTTAAACGGTTGATCAGATGATAAGAGTTTATCGATAGGTATTTCAGTTATGCCTGAAGGGGAGGCTCCCATAAGAGATAAAAACGAAGCGTCAGCTGAATTGCTTTTAAGTTTATTTGTATCGATCTTCATTTTCTAACACCTCGTTCCAAAAATTCTTCCGCAAACTCTATATATTGCTTGCCGAGTTTACTGCTTTTTTGTGATACCAGGCTTTTCTGTTCATATGTAGAGTTAGTAGCCTCAACACTTCTTGAAATTGTTGTTTCAAACAGAAGATCTGGGAACTGTTCATGCAGTGTTTCATGAACTGCTTTTGCCATATTTGTATTGTCATACATTGTAAGAAGTATTCCGGATAGTTCCAGATCAGGGTTTAAGTTTGCCTTAACCATTTTGAATGCGTTTAGAAAAAGAGAAATTCCGTCAAGCGCAAACTTCTGAGCCTGAACAGGAGCAATAACATAATCACTTGCTGCAAGAGCATTTACCATTAAAATTCCTAGAGAAGGAAGACAGTCAATGATTATATAATCATATTTTTCCAATTCATCAACTTGTAAAATCCTTTTCAAAACCGTTTCACGGCTCATGGCATTTATAAGAAAAATTTCTGCACTTGAAAGCTGAATATCTGAAGCAATATATTCTAATCCTTCGGCACTCTTATATATTGAGTGTATCGGATTCATTCGAGTACCGTTCACTAAATTGCTCATCATTGTGCTTATAGTCGCTTTTGTTACGTTATGGGTGTAGCCAAGATATTCGCTGAGATTAGCCTGAGGGTCAAAGTCCACAAGCAGAACTTTTGCACCTTTTTGCTTCAGTGCTGCGGCAAGGTTTAAAGCAGTAGTGGTTTTGCCCACTCCGCCTTTCTGATTTGCGATTGAAATGATTTTTGTGTTCTTCATAAGTGTGTCCTTTCTGCGCACCGAGTGCGCACCTTATTTTGTGTTCTTTGCTATATTAAGCATAGAAAAAAGGCAGGGAAGAACACAAAACCTGCCTTTCATCAGAGATACCTCTGTCTATGCTGTTAAAGCCTTTCGGCATTTAACCTATTTGAAAAAAGAAAAAGTGCGCACCGGGTGCACACTAAAAATCTATCATCTTCATTTGCTCAAAGATGAAGTCCTTTGAAATTGTTGTATATCTGCTCATAGTAAATGCAACCGAAGAATGGCCGAGAATTTTTGAAAGTGCTTTCGGATTCATTCCTTTTTCTAGTGCCCTGGTTGCGAATGTATGCCGGCATATATGATTAGTAAAAGGAGAAATGCCGGTTGCATTTCTTATGTTTTTATTGTGATCTGACATTATTGTACCTGACAGCTGACCGCTGTTGTATGTAAAAACATATTTGGTGCCCTGGGGAAGCTGCTGCATTATATTCTCTGCGGTCGAATTAAGCGGCACGATCCGTTTGCCGTTTTCTGTCTTTGACTTTGAAATGAAAATGTATGAGGTTTTTCCGTATTTGTGATAATCTTCCCATTTAAGATTAAAAAGTTCGGACGCTCTGAGCCCGGTATTCAGTAAAAACAGCGTTGCTTTGTCTTTCAGATTGTTTCGATTGCTGCAAAACTCTTCAATCACCGCTTGTTCTTCAACGCTGAGCGCTTCAACCTGGCCTTCATATGCGTTCCTTGGTATACTTAAACGATAAATCGGATTTTGATCCAAATAATGGTGTAACAATGCATAATGAACAGCTGAATTCATAACGATCTTTATTTTGTTTACTGATGATTTTGAATATGAATGAGCTGCCATTTCATTTAAAACTTCCTGCAGCTTCAGTTCGTCAATTTCAGTAATATTGCAATCAGGCATTCGTTCTTTAATCTGCCGAACTGCCAGATCATAACTTCTGCAGGTAGCTTGCTTCAGCACACCGGCAACATTATGCCGGTACCATTCATCAATGGTTTCATACCAAGTAATTTTTTCTAACATAATCTCCACTCCTTCACTATTAGATTATGTTAATGGCGCAATATTCAAAAATCAAGTATTTTTAAGTTGTTTTATCCCTTGGCATTTAATATAATAATCAAATAGCGAATTATTCATATTTTGTAATCAGCAGGTCAGGGGTTCGAGTCCGTTCACCAGCTCCATATACGGAGCTGAAGATTCAGCTCTGTTAACTCGGAGGAGTTCCCGAGCGGCCAAAGGGAACAGACTGTAAATCTGTCGTCAGTGACTTCGGTGGTTCGAATCCACCCTCCTCCACCAGAAAAGGCAAGCACAATGCTTGCCTTTTTTCTTTATATATATTTTGCTGAATTGCAAGACTGATGCAATTAACATTAAACAAGAAAAAACGGCTGCCGATTTACAGCAGCCGTTTTATTATTTGTCCATTCCGCAGGGAAATGATTTTTCAACTAACGCTCTGTCGTTTTTGACAGCATCATAAAATCTAAAGCCGCCGGCGAAATTATAACAGTCAAATCCGTTTCCGGTAAGGATGCGGCTTGCAATGTAACTTCTCAGCCCGCTTTGGCAAATTACATAAACCGGCTTTGCGCTGTCTAATTCTTCTAATCTTTGGCGCAATTCGTCAACAGGAATGTTGATAAATCCGTTTATATGGCCTTGGGCGTACTCTGCGGCAGTTCTAGTATCAAGAAGAGTTACGCTGCCATCCCGCGGCAGCAGATCAGCGTCTTCTATGTGCCACTGTTTAACAACGCCGTTTGCAATGTTGTCGATAATATACCCCGCCATGTTGACAGGATCCTTTGCCGAAGAATACGGTGGCGCATACGCAAGATCAAGTTCTTTAAGGTCCGTTGCTTTCATCTTTGCTCTAATGGCGGTTGCAATAACGTCAATACGCTTATCCACACCCTGGGCGCCAATTATTTGAGCGCCAAGCAGGCGATAAGTTCCCTTTTCGAACAGCACCTTCATTGTCATAACTCTGCCGTCAGGATAATATCCGGCATGGCTCATTGGAGATAAAACAACGTTGTCGCAGTCAGTCCCCAGCGTTTTCGCGGTGCGCTCATTAATTCCTGTTGAAGCGGCGGTAAGGTCAAAAACTTTTATTACAGAACTGCCTTGACTTCCGCCAAATCTACTGTCTTTGCCGCAGATATTATCAGCCGCAATACGTCCCTGTTTATTGGCAGGGCCTGCAAGAGAAATCAGCGTGTCTTCATTAGAGACAAAATGTTTAACCTGTACCGCGTCTCCAACGGCGTAAATATCGGGGCAGGACGTCTCCATTCTGTCGTTTACAACAATGCTGTTTTTAACTCCCAGCTGAAGACCCGCACTTTCCGCAAGGGAAGTATCAGGAGCAACACCAATTGCAAGAACTACCATGTCGGCAGTGAGAGGTTCGTCATTTTCAAGAGCTACAACTATCTTTTCATTTTCATCATATATATCTTCAACTTTGCGGCCGAGAGCCAGTTTTACACCGTGTTTGCGCACCTCTGAGTGAATAAACGACGCCATATCGCTGTCAAAGGGAGCCATAAGCTGGGGGAGAAGCTGAACTATTGTTACGTCTACGCCCAGTTCTCTGAGGTTTTCCGCTGTTTCAAGGCCGATAAAGCCTCCTCCTGCTACCACGGCGGATTTCGGTTTATTTTTGTCAACATACTCTTTTATCTTTAACGTGTCTTCTACAGTCCTCAGGGTAAATAACTTATCACTGTCAATCCCTTTGAACGGCGGTTTTATTGGCTTAGCGCCGGGGGACAACAGCAGTTTGTCGTACTTTTCCTCAAACACTTCGCCGGTATCAAGATTTTTAACCTCAACGGTTTTTCTGTTTGGATGAACCGCCGTCACTTCGTGATGAACTTTTACATTGACATTAAAACGGTTATAGAAACTTTCAGGCGTTTGAAGCGTCAATTCTTCTTTATCCGTTATAACATCGCCTATATAATAAGGCAAACCGCAGTTTGCATAAGAGATAAAGCCTGATTTTTCAAAAACAGTGATCTCTGCTTTCTCGTCAAGACGGCGTATTCTCGCCGCGGCAGTTGCTCCGCCGGCAACTCCTCCAACAATTACAACTTTCATTTATTTGACCGCCTTTCCGCTGTAGTTACATATTCCGCCGATATTTGTAACATCATTATAGCCCATTCTTTTAAGAAATGAAACAGCTTGTCCGCTTCTGGAACCGCTGAAACAATAAACAAACAGCGGTGTATTTTTATCTTTTACTACTTTTTCAACAGACATTACACTGTCCAGCGGAACATTAACGCTGTCTTCAATATGCCCTTCGGCGTACTCTTCTTTTGTGCGCACATCCAAAAGAACGGCATTATTTGTGTTTTTATATTGCGCAACTCCAGCATCTATGTCAGGCGATCTGAAAAAATCGAAAAATCCCATAAGCTTTTCCTTTCAGAATTTTTATTCTTTAGTTTACTTAACCTGTTTTATTTAGGTTACGCAGTTATTATACAGTAAGAAAAATATTATTTCCGTGATATCATCACAAAAATGTAAAAATTCGGTTTCATTACGTCTTTTCCCTGTTCACAAATACATAAACGGGCTGCAAGTTTATTAAATTCGGCAAATATGCTATAATATTAAAAAAAATAAGAAAAGCAGGGCTGAATATGCCAATTCAAATTGTACGAAACGATATAACGAAAATGAAATGCGACGCCATAGTAAACGCCGCCAATTCCACATTGCTGGGCGGAGGCGGAGTTGACGGAGCAATCCACAAAGCCGCAGGTAAAGGACTGCTTGCCGAATGCGTTAAACTCCGCGGCTGTAAAACGGGTCAGGCAAAAATAACATCAGCCTACAATCTCCCCTGCAAATACGTAATCCACACCGTAGGCCCCAAATGGAGAGGCGGCACCAACGGCGAAAAAGAACTGCTGATGTCATGTTACAGGGAATCGCTGCGCTTGGCGAAAGAGCATGACTGCGAGTCCGTTGCTTTTCCGCTTATCTCCTCCGGCGTATACAGATATCCCAAGAAAGAGGCGCTCAAAGTCGCCGTAGACATGATAAGCGAGTTTCTTCTTGAAAACGATATGCTTGTCTATATAGTTATTTTTGACATATCTTCTTTCCAGATAAGCCAAAAGCTTTTCAACAGCATCTGCGAATACATTGACGATAAGTATGTTGATACCCACTCCGATTTCACCTTAAATCGTCAGCTGGAAATGCAGGAGAGCTATACGCTTTCTTATCCCACTGTTGCGCAGGAAGAAAGCATAACCGTCGCCACCACTCAAATACTGAACCCTGCCGAACAATATATCGGCTATACATTAGAAGACGCGGTTAAAAATATCGATGAAAGTTTTACACAGATGCTTCTTAGAAAGATTGACGAGGCAGGTATGACCGATCCCCAGTGCTACAAAAAGGCAAACATTGACCGAAAACTTTTTTCAAAAATACGAAGCAACGATAATTACAAACCGAAAAAATCAACTGCTCTTGCCTTTGCCATCGCCCTTGAACTTTCCCTTGACGAAACAAAGGATTTACTTATGAAAGCAGGCTACGCGCTGTCCCACAGCAACAAATTTGACATCATTGTTGAATACTTTATAAAAAACAGAAATTACAATATTTATGAAATAAACGAAGCGCTTTTTGCTTTTGACCAGTGCCTGCTGGGCGCTTAATTGTCGCCTGAGAAGCGACCAAAAGTAATTCAAAACCTCCTATAATGAACTTGCAAGGTTGAAAAACGACCGAACACAATTCATTATACGGAGGTTTTATTTATGAAAAACACAAACAACACCACAGAACTTGTATTCATCATAGACCGCTCAGGCTCAATGCACGGCCTTGAGAAGGACACCATTGGCGGCTTCAATTCAATGATAGAAAAGCAGAAAAAGCAGGACGGAAAGTGCTATGTTTCCACCGTTTTGTTTGACGATGTAAGCACAGTGCTCCACGACAGACTGCTCCTTGAAAACGTTCCCGAAATGACAGAAAACGATTATTTTGTAGGCGGCTGTACCGCGCTTATTGACGCTATCGGCTCTGCAATCCACCATATCGGCAACATTCATAAATACGCCAGAGAAGAGGACGTGCCTCAAAACACAATGTTTGTAATAATTACCGACGGCTATGAAAACGCAAGCCACATTTACAACAGCGACACAGTCAAAAAAATGATAGAACGCCAGAAGAATAAATACGGCTGGGAATTTCTCTTTATCGGAGCAAACATTGACGCAGTTGAAACGGCTGCAAACTTCGGTATTGAAAAAGACAGAGCTGTAAACTACTGCGCCGACCAGACGGGAACAAGCGTTGTTTACGACGCTGTCTGCATGGCGGTAGAAGATATTAGGGAAAATTGCCAGATTAAGCCGGACTGGTCCAGAATGATTGACGAGGATTTCAAAAGCAGATAATAGCATACCGTCTGTTAACCGCAGTTTCTGTTGCAACAAGCAAACCAAAGCATTATAATATAGCCTGACCGGCTTAGATGCAGGTCAGGCCTTGTTGGTTTTTATCTCCGACAAGACCGAAAATCTTTTAATTTTCAGCATTAACAGGAGATACGCGGCTATGACTCCGGAAAATGATCTTGGCAAAGGCGAAATCAGAAAACTTGTCTGGCGGATTGCCATACCCAGCATGCTGGCGCAGTTTGTAAACGTGCTTTACAGCATTGTTGACAGAATGTATATAGGAAATATCAAGGAAACAGGCGGCCTTGCACTGGCAGGCGTAGGCGTCTGCGGACCTGTTGTAACAATGATCGGCTCCGTGGCTTTCCTGGTGGGAATTGGCGGCGCGCCGCTGATGAGCATCCGCATGGGCGAAGGAAAAATAGAAGAAGCAAAAAAGATTGTTGCAAACTGCTTCCTTACTCTTTGCGTTTTTGCGGCGGTGCTGACAGCCGTTGTAATTCCCCTAAGACAGCCGATGCTTACTCTCTTCGGCGCCAGCGGAAATATTTATCCCTACGCAGACGCTTATTTTACCGTTTACGTCAGCGGTACTGTCTTTGCGCTTTTGTCAACGGGAATGAACCAGTTTATAATCGCCCAGGGCTTTGCGAAACGCGGTATGTTTTCCGTTTTGCTTGGCGCAATACTGAATATTATTCTTGACCCCATATTTATTTTCGCACTTAATATGGGCGTAAGAGGCGGAGCGATTGCAACCGTTATTTCCCAGGCGGCAAGCGCCGCTTATGTGCTTTTCTTCCTTTTCGGGAAAAAAGTTACCATAAAGATATCGTTCGGCGGCTATTCGATGAAGATAATTCGCCGAGTTCTGCTTCTCGGACTTTCGCCGTTTTTGATAATCGCACTGGATAACGTTATGATTATCGCAATGAACGCCGTTTTACAGAAATACGGCGGACCGGATAGCGGCGACCAGCTGATAACCTGCGCCACAATCGCCCAAAGTTTTATGCTTGTAGTAACAATGCCCCTGGGCGGAATAAGCGGAGGAACCCAAACTATTCTTTCCTATAACTACGGAGCAGGTCAAACACTTAGGGTAAAAAAGGCGCAGAAATATATTTTTGCTCTCTGCACAGGATATACAACACTGATGTTCGCTGTATCATTTCTTGCAAGTCCGCTGTTCGTTCGCCTGTTTACAAGCGATCCCGAACTTGCAAAAGAGGCGGTAAACACAATAAAGATATGCACCGCCGCAATAATACCGCTGGGTATCCAGTACCCGATTGTTGACGGATTTACGGCGCTGGGTCAGGTTAAATATTCCTTTACGCTGTCCTGCTGGCGAAAACTCGTTTACTTTCTCTGCGTTTTCATTCTGCCGCCGTTTCTCGGTGCAAAATCTGTCTTTCTGGCGGAGCCCATTTCCGACGTTCTGGGCCCCGTTGTTTCCATCACGGTACAGGCTGTTGCAATGAAAAAGGTACTTGCAAAACGAACTTAAAATCACAGCGGACTTTTTCGCTTAATATACCGCAAAACAAAAAAGCAATCGCACTTTGCCAATAAAACGCTTTGTGTGATTGCTTTTATTATTTTATATTTAATTAGAGCAGATGATAATGAGGAATAATATCCTCATAACTGCCGTCTTTCATTCTAAACCCTGACGGAATTACGCCGAGCTTTACAAAGCCCAGTTTTTCATAAAGATGAAGAGCGGGCTTGTTGCTTTTTACAACAGCGTTGAACTGAAGTATTCCGAAGCCCAGCTCTTTTGCCGTTTTCATGCAGTGGGTAACCAGCTGTTCGTCGATATGGTTCCCCCTCAAATCGGAGCGCACTGCGTAACTTGCGTTGCAAATATGGCCGCATCTGCCCACATTATTGGGATGAAGAATATAAAGGCCTGCAACTTCGCCGCTGTCTGCGTCAACCGCCACGCCTGTAAACGACTGAGAGGAGAAAAACTCTTCCCCTGTTTTTTCGTTCAGCGTTCCGTCTGGGGAAAAGCCACCCCATCTTCAACGACTTTGTTCCAAACTTTTATAGCACCCGGAATGTCATGAGGTGTTATTTTTCTTATTTTTACTGTCATCTTACTGCTTCGTCTCCGGCAAAATTTTATTTTCCCCAGTTGTCAATTACTGAAATCAGGTTGTCGTATTCTTTCGTCGTAATATTGTCCGGCTTTGCAACAAGAATACGCTTCATCGTGCTCTTTTTATCCACCGTCCATACAGAAAGCTTATAGCCCTTTTTATGGAGCAGTTCGGAAAGCTGACCGCCTACGTATTTATAGTTGCAGTTAAATCCTATCGCTCCCGAATCTTCCAGAATAGTAATCAGTTTCTGCTGATAATCGTCTGAAAAAATCTTTATACGCGACGGCATATAGTTAAGGTAATACGGCAGATCGTTGCACGACGATTCCTTAACAGCGGCAACGTTCCAAGTCTCAATACCTGTTAAAAACGCGCGCTGATAGAGATTATATTCAATTAACAAATCGTGCAGAGCGTTCAGCGTTTTTGTCTCTTTTATATCGAGATTAAGTTCAATATCCGTTCCCTGAAGCAAAGCAAACGCGTCTCTCAGCGCAACGCCGTCGTTATTTGTAACAACAATATCGTGGGACATAACAAGCGTTCCGTCAGGCCTTTGACGGATATCCATTTCAAACACCTGAACTTTATTATCAATAGCCGCCTGAACAGATTCAATACTGTTTGCAGGGGTGCCGAAAGCGCCTGTATGCGCCGTAATAGTAAAACCGTTCACAAATTTCAGCTTCCTTTCCTCATAGGATTTCGTAATAGCGTAATTGGCAACGCCTATAACCATCGCAACGGAAATCAGAAAACTGACAACCTGATATGAAAAGTGCTTTGCCCATGTGGGGGTCATGTTGCGCTTGAGGAACTTCTTAAATTTTACCCATCGGGAAATCTTTTCTGCCATCAAACCGCCTCTTAATATGGAATTCAGGTAGAATAACAAACCCTTACCCAGTCGCAAAATGCCGAGATATACTCGGCATTTGCTTTATCTTAATAAAATTTTATCAGTCCTGACGGCTGCCTGAATAGTTAGGCGCCTCCTTAGTAATATATACGTCGTGAGGATGGCTTTCAATAAGGCCTGCACCGGTAATTTTAACGAATTTAGCGTTTGTGCGCAATTCCTGGATGCTGTGGCAGCCCACATAACCCATACCGGAGCGGAGACCGCCCATCATCTGATAAATTGTATCGCCCACAGCTCCCTTATAAGGAACACGGCCTTCAACGCCTTCGGGAACGTACTTCTTGTTGTCTTTCTGGAAGTAACGGTCAGCGGAACCTCTGTGCATAGCGCCAAGAGAGCCCATGCCGCGGTAAACCTTGAACTGACGGCCCTGCCAAATTTCCATTTCACCGGGTGATTCCTCACAGCCGGCAACAAGCGAACCAACCATAACAACTGAACCGCCTGCGGCAATAGCCTTAACGATTTCACCGCTGTATTTAATACCGCCGTCTGCGATAATCGGAATACCGTATTTATCAGCCATTTCTGCTGAATCGTAAATTGCTGTAATCTGGGGAACGCCGATACCTGCAACAACACGTGTGGTACAGATTGAGCCGGGGCCAATGCCGACTTTAACAGCGTCTGCGCCTGCTTTGATGAGAGCTTCTGTGCCCTCAGCAGTGGCAACGTTACCTGCGATAAGAGAAATATCCGGGAACGCTTCCTTAACCTTTGCTACTGATTTAAGGATATTCAGGCTGTGGCCGTGAGCAGAGTCAAGAACGAACGCGTCTACCTGAGCATCTGCAAGAGCCTTTGCGCGAACAAGAACGTCGTCTGTGGCGCCGATAGCGGCTGCGCAGAGAAGGCGGCCCTTTGTGTCACGAGCAGTGTTGGGATACTTAACTGATTTTTCAATATCTTTAATGGTAACAAGACCTGTCAGCTTTCCGTTTTTGTCAACGAGAGGAAGCTTTTCAACCTTGCTCTTCATAAGGATAGCCTTTGCGTCCTCAAGAGTTGTGCCTGCCATTGCGGTTACAAGCTTATCTTTCGGGGTCATAACATCGGCAATCTTTACGTCAAAATCCTGCATGAAACGCAGGTCGCGGTTTGTAAGAATACCAACAAGTGTGCCGTCCTCCTCACAGATCGGAACACCGCTGATCTTGTACTTGCCCATAAGAGCGTCTGCGTCTTTCGCAGTATGATTGGGAGAAAGATAGAACGGATTGGTGATAACGCCGTTCTCCGAACGTTTTACCTTATCAACTTCAATCGCCTGCTCTTCAATAGACATATTCTTATGAATAACACCGATTCCGCCTTCACGGGCAATGGCGATCGCCATTCTTGACTCGGTTACGGTATCCATAGCCGCTGTCATTACCGGGATATTCAGCGTAATTTTTTTTGTCAGCTTTGTGGTCAGATCGACCTCTGCAGGAAGAACGTCGGACTCTGCCGGAATCAGCAGCACGTCGTCAAATGTAAGTCCTTCTTTTACAAATTTTGCGCCATATTCGCTCATTTCTTAACCTCCGTCTTTTTAATATTTCTACTATAATAGCACTTTTTTATATGCTGTTCAAGCATAAATTTTATTTTACAGCAGATAAAATTAAGCCACTGCCGAAAATCAGAATTATTACTCGCCTGCAAAGTAAGCAATCTTGCGGGCAGTCTCTTCAACGGTATTGCCGTCGCACTTAATTACAGCGTCGGCGTACCTGCTGTAAAGGGGAAGCCTCTCGTCGTACATATCCCTGAGCGTACTGCCTTTTTTCAGCACAATGCCTCTGCTCTCAGGGTTTCCCAGTCGCTCAACCATTGTCTCATAATCAAGATGAAGGTAAATAATTTTACCCATTTTTTTCAGGTGTTCCATTGCCTTTTCGGAATAAACTACGCTCCCGCCGGTGGCGATAACCGTTCCGCTTATATCAAGAGAAAGTATCGCTTTTTCCTCAGCACTGCGAAAATAGTCTAATCCTTCTGTATCTATTATCTGCTGAAGCCGTCTGTTTTCAAGATTTTGGATAAGCAGATCGGTATCAAAAAAATTCTTCAGCATCATTTTTGCCGCAACAACCCCGCAGGTGGATTTGCCGCAGCCCGGCATTCCAATTAAAATTACGTTTCCTTTAACCAAAACTTTTTCTCCGTTATTTTTGTTTAACTCCCGCCTTTTTGCAGAAATCAGCCATAATGCATTCGCCGCATTTCGGATTTCTGGCGGTGCAGACATCCCTGCCGAACATAACTATTCTGTGGCAGAAATCAGAGCTTTCATCAGGGGGAATTATTTTTTTAAGTTCAAACTCAATCTTCTTCGGGTCCTTTACCGAAACAAGACCAATTCTGTTGCTTATTCTTATCATATGGGTGTCGACAACGATGGCGGCCTTGCCGTAAACATCGCCGACAATAAGATTAGCCGTCTTGCGCCCTACTCCCGGCAGGGTAACAAGTTCTTCAATATTATCAGGAACGACGCCGCCGAATTTTTCCTTAACGATCTTCGCCATTCCTATTATTGACTGGGCTTTGCTTTTATAAAAGCCGCAGGAATGAATAAGTTCCTCAACGTCCTCCTGCTTTGCACTGCAGTAGTCGTCTAGAGTTTTGTATTTTGCAAAAAGCGCAGGTGTAACAAGATTTACCCTTGCGTCTGTGCACTGCGCCGAAAGTCTCACCGCCACAAGCAGTTCAAAGGGATTTGAAGCGTTCAGCGAACAAACCGCCTCAGGATAAAGCTGTATCAGCGCGTCTACCGCTTTTTGCGCTCTGTCCTTTTTTGTCATTTGTTTCTCCCCTTTATTTTGTCCCAGTACGCCTTGGCGCTCTGCTCGTTTTTATTGTCTGAAAATTCATAGTATTTTCTGTTTTTCAGCGCGTCCGGCAAATACTGCTGGTTTACCCAGTGGTTATCAAAATCATGGGGATAAAGATAAAACTGGCCTTTGACCTCTGCGTCTTCGCCGTCATAATGCTTGTTCTGAAGCTGGCGCGGTATCGGCGAATAGTTGCCCTTTTGAACGTCAGCCATTGCGGAATTTATTCCGCAGTAAGCAGAATTGCTCTTGGGACTGTTGCAAACAAGTACAACAGCGTCTGCCAAAGGTATTCTCGCCTCCGGCATTCCCAGCATCTGGGCGGCGTCCACCGCCGCTTTTACGATTGGAATTATCATGGGATAAGCAAGCCCCACGTCCTCGCAGGCGCAGACCATGAGCCGTCTGCACGCTGAAGGCAGATCCCCAGCCTCCAGCAGTCTTGCAAGATAGTAAAGCGCAGCGTTTGGATCAGAACCGCGCATTGATTTTTGATAAGCTGAAATAATATCGTAATGCTCGTCGCCCTCGCGGTCGTATTTTGCAGCGCTTTTCTGTGAAAATTCCAGCGCAAGAGCCTCGGTAACGAATTTTTCCCCTTCTGAAACTGAGGAAGCGAAAAAGCAGTTTTCCACTCCGTTAAGGGATTTGCGAACGTCTCCGCCCCCTGCCTTTGCCAGCAGTCGGGGAACGTTTTCCTCCCACGCTATTTTAACGCCGTTTTCCTCTGCTAAGAAGTTAAACGCTTTTTCAATGAGAGGCATAACGTCCTCCCACTGCACCGCCTTAAATTCAAAAACAGTACAGCGGCTTAAAACAGCAGGATAGATATAAAAATACGGGTTCTCCGTTGTTGAAGCAATAAGGGTTATCTTTCCGTTTTCTATGTACTCCAGCAAAGACTGCTGCTGGCGCTTGTTGAAATACTGAATTTCGTCAAGATAAAGCAGAATTCCGTTGGGAGCAGAAAGAGTATCAAGCTCCGCAACGATATCTTTTATATCGGATGTGGAAGCGTTCGTTCCGTTAAGGCGGCGAAGAGCGCGGTTAGTCTGCTTCGCAATAATTGACGCCACCGTTGTTTTGCCTACTCCCGAAGGCCCGTAAAATATTAAATTGGGAATATTGCCTGACTCTATGAGCCGACGAAGGGCTTTCCCCTCGCCCAACAGGTGCTTTTGACCGACTACGTCGTCAAGCGTCTGCGGCCGTATTCTGTCTGCCAGCGGGTTTAACATCCTCTTTCTCCTTTGAATAAACGCATCCGCAGAAATTTTGGCGGTAAAGTCCGTACTCCCTGGAAAGTTCAATGGAGCGTTTATATCCTTCTCGTTTTTTGAAATCGGAGGGAAGCCATTTTACGCCGTATTTTTCGGCGATTTCCGAACCGATTTCGTTTATCTTTGCCGCGTTTTTCAGCGGACTGATTGAAAGCGTAGTGCAAAAATAATCAAAGCCGTTTTCCGCCGCAAGTTTGGCCGTGCTTTCAAGGCGCAGGCGGTAACAGCGAAAGCAGCGCTCGCCGCCCTCAGGGCAGTCCTCATATCCCTTGGCGATACTGAAAAAATCATCGCTGTTATATTCACCTGCAATAATTTTTACAGGATGAACAAAGGGCATCTCACCGATCAGCCGTTTTTGCTCGGCAAGTCGCTTGTCAAATTCCTGCTTCGGCGAAATATTAGGATTATAATAATATACAGTAATATCAAAATACTGTGAAAGCCATTCAAGCGTATAACTAGAACAGGGCGCGCAGCAGCTGTGGAGCAAAAGAGAGGGCACAAGGTCCTCTCTTCTGTTTTTTTCAATTAGAGTTTCACAAAGTTTGTTATAATTGATTTTATTCATCATTTGCTTAAATAATACGTCGGGTTAACACGGGAACCGTCCAGCCTTATCTCAAAATGGCAGTGGGGACCCGTTGAGTTTCCGGTAGAACCGCTCTTTGCAATCTGCTGACCTTTCTTAACAGTCTCTCCGGTTCCTACAAGGATAGACGAATTATGAGCGTAAAGCGTTACCACCGTTCTGCCGTGAGAATCTGTGCCGTGATAAATCATAACGTAATAGCCGTAACTGTAATCAAGGCGCTTAACTTTAATAACAACGCCTGACTGGGCGGCAACCACCTTTGAGCCGGTGGAACACGGGAAATCTATTCCGCCGTGGTACTTTCCGCTGGAATAATTCGGGAAACCTGCGGAAATTGTATAATTGCCCGGCACGGGGTACTTCATGTTCAGCACAGCGTCTGAATTATTGTAAATACCTTCGGCTGAATATGAACCGCCGTTTGAAGCGCTTGTCGTGTGCTTTTTATCTTCGTCTGAAAGAGTAGTTACTTCATCGGGCGATTTAAGGCCTGAAATAAGCGCGCTGATCTCGTCCTGAACAGCCTTAGTCAGCTCCTCATCTTCATTTCTAAACTCAGTGTACATCTGGTTCTGGGAGTTTAACTTTGCAAGAAGCGCGTCGCTCTCCGCCCTGTCGGAAGCAAGAGTAATCTTGTTGGCGGCAATAGTCTCCTGATTGCGCTCTATCTGATCCTGCTTCGTTTTAAGAGTGTCGTTCTTTTTGTCAAGATCCGCCTTGATGGTTTCGTATTCTTTCTTCTGCTGGTTAAGACCGTCCTGCTTTGTGCAGATCTCCTCCATCTTAGTGTTTACTTCCTGCAAAAGCTCAGTGTCGCTCTTTGCGACGGCCTTTATCATCTCGTATCTTGTAAGGAAACCTGAAACGTCCTTGCAGGAAAGAAGCGCGGTGATTATGCTGTAATGTCCGCTTATGTACATAACTCTCAGGCGGTAGCAGTAAGCCTCATACGTCGCTTCAAACTTTTCGTTAAGACCGTCCAGTTCCTCCTGGGCCTCAGAAATAACTTCTTCAAGAGCCTTAAGCTGTTCTTCGTTTTTCTTTATCTGTGGCTTAAGTTTGTCAATCTCTTTCTGATTTTCGTCGATCTGCTCCTGCATAACCGTCAGTTGGTCGTTCATTGAGCCGATCTTCTGGTCAAGAGTATCTATATACTCCTGGGTAACCTTTGAATCTTTTGCAAGTTCCTTTAACTTTTTTTCTGATTCGGTAATGCTTTCCTGCAGTTCCTGCTGCTGCTCTTCAAGAGTTTTCTTTACCTCTTCTTTTTTTGCCTCTTCTTCGGCATTGGTGGTGCTTTCCTTTGAAGCTTCTGTTGTTGCATCTGAAGCAGGAGCGGGAGCCGCCCACACCGAACCTGTAAGAGTGCAAACGGAAAATACCACCGCAAGCAGAAACACGACTGCTCTTTTTGAAATATTATTCAATTTCCGCTCTCTCCTTACGGTAAATATATTTCCGGATCAACATAATCGTAATAGTTCGGTGTTCTTACCTCAAAGTGGCAGTGGGGTCCCGTTGAGTTTCCCGTTGAGCCGCTTTCGGCAATCTTCTGCCCTTTCTTTACATATGTTCCTTCGGATACGGAACGCTTGCTGTTGTGGGCATAAAGAGTATAAACCTGGTTGCCGTTTTTATCTTTCTTGTCGTGCATTATAACGATATAACGGCCGTAACTGCGGTAATTGCCGTTAGAGTCTTTAAGGTCTGTAGAAACAATTACCGTTCCCGATTCAGCGGCAACGACCGTAGAACCTGTCGGGCAGGCAAAGTCGCAGCCCGTATGGCCCGAATAACCATAAAACGACGTTGTTATCGTCGTCTGGCTGGGCACTGGATACGTTAGACTGAGCGTCTTTGAAGAAGACGTGGTAGTCTTTTTAGTTGTATCTTTATCAGAATCATCACCGTCAGACGGTTTCTTCGTTGTTTGCTTTTCAGTAGTTGTTGTCGTTGTGGAATATTTCTCCGCAGCCTCGGCAATCTGTCTGTTAATCTCGTCCAGATCTTCCTGTGTCTGGTCGCGGTATTCTGAATAAGCTTTCGTTTTGTCTGTAAGCTGTTTAAGAAGCGTGTTTGCTTCCTGCTGTTCTTCAGAAAGTGTCGTTTCCTGGGTTTCCATTTCTTTCTTATCGGCTTCCAGCGATTTAACAGTTGCGGCAAGTTCCTTTTCAGTGTTAACAAGCTCCGTCTGTTTTTCCTTCAGCGTGTCCTGCTTGTCTGCCAGATCGGCTTTCGCCTCTTTGACTTCCGTTCCTGTTTCCTGGATAGATTTAAGCAGCTGAGTATCATGCTTTGAAACTCTGCTTATCATTTCATATCTTGTAAGCAGCTGGCCGATGTCACTGCTGGTGAGCAGGAAAGACAATACGCTTGTCTCGCCGCTGATATACATTGCGCGAAGGCGCTGACAGTATTCTTCGTAATTCTTGTTGAAACTTACCATCAGTTCGTCGATTTCTTTGTTAAGATCATCGATCTGAACGTCTATCTCGGCGATTTCCTCCGTGTTTTCCTTGTGCTGTCTGTTCAGGCTGACAATACGATCCTCGGAAGAACTTACTTTATCTTTAACTATATTCAGCTGTTCGCGCAGATATTTAATTTTTTCATCAAGCGCGTTGATATATTCTTCCGTATCTTTGCTCTGATCACCGAGATCGTCAAGCTGGCTCTGAACTTCGTTGAGTTTGCTTTCCAGGTATTCCTGCTTCTGCTCCGGGGTCATATTTTCATAATTAACGTCCTGTTGGGCGGAAACGGTAATATTGGAAAAAACTGTTACCGAAAGAAAGCAGAAAGCCAGAAAAACGGCAAAAAATTTCAAAAAATAGTTCTGACGTTTCACTGGCTTCACTTCCTAAAAATAATACGATATAGAATTTATAGAATTTAATTTTAATTTTACAGATAGTTCATGGGGTTTACTTGCGTTCCGTTTACACGAACCTCAAAGTGGCAGTGGGGGCCTGTTGAGTTACCCGTTGAACCGCTCTTCGCCACGATCTGGCCGGCAGTAACATGGTCGCCCTGGCTGACGAGAATGCTGCTGTTATGGGCATAAAGTGTTGAAAGGCCGTCGCCGTGGTCGATGATAAGGTATCTGCCATAGCTGTATGTAAGGTACTTAACAAGAATAACGGTACCTGACGCCGCGGCATATACGTTTGAGCCGCTGCCTACCGGGAAGTCAACACCGCCGTGGTAAGCGCCAGATGAATAATTGGGATAGCCCGCTGAAATAGTACGGGAATCAGTGGGATAACGAAGCTGGCCTGAACCTGAACCTGTTGAACCGCTTCCGCTGTATGCCGCTGAAATCTCGTTTTCAACAGCCTGGAGTTTTGCCTTGTCGGTTTCGATCGCTTCCAGATACTCGGAGCTCTGGCTTGCAAGTTTTTTCATAAGCGCGTTGCACTCTGAAACTTCGCTGTCCAGTTCCGCCTTTGATGAAGAAGTATCGTCGATATTCTTCTGGAGAGACGCCTTGTCTTCTTCCAGCGACTTCTTGTCGTCGTCGTACTCTTTCTTCTTTTCCTCGAGCTTCTTCTTTTCAGCTTCGATTTCCTTCATCTTCTGCATAAGCTCGTCCAGCGTTGCGCTGTCCTGCTCTGAAACTGACTTTATCATTTCCGAGCGGGTAAGCAAAGCGCTGAGATCGGGGCAGGTAAGCAGAACCTCAAGAGTTGACGCACTGCCGCTGATATACATAGCGCGCAGACGCTGGCAGTATTCTTCATAAACAGTATCGAATTCCGCCTGCTTTTTATCAATCTCTATCTGAGTTTGGTTAATCTCTTTTTCTGTTTTTTCAATATTCGCCTGAGTTGCGTCAATCTCTGCCTGAAGTGCAGCTTTGTCGTCCTCAAGGTTGTCTATCTTGTCCTGCAGCAGATTTATTTTTTGCTGAAGAACGCTGATATATTCTTCCGTTTCGCTTTTTTGCTGTGAAAGATCGTCAAGCTTGTCCTGAGCGCTGTCAATTCTGGACTGGATTTTGTCTTTCTCGTCTTCCAACTCAGAACGTGACTTTGCCTGAACGGCAACAGCCGACGTCATGCTCGTAGCAATAAGCACTATGCTGCATATAACGGAAATTAATTTTACTAATGATTTAGACCGCACTAATCTCACTGCCTTCCTTATTCAGGTACTTGCTCATTGTAATTACTGAACCGCCGACACCGCTTACAATACCGATGGCAACGAAAATCCCAAGCATTGCCAGCGCGTAATCGCTGAAGGGAAGCGCCGAAAGGCTCAAAGAGGTGAGGAAATCGTGGAACTGATTAACCGCCAGTTCGTAAAGACCCCATACAAGACCTAATGAGATAACGCCTGAAAGAATACCCAAGATCATGCCTTCAACAACAAACGGTAATCGGACGAAACTGTTCGTTGCGCCGACAGACTTCATAATGCTGATCTCAAGGCGGCGGGAATAAACCGTAAGCTTAATTGTATTTGAAATGATGAACAGAGAAATAGCAAACAGCACTGCGATAATTACAATTGAAATAATCGTAATACCGTGGCGGATAGCAACCAGTTTCTGGGCAAGATCCTTGTTTTCTCTGATGGTGTCAACATTGTTGAGCCCCTTTAACTGCTTGACCGTAGTGTCAAACTTGCTCAAATCCGCAACGGTTACCTTGTAAGCGTCCGGAAGCGGAATGTCAGAGCTTATCTGGGTGAAGAACTGAGCCTGAGCGTCTTCCATTGTTTCAAGCTGTTCAGCCCATGCGTCCTCTTTCTTGATAAACTCAATATCTTTGATATTATCCATCGCCTTGATCTCTTCGCCCATCTGGGTAATCGCGGCGTCGGTAGTATCGTCTTTAATATAAACCATTATTACGTTTTCCTCTTCAATACGGGAAAGAAGAGAGTCCATATTGAGGAAGATCATTGAAGCGGAACCGATAAGCACAAGACAGCTCATCAGAACACAGATTGAAGCAATGGACATCATACGGTTTGTCCAAGTGTTTCTGAAACCTTCCTTAATCAAATATTTTAAACTTGCACCTGTCATTAGTCCGTACCTCCGTCTGTGCTAGCCTGGCTCGTTTCTTCCGGTACGGCATCGGCGTTGCCGGAGAGCACTTTATTTAATTCTTTTTTAAATTTCTTCATATTATCACTAAATGTACTTTTTGTGTAACTTGTTCTAACAGTATCGATGTTATCTAATCTCCTCAGCTTGAAATAAACAGAATTATATTTTGAAGCATCTGAAACGATAACATGATAAGCATCTGGAATCGGAGTACCCGAACTTATCTCGTTAAAGAAATCAGCTTGAGCCTCGTCCATTGTTTCAAGCTGTTCTGCCCACGCTTTTTCATTCGGAACGAATTCCACATATTCAACATTATCTATGGATTTTATTTCTTCTTCCAACTGCTTAACATCACTATCAGAAACGTCGTCTTTAATATAAGCTATTAATGTTTTTTCTGCTTGCTTGTTGTCTTTATATACATTCACACCGCAGTATGCAATTACAGCAAGTGTTATAACGACAAGACAGCAAACTAATATGAGAATAATTCTCGTTAATATTTTACGCTTTGTCCAAGTCGTTTCGGAGTTGTCATTATCCAAACTTGAACCAGACATTAGTCCGTACCTCCGTCTGTGCTAGCCTGGCTCGTTTCTTCCGGTACGGCATCGGCGCCTGATGAAAGAACATCGTCCATCATTGCGTCAAGGTTGTCAAAAACGTCGTCGTCATCTGAAGAAGCTTCCTGCTTTTTATCGTCATTGTTGATGTCAATAGATACGCCCTCGTCGAAGTAGAACATATCCGTCTCTTTTCTCGGCTCGCTGCTCTCAAACTGAGCATGGGTGGGGTCCGGAGTATCCGAAACGACTTCACCGTTTTTAATAACGATTACTCGGCGCTGGAAAGAACGCACAAGGTCGTGCTCATGGGTAACCATGATAACCGTTGTGCCTGCGTTGTTGATCTTCGTAAGCAGTTCAACAATCTCGTGGCTCATCTCAGGGTCAACGTTACCTGTAGGCTCGTCCGCGATAATAAGTTTAGGATTATTAACAAGCGCCCTTGCAAGGGAAACACGCTGCTGCTCACCGCCGGAAAGCTCGTTGGGCATTGAGCGCGCCTTCTGAGAAAGACCTACAAGCTGCAAAATATAAGGCACTCTTTTACGAATCTCCTTTTCCTTTGCGCCGATAACACGCATGGCGAAAGCCACGTTGTCATAAACGCTCATTTTCGGAATAAGGCGGAAATCCTGGAAAACAATGCCCATAGTTCTTCTGTAATAAGGCACCTGGCGTTTCTTCATCGTTGCAGACGAATACTCGTTGCAGATAACTTCGCCTTCAGTGGGTTTCTCCTCATGCATAATCAGTTTTAGGAATGTACTTTTGCCGGCGCCTGACGAGCCGACAACAAAAACGAACTCCCCGTCTTCAATTTTTATATTCACATGATTGAGAGCGTGAGTATCGTTGCTGTCGTACACTTTTGATACATTTCTGAATTCTATCACGTTAATTACCTCTGGTTGTCTCCGCAAATACGGCGGCTTTTTATTGAATGCGTCAGCGTTTTCCACAAAAATTTGCAGATAGAAACACTTACAGCATTATATATTTAATATAATATAGCAATCAGCGCTATAAATCAAGTTATATTTCGTAATTATTTTGTAAAAATTATTACCAAATTGTAAATGACTACAGTCCCAAAAAGCGGCTTATAGGTTAATATTACGCCGATTTTTCAGTTAAAAAGCGCCCGCGCATAAGGCGGACGCTTTGCAAAATTTAATATTTAACAGGGCTTGAATCCAGGTATTTGTTAACCATAAGCGCTACTTTGAACACTATCGCGTCGTCAAACTCACGAAGATCAAGACCGGTCAGCTTTTTAATTTTTTCAAGTCTGTACACCAGCGTGTTGCGGTGAACAAAAAGTTTTCTTGATGTTTCGGAAACGTTAAGATTGTTTTCAAAGAATTTCTGAATTGTAAACAGCGTTTCCTGGTCAAGGCTGTCGATTGAGCCTCTCTTGAATACTTCCTTGAGGAACATATCGCAAAGGGTTGTGGGAAGCTGATAAATCAAACGGGCAATACCGAGATTTTCATAGCTTACTATTGATTTTTCGGTATCAAATACCTTGCCGACTTCAAGAGCTACCTGAGCTTCCTTAAAGGAATGGGCAAGTTCTTTAATTCCCGTAACTCTTGTGCCGATGCCCACAACAACGTTGCAGTAAAACTCTGTTGAAAGAGTGTCGCAGATAGAGCGGGCAAGTTTTTCCAAATCCTTGCTTTCAACGTTGGGGCGAACTTCCTTAACAAGGGCAATATCTTTCTCGTTAATATCAATAACAAGGTCCTTGGTCTTGTCCGGGAAGAAATTCTGGATAACGTCGTAAACGGAAACGTCAGTATCCTGAGTAATTCTTATAAGGAAAACTACTCTTGACGCGTCGTTGTTAAAATGAAGTTCCCTTGACTTTATATAAATATCACCGGGAAGAATATTGTCAAGAATAACGTTTTTAACGAAGTTTGAGCGGTCAAACTTTTCATCGTTATTCTGTTTTATCTGGTCAAGAGCGACGGCGATAAGATCTGCGTAATGCTTGCTGAGATCGTCAGTTCCGTCAACAAAAACGGCATAATCGGGATGAACCGAATTTCCGAATGCTTTGTAAGTGCAGTTATCAACACAGATTTGAAGTCCGTTAAAAACTCCGGCAGAAATAACTCCCTTGCGAAGTTCTCCTATCTGGCCCAGTTCACTGCAGGCGATAACCGTTCCGCCTTCGTCAACTACGCCGATGGTACGGTCAACAACTTCGCGCATCTGATTGATAATGCTCTGAAATAATCTGTTTGGCACGAGGATTACACTCCTTTACGTCAATGTCTCAGCGGTTAAGTTGCACAAATTCAACTTTCCTCTGTTGTACATATTATACAAGACGTTTAATCAATTTGCAACCTTTTGACAAATTTTTTTATATTTTTTTGTGCGACTTGCATAATCAGCGCAAAACCTCTGCAAAAAAACACAATATATTGTTATTCAGCCACGCTCCGACAACTATTTGCTAAGTGACTGAACTTCCTCATCTGTTAAATAACGGCATCCGCAGGGGGGAAGAGAGCTGTCCAAAGGCACTGAACCCATCTGTATTCGCTGGAGAGTTTCCACCTTGATTGAAAATCTGGCAAACATTCTTTTTATCTGGTGATACAGTCCCTGGCGGATAACTACTTTTGCCTTTCGCCTGTCGCCGTCCACCGCTTCGAGAGACGCTGAAAGAAGCGTTTTCCCGTCCATCTCCATTCCGCTCTCAAAGGCTTTCTTTACTTCATCGTCAAAGGGAGCGGACAGACCGGCAATATACGTTTTAGGAACATGGTTTGACGGGCTTAAGATCTTGTGGGCAAACGCTCCGTCGTCAGTAATCAAAACAAAACCTGTGGTATCCTTGTCCAGCCTGCCGGCAGGGAAGAGATTTTTTCTTCTCATCTCTTCCGGTAAAATATCAATAACCGTCTTCATTCCTTTTCCGTCGCTGGCGGAAATAACGCCCTTCGGCTTGTTCATCATAATATAGACATACTGACGATAGTTTATCTCTTTGCCGCCGCAGACAAGCACGTCCCGACCGGGCTCAAACTGCGCACTGCCGGCGGTGACCGTCTTTCCGTTCAGCGTCACCTGTTTCTGCCGCAGAAGCGCCTTTGCCCGGGAACGGCTGATATTAAGTTCCTGCGCTAATACTTTTTCTATTCGTTCGCTCATTTTCGCTTTTCCAGTCCGGTCATAAAGCCGTTGTCAGCCGAAGTATTGCAGATGTCGCCGCCTATAACTTTTCCGTTGCAGACAAGCAGATCCGCCACTATCCCCTCGGTGTATCCTTCATAATTAGTTATCTCGTATGTATAGAGAGTTACGTTTTGCCCCTTGTAAGGCTCCAGGTCATATCCCTGGTCAGTCTGAATTTCGTTGTAATTCATATAAACGTCGTTCCACTGGGCAGGAACAGTTATTGTTTTTTCACTGCTCTCTCCCGTCTCCCAGCCAAGAGAGTTAAGATATTTTTCTCCCTCCGCCGCGCTGGAACAGTTGACCTGGGTAGACGCGCTTTTGCTGTCGCTTACATGATTTGAAACGAACGTAAGCAAAACCACTACCACTCCCGTTACAACAAGAATCAGCCCGAAAACGGTTTTCGGGCTCATTTTGAAAGTCATGACCTTCATAAAATACCACCTCAGAATATTTTATGCCGCTCATGACCGAATATTGCTTTAAATTAAATATTCTTTCCATTCGTCCAGCAGACGTGTGTCCGCTGTAACGTCCATAACAATTCCGCCGTCGGTATACTCCTCGCTGTGCACCGCCGCGTTTTTTCTGACGGAGCCTGCAACAGCGCCCTTTTGATACGGAACAAGCAGTTTTGCCCTGGCGGATTTTCCAGGAAGGGAATCTGCCACTGCCTTAAGCAGTTCGTCAAGTCCCTGACCTGTTTTTGCGCTTATAAACACGCTTTTGCCCACCAGCGGAAAACGTGTTGCCTCCGGCGCAAGGTCGCATTTGTTCAAAGCGTTGATAACAGGCTTGCCAACGCAGCCGAGACTTTCAAGAACGTCCGCCGTAACTTGCATATGCTTACTGCATTCCGGGGACGAAATATCGCAGACATTGACAATAACGTCTGCCCACACCGCCTCTTCAAGAGTTGAACGGAAAGCGTCCACCAGTTCATGGGGCAGACGGCTGACAAGTCCAACGGTATCGACAAGCATTATCTCCCGTCCGTCAGGCAGAGTAAGCCGCCTTGCGGTGGGGTCAAGGGTTGCAAAAAGTTTGTCCTCTTCTAGAACGCCTGCGTTTGTCAGGGCATTCATCAGCGTTGATTTTCCCGCGTTTGTATAGCCCACGATGGCAACGGACAGCGCTCTGTGTTTACGGCGCCTTTCGTGGACGCGCTCACGGCGCAGCCGCACCGCCTCCAGCTGACGTTCAAGAGCCGCTATCCTTCGGCGGATATGTCGCTTGTCTGTTTCCAGTTTTGTTTCACCCGGGCCTCTGGTACCTATTCCGCCGCCAAGTCTGGAAAGTGATGTTCCCTGACCCGCAAGGCGGGGAAGACGATACTGAAGCTGGGCAAGTTCAACCTGAAGCTTACCCTCGCTGGTCTTGGCTCTACCGGCGAAAATGTCAAGTATAAGCGCCGTTCTGTCAATAACCGCAGTATCCGTTTTATTTTCAAGATTGCGCACCTGAACAGGAGTTAACTCGCCGTCGGCAATTATCAGGTCGATATCGTTTGCGTCGCAGAAATCAGAAATTTCCTGCGCCCGCCCGCTGCCCACATAAAGAGCCGCGTCAGGGGTAGGCCGTTTCTGTATCATCGTTCCGATAACGTCGGCGCCTGCTGTGGAAGCGAGTTCCTCAAGTTCCAGCATTGACGCTTCGGCGTCGTATTCACCTGTATCCAGCCCGATAAGCAGGGCTTTTTCGGGCCGGTCATTCTGTTTTATATCAAATTGATTTTGCAATGTTTACTATCAGTCCTTTACAATTGAGCGCAGAACTTTTGCGGCAATCGGTCCCGCTGTCTGGGAACCTGAATTACCGTATTCAACAACAACTACAAACGCGTAAGGATTATCCTCGTCGTCCATAAAGCCCGTAAACCATGCGGTGTTATGGCTTGTATCGTTATCTATCTGAGCAGTACCGCTCTTGGCGCAAAGGCTGAGACCTTCGTAATTATATTCGCCGTACTGCTCCTTAACATTATAGCGCATCATTTCTTTCAGCTTGCTTGCAGTTTCCGAGCTGAGCAGCTGAGTTTCATTCGTCTTTATATTAAGATTAAGCACCTTGCCTGCCTGGTTGGCGAGAGAATCCACCTCGTTGAAGCTAACCGCAACGCCGTCATTGGCAACGGCGGAAACAAATCTGAGCATTGCTATCGGCGGAATAAGCGTGTCGCCCTGACCGATACCCGTCCAGCCCACATAGTCGTCAGCGTCGCCTTTTTCAAGGAAAAATCTTCCCTGCTCGGAAACAATCTTATCGCTTATGGTAACGGTTGAAGTAAATCCAAGAGACTGAGCAGTCTTTGCAAGTTTTTCCGGTCCCAGTTCAATGGCTATCTGGGAAAAAGTTGCGTTACAGCTCTTAGCCAGCGCCTGTTTGAACGTAATGGTTCCGTGAACGCCGTTACATTCAATAGGTGTGCCCGCTCCCGGGTCATACTCTCCTGTGCAGGTCCACTTGCGGTCATAAATATCGGGAATATTCTCAATAGCGCACACCGCAGTAACAAGTTTGAAGGTTGAACCGGGAGTATAAAGACCTGTTATAAGGCGGTTGATATAAACGCCCTCATATTTTTCATTTGTGTTAAGGTCGCTTGGTTCATCCTCAATATCGTAAGACGGGGTTGAAACAGCGCAGACAATATCGCCTGTTTTGTAATTAACAACGCCGACGCAGCCCGCTTTATAATCTGAAAGCGCCTTATAAGCAGTATTGCATACCTCGCTGTCTATAGTCAGCTGCATATCGTTGCCCTTGCCGTAGCGTTCGATTGAATAAACGCCGAAAAGCAAATTGTATCCCGTGAGATTTGACTTGTAAACAGACTGGATGCCTGAAGAGATATAGCCCTTTGTGTCGCCGACGGTATGAAGAGTTGACTTTCTTGTTGTAGCGTCGTCGCTGTACTCGCGCTTTCCGTCCACAGTCTGGGCAAGTATCTTGTCGTTGCAGTCGGTGATAGTACCTGCTCCGATAAGTTCTCCGTCCTTATAGACGTGGCTGTTATACGTTTTCATTACCCAGGTGTCGCCGTTTTGAACAAGGCTGAAAGTCATAAAGCCAAGTCCGAAAAGAAATGCCACCGCAAGTATCCAGAGGAAAATTCCTCTCTTTGTTATCATTTTCATTTCTTACGAGCACCTCCCAGATAATTGTAGGTGCGCACGTCTGACGCTTTAATAAACGCCAGAACTGCCCAGCAGCTTATCATCGACGAACCGCCCTGGCTGACAAAGGGAAGTGTTACGCCCGTCAGCGGAAGGACGTCGGTAATGCCGAAGATATTGAGCGCCGTCTGGAAAAGCAGAAGTCCTGCCCCTGCAACGGCGGCGATTGAATAAAACGTTGAACGCGCCGCGATACTGTTTACCAGCGCTGAAACGGCTATCGCAACGAATGAGAGCACAAGAAGAATTCCGAAAATATATCCCCATTCCTCGCAGATAACGCCGAAAATAAGGTCGGTAGTCCTTGCCCAGACATAGCGGGTGGCGCCGTTGCCGATACCAAGTCCCAGCAATCCGCCTGAAGCCATGCCAACCAGCACTCTTGTCTGCTGGTAGCCCGAATCATTATAGTATTCCCATACATGGCGGTAAACGGAAAATCTGGCAGTAACATAAGATTTATATTTGATTACAATAAATCCGCCCATCGCCGCTGAAGCGATAGCAAGGAAAATAGTCTTAATATCGCCTGAGTTCATAAAGGCGATGATAAGGAAAGTAATAAAGAAAATCAACGCTGTGCCGAAGTCCTTGATTATAATCAGAGAGCCGACGCAGACAAGGGAAAAAGCAATAAAAGCGTAAAGGTTCTTTGACGTCTGGATTTTTTCAAGGGTTGCGGCGCCTACAAATATAAAGGCTATCTTTACAAATTCGGATGGCTGAAAAGTAACGCCGAAAATCGTTATCCAGTTTCTTGCGCCGTGGGTAACGCCCGCGATTGCAATATTTACAATAAGCAATAAAATAGCGCCTATCGCAACGGGCATTCGCAGTTTCATACACAAATCAACGTCGCCCATAAGGAACACCATAAAGATGAACACGAACACACCTGCAACCATCATCAAAAGCTGTTTGAGCGCAGACTCCGGCTCGATACTGCCGATAACTGTTATTCCCACTCCTGACAGGAAAAACGCTATAAACTCCAGCTCAAAATTGCGCCGGTGCATAACGGTGTAAAAAATTGTAACGTAAAGCCATTCCACCGCAACGAGTATCACAATTGAGATAAGCACCTGGACTTGAAATCCGTCCTCCTCGGAATATGAGGCGGGAATGGCGCACATCAGCTGAAAAAGATTGAGCACAATAAGAAGCGCAAAATTGTTAATCGGCTTTATGTGCGGAATTTTTTTCTGTTTAGAAGCCATATTTTGTCACTCCTTACTTTTCGTAGAATATAAACACCCTGTCGCCGAATGTTATCATGTCCTCGTCAAAAATAAGCTGAGGCTGGGTGATATAGCGGCCGTTGAGCTTCGTTCCGTTGTGGGAGTCCAAATCGGAAAGAGCCCAGCCCTTTGAAGTCATATGAATTCTGGCATGGTGAGCGCTGACAGTCTGGTTGGCAAGCTGAATATCAGCGTCGTCTCCCCTGCCGATAAGAACGTCTTTCTTTTTAAGGTAAACGGGCTTGTGGCTTTTTACATCAACAAGCACAGCGTATGCAACGCCGCGGGTGTTACCGGTTCTGGCAGCAGTACGAATTTGGGATTTAGACACTGAAGATATCGCCTCCGCGCAAAGGAATTTAAGCGGAACACTGCCAATGGTTATTATATCTCCGTCGGCGATGACCGCCTTGCCGTCAACCTGTTTCCCGTTGACCTGAATACCGTTTTTTGAAAATGTATCTGTAATAACCCAGTCGCTTCTCTTCTTCGCTATAACAGCGTGGAAACGAGAAACCGAATCAAGGGGAAGCACAACGTCGTTGGCGCGGCTCTTGCCGATAGAAGTCTCCCATCTGTCAATATCTATAACCGCTCCGTTGTTTTGGTCTACAAGCTGAGCCATTTTGTGCAAACGCGGTCGGTTGCGGAACAGCGACACCACCGAAACAAGAAGAATAACGGCGGCAAGCACCGGCAGAACATAGCGCAGAATACCGGTAAAAATCTCGATTACACTGTCCATAACAAGCCTTCTTTCTCATTTTAATTATTTCTTTTATTATTTACAGGATACTTATTAAAGCAAAAAAAGTCAAGAAGTATTGAAATTGTTTACACTTTCATTTATACTGAAATCAAAGACTTCAGCCGCAAAATCGGCTGTTTCGGAGGTAATTTTTATGGTAGAAAAATCACTGTTCGGCTCGCTCCCTGACGGACGCGAGGTTGACCTTTACACAATCACAAACAAAAGCGGCGCTTCAGTCACTCTCCAGACTTTAGGCGGCGGCATCGTAAAACTTATGATGCCCGACAAAAACGGAAAACTGGGCGACGTTGTGCTTGGTTTTGACGACCCGTCGTGCTATCTTGACCCGGATCTGGGTTTCCAGGGTCTTCTGGTAGGCCGCTGGGCAAACAGAATCAGAGGCGCTCAGTTCACCCTTGACGGCGAGACTTACAACACGCCTGTCAATCAGGGCAAGTGGACACTCCACGGCGGCGGAAGAATGAGCTTTAATCTTTGGAATGTAAAAGAGACAACAGACAACTCCGTTACATTTTCTTTCTTTTCTCCCGATATGGAGGACGGCTTCCCAGGCAACTTTACAATGGACGTTACCTACACTCTTACAGATGAAAACACCCTTCGCCTTGAATACTGCGTAACTTCTGACAAAAAGACTGTTGCCAACCCCACCAACCACGTTTATTTCAATCTTTCCTGCAACAATTCAAAAACGGTTGAGGAACATTATCTCACAGTCCACGCAGATAAATTCACCGAAACCGACAGCGACCAGCTTCCCACAGGAGAACTGGGGGATGTAAAGGGCACGATGATGGACTTCACCCAACCCCACAAGATAGGCGAAAGAATTGACGAACCCTTCCGCGCTGTCCTTGACGGAATTGGCTACGACAACAACTACTGCCTTAACAAAAAGCCCCGTGATTTTACAGAGGCGGCAGTGCTTTTTGATGAAGAAAGCGGAAGAAAGCTATCCGTCTGGAGCGATCTGCCGGGAATTCAGATTTACTGCGGCGGCTGGCTCAGCAAAGACAATACTTGCGGCAAGGGCGACAGCCTTGTAACATTCCGCAGAGGCGTTGCGCTGGAAACCCAGTTTTATCCCGACAGCCTTAACTGCAAAAACTTCCCCATGGATTATGTTGAACCGGGAGTTGAGTTCAAAACCGTTACGGAATTCCGCTTCTCTGTTGAGAAGTAAAACTCTGTTTAATACAGAAAAAATAATCGGTCCGAATTATTCGGGCCGATTTTATTTATGTAATTTACTTTGCGGGTCTTGAATTAGCGTAAATCTCGCTCATCTTTTGGTCGTCATAATGTTCGTCTAAAAATTCCTCGTATTTGTTTGACGGAGCCTGACCCGTCTGCCTTTCGTTCATCCGAAAAGCCGCAGTTGCTGAAAGCGCGCAGTCCGTAACAAAAAACGCAAGAAACGCCCAGATTACCGCCTTTTCAAATGGAAAATGCACGGATGCAAATATTTTATTCATCAGCGGTATCACGACTTTCACCCAGAACACGCCGAGCACACCCCAAAAAATAGAATACAAAAGGCACACCCTGCCGTTGATATTAAGCGGAACGTTGCTGTAATCCCACGCCACAGTGCCGAAAAGTATCTCCTGCCCCAGCGAACAAATATACTCCGTTACTGTTCCGGTAACAAAAGCCACTAAAAAGATTTTCCACCAGGATGACTGCTGAAGTTTAAGCAAAACTAACGTAAGCAGTACAGCGCCCATGCCGTAGGCGACGCTGAGATGACCGAGAACCAGCGACTTTCTGCTCTCTATATATCCGTGGCGGATAAGGCACCATATCGTTTCAACAATATATCCGCCGTAACAGCCGGCAATAAAAATCCAGACATACTGAAAGAAATTAAATTTAATCTTCTGCACAAAAAAGACCTCTTTTCATAATTCTTTAATTTGGTCAGAACAAGACAAATGTCTAATTTCTATAATAATCAGACAATTGTCGCATTTCCACAAAATACCGTCGGATTTAATAAATATTTAATTGTTGGTATGCTTAAAACGACATTTTTTGTTTTTCTGTCGCGGTAATTAAAAACTAATACCTTGACTTATCTGAACTTGATTTTATAAATCAAAAGAAAAAAGCCGCCTCGGATAACCGAAGCGGCTCTGGAAAACTTAATAAAGTTTTAATTAGCCAAGTTCTGAGAAGTACTTGATTGTACGAACCATCTGGCTTGTGTATGAGTTCTCGTTGTCATACCAAGAAACAACCTGAACTTCATAAGTGTCATCGCTGATGGGAAGAACCATTGTCTGAGTAGCGTCAAACAGTGAGCCGTAACGCATACCAACGATATCTGAAGAAACGATTTCGTCAGTGTTGTAGCCGAAGGACTCGTTTGAAGCAGCCTTCATAGCAGCGTTGATGCCTTCCTTAGTGATGTCCTTGCCCTTAACAACAGCTGTAAGAATAGTTGTTGAACCTGTGGGAGTAGGAACACGCTGAGCAGAGCCGATAAGCTTGCCGTTGAGTTCAGGAATAACAAGACCGATTGCCTTTGCAGCGCCTGTTGAGTTAGGAACGATGTTAACTGCAGCAGCACGAGAACGGCGAAGGTCGCCCTTTCTCTGAGGACCGTCAAGAGTCATCTGGTCGCCTGTGTAAGCGTGGATTGTGCACATGATACCGCTCTGGATCTCAGCATAGTCGTTAAGAGCCTTTGCCATAGGAGCGAGGCAGTTTGTTGTGCAGGAAGCAGCTGAAATAACAGTATCTTCAGGCTTCAGTGTTTCATGGTTAACATTGTAAACGATTGTGGGAAGGTCGTTGCCTGCAGGAGCAGAGATAACAACTTTGCGGGCACCCGCTTTAATATGAGCAGAAGCCTTTTCCTTAGAAGTATAGAAACCTGTGCACTCGAGAACAACGTCTACACCGAGTTCACCCCAAGGCAGCTCAGAAGCGTCAGCCTTAGCATAGATTTCGATTTCTTTGCCGTCAACAACGATTGAAGTCTCTTTAGCTTCAACTGTGTCAGCAAGAGCGTATTTGCCCTGTGAAGAGTCATACTTCAGAAGATGAGCAAGCATTTTGGGGCTTGTAAGGTCGTTGATAGCAACAACTTCATAGCCTTCGGCGCCGAACATCTGACGGAAAGCCAGACGGCCGATACGACCGAATCCGTTAATAGCAACTTTTACCATTGGAAAAACCTCCGTAAAAATATAAATTTGCTTTTTATTGCAGTATTATTCTATACTGTTTGTCCTAAATAATCAAGCAGTTTTTGCCATTTTATTTGCGTTTCGTAAAATCTGACCAAAAAATATGTCTTGACAACACGAAAACTTGTGTTATAATAATTCACGCAGAGGGAGTTTAGCTCAGCTGGGAGAGCATCTGCCTTACAAGCAGAGGGTCACAGGTTCGAGCCCTGTAACTCCCACCAACGGAGGAAGTACCGAAAGGCGCTTCCTCTTTTAATTTTTCCCCGAAAATCAGGAAAATATTACCCTTTTGGCAAGGTGAAAATATGCTGTACACAATAAATACTTATTCAGGAAAACAGTTTGACCCGTATTTCGCCGAAAAATCGGATATTTGCATTGATGATATTGCCCACGCCCTGTCGCTGATGACCAGGGCAAACGGTCATTTTTCCGATTTTTATTCCGTCGCCCAGCACTCGGTGGCATGCTGTCTTGAAGCAAAAGCAAGAAATACGTCTCCGAAGACTGCGCTTTTCTGCCTGCTCCACGACTCTGCGGAGGCTTATATGAGCGACGTCACCCGCCCCGTTAAAGCCAGAATGCCTGAGTTTAAAGCCGCCGAAGAAAAACTGCTCAGTCTTATTTTTGACGTTCTGGCAGGTTCTCAGCCTGAGGATGAGCAGAAAAAAATCGTAAAACAGATTGACGACGCTATGCTTCACGCGGAATTTCATCATTTCATGAATATAGATTTTGATGATAACACTGAAAAATTAGTGCACACTCCTGATTTTTCAACTGTGCCGTTTAAAACGGTTGAAAATGAATTTTTGTCTTTATACAAAGAATTATCGGCTAAGACCGCCGAATAAGCAACATATAAAAATCAACGGCTGAAACAAAAGTTTCAGCCGTTTTTTATTTGTTTATAAAAAATTTTTCAAGAACGCAGTATCGGCGCAAAGCGCGTCATTATTCATTTATCGCGTTAAAAAGATATGTAATTCTTTCGTTGTTGCCTGTAAGGTAAAGATAGCCGAAAAGAGCCTCTACTCCCGTTGCGCAGTGGTATTCTCCGACAGATGCGCTCTTTGGCTGGTGGCCCGTTTTTGCGTTTCGTCCGCGCTTAAACACCGCCGTTTCCTCCTCGGTAAGAAGCGGTTCTATCTTCTTAAAAGCCGCCGTCTGCGCCTTTGCGCTGACGTATTTCACGCTCTCCCTGTGCAGGTCGTTAACAGGTCTGTTAGCCTCGCTAACAAGCCTTTCCCGCACAAGCATTTCGTAAACGCAGTCGCCGATAAAAGCAAGATTAAGCGGGCTTAATTCTTTCGGATTTATACAGGAATTTTCTGAAAACATACAATCTCCTTACGGCACATACTCAAACTCAATATCATAAAGGCTTACAATGTCGCCCTCTTTAATTCCGCGCTCACGAAGAGCGTCAAAAATTCCGCTTTTTTCCAGCACCCGCTGCATATACTGCAAAGCCTCGTAATCCTCAACGTCAATTCCCTTGAGAACTTTCGGGAACCACTTCGCCTCAACAATATAGTAGCCCTCTTCGGGTGAAGTAATTGTAAAGCTGTTGTCATCCTTAACAAGGCTTTCAACGGGTATCTCCTCCGCCTCATACTCAATAACCGGCGGCAGGTCTTTAAGCCTGTTCCAGACAGCGTCCATAAGTTCCTTAGTACCTTCTGAAATCGGCGCGCAGATTGAATGGTACTCATAGCCGAGACCCTCAACGTACGTCTTAAACGCCTCAATATTTTCAGGCGACGCCATATCTATTTTATTTCCGGCTACTATCTGGGGACGTTTCGCAAGTTCAGGATTGAATTTTTCCAGTTCAGCGTTTATCGTTTTGAAATCCTCGATTGGGTCTCTGCCCTCAAATCCGCTTACGTCAACCATGTGGATAAGAAGACGGCAGCGCTCAACATGGCGCAGAAAATCGTGACCGAGACCAACGCCGTCAGAAGCTCCTTCAATAAGTCCCGGAATATCCGCCAGCACAAAGGAATTGCTCTCGCCCATTGAAACAACGCCCAGATTGGGAACAAGAGTTGTAAAATGGTAGTCGCCTATCTTCGGCTTCGCCTGGCTTACAACGCTTATAAGGCTGGATTTTCCAACGCTGGGATAACCGATAATTCCAACGTCCGCAATGAGTTTAAGCTCAAGGCTTATCTCCCATTCCTCTCCGGGAACACCGGGCTTAGCAAAGCGGGGCACCTGGCGCGTGGGGGTAGCGAAATGCATATTTCCCCAGCCGCCTTTTCCGCCTTTTGCAGCAACGAATCGCTCGGTTGTGCTCATGTCCGCCATAACGGCGCCGCTGTTCGCTTCTCTGATAACCGTTCCTCTGGGAACGCGTATTTCAAGATCCTGTCCTTTTTTACCATCCTGGCGGGAACCGCGGCCGGGTTCTCCGTTTTGGGCAGAATATTTGCGCTTATATCTGAAATCCGCAAGGGTAGACAAATTGTCGTCAACAACGAAAATAACGTCGCCGCCCTTGCCGCCGTCGCCGCCGTCGGGACCGCCTGCGGCAACATATTTTTCACGGTGGAAAGCAACGGCTCCTGCGCCGCCGTCCCCCGCTTTTATTTTAATTTTGGCAATGTCTGCAAACATGCAATCACTTCCTTATTTATCGGTTTATTTATAGTAACAGAAAGCGCCGACAAATGCAAATACGCCGTTCTGTATGTTTCTTTACAGTATTTCCAGCAGACGATCTGTAACTTTTTCAAATCCCTTTGCGTTAAGATGAAGCCCGTCGTAAGTGAAATCGGGATTAAGGCAACCGTCGCCGTCTGAAAGATCAGATGTAAGGTCAATAAAAGTTATGCCCTCTTTCTTTGCAAGGACTTCAAGAGCAGAGTTTATCTCTTCTATCTTTTTGTTGCTTCGCTTTAACCAAAACCTGACTTTATTGTTTATGGGATAGACCGCCTCCAGTATCAGTCTTGCGGCGGGGCAGTCCTTTTTTGTCATATCAATTATCTTTTTAACGTTATCTGCAACAAAACTTGCGTCTGCGCCAACAGCCGAATCGTTTGTGCCGATAAGCAAAACAATGTTTTTCGGCTTAATACTAAGCACATTGTCCGCCCAGCGCTCCAGCAGTCTGTCGCTGGTGTCGCCGCTTATTCCGCGGTTATACACCGCCATTCCCGTCTTCGCTGTATATTCTTGGAACAGCTCCGTGTGGTTATATATCTCGGTTATAGAGTCGCCTGCAAGAACAGTCTGACCCATGCGGCAGTACTTTGAATTAAGATAAGTATAATTTTGCCGTTTGTTCATCTTGTCGACGCCGTAAGCCGTTCTTTTTCTTACAACTTTCAGATTCATATTTACCACCTATAATAGTTATAACAGCAAACACGCGCCGCTTCAACAAAAATTATCAAATATTATTCCGTTATATTATTTGCACCCAAACTGAAAAACGGCAAAAAAAATATTAAGGCGGCTGAAAACCAGCCGCCTTATGTTAGCAATATCAGATTACTGCTCTACGGGATAAACAGAAACTTTCTTTCTGTCCTTGCCCATTCTTTCATATTTCACTGTTCCGTCAATCAGAGCGTAAAGAGTATCGTCTGAGCCGATACCAACGTTGTTGCCGGGGTGAATATGTGTGCCTCTCTGGCGGTAAAGGATGTTGCCTGCAAGAACGAACTGACCGTCTGCTCTCTTTGCACCTAGTCTTTTAGACTCACTGTCACGACCGTTTTTTGTACTACCCATACCTTTCTTATGAGCCATTTAAAACACCTCGCTATCTTAATGTCTTATCATGCGTAATTAGGCATTAATCTTTGTGATTTCTACCTTTGTGAAAGGTTGTCTGTGACCCTTCTTGTTACGCTCGTTCTTCTTTCTCTTCATCTTGAAAACGTAAATCTTCTTAGCTTTACCGTTCTTTACGATATTAGCTTCAACTGTTGCACCTGCTACTGTAGGAGCACCAACCTTTACATCTTCACCTTCACCGACCATAAGTACCTGATCAAATGTTACTGCTGAACCTTCTTCAGCTTCGATTTTTTCAACGAAAAGTGTATCACCTTCGCTAACCTTGTACTGTTTGCCGCCTGTTACGATTACTGCGTACATCCAAAACACCTCCTCTTAAATTTATGAGGACACGCTATCATAGGTACTGCGAGCAGATTTAAAACCCATTCTATGCGGTCACTATTACATAATACCATATTATTCATAGCTTGTCAAGCATTTTTTAATCTTCTTTTAAATTTATTATTACACCGACCGACGGTTTCGGGAATACGCTGATTGTAACCTCCGGCAATCTCTCGCCCATTGCAGTTATGTTTCTTATCTGTTCGACTCTTACAGGGTTCATTATGAACATTATATCGTACTTTCCGTCTTGAATATCTTTGTAACACGATTCATAACTTCTTGTCGAATGTACATAATCCTCATACTTTTCTTCATCAATATGGAACACGTCATCAATTATCAGCTTATTAAGTGCCACTATGTCAAGATTGCAATATTCCTTTGACATATCTGGATAAACGTCATTTTTAATGTAATCCTTATCCCAAAGCACCATTCTGTAAAAATAATCACCACCGCAATATGCCGCAATTCTTGTTTCGGCTTTTACAGTGCTTATCTGCTTAACCATTGTACGAACAAGCGTTTCGTCATTTGAATCGACAATAATTTTTTCAACTCTGAAATGATCTTGTGCACCTGCAATAAAATGTGATTCACTGAAATTCTTTATCGTTTTCACTTCTCTGTGTACAGGAAGTACAACAAGACCGTCCGAATGTGCATTTGAAAGCGACATCATCATATAATTATACGGCTCTTTTCCCGTATGATTCGGATTATGCTCTTTCATATAATCTCTGTACTGCAAACAAGTTTCGTATCTTGTCTGACCGTCAGTGATGTACAACGACAAATCCTTAAAATGTTCAATAATAAAGTCGATTGTCGGCTTATATGAAATTTTCCAAATTTTCTGTTGTACATTATCGTCCGACGAAAATTCAAGGTCAGGCTTTTCTTCCCTAAGCTCATTCATCAAATTGAAAAGCTCTTTTTCAGGCTCTACATAAAGACAGCTAATCATACTCATATCGGCATTTGTCGATTTTAAAAGTTCATATCTGTCAAGCATAGAAACTTCGTGTGGCTTTTCGCAAGGCATAATCGCTCCCTTGCCTATTTCCTCAAGTTCAACAAGTGCAACAAAGCTTGTATTTGAATAATGAGTATCGTACATTTCTATGGTCTGTTCGTACATATATATGACAGGTTCTTCATCTCTGACAAGAATACCGTCCTCTATCCATTTATCAAGATAATTTTTCGCTCTTGTAAATGTATTTTCTTCTCTTGTATCACTTTCAAACTTTTTACCTGAAAACAGACGCACCGAATTGTATTCGCTCTTGTCATAAAGCGCATCCTTATCTTCTTTTGTCATATTATAATAAGGCGGCGAAATGACTGAGCCGAGATTGTCAATTTTATCCGTATTATATCTGTATCCTCTGAACGCTTTTATATTAGCCATAAAAGTATCACCAATCCTTTCTTTCATTAATTCGCCCCACGGCGAAAACTGTTCCGTATGTAAAAAATATAAAATTTATATTAAAAATCCATTTATTTTCTGTTTTATTATGTTTGTTTCGTCAAATAATAATACCATACCAATTAAATAAGGAGGTTAAAACATATGCACAAAATGTCCTGTTTTATAAAAGGTACTCTGGTAGGTTTTGCTGTCGGTGCGGCAGTCGGTGTAATGACTGATCCTCTATCCGACAGAGAACGTCGCAAAATTTCAAAAAAGACTGAGGGTATTTTTAGGAATATCGGTTCTGTTATGGATAATATAATAGATATTTTCCATTAAGTACAAAACGAGGCTACGCAAAATTGTAAGCCTCGTTTTTAGTATTATTCTTCTGAAATATCTTTTCCGAGATACTTAGCAACTGAATATACATCTTTATCCCCTCGTCCTGAAAGACACACGACAAGTATTTCATCTTTTTTCATTGTAGGTGCAATTTTTCTTGCAAGAGCGATTGCGTGTGATGATTCGATTGCAGGAATAATTCCTTCCATTCTTGACAAATACACAAAAGAATCCACTGCCTCTTTATCTGTTATCGGATAATATTCCGCTCTGCCCGTTTTCGCCATGTAGGCATGTTCCGGACCTATTCCAGGATAATCAAGTCCTGCTGAAATTGAATATACAGGCATAATATTACCGCCGTTGTCTTGTAAGAACAGCGACTTCATACCATGAAGTACACCGACTGTCCCCTTAGTTATAGACGCCGCATGACGTTCTGTATCAACGCCGTCGCCCGCTGCCTCTGCGCCGTAAAGCTTTACAGAAGGCTCGTCAATAAAATCGGCGAACATACCGATTGCGTTTGAGCCGCCGCCCACACAAGCCATAACTGCGTCAGGAAGTTTACCTTCCATTTCAAGAAGTTGTTTTCTTGTTTCTTTGCTTATTACACTCTGAAAATGCTTTACAATAAGCGGATAAGGGTGTGGACCTACCGCTGAACCCAATACATAAAATGTATCTTCGGCATTTGCTGTCCAAGCACGCATAGCTTCATTTGTAGCATCTTTTAGTGTTCCTGTTCCCGATGTAATAGGATGAACCGTAGCACCAAGCAAATTCATACGAAATACATTAAGTGCCTGTCTTTTTGTATCTTCCTCACCCATATATACATCACATTCAAGTCCCAAAACAGCCGCAAATGTCGCAGTTGCAACACCGTGCTGTCCCGCACCTGTTTCGGCAATGACTTTTTTCTTGCCCATCCTCTTCGCGAGCAAGCATTGACCTATTACGTTATTAATTTTATGTGCACCTGTATGGTTTAAATCTTCACGTTTCAAATAAATCTTCGCACCGCCAAGATCCTTTGTCATTTTTTCGGCATAATACAAAATTGACGGTCTGCCCGTATATTGCTTGTGATAATAATTAAGCTCACGGTTAAAATCCTCGTCATCTTTGTACTTGTTAAATGCCTCCTCCAAATTAATAAGTGCATTCATAAGAGTTTCAGCGGCATACTGTCCGCCGAATTCTCCGTATCTACCCTTCTTTTCCACTATTCTATTCTCCTCTCGTCAATCTATGTATAATACATTATAACAAATTTTTCGCATTTGCACAAGAGTTTTTATAATATTTTTTCATAATATTTCATTCGTCCACGGTTTATTGACTAAAAATATTGCGTATGCTATAATATTAGAAGAATTCAATCAAAGGAGATTTTTACAAATGAATAAAATTACAACAAGAAAATTAGCAATAGCAGGCGTACTTATAGCTGTAGGCGTTGTATGCTCGCCGTTAAACTTTCCTGTCGGCGCGTCAAAATGTTTTCCGGTGCAACATCTTATAAACATAATTGCGTCAGTATTTTTAGGACCGTTTTACGGAGTGATTATGGCATTTATCACATCACTTCTTCGTCTTGCAACTGGTATGGGTACACTTCTTGCATTTCCGGGAAGTATGTGCGGTGCACTTATCGGCGGATTGTGCTATAAATTTTCAAAGAAATTGCCGCTTGCTTATATCGGTGAATTGTTCGGAACGGGTATAATCGGTGCACTTGCCGCTTATCCTATCGCCGTTTACGTTATGGGTAAAGAGGCTGCACTTTTCGCTTATGTACTTCCGTTTATAATAAGTTCGGCTGGCGGTACTGTTATAGCAATTTTCCTTGTTACCGCATTAAAGCAAACACACGCACTTGATAAATTTTTCGGAGATGAACAATGATAAAAGACATTATACAAAATGTTTATTCAAAACGTCCGCTTGTTCATAACATAACCAACTACGTTGCCGCAACGGATTGTGCAAATATAACATTGACAATCGGTGCGTCACCGATTATGGCTGATGAACCTAAGGAAGTTGGTGAAGTAACACAAATTGCCGACGGACTTGTTTTAAACTGTGGAACAATTTCCGAAAGTCGATTAAACGCTATGCTTATATCCGGTAAAACAGCGAAGTCAAGAGAAATACCTATCGTTCTTGACCCTGTCGGAATAGGCATTTCCAAATTCAGAACAAGTGCCGTTCATAAAATAATTACGGAAGTAAAACCCGATATTATAAGACTTAATGCGTCGGAACTTAAAAGTATTTGCCTTAACATCAAAAATATGTCAGGGGTGGACGCCGTTAATATCGACAGTTTGGACGATACTGTTGAGCTTGCAAAAAAGCTTTCGCTTAAGACCAACGCAATTATAGGTGTAAGCGGTATATCGGATATTGTTACGGACGGCAAAAATACCGCCGTTATTTCAGGCGGGCACGCAATGATGAAAAAAATTACAGGCTCCGGCTGTATGCTTTCATCTGTTATCGGTGCATTTGCCGCCGCAAATCCGAATAATCTTTTTTATGCGGTATCTGTTGCATTCGGTTTATATGCAAGTTGTGGAAAAAAAGCATACAAAGAAAATATAGGTATCGCAACATACAAAAACAACTTTTTTGATGAAATGACAAATCCTGATTTGGAGGGGATTGAAATTGAATATAGATAAAAAAACACTAAGACTTTATGCCATTACGGACAGAACGTGGCTCGACGGCAGAACGCTTTATTATGACGTTGAAAAAGCCTTAAAAGGCGGTGTTACACTGCTTCAGCTACGTGAAAAAAATATGTCAACCGACGATTTTATAAATTCTGCAAAAGAAATAAAATTATTGTGCGAAAAATATAATGTACCGCTTATTATAAACGACAATGTGGACGTGGCAAAAGCGGTTAATGCAGACGGTGTGCATATCGGGCAAAATGATATGCCCGCTCACGAGGCAAGAAAAATCTTGGGTAAAAACAAAATAATCGGTGTTACCGCAAAGCACAAAAAGCCGAAAAAGACGGTGCTGACTATCTTGGCAGCGGTGCAATATTCGGTACAACAACAAAAGGTGACGCAAAGAAAATGGATATACAGACTTTGAAAAGCATAACAAGCTCTGTTAATATACCCGTTGTCGCAATCGGCGGAATTGACGGTGATAATGTACTTCAATTAAAGGGTACAGGCATAGTCGGTGCGGCGGTTGTTTCGGGTATTTTTGCACAAGATGATATTGAAACGGCGACAAAAGATTTATATAACAAGATTGGAGAAATAATATGAAAACAGCTTTAACTATTGCAGGCTCTGATTCAAGCGGCGGTGCGGGAATACAAGCGGATTTAAAATCATTTGCCGCTAACGGTGTTTTCGGAATGAGCGTTATAAATTCCGTAACTTCACAAAACACAACAGGCGTTTTCGGTGTATATGATATTCCCTGTGATGTTGTTGCATCACAAATTGACGCGGTATTTAAAGATATTTTCCCTGACGCGGTAAAAATCGGTATGGTATCTTCGGCAGAAATTATAAACACCATTGCAGACAGATTAAAGCATTACAATGCAAAAAACATTGTACTTGATACGGTTATGGTGTCAACAAGCGGTTGTAAACTACTTCGCGACGATGCAATAGACGCACTAACTTCCGTATTGTTCCCCATTGCCGATATTATCACGCCTAATCTTCACGAGGCACAAATTTTATGCGGTTTTGATATAAGAAGTGAAAGCGATATGGTGCGTGCGGCAGATGTGATTTATAATAAGTATAACGTAACCGTTCTGCTTAAAGGCGGTCACCTTGCAAATACAAGCAACGACTTACTGTATGACGGAAACGAAACTTGGTTTGAGGCTGTCAGAATTGATAACCCAAATACTCACGGCACAGGCTGTACTCTGTCATCAGCCATTGCCGCTAATCTTGCAAAAGGTATGGATATAAAAACCGCCGTAAAATCGGCAAAGGATTATATCACCGGTGCTCTGTCCGATATGCTCGACTTAGGCAAAGGCAGCGGTCCTTTAAATCATATGTATAAATTTTATCCGAATAAAAAGTAACATAAAAAGCGGTTCATCTGAATGAAGTGAACCCCAAAATTTAGACAAAATTAAATATTAACTTGCTTGTGAATGAG
>ERZ1106983.302-NODE-302-length-67153-cov-35.593535_pt1 | contig 67153 bp, 59 predicted proteins | sample MGYA00403693_ERZ1106983 | MGnify/ENA primary metagenome ERZ1106983 (study PRJEB35170, sample SAMEA104062420) | human gut metagenome | biome: human gut; feature: human-associated habitat; material: faeces | place: Denmark | collected 2012-07-13 ...
CCTGCCAATTTAGGGTTCCCTGGTTCGGATACCCGTGTGGTTATTCATCGCTTACACAAAATATACCAAACCAATAAAATTTTATACAATTAATACCATTTTTTAGCATTATCACCCTCATCCTCAACTGTTGTTAATTTCTTTATATCCTATAATCCATATATCTTCAACCATAAATACATGAATGACACGAATTCGTACATGTTTGACATTCAATCAATAATATTCGATTATATAAAAACAGTACCACTTATTCTAAATTGTTTTCAACACCTTAAGAATGAGCGGTACTTTTTTTTGTAACGAATGGTAGAAACATATTTAGCAGACTTATTTCTAAGATAAAAATAACATGAGACTGTTATTTATTATTTTTATAATTCTTAATCACAATTAACACGCAGCTTATTATTGATAACATACAGCAGAACAGCAATGCAATACATGTCACAATATTCCCTCTGCTCGGATGATTGTAAAAATTCACTCCATACATTATCGTTACTATTCCTATGCACGAAGTAATTATTCCTATAACTATCTGTAGCTTTAACAATTTCATTCTATCCATCTATAAATTCCTCTCCAGATTCAATGTTTCTTTGTTTATTATTTCTTTTGTTCTAATTAAAAATAAAGTGCAACAATATACTGATATAGCCAAGATTTGTAATCGTACATTGCCTCTTTGAAAAAAACAAATGTATCTACTCCAATCAGGAATAATATAATTTCAAAACCATGCATACATATATTCATATCAGCATTTTTTGAAGGAATTCACAAATCACTCCCAAAAGTGATATCAATGCACTTATCCGAATGTTGAAAGCAAAACTTTCTAAAAATACTCTATAATAAACTCAATTACTTTCTTAATCATAATTATCTTCATATCTCTTATAGTTATTTGTGGCAAATCTGGCCAACCATGTATCAGGCGGAAGTGTCCATAAAATCACCAAAATCCACACTATGATACCGATAGCCCTGTAAACACCACAAAGCTCCGTGCATGGTGCAATATCCAGACACGCAAATACAGAAAAAACACCACAAATAATAAATGCAATACCAAAATACACCAACCAAAAATTATTCTCCCAGCGATTCTCAAAGAAAAACCCTTTTATTTTTCTCCGCTGTAATATAAGCAATATCACACCGGCTATAGTCATCGCTATATTAGCCGCTTGATAAACATATATTCCCAATATAAATGCAAGTAGTATCGCAGAAATAAAGACTCCGCATATTCTTGCTCCGGCTATACCATCACTTGACACTTCATCTTTGATATTACTCATAGCACCTTTAATCTGTATTATAAAAAATACCAAATAAAACATAAGACCTGCTATCACAAGTCCAAGCCATTTGGGTAAGCCGAAAACCGCTTCTCCGATAAAGCAGCCTATTGCCAAAACACATAATTGTATGAATAAAACTTTTAAATTATTCTTCATATTCCCCCTTAATTTGTCACTCCTGTTTGCAACCGTTCCAGACTCTTCAACTGTTGTTAATTTCTTTATATCCTATAATCCATATATCTTCAACCATAAATACATGAATGACACGAATTCGTGCATGTTTGACATTCAATCAATATTTTTTCTCACAATTAAAACTGCCTATTAAAAAAATAAACAACACCACTATAAATACCAAAATACACATCCAATTGCACATAGCCTTTTTTGCCATATAAACACCATATATCCCTAATACAAGTTCAAAAACATATGCAATGAATTCTATGCTATAGAATACTCATACTGCGTATCTCCCTTTGATGCTCAAAATTGTATAATATTCCATAACAAAATAATCCTATTAACCAAATAGTAAAATGTATAATGTTCTTTCTCATAATTATCTTCATATTCCACTTGTTTTGTCCGGTAATTCTCATTAAAAAATAATCTCTATTTTTTCATTGAATGATGACGAATAATTACTATGAATACAGTAATCATTCCGCCTGCATAAATCTTCATAATCCAATCCGGTATAGGAAAATACATATTCCCCAAAATTATTATTGCAAAGATAACTAAAACTTGACATATTAAAGCTGACGCAATAACTATTTTTTCTTCCTTACTCATATTCATACATGTGTACCTACCTCTCTGCTTGCAATCTGTCCTGACTACAACTGTTGTTAACTTCTTTATATCCTATAATCCATATATCTTCAACCATAAATACATGAATGACACAAATTCGTGCATGTTTGACATTCAATCAATATTTTTTGTTTATATAAAAACAGTACCACTTATTCTAAATTGTTTTCAACACCTTAAGAATGAGCGGTACTTTTTTTGTAACGAATGGTATTTATTTTTTTATTGCAATACTTACACTAAACTTTCCATCATCTGCGCAAAAATTATAATTTCCTTCACACAGCCTGACTTCATCTATTATATTACTTACCCCATATCCATGTGATAATCTATCATCCTTTGATGTATATCTCCCCAACTTAGATATATCAACTTCCCATTCAATAGGATTCTCTATCATAATGACCACATAATTTCTCACATTTGATATATTAATCATAATTTCTTTCTTTTTTTTCTGTAATCTATTACATGCTTCAACTGCATTTGAAATACAATTTGAAAGTATTGTACAAATTGTTAAATCAGAAATTTCATTCCTGCCACTAAAATTTCCCATACAAATAAACTTAATTAATGGATTTTTTTGATTAAAGTAATAGATAATTGCATCAATTATTCCGTTATCATAATATGATTCCAATTTTTTACCTATATCATAATGCATTTTGATGTCATATATATACTTAACAGCTTCATCATATTGTTCTGTATCTAACAGATTATACAATATATTTATATGAGCATTCATATCATGTTTTATTTTCCGTATTTCTCGCATATGAGAATACAATTGACTATAATGTTCTTTTTGAATAATCAGATAGTTTTGTTTTATCTTATTATCTATCTCAAGCTGCTTCTTATATGCACCCAAAAACATAAAAACAATTCCAAATATTCCTAACATAACAAATGAAATCATTGTTAATACATTTATTACAATTTTAAGTCTATCCTGACCAGGTAAAATTATATCATCGGTCATTACAATTATTCCCATATTGATTATTTCTATCATGGACGAAGCCATAAAATATATAGGATCAATACGCGCTATCATGGACGATACTTTTTTGAATTGATTTATTATTTTGCCAATAAGACAAATTATAATAATAGTAATTATGTATACCATTAAATCATTATTGCTGCCAACTATAATTTTAATCGGATATTCTATTACATCAATATATCCATATGCAAACAAAAACACTGCTAATTTACGCCACATCTTTTCTTTGAATAGTATCCCTGTAGCAATTAAAGCACTCGGAAGCGCTAATATGGTATACCATATGCTTTGTGCCGGTCGAATAAAGATAACAATAATTTCACCTAACTGCATTAACATTATGAGCATAAACGCAAAATATTTTTTTAACTTGATATCACCAATCTCCAGCTTACATATCAGCCATTCAAATAATATTAATTCTAAAATCATCTATCTGCTCTTTCAACCCTTGCCACTTTACACATATAATTAAAAAAATCTTCTTGTATTTGTTTTTTCATTCTTCTACTACTCTTTAGCTTCACCCCATCTGTCATAATTATCTCATCTCCAATTGTATTAACATTTTCAAAATTAATTATAATACTCCTGCTTATTCTGGCAAAATTCATATCCTTCAACATTTCATAAAGCTGTGATACACCTTTATCTGTAATAAAATATTCGCTCCCATCTAACATGTATATCTTTAAGTACCTTCCCTGTGCAATACCATACACTATATCTGAAATTTTAAACTTTGTCAGTCCACTTATAGTATTTAGACAAATCCATTTTACCCTTCTATTAATAATATTTATCGCATGAAGCAATTTCTTTTCAATTTCTTCTTCCCTCACAGGTTTCTTAATAAAATCTGTAACATTTCGCCCATATGCTTTACTCATTATTTCATCATGGCTAGTACAGAAAATAATCAGTACCTCATTGTCCGTCTGTTCCAACAAATCACGGACTTTCAGACCATCTATGTGTTCCATCTCTATGTCTAGTATCAATATATCAGGTTTCTCACAATCCATAACCTGAATTCCTGACTCATACTGGATAATTTTAACTTCTATATCATTTTTTAAAGCTATATTTCTTATACTTTCCGATATTTTTATTCTACATGCTTCTTCATCATCACATATTCCAATTCTGTACATCATCCTGTATTCCTTTTCTAAACTTACTCTATAATAAATAATATACAATCTATAATTCATTTGCAATCAAATCTGCATAAATGACATAAATTCGCACATAAATGATATTTCACGCATACTTTTTATCCATAATTAAGCATAATTCCTACATCGGCCATTAAATTCTCAAAACACAACCTAAATTAATCTTGTAAATTCAAAATTTATAATTTATAATCTTCATAGCTTAATTGTTTTGATAAGGGGATTATTTTTATGAATATTGCTATTTGTGATGATGAACAACAAGATATTGATATACTTTACAATTACTGCAAATCATGCAAATTACCATACAATATTTCTACTTTCTTGTCTGCCTCTGCCCTGCTTGAGGCTTTTAAATCCCAATTTTATGATTTAATTTTTCTTGATATAGAAATGAATAAGCCAAATGGTTTTGAAATTGGCTCTATTTTAGCAGGATATTTTCCTCGTCCCGTAATAGTTTTTACGACAAACGCACTGCAGTATGCAGTCCGAGGATATGGAATTGCTTTTCGATTTCTATGCAAACCGATAACGATTACAATGTTTCAAAGTGTTGTCAGGGAGGCTCTTGACGAGATTCTTCCGCAAAAGGCAGCGATAATGTGTGGTTCAACTCAGAAAATGATTTCTATAAACGATGTCATATATTTTGAGAGTCTGAACCGGCACATTATTTTTCATTTTGCAAATACATCCACATTGGAGATAAAGGATTCAATGGAAAATATGATTTCGGTTTTTTCATATCCTTCATTTGTACAGATTCACAGAAGCTATTGCATCAATTTGAATTATGTGGACAGCTTTACACCACTTGCTGTCACTATGACTGACGGCTGCAAAATTCCACTTTCGCGGAAAAAACAGACCATTTTCCAAGAGCGCTTTAACAATTTGATACGAGGTACCATCAAATGAATTTTCCAATTGAAATATATACCATTATTATAGAATGCCTGCTTATTTTCTACTTCTTTCATAAAGAGGTTAGACCTGTATACCCTTCCCGCAGATATATTATCCTATTTTGCATATCACTCTTTGCGGTCATAATGCTATCAACCCTATATACACCTATGTTTATACGGCTTGCCATTATCAGCTTATTTTTGTTTTTATGCTATACTTTCTGCTTCAAATGCAAAATATTCCAAATCACCTATACTATTATATTATTTTTTGTCACGTCGATGTTTTCCGATGTTATTGGTGCGTTTGTACTTTCCAGACTTGGAATTTCAATAAATGAACTTTTAGGAATAAGTGAAGGACGGCTTATCTACAATACCACAAGCAAGATTATTCATCTGTTTTTGCTGGTCATAATTATTTTATTTACCAATGCCCGATTTGATTCAAAGGCTCTACTGCATGCCATACCACTCATGCTCTGCAATCTGTCAAGCATATTTATTCTGTTTGCCCAGTACACTACCTTTATTGACAATGGTAAATACTCCACCTTTGTGATGACCACCATATGTATGCTTGTTATCAATATAGTGGTTTGTGGATATACGGAAATAGTAAAGAAATCTTATGAATTACAGAAAAATCAGCTCTGTATACAGGAGCAGCTTGCCAAACAGGAGCTTTACTATCAGGATATCATTGCTCGTCAGGACGAATCCCGCGCACTTTGGCATGATATAAAAAAATACATGCTGGCAATGGAAAATCTGGTTTCTACGAAAACACGACCTGAAGCCGAAAGCCAGCTCTCTGCCTTAAAGAAAAAGTTTTCAAGCCTTGACCAAATGATTGATACCGGTAATTCCATTGTTGACGGCATCCTAAACTATGGCTCTAATAAAGCAGGCAGTCTGGGAATCTCCATAAACTTTAATCTATGGCTGGACACTGACCTTAACATTTCGCCTGTTGACCTATACATAATCATTGGAAACACTATGGATAACGCAATAGAAGCCTGCGATGCTTTTCCGGCAGGTCACAAACCCTCCATCTCATGTACGCTGCGCCAGAAAAATCATGTGCTGCTTTATGAAATATCCAATCCTATTCCACAGGTTTCGGTTAAAAAAGCCGGAGATATCCACGGATATGGGCTTGAAAATGTCAAAGAATGTGTAAATAGAAATAGTGGTTTTATCTCTGTTAAAAACGAAAATGATATATTTTGTGTCTCTATAACACTAAACGTTTAATATGTCTTTAAATCCGCGATATCACAAGCCTTCCATCCTGCACATCAACCCTGACCTTATTAGACTCTATCCCCGCTGCCTCAAGCATCTCATCAGTGAGTTTTATCCTGTGTGCCTTATCCAATACCGTATATTCCATTGCAGGGTGTTTCTTCAATTTCTCCGTACTTACCTTTCCGTCAGATATAAGCACTGTGCGGTCTACACGGCCTGCAAGTGCCATATCGTGTGTCACTATGATGATGGTTATACCAAGCTCTTTGTTCAGCTTATGAAACAGCTCATAGATTGTATCAGCAGTCCTTGTATCCACAGCTCCGGTCGGCTCATCCGCAAGCAGTATGTCCGGCTTATTTGCCAGTGCCACCGCTATCGCTGCGCGCTGCTGCTCTCCCCCCGATAGCTGAGCCGGAAGCTTATCCTTATGCTCCTGTAATCCCACTGCCTTTAACAGTTTAAGGGCATAGCTTTTATTATCATCCTTGCGTTTTTTTATAATTTCTCTGTGTTTTAAATTACCGGTATTACCTGAATTTTCAAACATCATCACGGCCTCGACATTCTGCAGCACAGTCAGGTATGGGAACAGATTTTTGGCACTTTTCTGCCACACAAAACCTACTTTGTCCCTGCGGTATCTTACCATTTCGTCCTCTGAATATGTGGAAATGTCTTTTCCGTCAATAGTGAGCACTCCAGCCGTTGGTGTTTCCAGTCCTCCTATCATATTTAAAAGGGTGGATTTTCCGCTGCCGGATTTTCCTATTACCGCAAGCATCTCCCCTGTTTCCACCGTCAGGTCAAGTCCCTCCAGTGCCATCACCTTTTTATCGTCGGTCTCATATATTTTTACCAGTCCATCGCAGTTTATCATCTACTTTTCCCCCTTTTAATTTAAATTACTATGCCGTCACTAAGCTCAAACACTTCATCTCCCAGCTCCATCAGGTTCGGATCATGCGTGGTCATAACTATTGTGATGTCCTCATCGTCTATCAACTCACGGAACAATCGCATGACTTCAAATCCAGCAGCGGTATCGAGTGCTCCTGTCGGCTCATCCGCAAAGACCACCTTCGGGCGATGAACCACAGCGCGCGCTATCGCAACTCTCTGCTGCTCACCTCCCGATAACTGATCCGGCATATGATCCATGCGCTTTGAGAGTCCGACACGCTCCAGCAGCTCTGATACTCTGTCATGCGTATTCTCATTTATCACATCGTTTTTTGCATCTCCAATGTCATTATCCATATCAGTCAAATTCTTCCGTATCTGACGTTTATTTTTCGCAAGTCTAAGGGCAAATTCCACATTCTCATATGCCGTCATCGTGGGAATTAGTGCTATAGACTGGAATACAAATCCCATCTCATACCGCCTTAGCATTTCCCGGTCTTTCTCGGTCATCTGCTCGAGGTTTTTATCCAGAAACTGCACACTTCCCTCTGTCGGCATATCAAGCGCACTAAGGATATTAAGAAGTGTGGTCTTTCCAGAGCCGGAACGCCCTTTTAAGATGGCAAGTGTTCCTTTTTTTATCTCCATGGATACTCCGTCAAGTGCGTGGACTATTGTACCATCTCCCGCCTTGAAATATTTTTTTATATTTTGAGCAATTATCGCATTTTCCATATGTCACGACCTCTTTTACCATGCTATAAAAACTTTCTACCGACTACCACAAAATCATTTTTATCTGCTAACTATCTTCTCCAAGCCTTAGTGCCTGTGCTATCTTCATACTCTTAAGCAATCTGCTGATAACCACATAGCATACGGCTACAGCCACGAAAAGTACTCCTGCAAGCTCCAGCATATCAGATTGATAAATATATACATTTACTCCGATATTGTGTTTCTGCGGCAGATATATGATCGATATGAGCCTTACAAACATCGCTGTTGCAGCTATACCTATGCCTGCTCCCGCAAGAAGCGGCAGAAATGATAAAAATATCTGCTCGTTTAAAAGCATTGCTTTTACCTCTCTCATTCTCATTCCCATTGCACGGTATATACCAAACTGCAACTCCCTCTGTTTTAGTGTCATAACCCAATACAGCAAAAATCCTACTGAGCACACTATCAGTGAAAGTATAAAACTTAATGTAAACATACCGTTTGTGATCTGCACTGTGGCTGAGTTTTTATTCTCGTCTATAAGCTGCTGCGCGGATGTTAAATTTTTGTATATATCATCCACCGTTTTTCCCTTTGACAGGTTCATCCACACACTGTACGGTGTCATGCCGAACTTTTCCACAACCGTAGCATAATTTGCAACGATCAGGTATTTCTCCTGCTCGGTCACATTTTTGTCTGCATCTGTCTCATAGGTGTAACGCTCGTAGCCCGGAAAACCTTTTACTATGGCACATACCTTTGCATTCTCGGATGCGTAGATCTGATCATCATCGACAGCCTCCGGTACATACCTTGAGTAATTTAAGCTGTCACCAACTTTAAGTCCCATATCTTTTGCCAGATTTGAGGAAATGATGACTCCGTCCGGCTCTTTTGCCAGCTCATTCAGGTAATTGAACCAGTGCGCGTCATTAATATCATCATTTTGGTCACTCTGCAATTTCGCAGTCTCACCGAATTCTTTTGTGTTTATCGCCATAAGATATGCATCCGAAATCGAACCACTGCCTGCGGAAATGTCTACCCGCTCGTCCTCAAGCACACGCGTGACCCCGTCACAGATGCCCTCATTTTTGAGCGACTCGTATTTACCGAAATCAGGCTCGTCATACATCCAGCTTACAGAGCCATCTTTATTCTTCTGTATCCTGAGTCTGAAATCTTCGTTGTATATCGCATCACAACCCACATTGTAGACGATCCGTTTTTCCATATTGCTGTTCATGGTGCGCGCCATATTCGCGTCAAAAATACCGCCAGCCACTGTCATGATAAGAAATACTGCCAGAAATCCCTGATTGTATCTGGTTCGTTTCAGCTGTAAAAATGATGCATACATTGCCGGAGAAAAATACTTTTTAAAGAGCCTGTCCACAAGCAGAATAATAAGTCCGGTAAGTCTTACGCACAAAAGTGCCGCTGCAAATATAAAAAGCGAATTGTCCAGTATCATGACAGGATCTATGCTCCTGTTCTCAAGAACAGATATCGCAAGCGTACTCTTCTGCTTGTTGTAATTGTAAAGCAGATATGCTGACAGAGCCAAAAGTATAACGTCTATAAAGCATTTCTCCCAAAGAGGCTTTTTCTTTGATATTCGTTCCCTGCTGCGCTCTGATATGGCATCCTTTGATTTTTTCCACACCGGAACTGTGATAAACAGCACCATGATAACTGCCGCTGCCACCGCATAGACAAGCATCTGCCATACAAATCTGTAAGTGCCTATATCCTTTGCCGTAAATCTTAAAAATCCGTCTGTAGATGCGGCAGCCCGGCACATTATATATCCGAGTACTATTCCAAGTACACAGCCCGCAAACGCTATTATTCCCGACTGCTGCAGGTACAAAATAAATACCTGTAATTTTGTCGCACCGCGGCTTCTTAAAACAAGTATGTCATTTTCCTCGAGCGAAAGTATCTGTGCAGATATCATTCTTATAAATAAAATCAAAAGCACAAGACACGGCAGCTCCAACGCCCAAAGCATCAGCTTTATCGTCTTCTGCTGTGTAAAAAAGTGCTCCAGCGTATCACGGATGTTGTCATTGTAGAGCTTGTCAGCATCCTTAAACTGCTCCATATAACCGTCATAAAGTGAGGCATTTTCCGTGTTGATCTGCCTGTAATCCAGCATGAGAAAATCACTGTAGCTGATATTGTCCTCGCTGTAATACTGCATCATTTCGTCAAAAACATCCTGCGAAACAAATATCACATCGCCCATATCCGAAAGCGTCTTGGCCCAATATGGATCGTTTATATCTTTTTCACGGCAGATCTGTGACATGACGAAAGAAATTTCCTTTTTCCCACTGCCATCAGGTACATGTAAATAGATTTTTTCACCTGCTACAAGTCCGTAGTGATCCATTGTCTTTTCGCTTATACTGCATTCGAATGTGGCTGTGTCAGTCTGAGATTTTACAACATCCGCGTACTCCGAAAGTCCCGGCAGATATCCTATTGTAAAATAATGGTTAAGTCCTCCAAACTCTGTATCTGCGCGTCCTCCTGAGAGTGTGATAAGCTGCTGTGAGGAAACCTTGTTTATATCCACATATTCAGTCCACTTCTTTTCGTATCCTGACAGCTTATCAAGTACTGACTGCGAATCAGGATAATCTGCCACCGCATATGTTCCCTCGCGGCTCATCTGTGCAGGAAACTCATTCTGCTGTGTGGCATGATCCGTAAAAAGTCTGTCGAGTATCTGATTTCCCGCACCCTTTTCAAACATAGGGTGGCACACAAAAAGTGCTATAAACAAAGCCACTCCCATAAGCAGACACAGATTTAACCATTTTCTGTTTTTTAATTTATTAATTACGAAGCCAAACATATTTCATCGCCCTCATCAATACCGTAAAGCACAAGTGTATTGCTGCCTGATGTATAATCGCCCAATATTACCGGCTGCTTTACCACGCTGTCCCCATCAATTTTCCACACATAGTATGATATATCATCTTTGTCCATAGGATTGACCTGCTTGTGTATGATCGAAGTCGGCACCACTACCACCTTTTTAAAAGAAACATAAGAAAACTTTACAGCAGATGCCCTGGTCAGATCATCCGGTATTCCATTGTCAAGTTTTATATAAAATGCTGCATTTCCATATCCCGAATCTGTGTTTCCGGTAATATGCACACCTTTATCATCCTGATTTATATATCCCTTTTGAGCTTCCCTGCCGTAACCGGCAAAACCGATACAGCTTCCGTAGATCGTTGTACCGTCCAGCTCAAGTGATACGCGCTCTCCCACATCTGCTATATTGTCCTTATATACTTTATAGCTATTGCTATCCTTTACCTGAACCAGCAGTACGTCCGTGGAATTTCCGGTTATCTGCAGGATATCTGAGCCTTCCTCCACATTATCTCCTGCCTTGACACTCACCTTTGAAACTTTTCCGTCATTTTTTGCATATACTGAAATATTTCCTTTGCCGTCATTTCCTGCGCTTATGCTGTCATATGCTGACTGTAGCCTGGAAAGCTGATAGATGTGGTCTGCACAGGCAAGTTTTTTCTGCAGATTCAATAATTGTAAATTCAGTTTCAACTGCTGCTCATCATATGCTGTATCCGGCTTTTCATCCTGCCGGTTATTTTCTTCTGCGCTGCTACCACCTTCAGATAAATCTTTTATCTGTTTATCGTAATCAGCAATCTTCCGCGCATAGGATTCATTCTCCGAGTCGATCGCATTTTTCGCCTCTGTTATGGCAGCTTTGCCCTCTCCGGTATCCACCACGTAAAGCAGCATGCCCTTTTCTACCGTATCGTCCTGCTTCACATTGACCGATACGATCTGCCCTTCATAATCACAGGTTTCGGTTATCGTCCCTGCGTCAGATCTGCTGTAGCGCACACCGTAGTTTGCTATATCAAAGTCAGACCTTGTTACCGTATATTTGCTATACTTTGTCGGAACCTGATCTGTAGAATTATAGTAGACCAGCTCCCCCTCTTTTAAGCCCTCTGTGACCTGTGTATAGTTTTCGTCAGACTCACCTGTTGTTATGATACGTTTCTCGCGGCCACCCTCATCATTTTTCACATAGACATATCTGGTATCGCCATCCTTATAGATGGAATCTTTTCCCACGACAAGTGCCTGATTTGCTTTTGTCTTTTCAAAATATACCGGATACATCTGTCCTGCCGTAAGAAACGGCTTTTCCCTGCTTTCCACGCACACATCCGGATAGCGGTTGTTTATCTTCGAAAGTACCAAAACCTCTGATGTATATTGAGACTCGGTGACATCATATTTTTCGCCATCGACTATCACATATTTCTTGTCATAATCGCTGTATTTGTACTCATTTATGGCTGTATCTTTTATATCCAGCACAAGGTCATCCGTATCGGAGACAATGACTATATTCTCGTATGCCGCAGCAGACATTCCATCTGTCAGCTTCTTAGTGTAAGTGACAAGACCGCTGTGGGCTGCCTTAAGCTTTCCATCATCAACAATCTGCTGATATAAAGCCATCTGCTCATTGATCTTTTGCACTCGGTATTCGTGAAGCTGCTTATCGTACCGCTGATTTTCCTGTTCTGTGGCAATCTGCGTATTGTAATCATCTTCTGTGCTCTCTTTTTTCTCAGTCTGTTCTGTTGAAAATTCGCCCGTATCCGCTACACGTTCATCAATATTTGGTGCAGCCTGACTCTCCCATAATTTAATCTGCGTATCCGAGATCTGAGCGGATATCTCATATGTCTCATTCTCATGCGCCAGCGCATCCTTACATTCCTGCAACTGTTTTTTTGCCTCATCCACATCACAGACTGCAAGCACATCCCCCGCATTTACTGTATCTCCCGGCTCCACATATATCTGTGAAATGTTTACGTTGGCACTGTAGTAATTGCAGTAATCCCTCAAAACTGCAGTAGCCATCAGCACCTGTATGGAGCCGATCGTACCGTATTCCACAGGTCTGTAGGCTTCATTTAACGCTACAGGTTCTTCAAGCTCTGGTAGGCTGCTTTCTGTCATTTTTCCACAACCGCCTGCCACAAACGATACACATATCCCCAGTACTGCCAGTTTTTTTATTGATAAAAGGTTTCTGTTCTTCACTGCAAAACCACCTCATCCCCGCTTTTAAGTCCTTCTGTGATGATCCGGTAATCTCCCACCTGATCTCCAACACTTATCCATACTGCCTGTCTGTATCCATTCTCACCCAGTGTGTATACAAAATACCTGCCATCCTTCTCATGTACTGCGTCCTTTTGCACATACACAGCATTTTCTATAGTGGGGCGCGTCACTTCCATGGAAAAAATCTGTGCATCCGATACTGCCGACATGTCCGATACCGGTTCAAAAACAAGCTTTTTATCGTCCACCTCTTTTACCTTAAGTTCAAACTCTATATCAAATGCTGTTGCCGTGTATACATCACCTACATTAAAGTCATAACCTTCCGGTCTGTCAGCTTCGTAATTGCCGTTTCCGCTGATTTCTGTTATAAGATTGCTGCCCGGTTCAAAAACTCCCGCCAAAAGCGAATTGTCCATTGCTGTGATCGTGCCATCCTCGGATGCCGTGATCTGATATCTCGACATTTTTTCCTCTGCCTCATCAAGATAAAGCTGCGCAACCTCTGTATCCTTATCAAGCTGGGCAATATCGCTTGAATAATCCTGAGTATCATCGATTTTCATAATAGCCCTGTAGTGCTCTGCCAGAAGCTTATTCTGACTGATCTGCCCGCTGTAGTCCTCAATCTTTTTCTGTATCTCCCCGGATTTAAAAGCCACCAGTATATCGCCCTTTTTCACATGATCACCCACCACCACATTTACCTTTTCAAGCGTAAGCTCCGTGTTTGTCGCACCATAGGAAAACCTGGTATAGCCCTGCGCTCTCAGACTGATGATAGTCTGCGGTGTGAGTGAACCGCTCTGTACCGTAACTGTCTGGTATGATATTTTCTCGTAGGAAGCTCTGTCCGTCTGTGCAAGCTCCTTTTGTGCCGCCCCACATCCTGAAAATAAAATAGAGGTAATTGCAGCGGCAAATGTCAAACGACTTATATATTTTTTCTTTCTGTTAATCATATATTTTTCACATCTTTTCCATCAAAATATGAATCCGATCCATTAGCTAAAAATGTAACTCCATGTGTAAACTTTTTGTATCATGTATTGCATTTTTTATTATATAATTTCCCTTAGTCTCCATGCACACTTCTCTCTGATTCAGAATATCTGCTCCGGCTCAATCACTGTTCCGTCTATTGCATTTACAAATACCGGACACGATTCGCCCTCTCCTCTTTGCAGCAGCTCAAGGCTCCATGCCGGGATATAGCTGAACCGCTGTGAATCTGAGCTGTCCTTTACCCTGATATAGCCAAGTGTCAGATAACGATATTGTGTATCCGCTTCCATAATATATTTCTCCGGGTGGCTTTCAAGCTCATCCCTTGCAATCTTATAGATATTTGACACCGGTAAGAGCTCCACCTTCTGCTGTTTTTTCACAATGCTTACCGGCTCTGCTATATCAAATCTATAGACACCATATTCATTTACATTGAAACTGCCTGTCTCATAATTAGGACAGCCCATAGAAGGAAATTTGCTGTAATAAGCTGAATAATCAAATATATTCAGTGATTTTGAATACACTACATCATCTGCGCCAAGCGAATATTCAAGCGCATAGCCCCATATGGCTCTATGCACATCCCCCTCCTTATATACATTGTCCTCAGTCTTGTTATATCCCTCCCATTCACAGTCGCTTTCTCCTGTTTTAATCATTGACTCAATTCCTATTGCCTGCATGAAGTCACCTGCTTTCTTCTTTGCCTCATCAACCGAAATATTTGCCTCGTTGTCATCGCTTACCGGCATGTCTCCAACAATAAAGTCACCGTTTAAATACCTCACCGTATCATACTCTTTCAGGGATTTTGGTCCATAGTACTGCTTCACATAGCCATCATCAAATATAGTACTCCGCTCATCAGGCTCCCCATCTGAAACTCTCTTCACGCATCTGTCAAGCGGATAGCTCTGGATGCCTGATAGCAAGCTGTTGTCATCCTCTGCCCTTGAAAACTGAAGGTGAAACCAGGTATCACCTATTTTTCCGACAAAATCATCACAGGAATCATATTCTGTGGCCTCTGTCCACACATCAGCTGCCGTTTCAAGTGCTTTTGTGCACTCAGTTTTCATATCATCATGCCATTTCAAAATCTCCTCAGAGGCATCATCCGGCAGACTGTTGTTGTCCCTGTCAAGAGTCTCAATAATCTCCTCAAGCTCCTTTTTTGTCATGTGCGCATAGTCGTAATAATAGACCTGTGAATCACCAAAATATGCCTTTATCACCTTTTCCTTGAACTCCTTGGTACAAGGTATGCGCTCCACCTCTGTGACCGACATGGTATCACATTCCGGCACTCTGATATCTGCCGTGATTTTCACCTTTTCATCAGTACCACCCACATTTACTGTAAGTTCATCATTAAAACTTGTATTGGTGTCAATATCCTTTACACTGCTTACCACATTTTGGGATTTTACCTCCGTGTCCACGCCATAATCTACCTTTTTGCCGGCACAGCCTGCGAGTGATATGAAGACAAGTGCCTCGATGAGTGTCATAATTGCTTTTTTCTTCTTTCCCATAATAGTTCTCCATAAATTTTAAAATACATCCTCGGAATTGATTATTGTGCCATCTATTGCATTTACAAGTATCACATTTTTCTTTTGTGAATCAACCAGCCGCGAAAATGACCATACAGGCACATAACTGTATTTTGCAGTTTCATTCTTATCTTTCAGCCTGAAATATGTAAGCTGCATATTGTTAAAGCTTGTGTTTCTCTCAAGCTCATATTTGTCGGCATTGTTTTTTAGCTGCTCCTTAATTATCTGCTCTATATTCTTTAAAGAAAGCAGCTCCACACCGCCGGATATGCTTGTCACACTCACCGGATATTCTATAACCACATCAATTATTCCATTGTCTGTAACAGTTAGCTGAATACTGTCCCCCAATGTAATGTCTTTCGTATCCTCTGGAAGCATAGAGTCACATTCTGATGAATCAAAGCTATCCTTAAAAACCTGTCCATCAATGCCTGTTCCATACGAATACACATATCCCCACAATGTGTTCCTGCGGCTCTCCCAGTTTTCATCCCCATTATTAAATCCCAGCCAGTTACAATCGCACTCTCCACGCTCAACCTGATTTGACAGTCCAAGCTTTCCCATAAAGTCCTGCACAAGTTTTTTTGACTCTGCTGCACTTCTTGTACATTCATTTCCATCAGCTCCGGCACTGTCTGTCAGATTATCCTCCTGAAATGTCTGCGAGACATTATCATAATTTTTCTCCTTAAATGAAGGTGGTCCGTAATATTTTCCATCGAGCTTAAAGACATAAGCATTTACCCAATGCTCTTTAAATGTTACCTCACAAAATGTATCTCCTTTATAGCCGGCATACTCATCACAGCTTTGTAAATCAGAAGCAATTGTATACGAGATTTTCGCATCAGTCAGTAAATCCCGATAACCTGATAACTCCTGCTCCATTTGCTGTACCAGCTCCTGTTTTGTACTATCATCCATATCATCCCTGCTATTCATTTCATTCAGCTCACGGGATTTTAAATCTATATAAGAATTCAATTCATCAACTGTATAATGCTCTAAATCATGATAATAATACTCTCCACCACCAAAGTACGCATCTAAAAACCTTTTCTTGTACTCTGTATCGAGCTTCACATCCTCCACTCCAACAACATGCATGGTTTCACAATCCGGCACCAGTATTTTGGCATCGATTCCCAGGGTTACATCTCCTTTTTTTGTCTGGACAGTTATATTTTCGACCCATGGCTTGTCAGTCCTTAAATCAGATACCTTAGAAGCGTTCTTTTGCTCCTTTACCTCCGTGTCCACACCATAATCCACCTTTTACCGGCACAGCCTGTGAATGATGTGAGGACAAGTGCCTCGATGAGTGTCATAATTGCTGCAAATAATCTCATATTTCGTGAAGATATGTTACCCCTTTTATCCATATGTAGCTCTCCTCCCTTTTTTTCTTTCCCGGTGACTATTCAGAATAGTTATCTTCCATGTTGTTATAATGAGTATATATGTCAGTTGTAAACTTTTTGTATCATACATTGCATTTTTTTAATAAAAAGTTTTTGTCTGCTCCATAGAAATTCCACCTCATTCTCGACACGCAAACATATGTATGTAAGTGCTTGAATAAGTTTATGAAAATATTGAAATAGGTTGAATTTATCCTAGAAAAAATGATATAATATCTGTATGAGTTAATGGAGGTGTTCATATGACAGTAGATACAAACACAATGGTTTCAATTACAGAAGCAAATCAAAACTTTTCAAAAGTTGCAAGATTAGTAGATGAGCTTGGTTCGGTAGTTATACTTAAGAATAATGCACCAAGATATTTGGTAATGGATTTTAGTAAAGCAGATGACAGTGCCATTGCTAGGAATGAAGATGTGCTTGAAATTTCGAAGAGATTACTTGAACAGAATAAAGAAGCTTATGAGGTGCTTGCTAAATGAAAAGGTTGAGTAAAGAGCAAATTTTGATGCTCCATTCACAGCTTATTCACCAAACTGGCGGAACTGAGGGTGTAAGAGACTTTAATTTGTTGGAGTCTGCTATAGAGACACCGTTTCAAGTATTTGGTGGAGAAGAGCTATATCCAACGATTCAAGCAAAGGGTGCACGCCTTGGCTATGGATTAATAAAGAATCATTGTATGTTGGATGGAAACAAACGAATAGGAACACATGCGATGCTAGTATTCTTTGCCTTAAATGGAATTGAATTACGATATACTCAAAAAGAATTGTATGAAATGGTTCTTTCAGTGGCTGATGGTAGCTCGGAATATGAAGATATGCTTAGATGGGTACTGGAGCATCAAGAGTAAGTTTCCAGATATGATGGTTACATCAATTAAAAGGAAAAGGAAAAATAAAAAGCGACTAAGAATTAAAAAATAACTCGGAATTTGTAAAGGAGATATACAACATGAAGAAAGTCTGCTTAGCAGTTTTGCCAGCTTTAACAATAGTGTTAGAATTATTACCCTTGGGAGCAGTTTGTATTTTTGCAACATCTCCAACAGAAAGAGTAAAAGAAACATTCTCATACTTTAGCCTTACACCGTTTGGCTATGCAAATTTTGCTCCACTTATTACAGCCACACTTACTGTTGCCATCTTCTTACTTTCATTGTTTTCATTGAAGAAAGGTGTTCTCAAAGCATTGTTTGTCCTTTCCATTATTACGGTAGTTATTTCTCTTTTGCCATTGATGTATGGCTTAAACTACTATACCCTTGTAGGAGCCTTTATAACAGTAACACTTGTAATAGAAAGTATTTTGGCTAAGATACAACAAAAGTAAAGCGATAACTTCAAATTTATAAAAATGACAACCGACAGGAAACGTGATATTTTTACACCAAAAATATCAATCAATCTGCGTTATTATACAGATGATGGCTGGTCGGGAACCAATTTTGACAGACCTGACTGGAAGCGTATGCTTGCAGACATTGTAAGATAACCTGACAAATCCGGCTCCCATTTGCTGTGCCAGCTCCTGTTTTGTCATCCACATCATCCATGCTGTTCATTTCATTCAGCTCACGGTATTTTAAATCTATATAAGTATCCAATTCATCAACTGTATAATGCTCTAAGTCATGATAATAATACTCTCCACCACCAAAGTACGCATCTAAAAACTTTTGACAATATCTCACTTTTTATCTGCTCCGGCCTGCACTGGTGAAAATCTTTCATCATCAGGACTATATCATCATTACCTTCATACCTTCCATTTACATAGATGATATGTGAACCGTATTTGTCATTATAATTTTTCACTTCTCATGAATCGCATATACATATTCATTTTCCTGTAAAAACTGCAGCATCTCATAGCTTTCATTATTTTTTTGCTCCACTGCTGTTGTCTCGGATATCAGGTTAAGCTTTGAAAAATCTATCCCGCTGTAGTCAAAATATCCTTTGTAAGCAGACAAATCAGTTTCTGCCTGTGATTCATCATCTGCATGCAAAACCTCTTTATATTCACTCATATCACTAATATCCTTCATATGTGCTTTTGCCATAATGATTGTCCCATCCTCAAGCATCCAGATTGTATGATTTTGTGTACCATCATACTTCTCAAACCTGATTATCCAGTAATATGCCGTATATGTGTTAAAGGTATTATCCGATGCCTTTTTCGCTGCTGCCTCCCACGTATACCAGTTAGAGTAGTCAGGTGAAAGATTTACAGGATAGAGCTTTTCGTCATAAAGCTTTTCTATGCTTTTTCTGCATGTGGCAACTGCCTGATAATCCTGCTCATCCATCTCATAAGAGGCAGCATCATCTGTCGTGCTGTCCCACTGCCCATCTATGAGCGAGAGCTTCTCCGACAATTTCAGATTGGCAGATGCTTCCTTTGCCATTACAGAGCCTGAAGGCAGATAGCTTTTAGGAACCTTCGCCACATGATCATGTTCACTTTTCTGGTTTGCCTCAAGCACTATGCCAGGCACCATGATGCCTGCTATTACTATACAGATTACTGCAACAGACATTATTATTAATTTGAAGCTGTCTTTTTTCATATCTTCCTTTAAATTTTACGAATTTACCATTTTTTATATCTATATTGCGTTCAGATTACCACGGCAGCAAAATCCTCATCGTTGTTCCGCATCTGGGTTCACTTTCCACTGAAAGTACTGCATTATGGTGCTCTAAAATGATTGCCACAAGAGACATTCCGATTCCGGCACCGCCCTCTTTTCTGGCTCTTGATTTGTCTGCCATATAAAACTCATCACAGATTTTTGCCGCCTGCTCTTTAGTCATTCCAATTCCGTGATCAATTATGCATATTTCATATGCCCTCATACATTTCCTGTCATCTGCTGATTCGGCTTCGCCTATATCCGTTTTATCTTTACGTATATTACAAGCCATATTGTCCACAAATTTTCCTGTAACCTCAACCTGCTGACCTTCTTCTGACGCTTTTCTTGCATTATCCATCATATTGACAAGTGCTGTAACCAGAAGTTCTCTATTCACGGTCAGCACAGCATCCTCTATCTCTGTTTCTATAGTAAGATGCCTGTTTTCGTATGCAGGCTCAACAACCTTTACCACCTCTGCACAAAGATCTGCCATATGAACCCGCGCTTTTTCAATATCATGCCGGCGCAGATATATCAGCTCAAAAAGCTTCTGCGACATGCTCTCCAGACGTTTTCCCTCCGAAAAAATATATCCAAGCGCCATCATCTGCTCCTCTCTCGGAAGCTCCAGTGAACGCATCGTGTCTGCATATCCAATGATTGACGTCATAGGTGTTTTTATCTCATGGGTAAAATCCGCTACAAACTGCTCACGCCTGTGCACCATATCGTTAAGCTCGTCTACATGATCCGATACTGCCTGCGCCATGATATTAAATTTCTGCGCAAGAAGCCCTATCTCATCATGACTTTTTACGTTTACCCTTGTGGCATAATCCCCCTGCGCTATTTCCTCGCTGACATGGTTAAGCTTCTCGAGCGGCTTTGTCATGTACCTGCTGATAAAATACATTGCTACCGACTCCGCAATCAATATGACTATTATTATCAGCCTGAAATATTTTATCTGCTCATCAAGCAGTGTATATGCCTCTGATGCATCGCATTTACTTACTATCCAGAGATTTTTTTCATCTATCACACTCTGCGATGTAACATAGATATAGTGCTTTTGGGATTCTTCTTTTATCATATAGTTTTTGTTTCCTGTTGTGAGATTTTTAAAAAGTGTATCACTTATCCTTGCATCACTTTTGTCATCTGTATATACTTTTTCACCATCAAAATATATGTAGAAAAATGAATCCCTTGAGCGCACACTGCTGCTTACACGGCTTCCGATCTGCGGAAGTTGCGCGGCTATTGATGATGCGGAAATGCTGCTCTTTTCTGCATTATTGTTATCTGTATTATTGTTCGAAGTTTCAGAATTATCGGAAACTGAATTTAAAAGCTGCAAAAGCTCATACTCCACAGAGGACTGTACCAGATTATTCTGCACAATAGCGTTTTTAAGCTGTGTCTGCTTCGCCAGCTCAAAATTCTTGTGTATCATGAGGTATCCCACCAGCCCCAGTCCAAGTGAAAGCAGTATTAAGTTTGTGAACAATACCTTGTACCTGAATTTCATTTATCCCTCTTTTTGTATATTACGCTTACCCATATTTAATGGTCTTTAGTTTTCTATTCTTCCAGCCTGTATCCTGCCTTAAATACGGTTTTAAGGCTGTCTCCTATATCAAGCTTTTTGCGCAGTCTCTGTATGTGAAGATCGAGAGTCCTCGACTCGACAGAGTACTCACTTCCCCATATTTCTTCATATATTTTTTCTCTGAAAAGTGTGATATTTTTATTGCGCATCAAAAGCTCAAGCAGCTCAAATTCCTTTGGTGTAAGCTCTATATGCTTCCCTGCCTTTGATACATTCTGGTTTTTCGTATCGATAGCTATATCCTTAAAGGTGAGCTGCTGCTCCATCTTATTATAACGTCTTAGCACTATATTTACCCGGGCTAAAAGCTCAACAATCTCAAAAGGCTTTACCATATAGTCCTCGGCACCGGACGTGAGACCTCTTAGCCTGTCATCTAAAGTGGCTTTTGCTGTGAGAAATATCACAGGTATGCCAAGCGGCTTTATGTATTCCATAAGCTCAAAGCCGTTTAACTTCGGCAGCATTACATCAAGTATTATCAGGTCAAAATTTCTCTCCTCCAGAATGTCTGCTGCCTCCATACCATCAAAGGCACAGGTGCAGCTATAGCCTGCTTTCATGAGATTTAATCTGATGAGGTCTGATATCGGTTTTTCGTCTTCAACTATTAATATTTCTATCATCATTTTCCTTCTAAAACTTTATTATCCGTAACTATTTTCCTTTATAAATCTTTGCATATTCTTCTTTTGCTGTCAATCCTAAGGAGCATATATTCAGCCTGTATTATGCATGGCTGTTTATATATTAGCAGTTACTTGTATCTAAAATGTATCAGTCGCAAGCAATTACATACGAAAAATCCGCCATGCATACACTGCATGACGGATTACTCTTTAATCATATGCTGCTCCTTTAACCTATCTTCCACCTTAAAAATCACAATTATCTACACAAACCTGGTAAGTAGGGTTTTCATCCTCAAATGTATCAATTATTTCATAAGACTGAACATTACGGTTAATTAAACTGACCGGTTCCTTGCCAAATGATAATGAAAAGGGATTTTTTTCATCTCTGCACTCCTGTTTTATAACTCTTTATAACTTTTAATAATTTTTATAACTCTTTATAACTTATTTGTCAAGGTCTTGTCCCATACGCACCCTACAGTCCAATATGTCCCCTACAGCCTCCTGTAGTTCTCAAGAAGCTTGTGCAGATCATCAATCTCTCCAATAAGCCTCTTTCCTATATCGGTATCCTTCACAAGCATACGTCTCTTATCATTTTCCTCGACCTCTGATGATGTCTCTATGTCAGTATTATTTATCAGGGCATCCTCCACCGATGTAAAAGGCGTGTGTGCCTTGAGCCTTAGACCATGTGAATTGTAAATCAGTGTATAGCCGGCGATACCGGTTTTCTTGTTCATCGCACGGCAGAAGCCTCCATCTATCACAAACAGCTTGCCATTGGCCCTGACAGGGTTCTCTCCCTCTATTGCGTGAACCGGTGTATGTCCATTTATGATATGCGCATCATCATCATACAGCCCGAACTCATGCAGTATCTGACAGCAGAAGCTCTTATCGTAATACCTGCTGTAGTATGGGTTAGAAGGCTCTTCCCACATGCTCTTGTCTGTAACATATTCCATCTCAAAGGTCTTAAGCCTTCTGCCGCACAGCGGTGATTTTTCTCCTCCCCACAAGAACCACATAAAGTCCACATCATCCTTGTACGGATTGTCCACATATGCAGCCCTTGCTTTCTCATCACATTTGTCAAGCAACGCCCTTCCGTGATAAAATTCACCATCAATATACAGCTTGTCAAAGGCTCCGTTGCTATCAACCGGAACACAGCCATGATAGAGCAGGTTGCCATTGTATACATTGTACATGCCGCCCTTATCATACAAAAATCTGACATGCTTGTGCAGGCGCTGTCCTGTCACAAACTGTCTGTGCAGCTTTCTCATGATGACAGTCTCCTCGTCACTTAGTGCGTAGGGTCTCTCATCATCAACGGTTGGAAAGCGCTTTCTGTCCACTCCTACATCCTGCAACTCGTCCAGCCTGTCAAGCATCAGCCTGTTTCCCATCTCATACTCGGGATGTGCAAGTATAAGCTGCCCCTCAAGCTTAAAAAGCATTACTGTGATGGCCGCCCTTGCAGCCTCAATTCCATCCTCTATACCATATGTTTTCATGCCAAACAGCATTAGCTGTCGTAAGCTTATTCCGTAGGCATTTTCAAGAATTTCCACATTGTTGTATTTCAGATTGTTGCGGATGACATTACATATACATGCATCATTTCCACATGCCGCACCCATCCAGAGAATGTCGTGATTGCCCCACTCAATATCAAGCGAGTGATAATCATAAAGCAGATCGAGAATCTTATCCGCGCTTCCTCCTCTGTCAAATACATCTCCCACAATATGCAGATGGTCAACAGCAAGCCTCTTAATCAGTGCAGACAAAGCGATTATAAACTCATCCGCATCCTCCAAATCAATTATAGTCTTTAATATCTGCTTGTGATATCTGACCTGGTTTGCATCCTCATCCTCCTGCGCATGCAAAAGCTCATCGATAATGTACGCATATTCCTCAGGCAGAGCCTTTCTGACCTTCGACCTGGTGTACTTTGATGAGAGCAGCTTTGCGACAAGTATAAGCTGATTTAACGTCATAGCATACCAGTCACTGTCTATCTTGCCCTGTTCATCAAGCAGGGCCATTTTCTCTCTTGGATAGTATATAAGCGTGCAAAGCTCCTGTCTGTCATAATCAGAAATCGTATCCTTGAAAATCAAATCCACCTTTTCCTTTATCACACCTGAGCAGTTGTTCATGATATGTAAAAAAGCCTCATACTCGCCATGTATATCACTCAGGAAAAACTCCGTGCCCTTTGGCAGGTTTATAATCGCAGAAAGATTGACTATCTCCCTGATTACATCCTGACTTGACGAATAATTTTGTTTTAACAGCTTCAGATACTTTGTATTGCCTTTATCGTTGTACATATTTCCCCCGTAACCTCTTATTTTTCAATGAAATATATTAATTCGCTCCTATTCATGTTCCATGCTATACCGGATAAATCCCTTAAATTACATTTTTTTCATTATATAATAATTTTTTTCACCTCGCAACCAACCCTGTCGTTTGTACTAAAAAAGATGCGCAAAACTAATACTATTTTACGCATCTTTGACATATTTTATATTCTGAATAATTACCTTTATTTCATGTACTCAGGTGTCACATTCCTGCCCATGCCCTCAAGCATTTCCTTGTCACTCCTGATTGTGGCACAAGCTACTGTCGTAAGCATGTTTCCTGTGATTGTAGCTGATGCTCCCGACTTGAATGCAAGCTCCCCATCATTTGTAAGCAGCGCCCTTCCGGCGCCGAGACGTATGTCTGCCTCTGGATTTATATATCTGAAAAATGATACTGTACGCAGTATATCAGGCTCACTGATATGCTCAAGTCCCTCAAGCGGCGTACCAGCAATCGGCATAAGCGCATTAAGCGGAATGGAATCCACTCCTACCTCTGCAAGACTGACTGCCATATCCAGCCTGTCCTCCCAGGTCTCACCCATTCCGATGATGCCGCCTGAGCACGCATACATGCCCTCTGCCTTCACCTTTTTAAGCGTCTCAATCTTCATATCATAGGTGTGTGTGGTACATATATTGGGGAAATTACGCTTTGAGGTCTCTATATTGTGGTGATAGCTGCTGACACCTGCCTCGTGCAGTCTGTGAAGCTGCTCTGCTGAAAGAAAGCCCATTGATGCACATAAATCAATCTTACACTCTCTTTTCATAGTCTCATATGCATGTATTGCCTTGTCAAATTCCTCACCTGTCAGCGCTTTTCCCGCTGTAACTATCGAGAAACGGTCTACACCCTCTCTCTCATTCATCCTGCAAGCCTCAAGTATCTTTTCCTCAGGTAAAAAATCATAAACCTCACAATTTGTATGATTATGTGCTGACTGCGCACAGTATTTGCAGTCCTCAGGGCATTTTCCGCTTCTTCCGTTTATTATCGAGCACAAATCTACCTTGTCGCCGATAAACTTCTCCCTGATCATATCTGCGCCCTTACACAGCTCGTCTAAATCACATGTAAGGAAAAATGATAGGTCATCATCCCTTGTGATTCTTCTTCCGTCTATTATCTCCTGTGCCAGTGTTATTGGATCCATTTTAATCTCCTTCGTGTCCTGTATTTCTTCTCTTATTTAATAAGTATCATTATAATACATATCATCCGTTATAATTGTCAACTATAAATATTTTCTCGGTTAACAATGATAATAGAAAAACAGAAAAACGTCAAGATGTTTTTATATATTTAAACAAGCATAATCAATGTTCCTGCTATGATGAGCACCAGTCCTGTAAAGGATTTAGGAGTCAGCTTTTCCTTAAATACAAAATATGAAAACACGATTGACACAACTATGCTGAGCTTATCTATAGGCACTACGACACTCGCAAGTCCGTCCTGCAATGCCTTGTAATAGCAAAGCCATGAGCCGCCTGTTGCAAGTCCCGAAAGGCAGATAAAGCCAAGCTCTTTTTTCTCTATATGCTTTATGGTGTGCTGTTTTCCTGTGGCAAATACCACTATCCAAGCCATGATAAGCACCACTATCGTCCTTATTGCAGTTCCCAGATTAGAATTGATTCCCTCTATGCCGACCTTTCCCAGTATTGAGGTGAAGCTGGCAAAAATAGCAGACAGCACTGCATAAAACAGCCATCCATGAGAACCTCCGGCCTTATTCTGCGCTTCCTGTGATATCTCCTTTTTGGTGATCATCATATACGTTCCAATTGCTATAAGCACCACACATACCAGCCTGAGTACGTTTATCTCCTCTTTAAAAAAGATAAATGCAAGTATAATGGTCAGTATTGTGCTTGATTTATCAATCGGCACCACTCTGTTTACATCGCCAAGCTGAAGTGCTTTAAAATAACAAAGCCATGAGGCTCCGGTTGCGACTCCTGAAAGCATCAGAAATATCCATGTCTTTGCTGACACAGCTGTAATCTGCCCCTGCGCTTTAACCACAAATACCATAATCCATGAAAAAATCAAAACTACAATTGTCCTGATTGCAGTTGCTACGTTTGAATCAGTTTTTTTGATACCACACTTTGCCAGTATTGATGTTATACCCGCAAAAAATGCGGATCCAAATGCATATAATACCCACATATTTTTATCGGTCTACGCTCCGGTCAACTACGTTGTCCGGAGTTCGAAACCTCCATTCTTCTAAATACAAAAAAACCGTTCAAGGAACGGCTTCTTTTACGCTAATGAGACATCGGGGATTCGGTCTACGCTCCGCTTCGGTCCGCGCTTAGCAGACGTCCCCCGGACGTCTAGCGCCCCGGTCAACTACGTTGTCCGGAGTTCGATTCCTACGATGTCTGACATTAAAAAACGCCTCTTTAAGAGAGGCATTTTTAATGAGACATCGGGGATTCGAACCCCGGACAACTTGATTAAAAGTCAAGTGCTCTACCACCTGAGCTAATATCCCATATATTCAGATTGTAACAGGGCTAGTTGGATTCGAACCAACGAATGCAGGAATCAAAATCCTGTGCCTTACCGCTTGGCGATAGCCCTTGAGTAATACTCGTGCGCCGCACGGATACGCATATAATGCGCACGACACTATTTGCACTAATGCAAAGGGTGGATACAGGGATTCGAACCCTGGGCCTCCAGAGCCACAATCTGGCGCGCTAACCAACTGCGCTATACCCACCATATTTACTTCATATGGTCCATATGGAATTGATATGAAATAAAAAATGTGCCTGAAGGGATTCGAACCCCCGACACCCGGCTTAGAAGGCCGGTGCTCTATCCAACTGAGCTACAGACACATATGGGATACTGCGAATACTGCAATATCTAAGCGGGTGATGGGAATCGAACCCACGTATCCAGCTTGGAAGGCTGGTGTTCTACCATTGAACTACACCCGCATGTAGTCGGGGTGACAGGATTCGAACCTGCGACCTCCTGGTCCCAAACCAGGCGCTCTAGCCAAGCTGAGCCACACCCCGAAGGATTTGTTTGCGTTCTTTCCGTGACGCAAGAATTAGTATATAGCAAAGGAAAGAATATGTCAACAACTTTTTTTATTTTTTTTATATTTTTTTTAAAGTAGCTGCCGGTCAGCTTAAAAGAGCTTCCCGGCAGGCATTTTATCCGTATACGTTGCAATTGAACGCCTATACTCTAGATCACCTTCACAAGCATCTCTCTCATGGCGCGAAGAGCCTTGCCTCGATGGCTTATGGCATTCTTCTGCTGGGGAGTAAGCTCTGCAGAAGAGCAGCCGTACTCATCTAAATAGAAGATAGGATCATAACCAAAGCCGTTGGCTCCCGCTATCTCCCATCCTATGTAGCCCTCCATAGTCTGTCTGGTCACAAGTTCCTTTCCATCCGGCAGCACTGCAGCGATAGCGCACACAAAGCGGGCTGTACGCTTCTCCTTTGGCACACCGTCAAGGCGTTCTATAAGGTTATTATTCTTTATGTCATAGGAAGTATCCTCACCCATATAGCGTGCTGAATATACTCCCGGTTCCTTATTCAGATAATCAATCTCAAGTCCTGAATCATCTGCGAGAACAATTGCATCTGTGTGTGCCGCAATTGCGCGTGCCTTAATCAGCGCATTGTCTTCAAAGGTCTTCCCATCCTCCACTATATCCACATTGATACCTGCTTCCTTCATTGAACGTATATCCACGTCACAGTCTGAAAGTATCTCTTTGATTTCTCTGAGCTTATCCTTGTTTCCTGTTGCAAATATGATTTTTGTCATAATATATTTCCTTCCTTCTTTTTCTATTCGGACAATCTCCCGATACAGCTAGTAGCCCTCATCAAAGGCCTGCATGATTGCATTGTATATACCCTGAGCTGCCTGTTTCTGATAGTCTGCATTGGCCAGATTGTCAAGCTCCTGTCTGTTGGTCATGAAGCCCACCTCCACAAGTGCAACCGGAGCCTCACTTGTTCTTATTATATATATGTCATCCGCAGGAAGCAGCCCAAATGCCCTGTTTCCTGTCGCAGCTGTCACGTTATCCATGCAAATCTGTGCAAGATGTTTACTTCCGAGCTCTCTGTTATCTGACTGGCTGTAGAGCACCTGCGTACCCGAAACTGCGGTGAAATTGCCCTTTTCATATGAGTTGCAATGCACGCTTATAAATAAATCCGCATCCGCCTTATTGGCAAGTGCCGCTCTCTGCTGCAGTGTAGGATTGGTATCTGTTGTCCTGGTGTAGAATATCCCAAGCCTTTTGTCACCTGAATAGCTGTCAAGCTGTTCCTTAAGTGCCAGCACTATGTCCAGATTGATGCTTTTTTCCTCTATTCCGTTTCGCACGGCACCGGTCATACGGCCGCCGTGACCTGCATCTATTATGATGACCTTATCGTATATATCATGCAGATTGACAAAGCTCAGATAAAGATATCCATTCTCTATGCGCTGCTTCACCTGATAGAGCTTGTCTGTAGTGATAGCTATCACACCATCTGCCCCCTTGCGGTAATACTGCATGGAGTCTATATGATTTGACCTGCCTGTCATGGAATACTTCGTAAAGTAATTGTCCACATCAGCCTTAAGCTTTACATAGACCGTCTGCGTCAGGGCATCGGTTTCCACCGATATACTCTGGCGCTCCCCTTCTGAGTCGTCCGGCAGCTCTATCCTTAAATCATCCTCAAAGCCGGCTTTCTCCTGCAATATCTCATCAGGGTTCTTCTCCTGCTTTGCATCTGTGGAAGCCTTGACATAGTTTTGCAGCACATTATCCTCCAGTGCTTTTGCCATATCATACTTCTCATTTATAGCCGGAAGCTTTTCAAGCGTGACCGGCACGATAAGTGCAAGCATAACGAAAAATACTGTTATTATCTTTAGAATATTTCTGTACATATCATCTATTATCAGAAAAGGCCTTTATACAGAGGTTACAATCCTGTTTTTCCTTTACATTGATATATGCCACACCATCATAGCTGATGTAGCCCTCGCCATCATCCAGATTGACCGTAGACATGTATGCTTCTCCCGAGTTGTACTCTATAGCCATCGGATGAGTCGAGCCCGGTGTATTTATATAAAGTACAATGGCATAACGCTCACCGGACTCCAAATCAACAGGCTCATCAAAATCAACAGTGTAATAGCCTGCATTTTTTAGTGACCCCTCAGCCACCAGCGTCTTATTTTTAAAAGAATACTCATTCTCAAAATTCTTAACTACATACAACTTGTATGAGGTATCCGCTGCTGTAGCATAAAAGCCGGAAGCCCTTAGTGATTCAGCCGACTGTGCGGTAAATATGTTGGCTCCGTACATATCCTCCTTGTCGTAGCCCATCTTTCCTACCCAGCCACACAGGTCACTCTGGTATATATTATCATAATTGTCAGCACTCTCTATATCTGTATAAACAACATTGTGCGTGCCCACATTTGTATCGTAGTATGACACATAGAACACCCCATTGTCTCCAAAACTGCTGCCCCAGCTGTTCTGGCATATAAAGGCTCCATCTCCTTCCAGATCCACATTGAAGTTTTCCTTAGGGTAATTGTCATCCCAGCCAATTATAACCACATCATGATTTGGCTTATCTTGACCCATATAACAGTAAGAATTAGTCTGCTTATTGTAATAAGGCGTCTTTGTCTTTGAGCTTGCTATTGTACTGTAAAGCGATGTCTGCACACCACCATATTTGAAAACAGCCTCCTTTATGCCCTGATAGTCCTTTCCATCTATGATAAGCATCTGCTGCACATGCTTTACTGCTGCAAGATCATCGCGTGTCACTCCATCTCCGTAAGGATCATCCGCGTCATAAACCGGTCCCTGCCATGCTGCCAGATATGCCATTCCCATGGTATACTCTCCCCCGTCATACTGATTGACGTTGAATGAATTGCTCATACTCATATGATCCACTGAAAACAAAAGCTGTTCCTCCGGCATAAGGGCTGACTCGAGTGCACTTGTGGCCGCAAAAGCCCAACAGGTGCCGTAGCTGCCCTGATCCCTGATTAGTGACACTCGCTGTCTTTCCCTCAGATCATACTTTGTTGGCACCGTTGATACACCCTCGGATTTGTCTGTCATAGTGAGCGTATTTGTCGCCGTATCAAAGCTGCAGGTCATATCCAAAAGTTTAGACAGCTTGTCTAAGCTTGCATAAAACTGTCCCTTATACTGTACAAAGCCATTGTCGTCTGCCAGCTTGAAATCAGCTGTCAAACTGTGCTTTTCCACCAGAAGCTCATTTTTATTGTATACATGTGCACTGCTGTTTAGTGCATCGCGAAGCATGGACACGGGAACCATTATATTCCTGTTCTCATCCATATACACATGCTCATCCTCGCTCGTATACTCCTTATTTTCTATCCTAAGCCTGATGGTGGTTCCATTTACATCAGCAGCCACAAGCGGACTCCATATAGTATTATCTATCTGTGCTCCTCTGAACGCGCCAAGTGTAGAGCTGTCCTTTGCATATATGTAAAAATTAGACACAAAGATAAGTGCCAAGATGAATGTAAATGCAATATATCTCTTTGAATATTTCATATACCCTGCTAATCCTTTTTCCTTCTCGGAGGCTTAGGCCCCATAAACTGATAAAAATATGTCTTTATCATACCATTGTAGATTTTCCTGTTTTTGTCAGCTTTTCTGCCGATATAGCGCTCTGTATCCTCATAGCTCGTAATCAGATACATCGACCATGCATCAAGCCTCTTATAAGCTTCTCCAATCTGTGAATACAGTGCCGGGAGCGCTGATTTCTCCTCGAGTCGCTCACCGTATGGAGGATTTGAGATAATAAATCCGTACTTCTTCGGGTGATGCAGGTCAGCCACAGCCCTCTGCTGGAAATGAATCATGTGCTCCACTCCGGCTCTCTTGGCATTTTCCCTGGCTGCAGCCACCACATCAGGGTCAATGTCATAGCCCTGGATGTCCACCTGCACATCCTTATCTATCATATCCTCAGCCTCCTGCACAGCCTCATACCACAGCTTTCTTGGTATGATATTGGTCCAGCTCTCAGCTGTAAACTCCCTGTTCATACCGGGTGCTATGTTTGCTGCCATCATGGCTGCCTCTATCGGAAATGTACCACTGCCGCAAAACGGATCCACAAGTATTCTGTCTGCATGCCATGGTGTAAGCATGATGAGTGATGCTGCAAGTGTCTCAGTCAGCGGCGCCTTGCTCGTTGCCAGACGGTATCCTCTCTTGTGAAGGGAATCACCCGATGTATCAAGTGTCACCATCACCTCATCCTTGTACAGAAAAACCCTTACCGGATACTGTGCTCCGTCCTCCGGGAACCAGTCAATGTGATAAGACCTCTTCATTCTCTCAACCATAGCCTTTTTCACGATAGACTGTATATCAGATGGTGAAAAAAGCTTACTCTTTATGGAAGAAGCCTTTTTCACCCAGAATCTGCCGTCCTTGGGAATATAATTTTCCCATGGGAGAGCCTTTACATTTTCAAAAAGCTCATCAAATGTGGCAGCCTTAAAGCGTCCTACCTGAAGTAATACTCTCTCTGCGCCTCTTAAGAATATATTCGCTCTGCATATAGCCTCAGCATCGCCCTCAAACGATACCCTGCCGTCCTCCACACGTGTTATCTCATATCCCAGATCATATATCTCCCTCTTTACGACTGCCTCAAGGCCAAAATGACATGGCACAACAAGCTCAAATCTATTCATATATTGTGTAACTGCCTTTCTATAATTGTACTTTACATTGTTATCTAATATTGTTGCATAAATTTCAATTTTTTTAAATAGTTTCAGCCATATTTCTGCAACTTTTTTTGATATCCGCACATAGCATTGTATCCACCTATGACTGTCGCTGTATCAAAACCGCGATTTCCCAGATATCTGGCCAGCTTCATGCTGCTTCCACCATGCGTGCAGTAAAAAATCACACTCTGTGACGCATCGAGTTCACTCTCATATGAATCCGTGATATCCATAGGCATACTGAGTGCGCCTTTCCAGTGCGACCTGTCATATTCCTCTCTTGTTCTTATATCTATAAGCAGTGCATTCATTTCTTTTTGCACCTTATAAAGCTCATCCGCATAAACTATTTTAAATTTCATACATCCATACGCCAAAATACGAATTTACATTATGATATTCATTTTATTATGAGATGTGAACTGCGATAAATCACCAAAATCATTACAGCCGGTGCTTTAGTACTTTAGCTCTTTAATAAATTAACTCGTTTTGTTAAAATTATATTATTTTGTGTTTCAAAGTATTGCTTTTTAATTACTGTTATTTTATAATGTTTCCGAAGAGAGAAATCTTTTCAATGTTATACCTCTTATTAATTATTTATACTCCCCTCAAAAGAGCCGGTCACATGACCGGCTCTTTTATACTGCTTATGTTTTTTTATATTTATCAATCCAAAAGCATCTCATACTCTGTTAACGGCAGTGGCTTTGAATAATAAAAGCCCTGTATACTGTCGCAGTCTATATTCTTCAAAAACTCTACCTGCTCCTGACTCTCAACACCCTCGGCGGTCACGCAGATTCCCAGCTCCTTGGCCAGTGCTATCGTGTGCACAAGCAGCCTCTCACCATTTGAATCTCCTATATAGTCAATCAGGCTCTTGTCGATTTTGAGTGTATCAAAGCACTTCATATTGAGGGTAACAAGTGATGAATAGCCTGAGCCAAAATCATCCACCAAAAGTGGAAATCCATTGCCATGGAATTTATCCGCAATACTCTTGATTTCATCATTATCGACCGCTGCACTCTCTGTAATCTCTATAGGCACAAGATGTGTGTATATGCCGATTCTTCTTGCTATATCATGATATCTTTTAACCACAGACTCAAAGTACAGGCTCGCTCTGGACAGGTTGATTGAGATAGGAACTATTTTTTTCCCTTCATCAAGCCATCTTCTCTGATGTGTACACACCTCGCGGAATACATACTCATCAAGCGCCTTAATCATGCCGTTTCTTTCAAAAAGCGGTATAAATTTGGATGGCGGAATAATCTCATTATTTTCTCTTCTCCACCTGACAAGTCCCTCTGCACCGACCAGCTTGTTGGTCTTTGGAGCATACTTGGGCTGATACCATATCTCAAAATGATTGTCATTTAAATCCCGGTAGAAGTTATCCTCCATCTGCTTTTCTTCGACAATCCTTTCTGTATCGGCCTGACTGTATATCTGATAGAGCACGTCCTTCCGCTCCTTGATCCGATTCTTGGCAAAGTTGGCCTCGCCGTATGCTTCCTCAACCTTTTTTCCCGGCTCCCATTTTGTCACACCAAAGTATGGCTGAATCTTTGGAATCTTTAAGGATTCTGAAACCTTAATAAGCTGTAAATTGATGGTCTCTATCTTTCTGATAACCTTATTTATCTTGTCATCCGCAAAGAAAATAACAAATCTGTCTGCATTTATATGACCTGATATGTCATTATATCCTACAACACCGCGTATATTTTCAGAAATCCATCTAAGCGCCTCATCGCCCTTTGCCACACCACAGATGGAGTTCACTATCTTGAAGGAGTGAATATCCATGGAAATCAGATATCCTGATACGTTTCTGTCACGCAGCTTCTTTTTAAAACTCTCGTAATTGTTGCCTCCGGTCACTGCATCCACATACGCTATACGCTCAAGCTCTCTTTGCTTCTCCGGGCTTATATCCGAAAAGCCCGCTATCATCTTGTGCAGCTCTCCCACGCCAGACACATTGACAAACTTTGCTCTGCAATACTGTACCTGTCCATCCCTCACGATGCGGTAATCATGCTGATAGGTATCCTTTATCAAAAACTGCCTGCGCAGATTATTAATTGATGTCTCTAAAAGCATGTGAAGCTTATCCTCTTCTAAGACGATAGCATTTACATACTGTTCCATCATCTCATTATAGCCCGGTTTTGACTCAAGCACTTCTCCAAACATAGCACGGACAGAAGGATTCATCCTGTACGGATACATCTTATTGTTGTCTACATCTACATAGTAGATACTGTTGAAGTTGCTTCCTAAAGCATTAACCATCTCACTCTCGTTAAGACGCTCATCAAGCTGCTCAGCAAGCCCTATTGCCTCAACTGTTCTGCCATCATCATCAAAGCAAATCGACTTGAATGATATCCTGTAGGTATCTGTTCCTTCCTTGGCATGCAGTACTACAGTAGCAAATTTTTCTCCCTCTGCAATCTGTTTAACAGCCTTCAGCAGATTATTCCTGTCAACCATGCTGTCTATAAACGGATTGTTTATAATATCCACATTTTTCTCTTCTGAGTCATCTAATGAATCCTCTGATAAAAAAGACCTCAAACGGCCTTCCTGCGGAAAGCACTTAAAAACAAACTTTCCCCAGGATGCGAATGCGGTCTTTATATCCATCTCTATATTGTTTTGATCATCAAATCTATTACTCATAATAATTCCCACAAAAATAAAATAATTATTAAAACTCTTTCATACCTATCACTACTATATCATTAGTAAGTCATTTCGTAAAGTTTTGTTTTTACTAATTTTGTTCTTTTTGTGTATTTTATGAATATATGTTTTATTTTATGGCGTCGAGTGCGTTTGAGATATCTGCAATCAAATCCACCTTGTCCTCAAGACCTAAGCTTATTCTGATAAGCTCTGCCGGCACTCCTGCTTCCTTAAGCTGCTCATCATTCATCTGACGATGCGTGCTTGTTGCCGGATTTAAGCAGCAGGTTCTCGCATCTGCCACATGTGTCTCGATTGCACCAAGCCTTAATGCCTTCATAAATGCAGACGCTGCCTCTCTGCCGCCCTTTAAGCCAAATGATACGACTCCGCAGCCTCCGTTTGGAAGATACTTCTGTGCTCTCTCATAGTATTTGTTTGAAGGAAGCCCTGAGTAGTTTACATAGGCAACCTTTGGATGATTTTCCAAAAATTCAGCCACTGCCTGTCCATTTTCCACATGCTTTGGCATACGCACATGAAGTGACTCAAGGCCAAGATTCAGCATAAATGCATTCTGTGGTGACTGCACAGAACCAAAATCGCGCATAAGCTGTGCTGTACATTTGGTGATAAACGCACCTTCCTTGCCGAATTTCTCTGCATATGTGATGCCATGATAGCTGTCGTCAGGTGTGCACAGTCCCGGATATTTATCTGCATGTGCCATCCAGTCGAATTTGCCGCTGTCTACGATTGCTCCGCCGAGTGTGGCGCCGTGTCCGTCCATGTACTTTGTTGTAGAGTGTGTGACAATATCTGCGCCCCACTCAATTGGTCTGCAGTTTACAGGTGTCGGGAAGGTATTGTCCACTATAAGCGGTACTCCGTGCTCGTGTGCCACCTTTGCAAAAAGCTCTATATCAAGCACCGTAAGCGCAGGATTGGCAATAGTCTCACCAAACATAAGCTTTGTGTTCGGTCTGAATGCTGCATTCAGCTCCTCCTCTGTAGCATCAGGAGATACGAATGTAGCTGTAATACCCATCTTTGCCATAGTTACCGCGATGAGGTTGAAGGTGCCTCCATAGATGGATGATGATGCCACGATATGGTCTCCGCACTCACATATGTTGAACATGGCATAGAAATTGGCTGCCTGTCCTGATGATGTGAGCATGGCAGCAGTGCCACCCTCCATAGCTGCGATTTTTCTTGCTACCGTATCACAGGTTGGATTCTGCAGTCTGCTGTAGAAATAGCCCTCTGCCTCAAGGTCAAAAAGCTTTCCCATGTCCTCGCTTGTGTCATATTTGAATGTAGTTGACTGAATAATCGGAATCTGTCTCGGCTCTCCGTTTCCGGCTGCATAGCCTGCCTGTACACACTTTGTACCTATACTGTATTCTTTCATTGTGCTTCTCCTTTATTATGTTAATGTTTCAGATGGATATAGTATATTACATTTGGCGCGTTTTGACAAATTCTTCAAATCGTGGAAGTGTGAGAGTAATTTTACCGTACTCAGAGGTATCTATAACCCCCTTTCTTTTGAGCCGGTCTCTATATACCGAGAATAATCCTGAATTCATATCCAGTTTTTCTCTGATTTCTTTTACCTTTTCTTCACCACTTACTGATATTTCCAACAATATTTTTTTATCAAGCTCTGACAGCTCCGACCAGATTTTACTGTACACATACTCATCAAGGCACTGATCATATTCCGGTAAAATATCTTCTATCGTGTGATCATCCCTGTTTTCCCAGTAAAGATATCCCAATACCTGAAATGCAAAAGGATATCCCTTTGTAAGAGCTGCCATTTTGTCTGCCTCTCTTTGATCCAGTTCAAAAATATCCATATAGTGTTTCCTGACTGCTGTAAAGCTAAGTGGCTCAAGCATTATCTTAGGCGCTCTGTACAAAAATGTAAGTGCCTTGTCATTCTGCAGATCATATATATTTTCAAACAGCCCCGTCATAAGCAGAAAAATAGGATAATCCTGTCTCAGAAATATCTGAAATGAACTGACAAATACTTTTACAAATTCACAGTTCGTAACCTCATCAACTGAAATGAGTAACCGCTTATTATGTTTCTTTATATTTTCAAGCATCAATTCCAGCACATTTTCTATATCCGTAACCGGTGCTGCATTTTCTATGGAAACGCCCAGTCCAAACGCTGAAAAATCCAGTTTTGCATTGACAAATATTTTATTCATCTGAGGCATACTGTAAATCTTAGCTGCAAGGCTCTGAAGCATATCTCTCGTAGGGTTAAGCTCAACTGTCAGCCATTCCTCATCCTTCTTTATCTCTGATACTATATTGGTCATCATAACCGTTTTGCCCGATCCCCTTACCCCGGTTATCATAAAAAGCTGGTTTGCAGGATTTTCTGACCTAAATGTCTCTACTATCTGATTGGTCTGTGAGATTCTTGATATATATTGCAGTGGTTTTTTCCCGAATGATAATGTAAATGGATTTTGCATTTTGTTTTCCCCTTATATAACTTTATATAACTTTTTGTTTCGTATATAAGTTTATATAACCTTATATAACTTTGCATTTATTATATAACTTTATATAACTTTTGTCACCATAAATTCTTAATCTTTAAAAGCATCTTTATAAGATATTTTATCTACCAACGCTTCATAACTGCTATCATCAGCTTGTACTATCTCTCTGACATTGTGCTGCTCTAATACTGCTGTTGTTTTTTCACCTATTGAGTATGCTGTTTCCACGTATGCATTCTCCGGCAGCATATGAAAAAATCTTTCCACATTTGATGCGCTTGTAAAAACAGCTTCACTTACCATGTTTCCAATGCTTTCAGGAATACTCTCATATGCCTGCTCATTTACATATGCATCAATCTTTTCTAATTCACATATTTCTTTAAGCCCTGCCTCAAGGTCAGGTGAAGCCTCCTTTGCCGAGAAAATGCAGACTTTACACATTTTATCAGATATATTATCATTGCTTAAATCCAATGTACTATTTTTCCCTAAATCAAATGTATCCTCATCACTTACTCCATAGGCATACGGCATACATAATTTCATTGCATCTGCAAGTCCTTTTCCGGTCTGTTCTGCCGGAATAATATCTGCATTTATGTGATGCTTTACAAGCTCTTTTTCTGTAGCTTTTCCCACTACTGCGAACCTTGCATTTGCTATAAGCCTGATGTCAGCCCCTGCCAGATCCAGATTATAGAAAAATGATCTTACACCATTTTTGCTTGTAAAAACTATCCAGTCTGCCGATCTTACTTTATCAACAAATTTAGGAATTATAACTGGTTTAATTATGCCTGTTTTAACCGGTGTGATGTCTGCTCCAAGCTGCTGTAATTTTGCTATCAATTCGTTTGTTTTGATATATGGTACTGTGATTTTTCTTCCAAACAGCGGTCTTTTTTCAAAGAAATCAAGCCTGTCATTCAGTGAAACCACATCTCCCACAACGATTATAGCCGGTGATGTCAGCTTTGCTTCCTCGATTTTTTCTCCGATATCCGCAAGCGTTCCTATACATTTGCGCTGCGCGGCAAGTGTGCCGTTCGATATCACTGCTGCCGGAGTATCCGCTCTTCGTCCTGCTTTCATAAGCCCTGCTGCAATGCTTTTTACATGCGCAAGTCCCATCAAAAATACGCAGGTGATTGTCTCATCTGTAAGAAGGGAATAGTCTATATCTGCCTCCTCATCCTTTCTGCTGTGCGCAGTGATGACCTGAAAGCCTTTTGCTATGCCTCTGTGTGTGATAGGTATTCCTGCAGCCGCAAGCGCTGCAACCGATGAACTGACACCCGGTACCACTTCTACCTCCACATTTCTATCTACCAGGTAGAGAGCTTCCTCTCCGCCTCTTCCAAAGACATACGGATCTCCGCCCTTTAAACGGACTACAAGCTCATGATATTTTGATTTCTCGTACAAAAGCTCGTTTATGGCATCCTGCTTCATGACATGCTTGTGATTTTCCTTGCCCACATAAATAAGCTCACAGCCTGCCTTTGCCATTGAAAGAAACTCTGGTGATGACAGCCTGTCATACACCAGACAATCCGCCTGTTTTATGTATTTTTCTCCTTTTAAAGTGAGCAGGCCCGTATCTCCCGGTCCTGCTCCAACTAATACTACTTTTCCTGTGTTTTCTCTCATGATTTTCCTAATTATTTTTCTACTGAATTATTATGATTAAAAATTATGATTTGATATTTTTTTAGTCGATTTCTAATTTATACCGAATATCGTGCACGGCACGCTCCACAATATTGTTTCTGTCTGATGTCATATCACATACCTGCTCTGTCCTTGCAAGCTGTTTTCCATCCTCTGAGCCAAACATCGCAAGAAGCTTTAGCCTGTTATTTTTGTTGCTGTCATTACCGCGGTCTTTTTCACTTACAATATCACAGTATGCAGCCACAGGCAGATGACAGTTTCCACCGATTTGCTTTAAAAATTCTCTCTCAATGCCTGCGCACAGATTGGTTTTCTCATCTGACAAAGCATCAAGCTTTGCCATCAGCTTAGCATTGTCAGCACGTAGCTCAAGCGCAAGTGTGCCCTGTGCCGGAGCCGGAATCATATCATCCTCTGAAAAGTACTGTGTGATCTCAGAATCTCTTCCGATACGCTTTATTCCCGCCGCTGCAAGTACGATTCCATCCAGCCTGTATTCGTTATACTTATTCTGTTTTTCGTTAGCTATCTCATTGTTATTTACAGTATTATCGGCAACCTCTTCATATATAATTTCACCATCATATAGCTTACGAAGCCTCGTATCGATATTTCCGCGTATGCCAACCACCTTAAGGTCAGGACGCAGCTTTAAAAGCTGATACTTTCTGCGCTTGCTTCCGGTTCCTATCACGGCACCATGAGGAAGCTCATCCAGTGAAGCGGCATTTTTTAGCACCAAAACATCCCTTGGATCTTCTCGCTTCCATGCCTTTGCAAATGTAAGCCCTGCTGCCGGTTCATCAGGCATATCCTTCATGGAATGGACTGCCATATGAATCTTTCCCGATAAAAGCTCGTCCTCTATCTCCTTTACGAAGATACCCTTTGAGCCAATCTTATCGAGCGACTTTTTCTGCTCTAAATCGCCTGTTGTCTTTATGATAACAGCCTTAAAATCATCATCCGGATATGCTCTTTTTAACTTATCTATCACGTAATCAGTCTGAACAAGAGCAAGCTTTGAGCCTCTCGTTCCTATTAAATACCTCATTTTACTCTCCTACGGATCATGCCATTTTCCATTTTGAATTTATAAATGAACAACAACTTAAAATCTGTAATACCATACTTTAAACTATATTTCCGGAATCCTTCCATTATCAATAGCTGCACACAATATTTCTTTAAATACACGCTTTCTCTCGGCTTGAGTGTCATATTGCGCTATTACTTTTTCGCGGATCTGTCCCATGTATTCGTTCAGTTCACCAAGAAACGGAGTAAGAATCTCCTGCTCTTTGCCTTTCAGATACTGAGTCAGCACAGGGCTGTTTCCTCCGCTCGAAAATGCCGCAACAAGATTCTTTTCCTTTATGTATGACGGAAAAATAAAGCTGCAATCAGCCTTCTGATCGACCGCATTTACCATGATGCCATTAGCTTTGCAATACTCTGCAATCTCATGATTTAAAGCATTGTCATCAGTGGCAGCGATAACCATTTCCATGCCGTCACAGTCTTTTCGGTCAAACCTTCTTTTTATAATCGTAATTCTATCGGCTGCATCCGAGTCCGGCTGATTGTTTTCTTTGTTTGCTGCATCCGGGTCCGTCTGATTGTTTTCTTTATTTGCCGTATATGAGCCCTTTTTATCCTCGCTTGCTATATCATCAATTGTAAGCTTTCTCAGCTCATCACATATATCCTCTGCCACAACCGTGACCTTCGCGCCAAAATCCAGCATTACGATCACCTTGCGGTATGCCACATTTCCACCGCCGACGATCAGACACTCTCTTTCCGTCATATCCACAAACATCGGAAAATACGCCATTTTTATCTCCCTGTAATACCATATCCATACTTTATTTCATATATTATTTCATGCCTTATTTTATACGCTTTATGCTTTATTTTTTGCCTTATGCTTCACACTGTATCCATTGAGCATTCCTTCAAAAACAGGACGAAGCTTGGCAGAAAACACTGCTGCCGATACGCATAATATAAAGTCCGGTGCAACAGTTATCAGACAGTAATCTACTATTACGATGCCCCAGCTGACAGGTGTTGCCGCATAGAAATTCTTCATGCAGTAAAAGTATATTGCTCCAACTGTATAATATGCCACCAGTCCGACCGTTGCCGGAAGAATGAGTGTAAACGCATTGGTCTTTTTAAGCTTTTCTGTGATAGCTCCGATTAAAAATGCGGCAAGCACAAAGCCTAAGAGGAACCCAAAGCCCGGTCTTAAAATGTATGTAGGACCACCGCCTGCCGCAAATACAGGCACTCCCACCAGTCCGATGCACAAATATACTATTACGCTAAGCGATGCCAGCTTTGCCCCGAGCAGAAATCCCGCCATCAGCACAAAGAACCACTGTAATGTAAAATGCATGGTGTACATAGGAAGTGGAATATCAATCTTGATAAATGCTCCAACTGCTATAAGTGCCGCAAAAAGTGCACATGTTGTAAGTTCCTTCGTTTTTAATTTCATTTTCGAACGCTCTTTCGTTTTATTAAATATACATGCTATAATAACATCTTTCTCTAAAAAAGAAAAGCCATCTTCGATGAAGCTGACTTTTCTTTGCAGCTTTCGCTGCGACTCAAAACATTAACATATGATTTAGAAGTAATATTCATCAGAATATATTCGTAAATCCTCTTTCGTGACCTGTCCACCCTCGATATGAAACGAGTTGATTACAGGATTTTCTGCCATAAGCGACATTATCATGTAGCTCGCATTTGGATCGTATGCAAGCTTTATATCCTCATCCGATGGCCTTGAAGGGCTAGACGGATGTGAATGCCAGTTGCCAAGCGGCTTAAGGCCGTTTGCTCTCATGTCCTTTATGGCTGCCAGCTGCTCCTTTGGATCCATTGTGAAATGGTCCTCGGCATGGTCTGTATTCGTCAGGTAATATACCTTTATGATGAGACGACCGTTTTCGTCCTCACTGCCTGCTATCAGACCGCACGCCTCCTCCGGAAGATGCTCTTTAGCATATTTTGCTATTTCATCCAGAAACGGATATTTCATTCTTATGATACTCATATCGTTCCTTTCCTTACTGTCTTTTTATTCCTGTGTACGAGGTGCATCAAATCTGCCCGCTGTCTCCTCGCAGACCTCCTGCTCGTAGTCGATTGGCTCGAGAATGGTCGGATGGTCGCCACAGACTGCACAGTTGTGTGTATCCTTTGGAAGCTTAATCTTGTGGAACTCCATGGTGAGTGCATCATATGTAAGCAGATATCCTGTGAGCAGCTCTCCAACACCGATTAAATACTTGATAGCCTCCATAGCCTGAAGCGAACCGATTACTCCGCCCATAGCTCCGATAACGCCTGCCTGCTTACATGTAGGCACTGCATCCTTTGGTGGCGGATTCTTGAATACACATCTGTAGCAAGGTCCCTCTCCCGGCACATATGTCATGAGCTGACCCTTGAAACGGATGATTCCTGCATGTGAAAACGGCTTTTTCTCAAGCACACATGCATCGTTGATTAAGAACTTTGCCGGGAAATTGTCAGTTCCATCGATGATGAAATCATAATCCCTTATAAGCTCTCTGATGTTTGACGCATCTACAAACATACGGTATGTATTGACCTGAACATCCGGGTTCATGGCGTTTATTGTCTCTTTTGCTGACTTTACCTTGGCTTTGCCCACATCGGCTGTTCCGTGGATAATCTGTCTCTGCAGGTTGGATAAATCTACCTCATCCGCATCCACAATACCGATTGTGCCAACTCCTGCTGCTGCAAGATACATGGCTGCCGGAGCTCCAAGTCCGCCGGCACCGATAATAAGCACCTTGCCCTTTAATAATTTCTTCTGACCTTTAACGCCCACCTCATTAAGGATAATGTGGCGTGAATAGCGCTCGATCTGCTCATCAGTCATTGCCATTAGCATCCACCTCCCATGAAGTAAAGGAACTCTACATTGTCGCCATCCTTAAGCACTGTCTTTGGCTTATCCTCTGTGGCAACAAATTCCTCATTTATTGAAACTGTTACATACTCAGGCATATCTACATTCTCAAGCTCGATAAGCTCCGTTAATGTAAGTCCATCCTTATATTCTTTCTTCTCTCCTGCTACTGTGATAGTCATTTTATTTCCTCCTGTGTCACAGATTGTGGTATCTGTATGTGTTATTATCCTGTATCAGACTGCTTTATATAATAATCTAAAGACTATAATAATTCTTCAACCCATGCTTTCAAATCGGCAGGCTTTTGTGCGCCGACCTTTCTGTCTAAGACCTCTGCGTCTTTTACGAAAAGCAGTGTCGGATTCGCAGTCACCTCATACTCATCAGCGAGCTCTCCGTCAAAGTTTGTGTTGACCTTGTATACGTGAAGCTTATCCTCATAATCATCCTCGATATCTCCGAGAACCGGTGCCAGCTTCTTGCAGGCCACACATGAATCCGAGTAAAAATCAACGATTACCGGAAGCTTGCTTTTTAATACTTTTTCATCGAAATCAGCCTTTGAAATTCTTGCTGCCATGATTAGTCCTCAACCTTTCTGACGTAAAGAGTGTATGTTCCATCCTCGTTGTCCTCGAGCTTAAGTATCTTGTGTCCCTCTTCCTTCATGCTTCTTGGAACATTCTGTACCGGCTCTCCATCATTCATACGGATTGCAAGCACCTCACCGTCATCTAATTCCTCTATTGCTACCTTTGCCTTTACAAATGTAAGAGGGCAAACCTTGTCAGTTATATCTACCTGATCGTCGAATGCTATATCTGCCATTTTGCATCTCCCTTCCTATACTCATATTTATTATATTATTGCCGTAACCGTTGTTGTTTATGCATGCCGGATATTTCCTGCTATACATAGAGATTATTTACCCTCGTATGCTGCCTGAATCTCTTTTTTGAACTCTTCCTCGCCCACTCTCTGAAGAGTAAGTCTGAAACGCTCACCACCGTTTGCATGCTTCTCGAAGAAACTAATTGCTGCATCTGTCACTCTGAAAAGAGTTTCCTTGTCGCGGATAATCGGAACAAGCTGCTCTCCTTTATAGATGTGGTTTCCGAAAAGTCCTCCAAACGATACGATATATCCCGGAGTTCCCTTCCATGCATCTGTCGGACAGCTCTTTACGCAGCGCGCACAGTTGTTACATTTGTCTCTGTCGATGATAATCCTGCCATCCTCCATCGAAAGTGCACCCTCGCGGCATGCCTTCACACATACACCACACTGGATACAATCGTCATGGCTGCACTCCACTGTCATGCCACCCTTGATTCCGACATCGTTTTCCTCAGCCTTTAAGCAGTTGTTCTGACAGCCTGTGACACCAAACTTGAACTTGTGAGGAAGCTCTCTTCCGAAGTATCTTTCATCAAGTTCCTTAGCCAGAGTGTATGTATCGATACATCCGCTAGGACAGATTTCTGAGCCCTGACACGCTGTGACAGTACGTACTCTCGGTCCGCAGACACCTGTTCCTACACCGCCCTTTGCCAGTTCCTCTTTTACCACATTGATATCCTCAACCTTGATAAAAGGAATCTCAATACCCTGACGCGATGTCATATGAACATATCCGTGTCCGTATTTCTCAGCAACCTCTGCTACTGTTTTGATATTTTCTGCTGTAAGATTTCCTCCTACAACCGCGATTCTAAGCGAGAAACAGCCCTTTTGCTTCTGTCTCATGAAACCGCCCTTTTTTAGGGCCGCGTAATCAACTTTCTCCGCCATTTTTAATCTCCTTATTGTGTAAATATGTTAATGTTTTGTTTTATATGTAAATGCATATGCACGCTCTCATTTGCATACACATTGATACCTTATTACGATGGCTTAATCAGCTATATTTGAAAAAGCCTGTGCAAAATCCTCCTTGAGGTCATCTATATCCTCGATACCCACGCTGACTCTTATAAGATCCTCAAATACTCCTGCATCCTCCTTCTGCTTATCTGTGCTGTGAAGACTGATTGTGGAGCCCGGATGAATGACAAGTGTCTTCGTATCTCCGATATTGCTGAGTGTGTATGGAATCGTCAGGCTGTCTATAAATTTAAATGCCTTTTCCTTGCTGCCAACCCTGATTGTAAGGATTGCTCCATAGCCGTTTGTGAGCTGTTTTTTTGCTATTTCATGCCATTTGCTGCTACAAAGCCCCGGATAATTAACCTTTATGTCAGGATAATTGTTTTCTATCCACGACGCAAGCTCGAGTGCATTAGAGCATTCTCTTTCCATTCTAAGACCGAGTGTCTCAAGTCCTATAATATTTAAGTATGCATTCACCGGAGCTAAACAGGCACCCATATTTCTGAAAAGACTGTTTCTCAGCTTTGCGACAAATGCCATAGGTCCATACTTCACATAATCTGCAAAACCCGGATATCTGTTCTTGTCCCATTTGAACTTACCTGAGTCTGTCAGAATACCACTGATTGCATTGCTGCTTCCATTGATATATTTGGAAGATGAATTGACCACGATATCAGCTCCATGCTTTAAAACCTGTATCAGGTAAGCTGTCGATGTGGTATTGTCAACTACAAGCGGTATATCATGTGCGTGTGCTATCTCTGCAAGCTTCTCAATATCTGTGACATCCAGACAGGGATTACCGATAGTCTCTGCAAAAATCAGTCTGGTATGCTCATTGATACTGTCCTCTATCTGCTGCCAGTTGTTGTTCTCGACATATCTGGTTGTGATGCCGAAGGCCTCAAGATCATGGAACAAATCTATTGTGCCACCATAGAGGCTGGCGCTTGAGATGAGCTCATCTCCACTGCTTAGTATATTTAAGAAGGTATTCATCAGTGCCGCCATGCCTGATGCGCATGCCACCGATGCTATTCCTCCCTCGAGCTTTGTTATTCTGTTCTCAAAAGCTGTAATCGTAGGATTGGCAACTCTTGTGTAACAGTAGCCCGGAGCTTTGTTTTCAAATATTTTTTCCAGATCTGCCGCGCTCTCCTGCTCGAAGGCGCTTGTCTGATATACCGGTGGCAGTGTAGAGCCATTTGTCTCTTTTGTCACGCCGGCATGAAGTAAGCTTGTATTAAATCTCATTGTTTTCTTCTTCTCGTTAATTCTTACATAGTCTATTGTGTTACTAGGAATTGATGAGATTATTATACAAACGTGTGTGTTGAAAGTCAATGCTATCAGTTATACAAATTATTTGTGCGTGGTTATATATTTTATTTATATCCATTAATGTCCCTTAAATACTCTGCGGCTGTCGTTGCGGCATTTGCTCCGTCAGATACTGCGGTTACCACCTGACGCAGTGTCTTGGTACGGACATCTCCCGCCACATACAGTCCCGGCTGGACGCTTCTATCATGGTCACCATTTTTTGTTGCAGCATATGTGATGCCGTCCTCACCTGCCACTACATATCCTCTCTCATCAAGCTGCACCAGATTCTTTATAAGCTCTGACTGCGGTACTGAGCCATATGCCACGAATACTCCGTCTACAGCCAGTGTCCTGCCACTTTTAAGCTTTATGCCTGTTGGCTTTTTTTCTCCATATATTTCTGTCACTGTTTCGTTTAGGACAAGCTCTACATTTTCTTTCTGCTTTAAGAGCTCAACTGTGCTCTGTGCACCTCGGAAGCTGTCTCTTCTGTGAACCAGATAGACCTTCTCACATATATCGGACAGATATAATGCATCATCCAAAGCGGTATCTCCGCCGCCCAGCACTGCGGCTGTCTTTCCTTTATAGAATGCTCCGTCACAGATTGCACAGTAAGATACTCCCTTTCCGGTATACTCATCCTCTCCCGGCACTCCTGCCTTTCTCGGATATGCTCCTGCGGTATAGATGAGCGCTCTTGCCTCTGCTATCGTGTCATCATCGAATTTCACTCTGTATATCACTGATTCTTCTTTCTCACCATTTTGCACTGCTTCTATCTGCACTGCTTCTTTTTCGATAAATTCTACATCAAGAGACACTGCATGCTCCCTGAATTTTTCTCCCAGGTCATATCCGTTTATGTTTGGAAGCCCCAGATAGTTGTTCACATTTCCGCTCTCGGCTATCTGGCCTGTCCCCTCGTATTCTTTTTCTGCTACTGCCACATTCAGATTGGCTCTCTTTGCATATATTGCTGCAGACAGTCCTGCCGGACCACTGCCTATTATTATTATATCAAACATGGAATTGGTTCCTTTCATCGTCCATTGAATTTTTTCGGTAACTTATTATATACATTATCCTTAAAAAATACAATAATACCGCCTGCTTTTATAAAACACCTTTATAAAAACAAGCGGTATCAATTTTATCTATCGTATATACATCCTGGCCTCATAAGGTCTGAGCACTGACATATCAGAGGTATCCTTATAATTTGAAATCAGCACCTCCATGCCCTCACACTCCTTTGCAAGCGGCATTGGTATCTCCTTGTCAAAGAAATTGCACACAACAATCATGGTTTTTTCTTCATTCTTTCTGCTGTATGCAAAAATATTCTCATCATCCTCAAGTAAAAGTGTAAATTTACCATCAACAAATACCGGATAATCCTTTCTCAGCTGAACAAGCTTCTTGTAGCAGCTAAAGATTGAATCAGGGTCATCCACCTGTGATTTGGCATTTATTTTGTCGTAATTGTCATTTACCTTTATCCAAGGTGTTCCTGTGGTAAAGCCGGCATTTGCCGAGTCATCCCACTGCATAGGTGTCCTTGCATTGTCACGGCCCTTTGCGTAAATGGACTTCATGATTTCATCCTTTGAGTATCCTTTTTCAAGACGCTCATGGTACATGTTTATGATCTCACAGTCCTTATAATCCTCGATATCATACTGTACATTTGTCATGCCCAGCTCCTCGCCCTGATAGATGTATGGTGTACCCTGCATGCCGTGCAGCAATATAGCAAGCATCTTTGCAGATTCCACTCTGTACTCCCTGTCATTGCCCCATCTTGACACGATACGCGGCAGGTCATGATTGTCCCAGAACAGACTGTTCCAGCCACAGTTGTAGAGCTCATTCTGCCAGTGAGCCATTATCTTTTTGAGCTTTTTAAACGGAAGCGGTGCAAGGTCCCATTTCTCGCCGCCATCCTTCTGGTCAAGCCCTATGTGCTCAAACTGGAACACCATAGAAAACTCGCTGCCATGCGGATTGCTGTAAAGCTTTGCACGCTCTGTGTCTGCGCCCCATGCCTCACCCACGGTAATCAGGTCGCCCTTCTGGAATGTCTCCCTGCTCAGTTCCTTAAAATATTCCTGAAGCCTTGGTCCATTTATGGTGATTCTCTTGTCCGGCTCTTTTGCTATCTGGTCGATTACATCAAGTCTGAAGCCGCCGACTCCCTTGTCCATCCACCAGAGAATCATATCGTAGATTGCTCTTCTGACCTTTGGATTCTCCCAGTTTAAATCCGGCTGCTCCGGTAAAAACTGATGGAAATAATACTGTCCGATTTCCGGCACATATTCCCATGCGCTTCCACCGAAACAAGCCTTCATATCACTTGGCGGCACGCCTTCATCTCCGTCTCTCCAAATATAGTAGTCATGGTATGGATTGTCCTTGCTCTTTTTAGCCTCCTTGAACCACCTGTGCTCGTTTGAAGAATGATTTAAGACAAGATCCATCATAATCCTTATATTGTGCTTCTTTGCCTCGTTTATGAGCTCCTCCATATCATCGAGACTGCCAAACGTCGGATCAATATCCCTGTAATCCGAAATGTCATAACCGTTGTCCGCCTGCGGTGATTTGAATACCGGCGAAAGCCATATTGCATTGATTCCAAGCGTCTCAAGATAATCAAGTCTTTTGATGATACCCTGTAAATCACCAAAGCCGTCTCCGTTAGAATCCTGAAAGCTCTTTGGATAAATCTGGTAAACTACCGCCTTTTTCCACCATTTTTCGTTATTGTTTTTGCTCATTATGCCCTCCTTGTCTCTTCATTATCTCTTTTAGTTATCTCTTTTTGTTATCTCTTTTAGCTGCCTCTTTTTGTAAAAATTCAGCCTAGTTTCTTTAATGCTGTATCAAATTATGCTATTTTACAAGCACCACCAAAACCTCACAGCTTTCAAGCTTAAGCTCGGATGCTCCCACTGAAACAGTGCTCTTTTCAGCATCATTTGTGTTGGACAAAAGCACCTTTTTCACACTGCCATCCAGCCTGATTTGTGCCTCTTTACTGCCAAAATTTGCCACAACCAGCACACGCTTATTTTCATTCTCTCTGTAATAAGCCATGATGCCATCTGTATCCTCATATGCCGGAACACATCTGCCGTAGGTGAACAGCTCCTTAAATTCATCTGACTTTCTGAGTGCCACAAGCCTTCTGTAATAGTTCAAAACAGATGAAGGATCCTTTTCCTGCGCCGCAACATTGATAGCCTTATAGTTTTCATTGACCTTAAGCCATGGCTTTGCTGTGGTAAAACCGGCATTTGCCTCATCACTCCACTGCATAGGTGTCCTTGCATTATCCCTGCTCATCCTTCCACAGGCTGCAAGTGCCTGCTCCTTTGATAATCCTGCTGCAAGTGCTGCCTTGTACTGATCCTTTGTGCTGATATCGTCATACTCATCTATACTGTTCCATTTTGCATTTTGCATACCGATTTCCTGTCCCTGGTATATAAACGGAATGCCTCGAAGCAGTACGCTGACGGTTCCAAGCATCTTGATTCCGGCAGGATTTTGTGCATACTCCGGTAAAAATCTTGAAGCGCCTCTCGGCTCATCGTGGTTTTCTATGATATTGGCCTTAAAGCCGTACTTTTCTGTCTCAAGCTGTGAACCAAGAATGGCCTTTCTCCATGTATCAAAATCTATTTTCGGTGCATCATACCAGCCATGCTCTCCATCACTTAAGCACTGTGCACAAAAATCAAATATCGTTGAAAAATGCCCATTCTCACCGATAAACTCCGGCAGCTCCTCAGGCTTCATATTGAATACCTCGCCAACCGTAAATGCATCATACTTCTTAAATGTATTGTTCTTTAATTCCTCTAAGAGCTCTCCGACACCTTCTGCACTTTCAACCATCTTGTAGCAGGCAGCCAGTCCGTCCTCTGCATCCGGCTCAAAATCAGGGAAATCGAGATTTTTCTTTATATTGATTATCGCATCTATTCTAAATCCTGACAAGCCCTTATCAAGCCACCAGTTAATCATCTCATAAAGCTTTTGTCTTAGCTTTTCATTCTCCCAGTTTAAATCCGGCTGCTCCTTCGCAAACATGTGCAGATAATACTTGTCCGTGCCCGGCACCTTCTCCCAGCAGCTTCCGCCAAAATAAGAGCGGTAATTGCTCGGCGGATTGCCGTTTTTACCTTTTCTGAAATAAAAGTAATCAGCATACTCTCCATCCGGATCTTTAAGTGCCTTTTGAAACCATTCGTGCTTATCCGAGCAGTGATTTATTACCAGATCCATGATGATGTGCATATCACGCTTCTTTGCCTCGGCAAGGAGCTCATCAAACTCCTCCATAGTACCGAACTCTTCAGCTATCGCATAGTAATCAGATATGTCATAGCCCTGATCCACAAATGGCGATTTATATATCGGAGACAGCCATATGATGTCAATTCCAAGCGATTTTAAATAATCCAGCTTTGAAATGATACCTCTTAAATCTCCTATTCCGTCACCGTTTGTATCCAGAAAGCTCTTTGGATAAATCTGATATGCCACCTTGTCATGCCACCATTTTCTCTCCATAATGTGTACCTCTTATCTAATCATAAATTTTGCACTTATTTACATCTTGAGCACTTTGTCTTGATGTATTATACTGCTATTATAGAAAGTGATTAGTATAAATTCTTGCAATATTTTTTCATTTTATAACACAATACTGCTCTTATAATTTTAAAGGGTATAGTTTTAAAAGCTATGGAGAAACAACAATATGAAAAACAATAATCCGCCTGCCCTCGGGCAGAAAGAAAACGCAAAGCACGGAGAAGTATTTTTCCCCGTTCAAAAATATATAACAAGACTTGCAGCAGATTACCCTGTCATCACTACACACTGGCACGATGAGGCAGAGCTCACACTGATTACAAAGGGCTCATGCACCTATCAGATTGATTTGCTCGAATATGAAGCAAAGGAAGGCGATATCATCTTTATCCCGCCACTGCTGCTGCATTCCATTTCAATAAGGGACTGCGACGAATTTTACTCGGAAACGTATGTATTCCATATCAATTTTTTAGGTGGAAACAATACCGATATATGCTCTTCAAGATATCTGACTCCGCTAATCAACCATGAGTTCGCCATGCCTTACCTGATTGCACCGAAGCATCCGGCATATTCATCCCTTTGCAAATGCTTCATGCGCATAACAAAGCTATACTCCAGTCAGGAATTCGGCTATGAGCTGGCTCTAAAGGCATTTCTGCTTCAGGCAATATTTCTATTGCTGCAATACAGTGAAAAAAATGCTGATTTCGGTGTCAACACATCCTCCGATAAGCTCAAAAATGTGCTCGATTACATCGAGGTGCACTATGCCGAAAGCATCCAGGTTTCAGAGCTTGCCGGGCTTTGCTATTTCAGTGAATACCACTTCATGCGTTTCTTCAAAAAACACATGAACATGACCTGCGTGCAGTATATCAACAATGTGCGTCTTGAAAAATCCGTGGAACAGTTCGAGCGCGGCAACACCTCAATTTTAGATGTCTCACTGTCTGTCGGATTTCACAATCTGAGCTATTTTCACAGGGCATTTAAAAAGAGGTATCATATGACACCTCTTTCCTTTATCAAAAGCCTTGAATAAATATTTATTTGCACGCAATCACTCTGAGTATATACTCATATGACCTCTTTGCAGAGGATATGGAAAGCCTCTCCTCAGTCGTATGGATATCATACATGTCCGGTCCCATTGATATGCAGTCGAGTCCTTCAATCTTGCCACTTAAAAGTCCGCACTCGACACCGGCATGAATAGCCTCAACTGTAGGCTTTTTGCCATACATCTCCTCAAAAATCCGTACCATATCCTCGCGGAGCTTTGAATCCTTCTTGTACTCCCATGCAGGATAATCACCCTCAAATGTAACCTCTGCAGCAAAAGCGCCTGCTATGCAGACAAGCTGGTTCTTAAGGCTTTTTTTAGCCACACCGACAGAGCTTCTGACTGCGTATCTTAAAGTGACAGCAGCAGCGTCTGATTTTAAAACTCCCAGATTAAGCGAGGTCTCAACAAGCTTATCGATTTCCCGGCTCATTCTGATGATGCCGTTTGGCAGTGCCTCGATAAGTGCGATAACCCTTGCGCTATCCTTTGCACTTATAGCTGACTCACTGCAGTCAGTCTCCTCTGACACAGTAAGCTTAAGGTCAGGATCAGATGCCTTAAACTCCTCCGCGATCTCAGCTGCTGCCTGTTCTATCGAAGCCTTCACTGCCGCAGCCTCATCATGTGCTACAATAATCTGTGCAGTACACTCTCTTGGAATGGCATTATCCTTTCTGCCGCCATCTATAGAAGCTATAGCTACAGGTGCCGATGCGTCGCGAAGCAGTCTGGACATAAGAGTATTGGCATTGCCCCTTCCCTTATCAATCTCTGAGCCTGAGTGTCCGCCGGTGAGACCTGATAAGCTCACTGTAAGCTTTGTTCCGCTCACTGTCTCTCTCTCTACAGGCAGCTTCACATCGGCTCTGCATCCACCGGCGCAGCTTGCGAGCATCACGCCCTCCTCCTCGCTGTCCATATTAAGAAGCTTCTTTCCCTTAAGCATAGACACATCGATGCCTGTAGCACCCTCCATGCCGACCTCCTCGCATACAGTGCATACAAACTCAAGGCGTGGATGTGACAGGCTGTCATCGTCCAAAATAGCAAGCGCATATGCCACCGCGATACCGTCATCTCCACCGAGTGTAGTGCCCTTTGCCGAGATAAAATCACCATCTATCAAAAGGTCCAGGCCTTCCTCATCCATATCCTTATCACAGTCAGGTGCCTTCTCGCAAACCATATCCATGTGCCCCTGCAGTATGATTGGCTCCACATCCTCATATCCTTCTGATGCTTCCTTTATGATTATCACATTGTGAAGCTCATCCTGGTAATGCTCAAGGCCTCTTGCCTTTGCAAACTCCACCAGATAATTACTGATTTTCTCTTCCTTGTATGATGGATGAGGAATACTGCATATATCCTCGAAAAACGAAAAAACGTTCTTTGGCTCTAAATCTGTTAATACTCTCATTTTACTCTCCTTAAAAAAAGTCTGCCGACGAATCCGCCGACAGACATATTATAACACAATCCGGTATTTAATTGTATATGTATTATAAGTGTTGTGAAATACATTTCTTTACACTAAAGGCTTAATCTCGTCATCCAGCGTACTCCTAAGCTCTGCAAAAAACTTAGCATAGTACTTGAATTTAGGTAAAGCGTGTTCCACTGTATTTTTGTACTCAGGATAATTAATAGATGCCTTTATTGCGCTCTCATTAGGGATAATCCCATTGCGGTAATGTGTTGCCGCATACATTACATCATCCTTGTCTGCATGCCATAGCAAGCAGAAATTACTCACAACCTGTTCTATACATTCATGTTTCATATTTTCAACAATGTTTAGAATTGATTTACCCTTGAACCTGCTCTCATCAAGCTCTATCTCATTAATCAGATGTGACATGATATCTGCAACCTTCGGATTATCCTTACGCAGATCCTCTACATACTGCTTTGCCTCATCAATCTTCTTTTGCTTTTCCTCAGGAGTGATATCACCATCATCCTCAGGATTGACGATATTCTGAATGAGATTGATGATATATTCATAATCAATCCTTGTATTACTGTATGCCATAAGCTCATAATCTGAGTCTATTTCCGGTTCTACCGGCGGATTAACCGGGTCCGGCCCCGGGTCTGGCCCAATCTCACTTTTTATGTTCAGGTAATGACCTGCATAGTCTATATATTCCTGTTCAGTAATTCCATAATCATCAAGCATACTTTCATCATATCTGCTGAAGGATTTAAGCTGTGCAAAAAGTCTGTCAAAGCTCTGAAACATCTTCATGAAATGAAGCTTCTCCTCATCTGACATTGACGGAATGTCGTCCGGTATCTGAGCTGCAATTCTAAGTGCCGCAAGCGCCTTTTTAAAAGCAGGCTCCACATCATCCCACTCTGCAATAAGCGGTGTATCCTCTGTACTTCCTGCAGAGTAAAGCTTGACAGCATCATCCACACATTTCTTGAAAAGTACCGGTGCCTGAAAAGTTACAATCTGTCCATACGGCTTTGATTTTTTGTCAAAAATACGATTAGTTCTGGAAAAGGCCTGTATTAAATCGTGAGGTCCCATCGGCTGCCTATCAATAAAAATTGTCGACATGCATGGCGCATCAAAGCCTGTGAGCAGACGATCCACAACAATAACCAGATCAAGCTGTTCGTTTCTGCTCTTATACTTAGGATCTTTTCTAGAAAGTCGTTTATTTAGATTACTATTGTATGAAGTAATCTGTGAAATATCAAACTTTGTATCAAACATAGCGTTGTAGTCATCAAGAGACTGCTTCATCTTCTCCTGATTGACCTGCGAGCCGTCCTCATTTTCAGTCACAGAGTATGTAATGGCAAACTTAGGGAAGTCCGGTAAAACCTGCTTTATGCGTTCATCTATCTTTAATGGCGTTTCTCCGTTTTTCACCCTTGTGAGCAGCTCATAATATTTTTGTGCAAGCGAAATTGAACTTGTAGTCAAAAGCCCTTCAAAGGTCTTGCCTTTTCCATTTTGAAAGCCCAGCTTATGATATGACTTATTTAAAATAACCTCAAGCACCTTGAGCATATGCGTCTCATTTTCATATCGGCTGCTGTCAGTCTCATCCGTCACATCCTTTGGACCATCGTGCTCCACTTGAAATCCCAAAACAGCATTATCATGAATAGCATTCTGGATAGTATATTTGTGCAGACATGCTCCGTATAATTCCTCTGTTGTACGTGGCAAATCCCCCATCAACGGATAAGGATTCTCCGGAAAACGTGGTGTTCCTGTAAAGCCAAACCAGAGTGACTTTCCAAAAAAGCGTTCGATTATTCTCTTGGTAGCCGGAGATACAGCTCTGTGACACTCATCCACCACAAAAGCTATTTTTAATCCTCTTAACCTGTTATACTCAGCTGTGCCCTCCTTCAGACGCTTTGAAATGAGAATCTGCATCTTTTGAATTGTAGTAACAATCATCTGTCTGTCAGACGATTTAAGTTTATTTTTCAAATCAGTCACATTATCAGTATTATCCACATCAATTGAATCATTCTGAGAATATGAACTAAATGACGTATTTGTCTGCTCATCAAGATCTTTCCTGTCTATAAGGAAAATAGCCTTATCCAACGCCGGAATATCCATAAGGAGATTTCTTGTTGCCTTATATGATGTAAGCGTCTTTCCCGAGCCTGTAGTATGCCATACAAATCCCGACTTTCCTGTTCGTGATGCTTCACGAATTGCCTCAATAGCATGTATCTGATATGGTCTAAGCAGAATAAGCCGCTTAGCTTCATTATCTAAAACCGTATATCTTGCAATCATCTCATGTGCCTGTGGAATCTTAAGGACATTTTTTGCAAAATCAATATAATCAGAAACCGGCTGATTGTTCCTGTCAACCCATCCGCTGATAAATTCTTTCTTTAGCTCCGTATCACTTGCTGCAGAAAAATACTTCGTGTCAACACCGTTGCTTATAACAAACATCTGAACAGCCGAAAAAATCCCCCTGAACTGCCCTTCACCAATGTATTTCTTTATCTGATTGAATGCTTCCATATACGAATGCTGTCTGTTTTTCAGCTCAATATGTATCATTGGAAGACCGTTTATCATCAAGGTCACATCAAATCTACGGTCTCTTGATGCGGCAGCCTCATCATCCTTCAATGCACTGTACTGATTTATAACCTCATACACACTGCTGCCACCTGCAATATGCTCATGATTCATCACAACCAGATGAAGCTTCTTAGTATCACGCTGTACATGCACCATGACCTTGCCGTTTTCGCCTACCAGCCACTCTCCAGCCTTATAAAATGTTGAAAACTGCAACTGATTCTTTACCTGCTCAAACTCTGAATCAGAAAGTGGCTCACCATCCAGCCTGTCCTTATTGTTCTGCTCTAAAATATATTTAAAATTGTTCCATAAATCCGCTTCTGTCTTTAAATCTGGTCTGTACGTCCACTGCGAATCCCCATATATCAACTGCTCAATCAATTTCTGCTCTATTAACGATTCCAACTCCGGCATGATAATTTCTCCTTCTTCAAAACCTAAACACTAACTATATTTATTATAGCAAATATAGGCATAAAATACCACAAAATTACTTATATCAAAATCAGCGTAAGCATATTGTTTAAAAAGCTACATTACAGTCCTGACAAAGTCCTCATTACCAGATCCACATCCTTATTTTCCAGTTCCTGAATGATATGCAGATATGTTTTCTGCGTTGTTGTCATACTCGCATGCCCCAATCTGCGCGCCACACTGGCTATAGAAACACCGGCAAACAAAAGCAACGACGCATGCGTATGTCTAAGTCCGTGAATGGAAATCTCCGATATCCCACAGGCCTTACAGTGTCTGGTGAGAGCATCATTGACGGTTGAATTATAAATCTTTTCCTCTCCTACAAATATAGGCTCGTCCTCCGGCAACCCTTTTACCAGCTCAGAAAACTTTACTACTATCTGCCAGTCAATCTGAATCTTTCTCACAGATGACTTATTCTTCGTTGGTAGAAAACCGCCTTTACCCTTATAATCCCACGTCTTACTTATAGAAAGAGTTTGCCTTCCAAAATCAAAATCCTTCGGTGTGATGGCAAGCGCCTCTGAGAAACGCATCCCTGTCTTTGCCACAAGCAAAATAAACCAGTCCCAGTTCGGCTCTTCCTTTATATCCAGATCAGCTATCAAAGTATGCAACTCAAACTGATTGAGATATTTAATCTTTTTCTCACGTGGTGTCTTACCCTTGATGATAGCCTTTCTGGTCGGATCACGCTCTATCAGCCCCTCATCCACAGCGTCCATTACCGCACCCTTTAGCTGATGATGGAAGTCAAGTGTTGTCTGTCTCTCATGCTCCTTTGCATAATCATTTAGTATCTTCTGATACGCAGTTCTTGTCAGCTCACAAACCTTAAGCTCCGGAGCCAGCTTCTCCACCCACTTTTGAGTCATCCTGTACTTTGCCATAGTGGCTTCACGAATTGCATCTTTCTTATACACTTCTATCCACTGTGTGTAATAGTTGTAAAATAATGCATCCTTGCTCATATCCTCTAGCATACGCTACCTCCTTTATTAGTACTGCTTACGCTGATGTAACCATAATTAGGCTTGCTTTGTTTGAGGTTGGTTTATGTTTGATTCGTTGTCAAATTTATGGTAACCATTGTACAGATACGATGTTACTTACGATAAAAAACAGTTTATAAAAGCATGTTCAGATGTAATTTGTGCTGGCGCTGGTGAAGAGTGATGAGGTGGTCGAGGTTATCAAAATATTTTCCAATTTTCTTCTGTTCTTCTAAGGATGGCATCTTCATTTCACATTGAATAAGCTTGTCATAATAGAAGTAAAGACGCACGCTCCCTTCTTGTAACCTCTCAATCCATTTGGGAAAATGAGTAGACTTGAACCAATGCCAAAGGAATCCATCCTCGACATAATCTGCAGTCTGAAAAACCTCGTAAAGTGAGCTAACTATTACATTTTCGGTACCTGCATAGTATCCAATCGATCCAACATTTATTCTTGCAGGATTATATGCAAATGAATTTGGAGGAACAATATTGTAAGCTGTTTTATCAACATCTGCCATATATCCAAAATCATCATGTGCTTCCTTTTGAGATATAAAACCTCTATCATTTGTTACTGCATAACACTCTAACTCTAACCCTTCTCTATTTCTTACCGCTACATTTTCTACAAACTCTGAAAACTTACGCTGTTCCCAAACTTTTGGTTTTATTCACCATATCACAATGGACTTACGCTAATAACGAGTGATGCCACTTTTCATCACTTATAATATAAAAGACGTGAGTCAAATTGTCCCACGCCTAAAATTAATTAAAAGCACGGATGAATGCTCTTAAAAGTAATCAAAATTTTTTCAGATTTTATATTCCATCTCTCACCATCATAAGTGCAAATCCAAGCAGATTCTGTCCTCTCCACTTTTCCATTTCCAGTCTTTTAGGATCTGTCATTGACAATCCAATTCCCCATATGCAGTCCCTCACAGCACCTTCCGCTAAAACCGCATCTCCTGTAGCTTTTAGTTTGGATTTCAATTCAGAGTTTTGAAATTTTGCACAAAGTCCCTTGTAAACAACAATCTGTCGCTTTCCATTCCAGATTGTTTCATTATAATTTGAAACCTTTCTTCCCAAAGCCTTAATTTGTGCAACATCTGTAGTTTCAAGGATTTTCTCCGCTATTTTAGTATCGCCAAAACAATTTGCTTTTTGATACATCATGTACTGTTCCATTGATGAAAATCTTATTCCATCACATTCAAACTCACTTAAATACCAGTTACTAAGGTATCCATTTTCCTCATTTGGATTATGAAAACAAACTATATTCATTTATACTTTACCTACCTTTTTTACCGCCAAATCAAGCTCTAAATCATGAAGTCCACAATAAGCCTTCCTCAGAAAATCGACCGGTACTTTATTTATTACCTCTGCGCTTGGAATATCATAATACCACTGATAATAAGCATAAAATTCACCAATCCAATCAGGCATAAATCCTTCGATTGCTTTCCCCTTCTTTAACTTATATTTTTCTGTGTCTGAAAAGTATTTCCACAGTTCTTTTGCATCCATAGTATTAACATAAGCCATCGCATCATCAATGTTCTTTCTGGTTTTACTTTTCATATACGTATTTATAAAATCTTCTGTATCACTATCAGGATAAGACTGTGCCACAAAATCAAATAGTTTTCCCTGATTTTCCACCACGTCACCCAGATACGCTTCTGAATATGCGCCCATTTTCTCACCTCTAAAACAATGTACTAAAAACATTCGTAACCTTATTTGCATCTGAATCTACTAAATTACGCATTTTTTTTCTTGCTTCAATATCTCTTTGATTATACTTATTGTTAAATTCATTGTATTCAACTTGAAGTAAATCACTTTCTATCTCGCGTAAATTTGCATATGCTTTTTCTGTCTTAATACAATACTGAATCCCCAATCCGCCTAACGAAAGCAATTCTTCAAGAATATCTATATCAATATTATCTCGGACAAATTCTTTTGCAATGTAAAAATATGATGCATTTGCGCGCCATCCCTTTATCACATCATATGCATTGGTAGCAATACCATATTTATCAATAAATTTTGCTGCAAGCATCCTATAACGCTTAGAATCAGCAGCATCGCGATGTTTCATAAGCTCTGCAAGCCACGATAAAACATCTTTCTCCTGAAAATCCAAAATTTTTAGATTCCTTGTATTTAACTCATACTTATGAACCCATCCATTCTGTTCATTAGGTCTGCAAACCGCCCATTCTTTTGCTAAATCTATGTTTTCTGTCAGATAAAATCCACGACCATAATCATGTTTATCATCTCCACCGCCAAATACCGGTGTTACTATTTTGTTAGGAGAACCGTGATATAAAATTATTGTATCCATTTTAATTCCCTGTGACACTCTTAACCCTCCCTTCCTTCAAGAGATCTCATAACTCTAATATCAAATGATTATATAAACATATTTTGTAACATATATTTTTTCATTTTCTTAAGTTCATCGCACTTACGTTGGTGAAGAGTGATGAGGTGGTCGAGGTTGGAGAAATGCTCTCCTATTTTTGCTTGTTCATCAAATGATGGTACTTCAAAAGTAAGATTTTCAAGTACACCTTGACTAATGTTTTTATTCGCACTGTTGGTTGCTTGAGCCATTATTTGATTTCGTACTTTTTGAGTTCCAAATATATATTTTTTAAAATCATTATTTAGTCCATATTCATCCCTAAAACGAATAATAAATCCTGAATAAGTTGTATTTTCAAGGGTTTCTGGCACCAATGCTGCCTCACCAACTCCTTCCAGTTTTACTGAGGAACGAACAAATAATACATCTCCTTTTAGCAATGAATATTCTAACAATTGTTTTTCTGTAGCATCAGCTAATTCCAATTTGTTAACATCAATTACATTGTTTCCAAAGATATTTTGTAAGTTAATAAAGGGAAACCCATGTCCCATAGCCTCTTTAGAAAAGTTCATTCCGTTCTTCAATGAACCAAGTTCCCCCAACTTACGCTGTTCCCAATCGTAAGTAAATCCATCAAATCTAATTTCTGGAACTTTTGCTCCATTTTGAGGGAACATTTTTTGAAGCATATATTTTTTCAATTTTTTTGTCTGTTCACACTTTCGCTGGTGAAGAGTGATGAGATTATCAAGCTTATTGAGAAATGCTCCAATCTGCTTTTGTTCCTTCACTGACGGCACTAAAAATGTTTCATTTAGAAAGTCATTAGTTACCAAGTCATGCATCATTGTTGACGCTTTTGTGCTTCTAGCAAGAATGCGCTGCATTAATGTTTCATTATTGATTGCATACTTCCAAAAATATAAATCATATTCTTGAATAGGTCTGAAAACAGCAAAAATATGAGAAACTATACCGTTTCCTATATCATTTTCAACAAACCTGCCATATCGAAACTCTTTACTCTGATGACCTTCAAATGCTATATCCCCTAATTTAAATGTATAATATGTTTTGAGATATTCCGTAGTAGAAACCTTAACATCATTCTTGAACTGCATGGTCGCTACAGTGATGTTTTTATCCATTCCTATGCTACCATCATTCTTTTCACTTGACCTAGCATACAATTCAGAAAACTTACGCTGTTCCCAATCCTTAGTAAACCCTTTAAATCTAATCTTTGGATTTTCCATACAAATCACCCCTCAATCATATCAATATAACGATTTAACGATACCATTATATTTTCATCGGACGATGTCAGGTCTTTTAACAAATTCACAACCTCACCTTCGACCTTTCCTATCTCGTCATCTGTTTTTTGCATATCCTCGAGCAGACCATTTATATCGACTTCCTCTTCCTTTTCAAAATTGTCTACATATCGCGGTATGTTTAGGTTGAAATCATTCTTTTCAATATCATCAAAGCTTGCCAGATAGGATTCTTTGTCTACAGTTTCTCTTCTGTTATACAAATCCATAACTTCATCAATATGTTCGTCTGACATTTCGTTTTGTTTTTTGCCCTTAATGAACTTCTTTGACGCATCAATAAACAGTACATCTCTGCCATCTCTATGCTTTTTAAGTACAACAATGCATGTAGGAATAGACGTATTATAAAATAAATTAGCCGGCAGTCCTATAACCGCATATATGTTTCCGGAACGAAGAAGCTTTTCTCTTATTTTTCCCTCTGCTGCACCTCTGAAAAGCACTCCATGTGGCAAAACGATGGCCATTGTTCCATTGCTTTTCAGATGATAAAGTCCATGAAGTAAAAATGCATAATCAGCCTTTGATTTTGGCGCCAAAACACCATATTCTGAAAATCTTTCGTCCTGTAAAAATCCTGATGCAGCGCTCCATTTTGCAGAATACGGTGGATTCATAAGTACCATGTGAAAGTCAGTTTCCTCACCAGTTGGCCAGTCTGCATCAAGAGTATCTCCATGATGCAGATTCTGATTCTCCGCAGCTACATCATGCAGGAACATATTCATCCTCGCCAGATTATATGTAGACATGTTCAGTTCCTGTCCATAATACTTTATATAGTTTGTATCACCTTTATAGTATCTCTTTGCGTTAAGAAGCAGCGAACCTGAGCCCATACATGGATCATAGATTGACAAACCTTTCACATTCTCCTGTCCTGTTATTGCTATTCTAGTAAGAATTTTTGATACTGCCTGTGGTGTATAGAATTCTCCCGCCTTCTTACCAGTCTCTGACGCAAACTGTCCTATCAGATATTCATATGCATCTCCAAGTATTTCACCATCGGAATTGAGCAAATCCGCCTGGTCTATTACTTTTATCAGTTCTGCAATTGTATCACTTTGTTTCTGGTCTCCCGCTCCAAGCCTGCTTGAATACAAATCAATGTCGGAAAACAAATCCACAAACAACTCTCCGCTCTGCTCAATATTATTGAATGCTTTCTGTAATTGCTCACGATTAAAGCAATTATTCTTTGCATCCTCTGCAAAACATGTATATGTAAGCTCAGGCTCAATTACATATTTACGATCCTGCTTTAATTCATCAAGCAAATCATTAGCATATTCACCCTTCAACTCATTTTTATATGCCTCAAGTGCCACCTTGAGCGATTCCGGTTTCTCATCATTTATCAAATCATATACTCTAATCAAAAATGAATCTGATAGGTATTTATAGAATACAATTCCCAAAAGATAATTCTTATATTCGTTCGCGTCCATTTTAGAACGAAGTACATCAGCGCCACTCCAAAGTACACTGATTAAATCCTTACTATTTTCCTGTTCCGCCATTAATTGCTTCCTCCGAAATTCTATAATCTTTTGCTTTAATATTACACTCCACTTACCTCTTCTGTAAGCTTCCTAACCTTACCTGCATCCGCACACTGATAGCAGTTTTTCATCGCTTCATCATACGAAAAATCCACTGCATTGCCCGCTGCTGTCACATCACACTTCCATGAGCCACACGAGCTGTGTACCTGCGTAATCCCCGTGTATTCGATAAGTGCTCTCACATTGGTATCATTCACGCCGCTTCCTGCCAGAATCGTAATATCTTTTCCATATTGATTTTGAAGATGCTTAAGCTGTTTTCTGCCATCCCATACATTTACTGCTCCACCGCTTGTGAGGATACGATCTGCGCCAAGCCTAATAAGCTTCTCCGCTGCACTATCCTGGTTATCTGTGCAGTCAAAGGCGCGGTGAAACACAGCTTCCCTGCCATACTCATGAATGAGCTCTATCATTTCCTTCGTGCGCTTTTTGTCCAACATTTTTTCTTCTGTCAGAAATCCAAACGCAATACCATCTGCTCCATGCTCTAAAAGAATTTTTGCATCCATAAGCATAGTGTCGTATTCTTCATCCGAATAGCAAAATCCGCCGCCCCTCGGCCGAACCATTGCCACTACCGGTATATTGCATTTTTCCTTTGCATATATTAAATTGGCGAGTGTAGGTGTCAGCCCTCCCATATATAGGGCACTGTTCAGTTCAACCCTGTCTGCACCATTTTCATATGCTGTTTTCACATCCGAAAAGCTGCCACAGCAGATTTCAAGCATCGGTTTCATCATACTTTCCCACTCTTTCCGCTAAAATAAGGCTTAACCTTCACACAATACATGTGTGACCGACAATAATTACATAAAACAGTTTTACGATAATCAATATTCATTGACCACAATCTCGAATACTCCGTCCTCATTAATTTTTAACCGCAATGACTTAACATATTTATTGTAAAAATCCTTCATTTCTCGCTCTGTCGATGTAATTTTAGTCCTCTCGTATATCTGTCTTGTCATCTCCCAGCCATTTTTTCCGACAATATCATTTGTCAGATTTTTCAATTCACTTATCATGACTTTTTTCTTTAAATCACTTGCATTTCCTGTATAGAAATCGTCTATTGAACAATGAAATATACATCGTTTTGTAAGTGCATCCTTGATTGACTGTCCGCACTTGCTATATTCGTACATCACGAGGAAATGAGCATCCTTTACCGATGAAATAAGTCCCCAGTAATCCGAATCACTTGAGCACAAAATAAACGAGTCTATGTTGTCCTTATAATACGCCTCACACACTCCCGCAGTCATCTTTATATCAACAAGCGACTTTCGGTCTGTCACGCGCTCCACCTCCTCATGGAATACAGGGATATGTATGAATTTTTCCAGCCAGTCCCATCCACAGGATGTATGATAATCATCATAGAGTATAATTTTTTCTATTTTGGACATTTGCTCAGAATTTAAGTTTTTTAATACTCCATACAGCTTGTATACATCAGAATTTTCACAATCCACAACTATCACAACACGCATGCTTTCACGGATAAACTCATATATATTTTCCTTTGTATCTTCCACTGCATCCCTGTATTTTGAACCGTCGTTGAAATAATCACCATGCTGTCTGTATATTGTCTTTAAAATCCTTCCGTCAGAATTGAGCAAATTTCCCCTGCCATCCGGGCGCCAGTGGATATACATCCCATATGGATACTCTTTTCTGTGCTCTTTATAGACAGTAAACTCTGCCTTTAGCTTCTTTGGCTTTTCATAATCCACTATGACAAACAAATCCCTGATATACTCCCATTTTATCCAGTCTGGGAAAAGCTTTTTACATGCATCCACGTGCTCATTAATCAGCTTGTTAATATGTACGCAATACTTGTCAGCCGATGAATTATACAATATAATATGCACTTCCCAGCTCTCAAGCTTATTTATATTCTCTGCATCAAACCACTCCATCCTGTTTATATTACCCAGATTATATTTTATTTCATTGTCTGTTTTTTTATAGTTGCGCAGCAGACCTGTACGCGCCTTACACAGATATCTGAGTATCCTCGCATTTTTATTTTCTCTTAAGCTGTTTAAAAGCTCCACATACTCATCACTGCACATATGATCAAGTATCTCATTTCTGACACCTATAAGATACGACAGAATCGTCACAAGCTCATATTTCTGTACTGTTTTATATTCCTTTTTCTCTGTAAATTCAGAATCCAACGCATATGCTTCTTCATCTGTTTCTTGTATCACATCATTAACTTCATCAATATCTGATTTATTTATTTCAATATCTGCCAACTCTATTCCCCCTTCATTTTCAAGATATATTAAAATTATATCATATGTTGCACTCTTTGTATTGTTAACATTTACTTAAAATCCGGATTATTTGCCATTTTCTCATACTCATGCTACAATACCTTTATCCGGATTAATGGTGATTATTATCAGACACTTTTTAGTAGACAGCGAAAATGTCAACGACAACTGGCTGATGCTGTTTGATATGGCAGATGAGGATGATGAAATCGTAGTTTTTTACACAAAAAAATCACCTCACATGTCATACATGTCAGTCATCAGACTTATTGAAAACAATAAAATAAATATACGATTTGAGGAATGCTATGAGGGCACAAACGCCCTTGATTTTCAGCTCGTATCCTATATGGGGTATCTGATGGGATGCGGCGGTGCCTGCAGTGAAAACGAATGTGATGCTGCGTCAGCCGAGACCTGTGCTGATGAGTACATCATAATGAGCAACGACACAGGCTATGACCCTGCTGTAAGGTTCTGGAAAGATAAGGGATACGCTGTACGCAGATTCAATGTGAATTTCTGCAAACAGGCTGTCCAGCGAAGAAAAAACATCAAGTATCAGGTAGTAGCAGATATTCCATCCAAGGAAGATAACGCCAATAACAATACCAATACCAATATCAATACCGATACTGATACTGATACCGATGCTATCACAGCAAAGTCTTACAATCTGAATGAACTTATCGATGGCAATCATAGCAGCTATACAGACAGTGAACCGTTAGGTGATGAGCTTGCAACTAACGATGACTTACCGTCAAGTGATAAGCTTATGACTAATGATGACTTACCATTCACTGACGAACAGACACCTCATAACGGTTCTGGTAACAGCTCAAATAAAAACGAAGCAGATGAGGCTAAATCCTCAACGGACAGCATTGATACATCAGATATTTCTGAAGTATCGGCAGTATCCGAAGACTTCGACCATTTTGAGGTAGATTCTTTCCTAAACTGCATGGGAAAAGACAATCTGCTCAAGCTTCATGAGACGCTGGTTCATGTTTATGGTATGAAACAGGGTCAGACAATTTATAAAACCATAAAAGACAAATCCTACTCTTTTACGCCTGAAAAGCTCACGCGTAAAAAGAAGGTAGAGCGTTTTACAGGTATAATTTTTGCACACAGTGATATTAATGATCCCGGAAATTTTGTTGATTTTCTTGAAAAAAACAAGAATAAAACAAAGAATCTCAATGGCATAAGATCTGCCATCACAAAGAGCTACGGTGAAACAGATGGTCTGAAATATTACAGCCTTTTCAAGCCATATTTCAAAATTATATCTGCACTGAAATAACGCCCTTTATTTTACAACAGAAAGGTAATCCGGATAAAACAATTGAGGCACGGAATTAATACTCCGTGCCTCAATTATAGAAAGAGCAGGTATTACAACCTGCTCTTTCTATATTATATAACGTGCGTGAGAGGGCGCTGGACGTCCGGTGGACTTCCGCTTAGCGCCGACCGCAACGAAGTGTAGAACGAACCCTGGGGTTCAAATCGTCCGCGGACGATTTGTAGTATAGAAAAAGCAGGTATTACAACCTGCTCTTTCTATACTATATAACGTGCGTGAGAGGATTCGAACCCCCGACACCTTGGTCCGTAGCCAAGTGCTCTATCCAGCTGAGCTACACACACATATTTTATTTACTCATTCATTATAACACTCTTGTCAAGTGTTTTGAATGAATGCCGCAGACCGGAATCGAACCGGTACTGTATCACTACAACAGGATTTTAAGTCCTGCGCGTCTGCCAGTTCCGCCACTGCGGCATGAATGGGACCTACAGGGCTCGAACCTGTGACCCTCTGCTTGTAAGGCAGATGCTCT
>ERZ1106983.312-NODE-312-length-65464-cov-4.237460_pt1 | contig 65464 bp, 58 predicted proteins | sample MGYA00403693_ERZ1106983 | MGnify/ENA primary metagenome ERZ1106983 (study PRJEB35170, sample SAMEA104062420) | human gut metagenome | biome: human gut; feature: human-associated habitat; material: faeces | place: Denmark | collected 2012-07-13 ...
AGCATAGGATACAAAATCCTTGAGAAAAATGTGTCAACTAATCTTGACAAAATCAGGATATTCTCACAAAGCTGTTTCCTTGTCTCTTCCAGACCAAACTGCAGAAGCGGATTCACGCCCAGGTTCATGGTCAACCCGTCATCCGGATCCAGCGCATAGTATTCCGCGATCTGTGTCCGAAGGTTCGTAGAACTGACCGCTGTATATCTCGTGATAAAGTCTGAAAAGCTGGAAGTGAACCTGTGCTTTCTTTCTACAGTCAGCACCGGCGTATTCCCATACTTCCTAAGCTCCAGCTCCCCGGCTCTGTTGATCACGAAAAAACCGCCAAGCACTTGCCCCACGTAGAACAGCACATCGCGGTAAGTTTCAATATCATTATCTGAATAGATGGACAGGTTCTCGGTTCCGTTCGGCATCGCCTCGATTGTCGCCCTGTCCTGAGCCAGCGTTACCTCACAGGACGTACTGCAGAGCACCATGAAGTCATAAGCGTTACCGATAGATTCCAGAGAGGTAAATGCCTTCTCGAACCTCACCATATAGTCATAGGCCTTGATCTCCAGACACTTTGCTTTCCTATTCGCCTCGGATACCTCAAATATACCCATCGGGATCGTCTCATAGGAACCGCTAGCCACCTGCAGATGATAGAACAGCTCCACCTTCGCATCTTCCAACGTGTACCTGTTTATCTCGGAGAAAAGCGATATCCCCATCTCCGTAGCATACACTGTTCCCAGCTCGATCTCCGTGGAACCGCAGCACTGGGAAGTGATATACCCGCTGCCCTTGACCATATCATCCTGATTAAACTCATAAACTACCCCGGCAGTCGTTGTGATCTTACCGGTCCAGTAGTATTTTCTATTGTTTGCCTTCACTGCATCAAGGAAGGCACTGCTCACTGGATACATAACCGCCCTCCTTAAAACTCTTTCAGTGTGAAGGACACCTCCCACAAGCTCCCATAGCTTGTATCACTGACCAGCTTCACCTGATATCCATCAATGTACATCTGCGTGTTTACGATGTTCATGGTCTCCATGTCCAGGTATCCGACCGTAATGCTGGCCAGCTTCTTATACGCCGAAAACTTATTCAGCCATTTCTTCGACACCCGGAAGGTTACTCCGATCTGAACCACACCCTCTCGGACAACATCCCTCTGTGTGGTTCCTGCCTCTGTCACACCCCCGCTGTCTGCCTCCACATCCGATAAACTTACAGAATAAGAGGCAGGCATCGGGATATTCTCATTGTTAAAAACAAGATACTGCAAATGAGCCATCTTACCTGCCTCCACTTCTTAGATTCATTCTCTGCTGAGCCGTTACCACTATCTCATCGATCATGTCACCGCCAATATAAACCGGGATCACGATATCCCCTGCAGCACCGCCACCAGCCAGAGCCGTATTCAATGCCGTATTGATACCGGAGATCAGATCCCCGCCGTTCACGCCACCACTGGAATAACCGCCCTGAGCCGACATCACTCTCGGAGTAATGGTCAGATCAGAAGTCACGCCGTTCATGGCGTTTTCGATCATGCCCCGACTTTTCTCAATTCCTTTCGCCAGTCCGCCGATAAAGTCCGGCATCCAACTCTCATAATCCGTAAGCGGCCCTTCATCCGGCACAGAGAAGTGCAGGAAGCTTCGGATCTTATTCGCAACGGAAGAAACCGCCTCACCGACCTTACCGATCATGGACTTGATCCCGTTCACGATTCCTCCGATGAAATCAGCACCCCACTGGAAGGCCTGTGATGCCAGATTCTTCACGAAATTAATTGCCTTATCAAATCCGCCCTTCACAACACCATAGATATTTCCACAGACATTCTTGATGCCGTTCAGCATCGCATTGAACGCATTGGAAACAGCATTCTTTATAGCGTTGGCTGCATTCGATACCGCAGACTTGATATTATTCCAGGCTGTCGTGACTGCATTTTTGATTGCGTTCACGATAGTCGTGATCATGTTCTTAATTCCATTCCAGACCGAAGTAACCGCCGTCTTAATGGCATTCAGCACCGTAGTAATCGCGGTCTTAATCCCATTCCACGCAGTACTCAGGAAAGTGAAAATTGCATTTACCACAGTTGTGATAACCGATTTGATACCATTCCAGACTGTCGTGAAGAACGTTTTAATCGCATTCCACACGGTTGTCACGGTATTCTTGATCGTGTTCCATGCCGTAGTCAGGAACGTGCTGATCGCATTCACCACCGTAGTGAAGATATTCTTGATTCCTTCCCACAATCCAGAGAAGAAATCCTTGATCGCATTCCAGACCGTTGTAGCCGTGGTCTTTATCGCTTCCCATGCCGCCTTGAAGAAAGCCTTCAGTGCCTCCCACACGGCAATAGCAATCTCTTTGATGCTCTCCCACAGGTCGATCCAGAACTGCCGGAACTCTTCACAGTTGTTCCAGAGATAAATGAACGCCGCCACCAAAGCGACAATCGCCGCTATAATCAGCACATACGGATTTGCCGCGCATACCGCATTGAAGGCAGCAAATACTCCCTTCGCTGCGTTGATCACACCTGCCAGCTTCGGAACCAAAGTCATAATGGTACCGACCGCAGAAATAACCTTGCCGACTATAATCAACACCGGACCGATTGCAGCCGTCACCAGGGCAATCGTGACAATCACCTTTCTGGTACCCTCATCCATCGAATTGAGCCAGTCCACAAACTTCTGTATCCATCCGACAATGGTTCGGATCGCAGGCATCAGCAGCTCACCAAAAGAAATCGCCAGTTCTTCCAGCTGAGACTTCAGAATCTGCAGCTGACCAGCAAGGTTGTCATTCATGGTCTCAGCCATACTTGCTGCAGAACCATCACAGTTATCGATAGCACTGGAAAGCTTTTCAATATCCGCTTCACCGGCGTTCATCAGAGCCAGGAACCCGGACATCGCATTCTTGCCGACCAATGATTCAGCCGCTGCCGCCTTCTCAGATTCAGACAAGCCGGAAAATGCCGTCCGGCAGTCAGCCAGGATATCCGACAGATCCCTCATGGAACCGTCCGCATTTGTTGTCGCAACCGTAACCTCTCCGATTGAAGCCCCGCAGATCTTCACATCCCCGGACAGGTTGTTCATGATGGTTCTTAAAGAAGTACCTGCCTGAGAACCCTTGATACCGGCATTCGCCATCAGTCCGATTGCTTCTGCCGTATCCTCCGCAGAGAACCCCAAAGCGCCGGCGATCGGAGCGCAATACTTGAAGGTCTCACCCATCATGGAGACATTCGTATTCGCATTACTGGAAGCCGCTGCAAGGATATCCGCAAAATGCCCGGAGTCCTTCGCTGTCAGACCAAAAGCTGTTAGGGCATCCGTTACAATGTCGGAAGTAGTAGCCAGGTCCTCACCCGAAGCCGCGGCTAGATTCATGACACCCTCGATACCGGAAAGCATGTCCTCTGTCTTCCAACCGGCCATCGCCATATAGTTCATGGCTTCCGCCGCCTCGGATGCGGAGAACTTTGTCTTCTCACCCATCTCACGGGCTTTATCCCTTAAGGCTTCCAGATCAGAACCTGTCGCACCCGATACCGCCGCGACCTTGCTCATGGCGGAATCAAAATCAGCGGCAGTCTTCACCGCCGCCGTACCTAATCCCACAACGCCAAGAGTTACCGGCATGAACTTTTTTCCAACATTGGTGATATTGTCACCAACCGTCTTCAGCTTCTCGCCCTTTGCGGCAATCTCCTGAAGAGCTGTCCCGGATGCCTTCGCCTGTTCCTCTAAAGACTTCAGTTTCTGTTCTGTCTCAACGATCTCACGCTGCAGGCCATCATACTGATCCTGCGTGATCGTTCCATCCTTCAGAGCCTGCTCTGCCTGTTCCGCTGCCGTCTTCAAGGTCTCCAGCTTTTCCTTCGTTTCCTTAACGGCTTCCCCCAGGAGCCTGTGCTTCTGAGCAAGCAGTTCCGTATTCCCCGGATCAAGTTTCAGGAGCTTATCGACATCACGCAGCTGGCTCTGAGTGTTTCTGATCTCTGTATTTACGCCCTTTAAGGCAGTCTGTAGTTTGGTGGTATCGCCGCCGATTTCAACGGTGATACCCTGAATCCGTCCAGCCATCTATGCCCCTCCTTCCTGATTTTGGGTAAAAGAAAACACCGATCATTTCTGACCGATGTTCTCAAAAACTATGTTTTACTGCTTCTTACTTCATTGCCTGTATCTTGTCATTCATCTTCTTTGCTTCTGCACGATAATATCTCATGAAAAGGAGCCAGATAAGAAATGCAACCGCCAGCTGAATCGCCGCAATTATAATTCCCTGACCAATGGTAGCGGATCCGCCTATCCATCCAACAGCATATGCAACGATTGTATAAACCACACATCCTATTCCCATGTGTATCAAAACTCTGATAGGCATTGGGAGATTTTCTTTTCGATATACAATGGTCGGAACTCCAAAGCCAAGGCCAACTAATACACAGCCAATGACCATCTTCGTAAATTTGTAATTTTCAAGGCTGAAATTCCCTTTGTATCCTATATCAAATACAATTCCAACCAAGCAGAAAATAGCCATTGCCATTCCAATACTGATTACCGTGCTCTTTGCTAAATCTTTTATTGTCTCTTTCATTGCTTTCGCCTCCTATAATCCAAGATATTTTTTGAACTCCGGCAGATATGTTCTCGAAACGTAATCCTTGCATCCATTCTTCAGCTTCAGCAAAAGCGTTCCGCTGAATCCTGGCTCAATGCTGTCCATATAAGACAGATTAATCAGTGTGGATTTTGATATCTGCATGAACTGTTTTCCTAACTGCTGACCAATCTCATAGAGTCTTTTCCGTGAACGATATTTTTGTTTTTCACCATAAATAATCATATCTCCATCCTCTACTCTGACCATGTATATTTCCTTAGGCTGCAGAATGATAAGATCTTCTTCATTCTGCAGGGCAGTTATGGGAGTTTCGTTTGTGCTGAATATATCAAGCATTCGCTGTATCTCATCTGTCACCTTGTCAGTGTAGATCACTGCATATGGTTCTTTATATTCAGCAGAAATATCAACACTTACCTTCATGCCCTGGCCTCCTTTCTCTTTGATGTTGCAATCATACAATATATCGAAAGTTCTGTCCTGGCATTTGAGGTAAGTGACAAAAAACAGAAGGTGAAATGCAAAATAAGCTGTCAAACAGCATCAGAATCTATCGAAATCATCCTGACTTGCCAGCTGATCATGAGGTTCATCGTCCCTCTGAAGTTCCGTGTACATATCCATCACAGTTCCTATAGTCAGCAAATCCAGTTCGCTGATATGGATTCCCAGCTGCACACACCGGAGTAACAGGAGCGGCGTTGTCATTTCCCGGTCAGGCGCTCGAAGTTTTTTTTACTCTCCACCTGCGTCTGCACATTCAATCCCCAGAGCTCGATGATCTCCGGAAGCACCTGATAAATGGAAAATGTACCGAACTGATCCAGCCACTCATCCGGTGTATCCGGAACTCCCTGAGGATCCGCATGCTTCGCCATGATGTAGCTGATATCCTCAAACAGCTCCAACGAAAAAGAATCCAAAGCAGAATTTTCAGGATCGTTCTCATCAATGCTCTTCTGCAGATCATGAAGATCCTTATAGATATCCCTGTGGAACTTGTTTCTGTATATTCTTGGAATGGCAGCGGAAGCCCTGAAGGTCACGTCCTTGCCATCAATATTCACTGTCTTTGTAAGTGCCATGTTTTAATCCTCCAATCACGATTAAGGGCAGAGCCGAAGCCCTGCCCCATCTGTCTTAACCCTGTCCCTGCTCAGTCGGTTCTGTTGTCGGAGACTGATAAACAGCAGCATACCAACCGTTATAGACCTCATCCGTCGTATTCGCTCCGGTCTTCACCTTCACAAGACCGCTCGGAAGCGGCGTTGCCGTGATCTCCAGAGATTCCGTCTGGACTTCCTTGGAATCCTCATTGGTCTTGCCTTCGATGGTCGGTCTTGCAGCAGTGCAGTAATACATGCAGTGCCTGATCTTTTTCTTATCCCCGGAGAACTCGAAAAGCAGAGCGAAATGCTCCGGTTCAACCGTGGAATCCTCCACCAGGACACCGTTGCTGTCTTCCGTCTCTTTCAGAATGTCCTTCCTGAAGCTGTCCGGAATCAGCGCAATCTCCAAGTCCCCGGAATAACCGTTATTCGCCACCGTGGTGTAATAAACCATATCGTCCGCATAGAACGGCTCCGTATCGCCTTCAGGATCCAGCGACAGATTCACTGCACCAGGAATGGCTACCGGTGTAGCGAAAGTTACTTCATTTGTATCCGGATCAAGAGTTGCCTTCGCATAATGGCAGTTCTTAAGTCCGAATTTCACCTTGTTAGTTGTACTCGGCATAATAAACCTCTCTTTCCGCTATACCGTCATCTGGTACAGCACTTCGTATAGTTTCTCTGATTCGATCCATACCTCCGATTTGTTCCAGAAAAGCTCATGGTCATTCAGCAATGCCTCGATCCTGTCCTCCAGCTCCGGATCCTTCTCATCGGTATAAAGTTCAATGCTCAGGTTGGAAAACTCCATATAGACCACGTTGTCCGCAGCAAAGTTCTCCGAACCCGGAAATAAAAAACAGATGAACGGCGGATCAGGACTTTCCCCTTCTGCGAAATGGTCATACGCAAAAGGGATCTCCGTCTCAGCCAGCATCTGCATTACATCTTCATGCGTCATCCTTCTCCCTCCCGATCTCGATAATGCACTCCGCAGCATGACGGCAGGCCGGGCAGTTATAGGGATAACCATGGCAATCCTCGCCCCTCCGGGTACCGTGATAGATCACCAGACCGAACACGGTAAATCCGACAGCGATCACGAATAACAAAAGCAGTATCTCCATCTTCTCTAACCGCCTTTCTGCAGGTCACGCTCGATATCCCTTGCCAGCTGTTCGATACCTGCCTGCTCCGCTGGCGCGATATGAGGGAACGCCCTTGTCCTTCCACCGCCGCGCTTCGCATGGCCAAACTCCAAAAGATGCGTCAGCTGGTATCGTTTGGAATGCACCACGATCTGGATGGAATCGGACGTTTCCCTGGTCTTCTTCACCGCCCAGCTCTTGGAATACTTCCCCGTCTTCTTCGGAGCTGTACTTTCAATCTGCTGCTTTACGGTCTTGCCCGCCTTCTGGACATCCTTCTTCAGGTCATCCGCAACAAGCTTCGCGTATTCCTCCATGCCCTTCATCACGGTATCCGCCAGCTGGTCAATCTTTATCGTCTGTGCCATCAGCGCCGCTCCTTCCTGCAGGTGAACTTCAGTGACTTCTTCCGGAAGTTCATGTGGTCGATATTCACGATGTTGTAAATCTCACCCATGAACATCACCCGGAAATGCGTGGAATCGATTGCGGCAGCCTTCCGGCAGTACCGAACAGATACGGTCATGGAAAAATCCTCAACCGTATTTCCGGCAGCCTGTTCTTCCTTGGAGCTTGCCAGCCCCTCACCGCCGATGGTGGCAAAGCAAGTATAATAATCCGTCCAGGCATTCTTATGATTCCCGTACTTGTCGGTCACGGTCTCATTCTTCTGGAACGTCACCTTTGACCTGAGTGCTGCCACATCCATCAGAATCCCTCCTTCCGGCTACCGAACAGCAAAGCCCGAAGTGTCAGATCCATCGCGTGGTGGTCAGCCTCTTCCCTGTGCTCATACAGATAAGCCACCGTAAACATCACTGCGATCTTTCCGTTCTGAGCCGCATCCAGATCCGTCTCATCGTCCGTCCGCAGGATATCCATGCACTGCTTCTTTGCCGCCGTTATGAAGTTTTCGATCAGGGAATCGTCATCCTCGAAATCAACTCTCAGATAACTCTTCATTTCTTCCACAGTCACAGTCATCTGCATCACCTCACAAATTGGCGGCAGCACAATCATCTGTACTGCCGCCGTTATTACAGATTCTTACGATCAGGCGCTTGCCTTCATCTTCAGGAGCTGGATGCCTTCCGGAAGAATCACCTTGCCGTCAACACGCTCCGTCGCAACAAAACCGACCTGACCGTTGGTGCTGTAGAGCTCATTGAGTCTCTGAACCGTTCTGCCGGATCTGTCAGCAATCCAGTAATTCTTGAAATCACCGAATGCCACAGTCAGTGCCCCTGCCTTCGCCACAGGAACATACGGAGAAGTGTAAAGGTCATAGCCCAGAAGCTTGTCCGGCTCACCTGCCTGAAGGGAAGGCTGCCAGAGATAGGCATCGTTCTTGTCCTTCAGCTTACGGATCATGGATACCGTCGCGTCGTTCATAAGGAACTTCGCGTTTCTGCGGTAAGGGCTCTTCAGCGAATAGATCAGGTTGATCAGCTCATCCGCTGTGATCGTCGTTGCGCTTGCCGCAGTCACACCTACGGTTCCGCCGTTAGCGGTAAAGATACCGGTAGGCTGTCCGGTTCCTGTACCGACGCAGAAGGCCTCTTCCTCGGCAATACCGAATGCCCTTGCGAACTCACCGGCAATGTAAGACTCCAGGTCAAACATGGAATCCTGCAGAAGCTCGATAGAAACCTTCACAAGATCAGTCAGCTTGAAGGCGTCGATGGTCTTCTGGTCAAAAGTAGGACCGCTCTCGGTATAGGCACCGTTCTCCGCCGTCCACTGTGCGGTAGAGTGAGTAGCCGCAACCGGGATCTTTCTCTCGGCACTGGTAGTGATGACCTTCGCAAGGCCTCTCACCACATTTGCCTCATCCAGACCAGTCACGATCTGACGTTCGAACTCTTCCGGCACAAGGTAGCCGCCGTCTGCCTGCACGCCCTCGGAAAGGACGTTGTGAACAAGTCTCTTACCTCTAAGATGCGCACCGAAGTCTTCCTTGTACGCATTGGAAGCGCGCCCGGTCTTTTCCTCCACCTGCTTTGCCGGTCTTCCAGTAAGCGGAGTGTTGATAGGCTGATTCAGCGCCGCCTCTCTTGCCTCGGCTCTCTGCTGACGGTCGATCGCCGCAGTCAGATCCTCGATCTCCTGCTCCATACGGCTGTATGTCGCGTTATCCTCCGCAGACAGAACGCCGTTCTCATTCTCGTGGGTATCCACAAAGTTCTTCGCAGTCTCCCACACCTTCGCTCTCTTCTCGATCATATCTTTGATAGTCATAGCTCGATTCCTCCTTAAATGAATCTCTTGATAAAATTCAGGCGTTCCCTGATCTCATCACAGGAACGCCCATTATCCGTTGTCTGTTCAGTTGCCGCACCGCTCTCCGGTGGCTTGATGTGACACTTCGCCGCGATCTTATCCATCAGCGAATTGGTCACCGCCGCCCTGGAATAGAGCATCGACACCTCCGGCGCTTCCAGGTCTTCGCCCTCTGATGCATCCGCCCTCTGCAGTACATCATCCGCAAATCCCAGCTCCACCGCCTTGTGCGCGTCCATCCAGGTCTCCGCATCCATCAGATGTGAGATCTTCGTCCTGCTCATGCCGGTCTTGATCTCATAGGCATTCATGATGGATTCCTTCACTTCAGCCAGCATGTTGATCGCTTTCTGCATCTCCGCCGTATCGCCAAAAGCGATGGTCGCCGGATTATGAATCATCATCATGCTCACAGGACTCATGAGCACCTTCGTCCCTGCCATCGCGATCACACTTGCCGCCGATGCTGCAATGCCATCGATCTTCACCGTGACATCGCCCTTATAGTCCATCAGCATGTTGTAGATCTGAGCCGCTGCCACGCAGTCACCACCCGGACTGTTGATCCAAACCGTGATGTTTCCTGTCACTGCATTCAGTTCTTCTCTAAAAAGAGCCGGTGTGACATCATCGTCAAACCAGCTCTCTTCTGCTATGGTTCCATTAAGGAAAAGCACCCGCTCATTGACCTCTTCGCCTGAAGCCTGGTCTCTGATCTTCCTGCTTTTCCAGTTCCAAAACTTCTTCATCGGAATTTTCCTCCTTCCAGCTTCCATCTGCCGCAAATATCCCGGCATCCTCCAGCTTCGTCATATTTCCATTGATCAGGTACAGATCACCGCCCTGTTCCGCCGGGATCCTGTCCAGGTTCTCCAGCTCTCGGATATCATTGGCAGACATCCAGCCGTTCTGTCTGGCTGTCGCATAACCGTTCATCCTGCTCTGGTAATCGCCACGGAGCAAACCGTCCACATTGAACTTGAAGAAGTATTTCTTCTTCTCATCCGGAGTCAGCAAAGCTCTCACCATTGCCTGCTCCCAACGGCTCACCCACGGATCCAGCGTGTACTTCACAAACTCCAGCGACTGCTGCTCAATATTGTTGAAGCTGGACTTTTCCAAGTCACCTATCATATGAGGCGGCACACGGAAGATCCTCGCGATCTCATCAATCTGGAACTTCCTTGTCTCCAGAAACTGAGCCTGCTCAGGACTGATACTAATCGGCGTGTACTTCATGCCTTCTTCCAAAACAGCAATCTTATTTGCATTGCCGCTTCCTCCAAATGTAGCCTGCCAGCTTTCCCTCACCTTGCTCGGATCCTTAATGGTTCCCGGATGCTCCAGCACACCGGAAGGAGCCGCGCCGTTCGCAAAGAACTTGCTGCCGTACTCTTCCGTAGCAATTGCCAAGCCGATCGCATTCTTCGCCATCGCAATCGGCGAATATCCAACCAACCCGTCAAAACCAAGTCCCGGAATATGCAGCACATCATGTAGCTGAAGCCTCACAGTCCTTCCAACCTTATTGGTGCCTTTTCTTCCGTCCACATCATCCGAATCATAGACGGTATACTCGTAATAAAGCCTTCCGTGCTCATCGCGATCCACCTTCATCCGATCCGGCATCAGCGGATACAGAGCCACGACTTCACCCTTGCCGTTACGGATGATCTGCGAATACGCATTTCCCCACAGAAGCAGGTGCGTCATCAATGTCTCCCTGAAAATGAAGGAAGTCATCTCCGGATTCGGCTCATCATGGAGCAAAAAATAAAGCGGATGCTCCACCGCTTTCTCCTTACCGCCATCATCGGTATATCTATAAAATTGTAATGGCAGGCTTGCCACTGCCTCCGACAGGATCCTCACGCAGCAGTACACCGCCGTCATCTGCATGGCAGATCGTTCCGTCACGTACTTACCGCTCGCAGTACCTCCCAGAAAGAAGCTGTAACTGCTTCCTGCCGTCCTGTCCGTGGGCTTATCCCTGCTCCGAAATAAACCGCTCAGTATTCCCATCGCAATTCCCTCCTTCATCAAAATACAAGTAATCCGCGCTCATCATAAACACTCCCCTGCGGCTCCGTCTGATTGCGGATACACCGGTCAAGAGCCATGATTGCAGCCACAATGCCGTCGATCTTCTCTTTAGATTTCGCCTTCGTTACCTTGATGTTTCCGGCAGGATCCGTATCGACCACCACGTTGCCGGCCATCCACCTGAGAACCGGATGCCCTCCGTGAATGATCTGGCCTTCCATGAGCAGACGATAGAAATCTTTTGTCGGTCCGGACATTGAAGCAAAGCCTTGGCCGAACGGAACCATCGTGAATCCGTCACCCTCCAGGTTCTGGATCATCTGTGTAGCGTTCCATCTGTCCACTGCGATCTCAACGATGTGATATTTCTCCGCCAGATCATTGATGAACTTCTCAATGAAATCATAGTGGATCACGTTTCCCTCAGTCGATAACAGGTATCCCTGTCGCTCCCAGATGTCATAAGGAACGGAAGCCGCCTTCACTCTCTGCGGTATCGTTTCTTCCGGTACCCAGAAGAACGGAAGCAGGATATACTTCTCATCCTCATCCCTCGGAGGAAACATCAGCACCAGAGCCGTGATGTCCCCCGTACTGGATAAATCCAGACCGCCGTAACAGTCCCTGCCTTCCAGAGCGGCCAGGTCAATCTCTTCATTCCCTTTCATGAATATCGCATCCGGTATCCATGCCACCGTACTTGAAACCCACATGTTCAGCCTCAGCCACTTGAAGGTCACTTCGTCTGCCGGATTCTGTTTTGCCTCCCTGTAGGCATCCCTGAGCCTTTCGATATCAACCGTATATCCCAGAGAAGGATTGACCTTGTACCAGTTTGCTTCATCTTCCCAGTCCTCATCATCCTTCAGTCCGTAGACCACCGGATAAAAGGTCGGATCCACACGCCGGCCTTCCAAAATATCCACTGCCTTCGTATGAAGCTCATAAGCAATGGAATGTCTGTCCGTACCTGCCGTGGTAATAATGAAATGCAACGGATTCTGTCTGGCATCCGATGATCCCTTTGTCAGAACGTCATACAGCTGCCTGTTCGGCTGCGTATGGATCTCATCAAATACCAATCCACTGACTGAAAATCCATGCTTACCCCCGACCTCTGCACTGAGCACCTGGTAATATCCTGAATTTCCATAATTCACGATTCTCTTTGTTGCCGTCATCAGCTTCGACCGTTTCAGAAGCGCCGGCGACATCTCCACCATCTGCCTTGCCACATCGAAAACAATACTGGCCTGCTGCCGGTCAGCGGCAGCGCCATAGACTTCAGCGGATGGTTCGTTATCTGCATATAAAAGATAAAGGGCGACGGCTGCTGCCAATTCGCTCTTACCTACCTTCTTGCATATTTCCACAAAGGCTGTCCGGAACTGCCGATACCCATCAGGTTTGACGATCCCGAAGATGTCACGGATCAGCTGTTCCTGCCAGGGAAGAAGCCAGAACCTCTTGCCAGCCCATTTCCCTTTGGTATGGCACAAGTTCTCGATGAACTTCACTGCCCTGTCAGCCTTCGCTTTATCATAATGAGATGTCGGAAGCATGAATCTCGACGGCTTATAATTCTTCAGCTTCGGATAACCCGCAGGTCTTCTCTCCGCCATTAAGCCTCACCCCCAAGTAATGCCTCCATCTCATCTTCTTCGTCCTTGCCGACACCGGATGCTGCCATGATCCTCGATCTGGCAGATGGAGTCAGACCAAACTCAGATGCTGCCTGCATCATAAGACGCTGCTCCGTGTTACAGATAGCAACCCACGGATTCGGTCTCTGCATACCATTTTCCGTTTCATAGGTAGCACCCTCGGAATTGATATGCTCCTGGGCCTCTTTCCATCTGGCATAGGACTGACAATATGCTGCAAATGCAGACCGGTCGATCTCCGTCAGCACTCCCATCTGATTCAGTTTCTCCGATAACCGGATCCATTCTGTCTTAGCTTCCGGCAATAACCATGCAGGGCAGTCGGGCATTCCCTTACCCGGATTCGGTTCTTTTGTGTTAAGTTTTCTCTTTCCCGGATTGCCTTCCAGCTTTTTTACTGCTGTAGGCTTCGGCTTTCTTCCAGCCATAGAGCATCGCCCTCCTTCCTTCCAAATTTCACTTTTCATTTCGCGATTTTGCACGCGTGACCCCCGCGCCGTTCCCTGGGAGCCATACCTGTAGAGATTTCACCCGCCCCTACCCGCGATGGTTTCCCCAATAGTCCCCTCTCTTCGCGTGTATGGTTGAGTGACACGACTTGCACAGCGCGATCAGGTTACTGCGATCGTGCGTGCCACCTTCACTCAGAGGCAGCTTGTGGTGGATCTCTTCAGTGGGCACGATAATTCCACGTTCAAAACACAGCTCGCAGAAGGGATGCTCCGCAGCATACTTGTCACGGATCCTCTTCCATGCACGACCATATCTCTTCTTCGTAGATTTATCTCTGCCGTACTTCTCATAGTTACTGTTGCTCAGCTTCTCATGCTCTTCACAGAACCTTTTGTCTGTCAGCTTCGGGCATCCGGGATAAGAGCATGGATGCTTTGGTTTCCTTGGCATCATTCCACCTTCTTTCCCATAGAAAAAGCCGCCACGGTGTTCTGCTCCGCAACGGCTCTCTCATCTTTCGCTTTTGCCAGTTTAACATTATCACATAGGCTTACTGTATCGAACTTGATTTTACTGTATTGTTTCCGGAATCGTGATTTCATCCAGAGCATTCCTGTGAAGGCGGAATACATTATCGATACCATACCCAAGCTCAATGGCGATCTCTTCCCATCTCATATAGGACAGGTACCGCAGTTCCAGTATTGTCTGAAGTTCTGCACTCTCCACTGCTTTGATCCTGCGGATGATATCCTTCTTCAGTTCCACGAGCTTCATCATATCCTGGTTGATCTCGTTCTCCAGGTCGATAATCTTGATTATGGCATCCTCCATTCTGGAACCATCCCTGTTCGGACTCTTCGGCATATCCGAATATGTCACCGTTGCTTTGGTCGCCAGATCATGGAGATCCTCGATCTGCCCCAGCTTACTCTCGATCCGCTGGTTCAGTCCGAAAGCCTGTGATAAATATTTCTTGGCTTCCTGCTGATGTCTGTTCATAAGCTACCTCCGATTGGATTTATTTTTTCTCCCTCGGATTGACTCTGATTGTCTCACTTCGTCCTGAAGCCTTTTGATCAGGTATTCCCCGTCCACGCTTGTCAGCTGGCTGTACCAGCCGGAACGAAAGAACCTCTCGATCTCCAGGGCCTCATCTATTGCTTTTCGATCCTTCGGATGTGCCTTGATCTTCTTAAGCGCCACCCTGTAATCAGCGACTGCCTGCAGAATGATTGCATTTGCTAATCGCTCATATGGATCTTCTGCCAGATTTTTATTTCCTGCCATAGGCACTTACCTCCGCTTTCACGGCATCGATCAGTCTGGCCTGCGTATTGCCCTTAGCGTGAAGCACCTTCATAATTCGCTCATCAATCGAATCGGCTGTAATAATATGCTGCACCACGACCGTCCCGGATTCCTGACCCTGCCTCCAAAGTCTGGCCACCGTCTGCTGGTAGAGCTCCAGACTCCAGATCATGCCGAACCACACCAGCGTATTGCCTCCGCTCTGAAGATTCAGTCCGTGTCCTGCAGAAGCCGGATGTATCAGTCCTACCTCCAGTCTTCCTGCATTCCAGTCCTCAATGCTCTGATCCGAATCCAGCTTTCCATAATTCACACCCAAGGCATCCAGCCTATCGATGATTCTTGTCAGATCGTGCTTATACCAATAAGCCACTAGAATGTCCTTGCCGTTTGCCGCCTCGATAATATCCTCCAGGGCATCCAGTTTCTTATCGTGAATGAACTCGATACCACCGGCATCGGAATAGACTGCACCATTTGCCATCTGTGTCAGCTTTCCGGAAAGCGTCGCTGCATTGGCAGCCGTCACTTCGCCACCTGGAAGATTGATCACCAGGTCACTGGCCATCGCTTCATACTTCTCGCGCTCATCCGCATCCAGATATACCGGATATTCGGAATTAATCAGTTCCGGCATCTGCAGGTGGTCGGTTCCCTTCATGGAAATCGTGATATCGGAGATCCTGTCGTATATCCTCTTATCAGCACCTTTCCGAAGCCTATAACTGTAAACAATCGGACCATTCGTCTGATCTGGCACAAAGTACTCGACTCTGTACTGGCTGATAAATCTTCCAAGTCTCTCTCCCATATCCAGAACCTTGTATTCTGCAAAGAGATCCATCAAACCGTTGCTGGAAGGTGTTCCAGTCAAGCCCACAATCCTTTTCACTCTCGGCCTTACCTTCATCAGTGCCTTGAACCTCTTCGCCTGCCAGTTCTTAAAGGATGACAGCTCATCGATCACCACCATATCGTAGTCAAACGGCAATCCGCTTTTCTCAATCAGCCAGGGAACGTTCTCTCTGTTGATAATGTAAATGTCCGCATCCGCCTGAAGCGCCTTCATCCTCTCTGCCGCCGTACCGACCGCTATGGAATATCGAAGCCCACGCAGCTGATCCCATTTCTGTATTTCCGCAGACCAGGTATGCTTTGCCACACGAAGCGGCGCGATGATCAGCACCTTCGTCACCTCGAAGCTGTCAAACATCAGATCATTCAGTGCTGCCAGCACGATACTGGTCTTGCCCATACCCATGTCCAGCAGTATTGCCGCTATGGGATGCTCCTTTATGAAATTGATCGCATATATCTGATAATCATGTGGATTGTATTTCATCCAGAATTCCTCCAATCTGCTCCGGATCATCTAGTACATAAACCCGGAAGCCTAATCTCATCAGAAGCCGGTGCCGTGAAACCTGCAACGGTCTTGGACGTTCGCCCGGAGCCTTGACCTCCACCAGTCCGAAGTGCCTGCCCGGCAGTAAGACGATCCGGTCGGGCATCCCATCAAATCCTGGGGACACCCACTTCGGACAGATACCGCCGTGCTTTTTAACCTCAGCGACCAACTTCTGCTCTATGACTTTTTCACGCATCGCTAACCTCCATCAAAGTTTTCAAGTGTGCAGGTCGTGAAAGTCATCCCGTAAACTCCCTTTAAGGCATTTTCAAAAAACTCTCTTATAGGACTTTTAGTAGTAGACCTTCACGACCTGCACAATGGCTTAAAATCAATGTTTCTGATAGTTCACCAATCTGAAAACAGTTACTCTATCGACCTGCATGACCTGCACATCAGTCCAGGAAGTCCTGTCCTTCCTTCAGGCTCAGGCCATGAACCATAATTCCGGAGCGTGTCTTGCGTCTGACAAAACCTGCCTTTTCGATCGCTGAATAGAAGTCAGTTGTGCTTCTGGTAAATTCACCATTCTGCAGGCAGTACGCCCTGTATGCCTGATACAGTTCCCCGGACTTCTCCGAAGCATCTTTATCGATGTCACAGCAATCCGCCAGGAAATGTCCCATCCAGTCGTTGTCCTCGCGATATGCCTCAATCGCATCCACCACGACCTTCGGCAGCGGCACCTTGAAATCCATCTCCACTGCCATCTTCGCCCCTTCAATAATCCAGCTCATGATGAAGGAACCGGCGTGGTCATACAGGTAATCCGCATAATTCTTGATGTCATTCTTCCCGGTGATCTTCGCATTGAAGGGAATCACGATCAGCCTTCTCCAGATACCATCATCATTGGCACCCACCTTCGGCAGATGGTTCGTGTACAGCACCAGCGTATGTGACGGAACAAAATGGAACGGAGCCTTATACTTCTTTTCCGCCTGGATCTCATCCGTAGAGCAAAGCTGCTTCACTGTCGCCGTATTCAGCCTCATACCTTCCTCCATCTCAGAAGAGATGATGAGCCTGCGGCCTTTCAGCTCCGCCATCTCAGGCTTGATATTCCTCTTGCAGTTCATGGTCAGGGCTTCCGCAGACAACTTCCCGGCGTAATCGCCCAGGACTCTGAAGATTGTGTTCCAGAAAGTCGATTTACCGTTGGCACCTCCACCATAGGCAATGATCATGTGCTCCTGATAGACCTTCCCGATCGCCGCCATTCCGACCACCAACTGCACATAATCGATCAGCTGCTGATCCTTACAGAAGAAAAGCTTCAGGGCATCCAGCCAAAGCTGCTTCCCGTCCTCACCGGGAGCACAAGTCGTGATCTTTGTGATCAGGTCTCTCGGATCATGTGGCTGCTCCCCGGTCAGGCCTTTTTTCAGGTCATAGGTGGCAACAGGCGTATTGATCAGGAACTCATTCTTGTCCAGGTCATTCACGTCGATCCCGATCATCGGCTTCGCAGCATTCCCTGTGGAAATGATGTACTTGTAATCACGCCTCTTCAGCACAAACTTCAGATAAGTCTCCGCTGCCATGAGCGCATACAGAAGCGGCATCTGATCCGGCGTGACTTCCTTAGCAACAGCTTTCGATCCGTTCTTTACGATCGGTTCCGGTATCCCGGCATCGACCAGAGCCTTCTCCGCATCTTCCTTATCCTGCTGAGCATCTACCAACTGCAGGTCAAGGAACTCTTCGATAGCACCGATGGCCAGCTGCACATCCTCCACCCAGCGTTCGCCATCATATCTGAGATAATCCGTAGCCGCTGAGAACCTGAGCTCACTGCCATATTCCTGCACCAGCACTTTCGCCTGTCCGATATCCGAATAGTCCTCCGGCTTCAGGGACGCGTCGCTGAAATCGGCATTGTACTGATCCGGCGGAACATACCCGTCAGCGGAAGAAATCTTCTTATTGAAGAACCTCACAGCACTGTTCCAGATGGTATTCAGCTCTGCCTCCGGAAGCGGAGGATCGCATTTCTCCGCATGTTCCATGAATGCCACATGAGCCTTTTCCGTATCGCCATACCTCTTCAGGATCCTGGACGCGAACCGGCTCATGGTGTTATTGCGACTTCCCTGAAGGATCGGACCGGAACTTGTGCCTTCCTGCCTCTCAGGTTCATCCGTCTCCACGACCGGGCTGATCTCCTCATCAATCGTCATCCAGCCTTCATGCCAGATCACTTCTCCGGTATCCGCGCCGAAAATGAATCTTGCCGCATCCAGCGCATTGTCATCGAAAAACGTGTACTGCTTCTGGATGGCGATCTTCAATCCGGCGTATACCTTCTCATCTGTAATCTCTTCGATTTGGAAATAAACATGGAATCTCGGTCTCTCGGACTTGCCGTCCTTCACCTTCATGTGGTTGCGGCTGAACGCTATTGCATAGGAAAAATCCCCGAACAGCTCTTCCATCTTCTCCGGCGTGATCCATTCTTCCGGATCCTCGGAGTGATCATTGTCACAGTCCATGACCGCCACATTGGAACGGATGAAGTTTTCCTTGCTGCGGTAGTTCTTCTTATATTCACCGCACACATGATCCTTCTTGATGGCTTCCTGCAGCTCCTCCGCGTTCCCTGCTTCCATCCGGTTCGGGTACAGGCAATTCTTCGCGTCTGAGACCACATTGGCCGTCTGCAAAACTAATCGCATCGCTTTACCTCGCTTTCTATAAATGTGAAGACATACTTCTTCCAGCTTGGTAAGGACAGTTTTCCTTCAAATGACCGGAAACTCTGGCAGCTTTCTTTTGCTTCCTTTTAATAAGCGAAAACCAAGTCTTTTTTTTCATCCGGTCATTTCACATCGAACTGTCCATACATAGCTGGGAAAGGAAAACCGGACAACGAAAAAAGCAAAAAGACATTCCGGTCAAATCCCAGGCAACTGTCCTTACATAGCTGGAAAGGGAGAACCCTTTCGGAAAGAGAGGTGCTGCAGATGCAGAAAGAATCCATTGAAAAAACCGCCAGCCTCGACGGAACGGACGAAGAACTCATCGATGTTCTGATCGCCATCAGCGTCGTAGCCAAGCGGCTCGCAAGAAAACTACAGAATGAACAGAAGGGAGAATGCCAACATGAGCAAAATGAGTGAACTCTCCGCCATGATCGACAACCTGATCAGCTGCGGAGAAACCCTGGCAGAGACCGGCAGAGCTTTGAAGGAATTCTATTCCGGAACCGAAGAAGCAGCCCCGGCAAAGCCTGAGAAGAAGACAAAGAAACAGGATCTCGCTCCTGCGGAAGCACCTGCTAAAAAGCAGTACTCCAAGGAAGAAGTCAGAGGGATCCTCGCAAAGAAAGCAAACGAAGCAGAAGGCCGCTTCAAGGCTGATGTCAAAGCGATCGTTCAGAAGTACGGCAACGGAGGCAGCCTTACCAATGTGGATCCGAAGGACTACGCGGCACTTGTCACAGAGGTGGAAGGATTAACCGATGCCTAAGCATGCATATCTTTCCGCCTCCGCAAGCCACAGATGGCTCGCCTGCCCGCCCAGCGCAAAGCTGTGTGCCGGTATCAACGACAGCGGCAGTCCTTACGCCCAGCAGGGAACCGATGCACATGCCCTTTGCGAATATAAGGTGGAGAAGCTTCTGGGAAGGAATCCTGAGGATCCGACAGAGAACCTGACCTGGTTCGATAAGGAAATGGACGACTGTACCGATCAGTATGCAGCCTACGTCGCAGAGCAGATTGAAGAAGCAAAGACACACTGCTCCGACCCGCTGATCCTGATCGAAGAAAAGCTGGACTTCTCCAAGTGGGTACCGGAAGGCTTCGGAACCGGCGACTGCGTGATCATCGCGGACGATGTGCTGCATATCATCGATTTCAAATACGGCCTCGGTGTCCTGGTGGATGCCGAAGAGAATCCGCAGATGATGTGTTACGCCTTAGGCGCTCTGGATACCTACGAATATCTCTACAGCATCCAGACCATCCGCATGACGATCTTCCAGCCGCGCCGGGACAACATCAGTACCTATGAAATCAGCAGAGATGACCTGATGAAATGGGCTGAGGAAGTCATAAAGCCCACCGCAGCTCTGGCCTACAACGGTGAAGGCGAATTCCATGCCGGCGACCACTGCCAGTTCTGCAAAGCAAAGGCAACCTGCCGTAAACGTGCCGAACACAACCTGGAGCTCGCACAGTATGACTTCGAGATGCCGCCCAACCTGGATGAAGCAGAGATCGCTGCCATCCTTCCCCGGATCGATGATCTGGTCGCCTGGGCAAATGACATCAAAGAATACGCCCTCCAGCAGGCACTCAGCGGCGTAGAGTATCCCGGCTTCAAAGTCGTAGAAGGCAAATCGAACCGCAAATACTCCGATGAGAATGCAGTCGCATCCACGGTAGAAGCTTCAGGCTTCGATCCTTATGAAAAGAAACTTATGGGAATCACAGCAATGACTTCTCTTCTCGGAAAGAAGAAGTTCAACGAACTCCTGTCCGGCTTCATCACAAAGCCGCAGGGCAAACCGACACTTGTGCCGGAGTCAGACAAAAGACCGGCACTGAACACAGCCAAAGATGATTTTAGCGAAGAATAAGGAGGAAAAAATCATGGCAAACAAAGTAACAATTCCGACAAAGGTAATCACAGGTGTAAACACCAGATGGAGCTATGCGAATGTCTGGGATCCGAAGAGCATCAACGGCGGCGCTCCGAAGTACAGCGTGTCGCTCATCATTCCGAAGTCCGATACCGCTACGGTCGCAAAGATCAAGGCAGCCATTCAGGCAGCCTATGAGGAAGGTCAGAGCAAGCTGAAGGGCAACGGCAAGTCCGTTCCTGCCCTCTCCGCCATCAAGACACCCCTCCGTGACGGTGATCTGGAGAGACCGGATGATGAGGCTTACAAGAACGCCTACTTCATCAACGCCAACAGTGCAACGGCTCCTGGCATCGTAGATGCAGACAGACAGCCGATCCTGGAACGTTCCGAAGTGTACTCCGGCGTGTATGGCAGAGCCAGCATCAACCTGTACGCCTTCAACAGCAACGGCAATAAGGGTATCGCCTGCGGTCTGAACAACCTTCAGAAGATCCGCGACGGTGAACCTCTCGGAGGCAAGTCCAGAGCAGAAGATGACTTCGCAACGGCAAACGATGAGGATGATTTCCTCGACTAACCTGACAACCAATGCAGGTGGCGGCAATACCGCCGCTGCCTGCGACAATCTATGAAATGAGGTGACAATCAATGAACACCGTTTTAACTGTTATCATCGTAATCTTATCCAGCATCGGGATGGCTGTATCCATGCACTTCATAATGGACACCATTTTCAAAGCAGTTGATGCCAAAAAGGAGCATCGTAAGAAGCAGCTCGATGATTTGGAAAAGATCATTGAACGTCTGGATGAGATCATAAGAATTTTAAGAACCAGATAACCTGTAAGGGTGGTGGCAATTAACCTGCTGCCACCCTTCTCTTCACAGGAGGCAATCATGATAAAAGAAATGTCAATCGACTTAGAGACTTACAGCGATGTAAACATCACCAAGTGTGGTGCATACAAGTACGCTGAGTCTGATGAATTTGAGATACTGCTCTTCGGAGTCTCAGTGGATAGCGGACCCGTCACGGTCTATGATCTTGCCTGCGGAGATACCATCCCGGAAGATATCCTTGCAGCATTATCTGATGAGAATGTAACCAAGTGGGCTTTCAATGCTTCCTTTGAGCGCATCTGTCTCTCCAACTGGCTGAAGAGGCATCACCCGAGATACTTTACCGGCTACAGCATCCCGGAGGATCCCGCCGGTCAGTATCTGGATCCGGCATCCTGGAAATGCACTATGATCTGGTCAGCCTATATGGGACTGCCGCTCTCACTGGAAGGTGTCGGAGCCGTCCTGAAGCTGCAGAATCAGAAGCTGAAGGAAGGCAAAGACCTGATCCGATATTTCTGCAGTCCCTGTAAACCGACCAAAAGCAATGGCGGACGCACCCGGAACCTTCCGGAACATGATCCGGAGAAGTGGTCACTCTTCAAATCCTATAACAAACGCGATGTGGAAGTAGAAATGGCGATACAGAAGCGCCTGTCGAAATACTCTGTCCCAGACTTCATCTGGGATGAATATCATCTTGATCAGGAGATCAACGACAGAGGCATCGCCCTGGATATGGATGTGGTGGAGAACGCCATCACGTTTGATGAACGCTCAAAAGCTACCCTCTCGGAAACCATGCAGGGTATCACCGGCGTAGAGAATCCGAACAGCGTGGTTCAGATGAAGGCCTGGCTCTCTGAGAACGGTGTGGAAGCAGAATCACTCGGAAAGAAGGATGTGGCAAAGCTAATCGATGATACTGACGGCCATGTAGAAGAAGCCCTCCGGCTCCGCCTGCAGCTTGCAAAATCCTCAGTGAAGAAATACCAAGCTATGCAGAACGCTGTCTGCAAAGACGGCAGAGCCCACGGCATGTTTCAGTTCTATGGAGCCAACCGTTCCGGCAGATGGGCAGGCAGACTGATCCAGTTGCAGAACCTTCCGCAGAACCACATGCCGGATCTCGCAGAAGCCAGAGCCATTGTGAAAGCCGGCGATTACGATACCCTGCAGCTTCTCTATGATGATATCCCGGATACACTGTCACAGCTAATTCGAACAGCCTTTGTGCCCCGTCCCGGATACAAGTTCATCGTCAGCGACTTCTCCGCCATCGAAGCCAGAGTGCTGGCCTACCTTGCCGGTGAGACCTGGCGTTCCAAGGTATTTGCAGAAGGAAAAGATATCTACTGTGCTTCTGCCAGCCAGATGTTCGGCATACCGGTTGAAAAGCACGGTATCAACGGTCATCTCCGTCAGAAAGGCAAAATCGCAGAATTGGCTCTCGGTTACGGCGGCAGCGTCGGTGCGCTAAAATCAATGGGAGCCTTGGAAATGGGGCTGACCGAAGAAGAACTACAGCCGTTGGTCAATTCCTGGCGAAACTCCAACCCGATGATCACAGCCTTTTGGTGGGACATCGACCGCGCTGTCAAAACCACCATAACGCAACGCATCCAGACTGAAGTACGTGGGATCCGCTTCTTCTATAAAAGCGGCATGCTTTTCATCAAGCTACCCTCAGGTCGCCTGCTCTCCTACGTGAAGCCCCGTATCGTAGAAAACCAGTATGGCGGCAAATCCGTCACCTACGAAGGTGTTGGATCTACAAAGAAGTGGGAACGCATCGAATCCTACGGACCGAAGTTTGTGGAGAACATCGTTCAGGCCGTCAGCCGAGATATTCTCTGCTTTGCCATGAAGACTCTCCGACACTGCTTCATCGTCGGTCATGTTCATGATGAGTTGATCATCGAATGCAGCACTGATGTTGATCTGAAAGCTGTCTGTGAGCAGATGGGCAGATCTCCGGACTGGATACCGGACATTCTGCTCCGCGCCGACGGCTACGAAACCAGCTTTTATAAAAAAGACTGACGTGAAAATAGCGGCTCCCGGTTCATCGCCGGAGGGCCGCTATACAACAACTAATCAAAATAAACATTCATTACGTATCCCGCTGGATAGGAAAGCAAAAAATCTTCTATAGGCGGAAGATGATCTAGTATGTGGTTCACGTATTTATAGAATTCTTCCATATCAGCCATGAACTCAATTGCAGTACCTATGTTTCTGTAATTAAAGGCGTGTACCGCATTTCGATAATGTTGAATCTTATCAACCCAGACATATAACGGATCCTTATCGTCGTCCCATAATATTCCTTTACTGAAGTTCTTCAAATCCTCGAATCTCATATTATTCGGTTCAACCGTAATGGTTTTCCCTTTTTTATTCTGTGTCAGTGGATTCTTCATGTAGTCTTCATAGTATACACAATAAAAGAATTTAAGCCACGATTCTACTAAAGCTCCCATATTTGTACGAGCTAATATCAATTCGCCTTCTGTCATAGTGGATCCTTTATCGATCCATATTTTCAAGGTGTCTGTAAGTTCAGACATCCATTTCAGCATAGCATCATCAAGTTTATCCGCAACACTATCTGGAGCGATTCCCCTAGATTCCTTCCAAACTAATGCCATGTTATTTGTTTGAAGTTGTAATACTTCATAATCACTTCTTCTCATCTATTTATGTCCTTTTATAATATCCATAGCCGCTATCGATAAATCCTTCCCTTCATATGTTATCAGCAGCCTGCCAGGGAAGTGCTTCTCATACCACTTTTCTTTAATCTCCCAGTGTGCACGGTAATCCGGAAGATCCAGTCTTCCTACATGTTCCCAGTAATATGTTTCGCCTCGGAACTTCACTGTAAAATCAGGCAGGAACATCGTTCCGTCTGGAGCATACAGCGGTTCCTCATAAACAAACGGCACTTCTTCTGACACAAGCATATTAGCGATGATGACTTCGGACTTTGATCTCACAAAGTATTCCGACAAAGTGGCCAATTTCTTCTCATCAGCATACCAGCTCTGAATATACAGCAATTCTTCTGGAAGCGGATTAAACGCAAACACCGATGAATTAATTCTTCTGACAGCAGACTTTTCAATGTGTCCCAGTGCAGTCAGCGTACCGATATCTTCCTGCAAGAGAATCGTGACCTTCTTTTGTGCTCTGGTAATTGCAGTATATAACAGTTCCATAGACAGAAGATGGCTGTCTCTCTTCGGAATAACAATGTACACGTAATCAAATTCAGATCCTTGAGATTTATGAACACTGATGGCATATGCCAGTTCCAGATTTTCCTGAACTTTTTGTTCTGGAAGATTCCAGCCTTTATCATTTCTGCCATATTCACGTCCATAGTTATATCTCAGCCTTTGCCGGTTTTTATTTGAGAAGGCGACCTGAAATCTTTCAATCGTGCTTATGTAATTGTATCGCTTATTTTTTTGATCAAATGGATGCATAAGCACCAAGCCGATTTCACCGTTATATACCTCATGTTGTTCAACGGCTCTTGTCTCTTGGTTATATGCATACGCCATATCAGATTTCGGACGGTTTCTAAACTGAATTACCTTATCGAAATAGCTAATGCCATCGAGATTGTATCTATGGCTCCAATAAGGATTAAAATCATTTTGCATAAGTACATTCAGCGCTCCCGTTCCGTAGAATTCACCGCGGTATGGAGAAATAATCTGGATAGCATCTGGATTCGATGTTCCATCAGCTTTTCGGATTGCCTGCTGCCATAGCTTATCTAATCCGCTGTACTCTGCCATGCCAGTCATTGCTTCCATGTCTTGTGTCAGAACATCTCTTAGCAACGTTTCAAGATCAGCTTGTTCTTTCCAGAAATATACGGCCAGATCCTTGTCAATATCTCCGTTTCCGTTCTCCATGATCTTTGTAAACAGTTCTTCTTTTTTCTGCTTCAGAGTATCTGCTGCCCCGGTGTCTTCCATATCAGACTGCTTTTCTTGAATAAAAAGCTCAGCCAGATCCAGGATTCCACAACCATTGCCTTCTACCCGGTTAACCAACTGGCGAATATTCTCACAAAGGACACCAACATTTTCAGGGTATTCCTGATTTAGCCACTCGATAGTGTCAGAAAAAACTTTTCCCCTTCCGATTGGTGGAAGCTGGTTCGGATCTCCTACAAGAATGAGTCTCTGTACGCTATTCCAATTGATACTCCTTATCAAGGTCGCAAACAGATTTAGGTCAATCATAGAACACTCGTCTATAATGATTGTGTTTACGTCCTGGCCTTTGCTTCCGCCCTTCCGCTTAAGAGTAAAGTTCTTGTTCAGCCAACCATTACTTGCAAGATATGAATGAATCGTTGATGAATTTTTCTCTGTCTGTGTCTTGATTCGTTCTGCCGCTTTTCCAGTCGGAGCCATTAGCAGGAAACCTGCTGCCTGCCCATGCACTCTCTCAATGTTTTCAACAATGGCTTTTATTACAGTGGTTTTGCCTGTTCCGGCAGCACCAGAAAGAACACATATCGGCTTAGAGAATATCTGCATGCAGATATCTGCCTGCTTATCAAGAATACTCTCATACTGATCAGCCGCAGTCTCATTAAGCTTAGATTCTGGATTTCTGAGTTTGCTCTTAAACTTCTCCTTCGTAATAGCCATCTTCAGGGATATGTCCGGTCTTTCGGCAAGCATGGTAAATATAGATTCAACCTGCCGCTCATCCTCATACACCCATTTCAGGTACAGATAAAGATCTTTCTTGTCATCCTCACGTAAATGCAGCGCTTTATCATATATTTCTCTGTCGAGTTTGAAGTTTTTAATTTTAAAAGTATACTGTTTCCACTCCGGCATACGATCCAGTCGGTGGTTCACTGAATTCAAGATAGTCTCTGCCTTACCGAAGGAATGTGCCGCAATGCGATTTAGCTCATCTACACAAAATGCCCTTAACCGTTCCGGATCACCTACATCAAACAAGTTTTCAATTCCATATTCTGGAGATACAATTATTCCGTTGTCGATCTTGTAGAATGGAATCGCATCATCAGGATCCATGCCTTGATATTGCTCAAAGATAATATATGGATTCTCCACAATTTCCTTCAAAGAGGCTGTAATAGAAACATCCTCCCTGTCCTCGCCTAGAATATGCCCCATTTGATCTGCAGAAATATCGAATCGCGGCAGAATATCAAAAAGCAGTTTCTGCTCCTCATCTTCACGAAGAAGAAACTCACGGCGTACAGTACGAAGATTTGCCACCTTATGTCCGAACACATCATCCTGATCGCCATCCATAAGCCTACGGACTTCATCACGGAAGAGTTTCATATCTTGCTCATTGGTCAGCGTGATATAGGGCTGTACCAATTCTTCCAGCCCCATATTGATCATTGCTGATGCAAATCCCGGATAAGGGCCTCTGGCTTTCCACAGTTCGCTTAGAACGCTGTTCAGCCATTTTTTCCTTTCTTCCCAGTTTTCTGTATCATCTCCAATCTCGATCAACACATCAACACTATTGATCAGCTGATTTATGATTTCTATGGCATCGTCGTTAGACACTTCTCGGCTACCATACTTGAACGGAGACCTGTGAAGTGGCTTAATGACGATACGATCCAAGACGGATTCATCTCCCATGTATTTCCAGTATGGGATAGATAAGCCTTCGTCCGGATAATTTGACGTGATCGGCTTCTGCCAGATAACCCCACCGGCATAGTCCTTCTTTATCTGATCAGTTGTATTCTCGTAGTAATGGAAATCATCAATTTTCTTGATGCGGGAGGCTCCAACAATGACATAGTTATCCTCTTCATTCTCAGAAAACGGATTACTGTATCCTGCATAGTAGAACACAAGAGACTTTCCTTCTTCAAACTGCGAAAAATATGCCTCCGCATTACGCTGTCTCTTGTTATAGTCATATGTCTTTCCTTTTACCGATGAGAACACGTCATTCTTATACATGGCCTCATAACACCATGTACACGCAGTATAAGGCGGCAAGGTCAAAATCGTTGCATCTGCATCTTTTTCTTCCCACCATGACGGTGGTTCAACCTTAACTTGAACAGTTTCCTTACCGAAGGCATTAGCGCTCAATGCACACGCCACCTTGCACGGATGCTGACCACAGGGCTCTCCTGCATGAGCTGTTTCAAAATCAAGATCACGCTGTTCAGCAATCATTTCTCCTGGATATGAATGCTGCCCTACGCAATAAACATTTTCACAAGGCTTCTTGCAAATATGACCATTCCATCCATCACTGTGCCATGCAAGCCTCAGGCTCATATGCATTGCCATAAGCTACCTCCTAAACAATTTCTATCAGTCCCCTTGAAAGGCATGCTTCCAAAGAATAATTCGTCACTTTACCCACTTTCGGACCTTCTTCAAATTCGATGCCAAGATATTTACCGTCGCAGGTTCTAACAATGCCATATCCGACAGACTTATGCCGAACTCTCTTCCCGATATAGGCCTTGTAAACACCTGTCCCCGCAACAACAACTTCAGCCTCAGGATCCTCTTTTTCCTCAGCCTTTACATTTTCTGTTTCTTCTTCCTGGCTATTATCTGTATTCTTTACAGGTTCAGCCTTCTTTATAGGCTTTGATGCCGGCTCTACATACTCATCCGCTGCATCCTTAAGCGCCATCAGTTCTCTGATTTCAGCAATATGCGTCTGTGTGAACCAGATGGATTCATTGCCAAAATCGATCTTAACCGGATCATGAGAATTAATATCCTGTTCGCTAAGGTACGTAATTTCATCTATGAATTCCTGCAGATCATACACATCAGATCGCATCCTGCGATACTCTGACGCACAGTTCGGGCACATGCATAAATACATGGCATCCAACTCTTTTTCCATACCTGTAGAAAGCTGGCACTTCTCAAATGTTGTCACAGGCTCATGGCACATCTGGCATGCATATTTATATGATCCTTCCACTCTATACATGCTTCTGAGATAGGCATCAATTTCACTATCCGGCTTGCTTACACGAATTTTCCTGACCTTATACTCATACTTTACCGGGATGGCAAATACCAAGACTTCGGCTGCATGTTTTCGCAATGAATCCCAGTTTTTAACTCGTGCCGATGGAAACTCAAAGGTCTCCTGAGGCGTGTAAGTCGGAGTGCTTCCGCCACCGACTGCACCGGAACCATAGCTTTCCTCCAAATCTGTAATAGAAATGCCGAACCTACGTCTCAGTTCAATTTCAAAGAACTGTTCTTTGGTTTCATCATCCAGCTGATCATAGTCCTTTGCGGCCTCTTCCAGCTGATCTTCTTCACTCTTAGCAAAGCCAAGGAAATCATACAAGTTGGATTCAGGTCTTATATCTCCATACAGCTGCGGATGCAGATCCCTCTTTGTGATTTCTTTCTGTGATACCAGCTCTCCGGATTCTGTAAAAAGCCACTTGCCGTTCCACTTCATTCCGTAATACTGATGCTTCGGACCGTCTTGACGCAGCTTTATCACGATGTCTGAGTATGTGTTTGGAATATTCGGAGAACTGCCTCCTACATAAACCGTGCCAAAGAGCATGTTTTCATGGTTTTGAAGGAACCGGAAAATAAAGCTGGACTTCGCCATAGAGTCTGGCGACTTTGGATGGCTCGATATGTATTCCAATACCGCATCCAACTTATCCAGGCTCAGTTTCCACCGGAAGTTCTGATAGGTTGTCCATTCAGGCTGCCGGCCAGGATTTCCGGTATAATACTCGCCATTTGTTCGGTCAAGACCAGTCCCCACTTCTTCGGAAATCCCAAGAAGCTTCAGCATATCTCTGTCAACATCTTCAATCTTATAAAATTCCACGTCCACATAAGGATAGCTGATTATATGTGAATAATACTGTTCTATGCTCATCCCTTCAGAATTAACAGAGAAGAGAACCTTCTCCTTACTAGGATTCACATAAACCTTTTTACCATCCTTGATGCATCTGACTTTCAAATACTTCTTTATGAGATTGTTTACTTCATCACGATAGTCAGTGTTGCCGCGATAGTGTAAAAGTCTCTTCAGATCAGTAATATGCTGATCATCGGAAAGAACGGCACCACTCTCATATCTTCTCTTGAAATCCCGTATAAAGAATTCATATTCATTTGGCTTTTGTAGGTTCAGTATTTCCGTAAAGAAATGCCTACATCTCTGAAGGATACCTTCATCCACAAAAGCAATATCATCCATGCCATCAGTATTGCTACTCGGCAGGAAGATGTTAGGCAAATATGATGCATTCTCATAGCCGCGATAATAAAAGCTATTCAACTCATTACCATCGCTTTTCCGATAAGGCGCAACGAACGTCCCCTTTGATGTCTTGATGAATTCCGCTGTAAGCATGTTGGATCCGCCTCTTTGCTTTGAGAAAGCGGCAGCAACGGAGTCATACATGTTATAGAGCTTAACCAGCCACTCATCATCACGCCTGGGAAGAAAAGCTCTGTTATTATTAAAAGCATTTCTGAGATTCTCAGGACGGATCACTTCAATATCCAGAACATCCGTCAGAAACTCATATAATGTCTTATAAGTCTTATTGGTCTCCGTCAGAAATGTCGGAAGCCAATGATAGCCTGTTCCATCATTCAAAAGTTCCGTCAGAAGTTCTTCCGTCAATACCTCTGCGAAATCAGCACCTCTGGCTATCTTTACGGAATCAGCAGCCGCATAAGATCCGTCTTTACAGAGGAGCAATGCCTCCTCCGTCATCATTTCTTCCGTTTCGTTAAACATGCACTCAAACAGCGGTGCACTGTAGAAAACATCGCTGTCCACCGGGAGAATGTTCAGAAAGCTAAAATTTAGTTTTCCAGCATCCCTCAGTTCTATAACACTATCCCGAAGCAATGATGCTGTCTGTTCTGCCAGATCAATATTATCTTTATCGTCTGCCGGAACACTGCTTCGATTCGGTGTCGTTCGATATGGTCCCTGTACAATAAACTTAAGTTTGCTCTCCGTTTCTGTCGGAAAGTAGACGGAAATATATGGTGACTTAGAAGCTGTGAACGTATACTCGCCGGACTCTTCCACCTTGACTGCAAAAGCAATATCAATGGTCCTGCCTGCCTGAATTCCTGTGACCGGACGTGAAAACATCAGATAAGAGATCTCTTCATTCTCCTTTTTGTTTCCTGTCTCACCCATTGCCGATACAAGGGAACAGTGATCATTAATAGGTGTTTTATCTAACAGATACGTTCCGGATGTCCGCAGCCTAGGAAGTTCAATTTTGTAATCGATGGACTGAAGATGCTTCATGAAAAGAAGCGTAGTGATTCCCAAATTCTGCAAACGCTTTGAGAGAACATCATTGAGCTTCTCAATCGTTGCAAATCCGGAGAATGTGAATCCGACACTATACGGAAATACAAACATCGTTGTATATCCCAAAGCAACATCCTGATCATCAATATCGACCGGATGCGTGAAATCTTTGATTTCAACGGCAAACTGATGGTAGCCTTTCTCTTGATCACTCTTGCTTGGATGGCTATAAAGGCGCACGGTCTCACAAATACCGAAAACCGATTTGAAGCCGACGCCAAATTCACCAATCTGGTTTAAGTCATCGGTCTTATCAGATTTTCCGATATCACAGAGGCCCTGCAGATTCTCCATAGAGAACGGATGCCCGTCGTGAAGCACCACAAGTCTGTCAGGATACTGTTCAAATTTTATCTTAGTGGCTCCGGCATCCTCCGCGTTCTGAAGCAGTTCATAAACGAAGTGAGATTTATCCGTGTAAAGCTGGATAATTCTCTCCAATGCTCGCCGAAGCATTCCATCTTTGTCCTGGCGTTGTAAGACCTGATCTGCAATCGCCATTTTAGCCATGCCTGACACCTCCAACACGTATAGTTAGTTGACAACTTCCAGGATTCCATTGGCAATCAATGTCGTGTGGATATCCGTCTGATCAACCTTTTTCCTAATTTCGGCAACCTTAAGCTCGTAGCTCTCTGTAGCAGATTCCAGCTCACTCGTATACATCCGTCGGATGCTTTCGCTGCTGGTATCTATAATTTTCTGTTCCAGAGATCTCTTGCGGTTTCTGAAATTATTGGACAAACTCTCTATCTTAAACGTGGATGTATTTTCTGCTTCCTTGATTTCTTCAGCCTTCTCATCCATCCATAATTTCACTTGTTTCCTCTCAAGCATATCCCAATCGGATGGCTGCATCTTAACAGCTGCAGCACCACTCTGAGCCTCCTGAAGAATATCCGGAAGCTCTGCAGCAATTACATCATCATCACAGACAACAACCAGCTTAAAATGTGGATTGATCCCAACATAGCTCCAGGCATATACGGAGAAATGATAAGAGCCACTTGGCAGATTTTCTGTTGCGTACTGCAGTCTGATATACGCCTGCTCGTTTGAAGCAAAATATGCCGCTGCCTGTTTTGCCAAAGGATGCATAGCTGTGATAAAGAAATTATCCCTCTTCTTTTCCGCAGTCTCTGCATCAAAAGTAATCGGATGAATAGGAGCTTTCCCCTTCAGGTATACATCCCAGCTCTGACGTACTGCATTTCGTCCGCTCGGAAGTTTCCGGAAATCATCTCTAAGCTCCGCTCTGGCCGCTGCTGATAATCTCAGCTGTTTTGCGTCACCTTCACCCAGAATATAGCTACCCTGTCCAAGCCGGCGGTATAGATATTGTTCAATCAGAATCTGCAGACTTTTTTGTGTAAGCCACGGATTCTCTGCGTTATGAATCTCCTGTGATGTCATATACTCAGAGAGATCAAAGCCAAAGAATTCTTTCTCCTCTTCTTCCAAACGATTCATTTCCTGGATTCTTCGGACTTCATTATCAGCCATCTGCTCCAGTTTTATTTTTCGCTCTTCATCGGTAAGAGTCGTGTCCATCCCGATATGATCAAGCTGTGTAGCAATATCGCCCAAGATTTCCTCGCACTCGCCAATGCTGCTTTCAAATATACCGATACGCATCAGGCATCGGAAATAGATATCAGCATCAACGGTACCATTCGTAATCATGTTATAGATGCTAACAGTCTCACTCTGCTGTCCTCTTCGATCGATACGACCGATACGCTGCTCGATTCTCATAGGATTCCAAGGAAGATCATAGTTAATCATCATATCGCAGAATTGATAATCCAGACCTTCGGAACCAACTTCCGTAAATAGCAGGATATCAATAGCATCCGCATCTTCCTTCGGAAGCTCAAATCTTGCACGAAACTCCTGCCGCATAGCATCCTTGACGCTGCCATCAACCTGCTCTACTCTGAGTCCGGCATCGAGAAGTTTCTTCTTCAGGTAATACAGCGTATACCGGAAGGTACTGAAGAGAATAATTTTGTTATTCTCCTGTTTTTGCTTTTCCATAATGGCTTCCAGCATCTGATCAAACTTAGGATCTTCATCCGGAAGATTGTCTGCCATTGCCAGTAGATTCTGAGCTAACGCCTCCAGCGCATTAGCATCAGTTCCATCAAAGGTAAAGCCTGGAGAATAGTCCAGATCCGGATCATCCTCCATCTGTTGGAATCTTCTCTTTATCAGATCCCGAATATGCGGCGCCAAACCAAAAATACAGCTTGCTGCCTGGCGCTTGATAGTGGACATCATAAACGGAATGGATCTGGCGCTTCCATGAAGCTGCAGTAATGCGTTTGACTCAAATCGCAACAGTTCATCATGCAGCTCCTGCTGCCGCTCGGTAAACTCAACAGCTAAGGTATACGGTCTTCTGATGCAGAAATCCTGTATATCTTTTCTTCGGGTCCGGTTAAGCATGGAGTTAAAACTGTGAAGGCTCTCCGCATCCGAAATCAGTTTCACACGTTCTTCCCGTGTGATTTTGTCCTGCTGCAGAGTTTTGATCATCTCTCCGTAAGTCGGATTAGCGGCGGTGACATTTTCTCCCCACTGTGTCCCCAGAACACCTTTGAGGGCTTCTGTGGCCTGAGCCTGCCAGTCCTGATCAGCCCTTCTAATAGCCTTTGCAGCTTCAGAAATATGTACGTTCGGTCTGGACATCATATTGAATGTCTGTTTATCAATCACAACATCTGGTCGCAGAACATTCAAAAGTGTAAACAAATCATCATCACTGGTCTGCAGCGGCGTTGCCGTCAGCATGACAACAGCATCGGCATTATCACAGAAATACTTCACGCATTTATACTCGAAGGCCTTTTCCTTCTCCATACTGCCGTTTCGGATATGATGCGCCTCATCGATGATAACCAGATCAAAGTGCGGAGCCGGATCCAGATCCCTTAAGCCAAATGTATGCTTCTTCCTAGTGGTCTCTCCCTCATAGGCTCTGCTGTCCAAAATGGAATAAGGCACAATTGTCTTACTGAACCTTATCGGCCATTCACCGTCTCGATCTGTATCGGAAATGATCTGACGAAGCATCGGTCCATCCACCGGCACGAATTCCTCATCAAATCGCTTCATCTCCATCTCCCATTTACGCTCTGTTACAAGCGGTTTGGGGCAGATAATCAGAACATTTTCCAGTTCATTTCTTGCCTGCAGTTCTTTAATGATCAGACCGGCTTCAATCGTCTTACCTACGCCAACGCTGTCAGCAATCAGTATTCTTGGCTCATCAGCGTGGATCAGCTTCAATGCCGGCCTGAACTGGTAAGGGACAAAATCGATCCTGGCTGAATTCAATGAATACAGATCATTTCCAGAAGGATTATTGATCTGGTACGCTGTTAGATAACTGCGGAATGTATTGATATCGACCCAGTTATAAGATGCTGTCTCGACGTATAGTGCGATTTGCCCGGAATAAAAAGTCTTGAAATTACCATCTACAAAGACATCATATTTCTTAGTATCCCCAAGATCTGTAATGGACATAACAATTCCGCGCACATCAGGGCTTCCTACGAGATATACCAGACTCTTCTCTCTGATTTCGTCTTCATCACCTACATCCGGCATCACTGTCTCTGCAGCTTCTGGCTGGGACTCCTGTGAAAAGGATTCAAAATCAACCATGGATGGAGACTTCACTTCCTCTATCATACGGTCAACTTCATTTATGAGGCTGTCATCACATTCTCTCTGCTCAAAGAATTGATGCAGGGTATCCAGATCTGCAAGGATGGCATCTTTGCCCGGAAGCATAGCACCAACGTGAGCCCAGTTATTACGGACACGCATCATATCACGGATGCATTCTCTTTCCCTGGTAGGAAGGAATGCCACATTCTTCATCTCATACCATGATTTATCCGCAATGCGAAGCAACGCAGCCAGGTCAAACTGTCCCAGCTCCGTAAAACCGCGTTCTCTTGCCATCTCCGCCTGGTTATAGCTCAACTTGGCTATAACACAGTCCTCCCACCAATCTTCCGATGTTCTGGGTAACAGCTTTCCAAGCCACTCAGCAAGCACATTGGCGGAAGTATGCAAATATGTATTCATCCTGCTTACAATCTGGTCGTTATCCATCTTGAAGCCTCCCATCTGTACTCTGTATTACATAAAGAATCCATCTGTATCAAAAATGTGATCTAATTCATCGTTTGTCATGGCCCGTAAAACCTTATCACGCACAGCGCTCATAGCCATATCGAGCCTCTTGAAACGATTATGTCCCACGACATCTTTACTCATTCGGATCAGCTGAATGCGTCCTACACCCGGATTCTGCCTTGCATATTCTGCAAATCCTCTGGCCTTTCCAAGGTTGTCAATTCTTGTAGGATCGTGCGGTTCCAGAATATCCACAACATACTCATCATCGCTGTCTTTACGGATGATCACGAAATCCGGATACGCCGGCTTCTGCTCTCCGCCCATCTCATACGGAATGCAGAGGGACCAAGGCTTTCTCGGAGGATTTCTCAGCCAGCAAACATAATCTGCCTGACTTTGTTCCTCCACAAGAACACCTTCTTCCCAAGTATTCAGATTGATACGTGCTTTTCCGGAGTCGTCTACGAAAAGATGATCATCATAATCCTTGCCATTCACTTCATGTGGTAAGCTGATGGTCTCAGGCAGGCGGAAGTTATGCTTACTGACAACATCTCCATTGGAGACAATTGCATCATACTGTTTAATAAAACGATCACCCAGGCCGACAATCTTCCGACGATAATTATCATTCATCTTATGGAATGCCTTCTCTGCGTAAGCCAGGAGGCGTGCATAACAGTCATCATTAGAGGCATACAAGATTACATCGATCTTATATGCATTCGGATCATCCTCATCGTAATAATAATGTCCATACTTATTGCCTACGCCCTCATTCCCCAGCTTTGTTTCAGCACGGCGGAACTGCCGGTCAATATCAATATCCGTTGTAGACATGAACATATGGACAATGTTATCGTCTACAGTTTCTCCAAACACATCAAAGACCTGGGATTTCATCTGAAATTCCATGATCTTCTTTGCCATATCGTCATATTTTCCATCTCTCTTCAGATCACCCACATACTCACGGATCATCTTTACGATTTCTTCCAGAACATCATCTGTGGCATCCTGGTATTTCCCGGACTGTCTGAGAAGTCTTGCCAAACTGTACAGCGAATTCAAATAGTTATTGATTCTGACGTTCCTTACATCGTATGAAAGAAGTCCGGAATCATTGATTGCTTTTACGACACCCTCTCGATCTAAGGTGTCAATGAAAGACTCCTGAACATATTCCGGCTCTGATTGTGCTGTTTGACCTTCCGGAGCTGCTTGTGATGCCCCTGACGAAGGTACTGCTGCACTCGGCCGATCCGCATTCTGTGCAGGTTGAACTTGCTGCGGGTTTTCCTGTTGTGTACCCCTTGTACCTGTGCTGAAGGATGACGCTTCGCGAACGCCGGAAGCAGTTCCAGTCTGTCCGCCACTGCCATACGGAGTAGCACCGCCATCATGCAGTTCCATAGGCTGTGTTCCACCTGGCAAATCAAACATTGACATCTGTCCCGGATAGGCAGGTGTATGTCTTGTTCCACCGCTAGCTGAGCTTCGCGGTCTAACAGACAATGTATCCATAACTCTGGTATCGAGAGACTCCCCGTAGATATCTGCCGGAATGTCACCGCCTTCGGCATTCTGCAATTCTTCCACAACTTCCTTTACGGTATCGGAATTGAAATATGGCAAATACAGATGTACATCATTCAATGTCTCATCCACCTGTATATGCATCTGCATCGGTGTGCGAATCATACGGCCAAGGAGCTGAGCAATGTATGTCGCATCCGTAGCATGCCGGAAGGACATCATCGTTTCTGCTCTCGGACAATCCCAGCCGGTAGATAAACTCTCTTTGAAGAAAACGACTCTAATCCGCTTATCTTCTGCAATTGCCGAAGGAGCCACATATGGTACATTCAAACCATTGATTCGGATCACATTATTTGCGTCTCCAAAGGTATGAACCACTTCGCCTTCTCGGAAACGGATTCCTGTTCGTTCCTCAATCTTCTGTACGCAATCATGAAGATCAGTCGCAGATATCGAGGACGATGTCGCATTCTGAACCTGGATAACCAAAATTGGATTCACATAAGCATAGTGTTGCTCATAACAATACTGGTACCAATGATCCCATTTATCCTTCCATTCATCCGCTGCAGCCTGAAGCACAGCCATATCTTTGTTTCCGGAGTTTTCTTCTGGATAAGAGATGACGATTCGATCCTTCAAGAGCCCGGAAGCTCTGACCTCATCCGTTGTAACCACAACGTACTGTGTATCGGATGCAATGCCCTGTACCAATGCGTTAAACCGTGCTGATGTAGCAGACATACCGATAACCACCGGCATAGCTTCAATGCCATCTGACGGACTTCCTTTAAGAAACTTCTGCATGATGGTTGTAGCACGTCCCGCTTCACGCCCCTGCATGCCTCGATGTGCTTCGTCAATGATGAAATACAGACGGTCGCTCTTGTCACGTGCCGTGTTTGCCAACGTTTCCCAGATTGTATACTGGCGGTTATCCGTGTGCTTTGTAAGATTTGAACTCTTCCCCAGCTTCTGTGTGTTCAGAAAATAGATATGCCCATCATCAAACATCTCCTGGTCAAAGGAATCGTCCTGCACAGTTACACACTGTCCTAAACGGATCTTATCGGCTTTCAAGTCAATCTTATCTTTTGACTGCTCATTTAACTGCGGGGAATCAGAAAGCCATACGATGATTGCTTCCGGCTGCTCCGGATATACCTCATCCCCAAAGAAAATACTTTCGATCAAGGCCGCCATAATGATTGTTTTTCCCGCACCTGTAGGAGCCGTAAAAGAAACAACCTGCTTGGAGTGAGAGCGACCATATCGATACACAGCTTCCGCTGATTTCATTCTGAGCTCGCTTAAAGCTCTTTTCTGAAATGGAAATAATTCTGCTTTCATGGCCTACCTCCCTGTGTTAATTCTGAAGTTATCTAAATAATCACGATACAGCTGATAAGTATCCTTTTCGCCGTAGCCTGCAATCATCTCACGATATCCAGCTTCAGAATCGGTTACAATATATATTGTCTGGATTTCAGGATGCTTTTGCACTTGCGCATCAAATTCCTGAAAATGTTTTTCATTCATAAGAATTGCAAATCTATTATCCGGCAGTATCATCATAGATAATTTTTCATCCTGTAATCTCGGACAAACACCATATGCTCCAGCTTTCAACCAGAGTACCGGTAATAGTTCTGCCAACTGACGGCCTAATGCTATGGATGTTTTATCTAAGAACCCCAGCTTAAAATAAGCCGCATTAGCCTTGAAACCATCGGCCATAGATTCTTCTGTGGTTATATATGTTCCTTCCAAGGGCTTCCCATTTATATTGTGGCCTTCAATTGAACATACTGTACGCGGCCATGTGACATACCTCGCAATTCCCAATGCTTCCCAGGCATCATCCCCTGGATTGTAGCCTTTATTCTTTAAAGACTTCGCCTCATCTTCAGAGACCTCATTATTTGTGACCATTATGCAACGTCTTTGCCCGTCATCCTCTGCGTTCAACAAGTTAACTGCATGCAATGTAGTACCTGATCCAGCAAAAAAATCTACAATTAATGCCGTTTTATTATTTTTCACAAAAAATCTCAATGTATCAGCAACAGCATATAGTGATTTAGGATATGAAAACCGAGTATTGATAAACAGCGGTTTTAGTAACCTTGTCCCGTGCTCAGTAGCATCATGCGATTTTCTATTCCAAACAGTTTTAGGAAAGACAATTCTTTGTGATGCATCGACTGGCGAAAGAATTAATGAGCCGTCTTTCGCTTTCCCTTCTACTACTATTTCGCCTGACTTAATTCTCTTCTGATCACCTTGACGAACATACTGAATACTCCATCGGTTAGTTTTTTTATCAAATGATCCTACCCTCAAATATCCTTCAGCCAATAACTGCTTTGTAGTCTCTGGAATAGCTCCCCATGTAGCTTCAGTGTTATCGTCTCGAATAGGTAGCACAGCCACTTGTCCTTCGGGTGCAACCACATCCTCAGCTTTTTCTGATGGCGATAAAGCATTTCCAATCCCTACAATTTTCTCTTCTTTCGTGTCGATGAAAATAGGGAAAAACTGGCCTTTTGTTTTGCTACGTGGAGTACTGGTGCGCATAAAATTAAACCAAACTCTACTTATAACGCCCTTGCCATCCTCAGAGAGCATATTGTCGTTTGTACGTGTCACACCCATTTGGCCAAATCGAAGAATATAAATATATTCCTCAACTCTAGAAAATTCATTTTCCCTACTTGTACCATTTCGGCTAATTACAGATGTAATCATCTGCATATTCGCTTCAGGAAACATTTCTTCTAACAGGCACCCTAGGTGTAAGTATTCTTTTTCATCAATTGTGACAATTAATACAGAGCATTTTGGATTTAATAAATTCTTGGCAATTTTTAATCTCTTCTGCATCATAGACAGCCATTTGCTATGTCTATATGCATCTACTCCATCAACATAATCATTGTTATATTTCCAGTCTTTAGCACCTGTATTATATGGCGGATCAATATAAATGCAGTCAACTTTGCCTGCATAAAGGTATTCCAAAAGCTGAAGAGCATGATAGTTATCAGCCTCAATCAGCGTATGCCACAAATCACTATCAGGAGCATTGCACACACTATCGATTGGTTTTAAGTACGGATAGATAGGCTCACCAAACTGGGCAACTGAAACCAGCTCATCTACAGGTATTTCTTCCATCTGTGCCGTCACTTTGTGATAGCAAGTAGCTATACCATCCTTGATGGCACTAACCTCATACATTTCACTGACTGCACCCGTCTTTTTTGCCACAGTCGAGCCACGTTTTACCGGTATATCATAGAGCGGCGTACACTCCGGCAGATGTTCTTCAAACACCAACCCGAATTTCTTTGTCTTTGACAGTCTGTTTATCTCCTGCTCCAGTCTGGCTCTAAGTGCCTCATCCTGCACTTGTGCAAGTAAATCATGTATTGCAGCCATGCCATTTCCTCCTACTGTTTGTCTCATTTGCCGGCATTATACACTCCGACATCTTAATTCTATCGAATATACTGTCCCATAATACGGACTCTAATCTGTAATGGTTTTATCTTTTATGTGATAGGCGATCCCCTTCTTCTCACAGAAATCAATCACTTCTTTTGCCTTCTCGTTATAGAACTGCTTGTGTTCCGGATATCCAGTCGTTACATCCTTACAGTAATTGGTTCTTCCGAAAATAATCTTGTCTACAAAGCTGACTGATTTCAGGATCTCCATCACGTCCTGTTCTATCAGATTCGGCGTAGGATACGGCTCGATACTGACCCATGTCTTACAACCTTTGTCGTGTAGCTTCTTCAATGCCTTCAAACGGTCTTTATATGATGCAGAGCCCGGCTCCATCCGCTCTCTGTATTCCTCATCCAGAGAAATAAGAGTGATTCCGTATTCGTTTTCCTTAGAACATTCTGCAAGACTGACTGGAAGAATGCCCTTCGTAAGCACTGTACACTTAATGCCTGCTGCGTTCAGCTTCTTGATCACATCTAAGCTCATTTTTTCAATTTCCGGATATCCCACCATGAACGGATCCGTAGTAAAGCAAAGCTGTACAGACTTGATCTTATCTTTCAGCCGGGGAATCTCCTTGTCCAGAATCTCCAAAGTGTTTGAAACAAGATACGGTTTCAGCCAATCCTCATATGTCTTGACCTGCCCAAATCTTTTTTTCATCAAGAAGGCATAGCAAGGATACCGGCAGCCATGCGCACATCCCTGCACGAAATTCAGTGTATAATCTCCATACTCCACACCGGTTTTGTAGAGCATAGATTTTCTTTGTATGTAGCCTTCCACTTGCGGCATAATCAATAACTCCTATCTGAAAATGTTATTGTTGATCTATGAATCACAGCACCATAGTACCGTTTCAACGCAGCATATGTTTTATTGCTGTAATCACGCACAGGAAAAACCGGATGCTCAAACAAATAAGCTTTTACCTCGTCCTTAGGTACATCCTGCCTTCCCTTAAACTTCTTTTGTAGATATGCTGCTATGTCTCGAACTGTATAGCATGTATCATCTGCTGTTCGACCTGAGACAATTTCTCCCGTAAGCGCATCGAACGTTAGCTGATCATATTCTCCGCTATTATTGACATGTTTGCCAGACGACTGGTCATCAAAGACCTTCCATGCTGTTGATTTGAAAAGATCAAATCCTGTCTGATGCCCGGTACAATGAATCAAGTTATACACAACAGAGTTATTGCTGTTGAAGAACGGAAATGCAGCTACATAATACCGCCCGTTTTTTCTGCCACTAAGGTCCAGTATTATCTGCTCTATCTTCTTCTCAAAAGCTTCTCTGTCACTGCCGAAGGAAATTAGCTCATCAATCGTCGTCTGATAGGTTTCCTCATATTTTTCAATGACTTCCGGCTTCTTTGCCATCTTTGCCGCCCGGATGGTATCGGATACCATATGATTGATGATGATTTCACCCCAGTTTTTAAGAAATGGCATCATAGCATCCCACTCAATATGTGCATCATAAGGATCGTAAACGAGTAGGAAATGCATATCACTAAACATCGTCGAAAACTGGCTTCCAATCTTACGAAGTAATACGTTAGCATCCATCGACTCTGTGTAGATAGTGAGATTGCTGGTCTTCTTTGGTAGCCTGGTTTCCAGCAAATCAATCTTTCTTTCGTCCAGATCATTAAAATATATGTAGGCTTGCTTATCTGTGTATCTGGTCATAGCTTCCGCAATGATCTCAGATACCAGAAGCGGCGTACCTTTTATCTCATTCCCTTCATCATCCTTATATACGCCACTATTTGACATGCAGTCGATATAGACTATTCCACGACATTTCTTGTTCAGCATAAGAATGTTGATCCATGCTTTCACATACTCCGAGATCAATTCAAATTTCTTAATGCTGTGTGGCGGAGCAACGCTAATCACATCATTCTTCTTTGAGCTCGACATTCTTATCACCTTCTTCCGGAATCAGATCCATGATGTCGCCGATGTTGCATTCAAGCGCTTTGCACACTTTCATAAGGACTTCCATACTCACGTTTTCGCCCTTGGACAATTTTGTGACAGAAGTCCAGCTGATTCCGGCCTGTGCCTGAAGGTCTTTCTTCTTCATATCTTTGTCTATAAGCAGTTTCCAAAGCTTCTTGTAACTTACTTCCATAGCAATCCTCTCGGTTCCATTCTCAGAACTCATATATCATCAGGTAACTGTGCACACTAATACAGTTTCGATTATACCACCAGCCCAACGAAATCACAAGCGAAAAACTCCATATACGCAGGAATACCCACCGCTTTTAATTGAATTCTCTCCGTTTTCATGCTATAATGCATCATGTATTATTGTGTCCAGAGGACATTCCTTCGAAAAGAGGTACTTATCCATGAGCAAGGCTCAGAATGAGATTGAAGAATTCATATACAAAATCTGTTACCGTCCCATCTGGGAATCGGTAAATAATTATATAGCACTACATCCAACAGCACTGAATCTCAGCATGGCACGCATTAAATACCCTGATACTGCTCTGCTGCTTGATATGCTTCTTGAATATGCCACTCATATCCGTATCGATGAAGATTCTCTGTTCTTCGATGCCATACTAAGCTGTACCATAGAACTTCAGCAATTTGATGAATACCGCGGAGAAATGTCCGGAGAAACATCACAGTGGTTGATTGCGTCCTGCGAAGCTGTCATCACAGATAAGCTGGATTTTCTGAAGGTTTCATCCGTAAAGCCCTGGAGCAGGGATTCAAAGCCATTCGGGAATGGCATTGCAGCTTCCAAGAGCATAGTTCCTATTATTGCTCGTAAGGATCTTGATAAAGAAGCTACGGTTTTTCTGGAAAAGTATTATCCGGAAGCCTTGGCTGAGCCGATGCGCGTTCCAATTGAAGATATCGCTAAAGAGAAACTTCATCTGAATGTTGTACAGGGATATCGGATCACCGACGACTTCAGCATATTCGGCCAGATCTGCTTTTCTCCAGGTAAAGTAAAAATATATGATTTCTTCAAAACTTCAGAGAAAGAAGAAGAAGTGCCTAGAGGCACAATACTGATTGACGCCTATACCTACTGGCAGCGTAACAGCGGCTGTGTAAACAACACCATTGCACACGAAGTCTATCATTGGCATCGTCACAGACTATATGCAGCGATAAAATCCATTCTACGGAATGAAAGATTCATTGCCTGTCGTTGCCCTGCTGACATGGTATATCCCAATGAAAGCGAAGAATGGACTGATGAACAGCGTATGGAATGGCAAGCCAACAACTTGGCTCCCCGCATCCTTATGCCAATCGAAACCTTTAAGATTAAAGTTGATGAGCTGTATCAGCAATACAGCTATGAGGATACGCCGCTGAAGTTGGAAGTGCTCACCTGCATTGCCGATGATCTCGCAAGATTCTATGGTGTATCAAGGCAGTCTGCCCTCATTCGCATGACAGAGACAGGTTATCCTGAAGCAAAGTCTGTACTGCAAGCCATAAACGAAAAAGAATGGCATTCCTACGTCAGCCTCGAAGACGTTTTCTATGAGTACAGCACTAATGGTGATTTCCGCAAGCTCATTGACTCCGGCAGATTCAAATATGTTGATGGATATGTTGTCATCAACGACGAAAAGTATATCACCGCTGATGAAACCGGAAAGGCAACTCTTGCCGAATATGCCTGGGACAATCTCGATGAATGCACCTTGTCCTTTGGCTGGCAGCGGATACGTCGTGCATCCGCAAAAGAAGTTCTTCCTGAGATCATATTCCATCGCGAAAATGATGAACAGGACATATCCAAATATGATGCTGATCATAATACTGCAGTCTTACAGTTGTCGGAGGATCTTCAGCGCAAAAATAAGAACTTTGAGGAAAACGAGAAAATACATTTGCTCTCTACTGCAAACAAGAACTGTTGGGAATATATCTTTGAAGTCATCAACATCAAAGGTATCAGCAAAGCTCACTTCTGCACTCTGACTGAGCTCGGAGAAGAGAACTACAGAAAGGCAGAAAAGGGCCTAAAGAACGATCCGACAGTCAGAACAATCGTCGCCATAGGTGTAGGCCTATCCCTCGATATAGAAACTGTCGACAAGATGCTCTATCTTGCCGGCAGAAGCTTCAAGGATACTCCAGAAGATAGGGCCTTACGTTTCTGCATTACCGGTCTCTCCGGGCATCCTATATCAGACTGCAATGATTTCCTTGCTGCCAGAGGATACGAAACTCTTGGCACAAAACAACGTCTATAGAACTTTCAGCCGCTATTCCATCACTGGGATACGCGGCTTTTTCTTTTTCAAAAATATTTCCGACTCGGTGAGTCGCGATTCGTCCATAATATCCCTCTTCTCGTACTGAATTCTATATAAGCAGATCCGCTGAAACCCGCAAAAATGCGGGCTTTTTTGTTGTGCTTAATCCGACTCGGTGAGTTTTTCCAAATAAAAAGAAAGCGATTATGATGGGCTTAGTTCCAGTGAGATTGCTTCTTTAGCGCTGAAGATGGTTCTACCGTCTCACTGAAGCCACCATGAAAATCACGTCAGCCCATGTAGAACAGGCTGGCCAAGCAAACTAGGAGGAATCCGAAATGACTGGCCACCTGATAGGGACAATTGCATATCGTCATGCGGTTTCCTCCGCGTCAAACAGGAGGAAATCTCATGACGAACAAAGACAAAGATCAAGTATTAATTCCGATGGTCACCACCATCGAAGCTGCACTGGATTACGGATTTTCCATGAAGGATATCCGTCTGTGGAAGATTGGTAACCGCATGTGTACCGTCATCCTCGTTCCCGGAACCAAAGAGCAGTACGATTCGTATCTCAGCTCTTTCTCCAATGAATTCAAGGCTGAAGATCGCGATAAGCGCTGCCAGATTAGTGACGGCAAAGGACATGCTATCCGCTGCCCTGAAAGCAACAAGTGTAAGGACTGCCCTTTCTATCACTCTCTTGACAAGAAAGGCTACGGAACTCTGACCTTTAGCGATCTGACCTGGACAAATGAAGACGGCGTCGAAGAAGCTTATGAGCCGGTTGCACCCGAAGGTTATGGCAGTGCCGAACGTTACCTAGAACTCCTTCAGGAGCTCATGGGCTATATCGGAGCAATCCGTCCGGAATATGCACCAGTAGTCAAGCTTCTCTCAGACGGTCTCTCACGCCGCGAAATCGCCAAGGAGCTCGGAGTGCCGAAGTCCACAGTGATTGACTGGGTAAAGAAGATTCAGGAGATTACACTCAAATTTATGGAGGATATCATCTAAACTCATCCTCTGACAAAAAGACAGGGAGCACATTACCAGCATCATTGGTAGTGTGCTCCCCTTTTTTACTTGTGACCTCTTACAGTGATCTGATAGACATCATGATCCTTGATAGACTTGATCGCCTGTCTCAGTGTCCGTGCTCGCCCATGTTGATGGTACGGATGCTGATAACGATGTTTGTGAAAGATGATGCACGATCCGTCACTCGGATATCCTGTGCTGTGTAAATACCAATAATGGCCGGTGTATTTTGACTGGATTGTAAGATCATACGGATCCAAGACAATCATTCTGAAATATTTATCGTCGATTGCCTGAAGCTCTTCAGTGGTAAACATCTTCACCACCTCGCTCCCTGCTCTGCCACCATCTGAGCTCGAATTTTGACCCTCTCCGCCTCGTATCTCATCTGTAAGGCTTTCATCTCCCTGTCCATGAACTCAGCCTCAGCGGCCTTCACAGCAGCTCTCTCGGCATCCTGGGCGATTACTATCTTACCATCCTCGCAGGTGACGGAAATATAATCCCCAACGTCAAAACCAGCCTCCTTCAACCACTTACCCTTCAGCATGATGGTAGGTGTCTCCCGGTACTTGTATCCGCTCTGCCCATAGACCTTAATACTTCTTTTCTTCGACATAATGATTTCCTCCTTCGGTTTACTCTGATTTTCGATTTAATACTCTGTTTACCCGACATATTCAGATCGCTCTCATACGCACCACCGCCTTTCCTACTCCGGAGAAAAAGAAAAGAGCCACCAATGCTTTTCGCATCAGTAGCTCTTACTGTTGGTTCCGTATGATATTATGATGGTTATTTCTTGTCCTGCTCCTTCTGGGCATCCTTGATCCGATAGTAGTCTTCCATCTTCAGATTCAGGTGCACATATGAGTCAGGTTTTCGGTTGCTCAAGAGGCACACAGTCTCCACATTCGCCGTAGCCGGGAACATGTCTACGCAACACACCTTCTCCACCTGGTACCCCCGCTCCTGCAGTACCACCAAATCCCGAGCCAGACTGGTTGGCTTACAAGAAATATAAACCATCCGATCCACGCCGAAATCAATAATCTTTTCCAGTGCCTTAGGGTGAATGCCATCACGGGGCGGATCCAGAATAATCAGATCCGGCTTGTCCTGAAGCTCGTCAATTACCTTCAGCACATCTCCTGCAATAAATTCACAATTGGAAAGTCCGTTCATTGCTGCATTTTCCCGGGCAGCCTCCACAGCTTCCTCTACGATCTCCACACCTACTACCTTGCTGGCAACTGGAGCTATGATCTGAGCGATCGTTCCGGTTCCGCTGTACAGATCAAAAACAACCTTGTCTGCTGTGTCACCCACATATCCACGCGCAGTTTCATAAAGAACCTCTGCTCCCAGAGAATTGGTCTGGAAAAAGGAAAAGGGAGAAATCCGGAATTTCAGTCCCAGAAGTTCCTCATAAAAATAATCCTTGCCGTACAGAATTCTTGTCTCATCACTCTGGACCACATCCGCCAGACTATCATTGCGGATATGAAGAATCCCCGCAAAGGAACCCTCTAAGGGTAGGGAGAGAAGACCTGCCCTCCAACCCTCCAGAAGTTCCTCTTCTCCGGTCTCCAGCGTCTCCGTCTGCCCGGAAGTAACCAGTGCTGCCAGAATTTCTCCTGTCTTTACTGCCCGGCGCACCAGCAAATGGCGAAGGTAACCTACATGCTGCAGCTTTTTATAATATCCGGCTTTTTTCTCTGTAAAGTATTCCAGGGTATATGTCAGGATTTTGCAGAAATCCTGATTTACAATCTGGCATTCTGGTGTGTTCACAATATCATAAAAACTCCCTCTGCGGTGCATTCCCAAAGCAAGAGGACCATCCTTGAACTCATCCCCAAAGGAAAATTCCATTTTATTCCGGTATCCCTTAAACACAGGGCTTCCCTTGATCCCTTCAAACACATAGGAGCTGCATACTCCATCAATAAGGGATTTGACCTGCTGCTCTTTGATCTTCAGCTGTTCTTCATAGGGCAGACTCTGATAAAGACATCCTCCGCAAATGCCCAAATGAGGACATGTCTCTTCTGTCTGCTCCAGAGAAGAAGGTGCCAGAACCTCTAAAAGGCGTCCTTCGCATTTCCCTTTTCTCTTTTTATTAATCACAAACCGGATCGTCTGTCCCGGCAGAGCATTTTTCACAATAACTCTTTCTCCGTCTATATGCAGAACTCCTTTATTTGGAAATTCAATTGTTTCTACCACTGCTTCACAATAATCGCCTTTTTTCACACTGAATACTCCTTTTTCTTTATTTCTCAATTGAATCTCAGTATACCATTAATCAGCATAATAGGAAACTATTTTCTGTCGCAGGACGTAATTTCCCATGAAATCAAAAAGCGTGCCCCCTCTCAGAGACACGCTGCCTTGTTTTATTTATCTGCGTTTTCTTCCTCTTCTTCGAAGAAATCATCGTCAAAATCATCGTCAAAGTCATCCTCGAAATCCTCCAGATAGTCCGGAGTGAAGAAACGGTATACGCCGTATGCGATAGCTGCCACTGCTGCTACTGCACCGATAATTGCCAGTACCCAGAGAATGCAGGTTTTCTTTTTCTCTTCCTCTTCTTTTCTATGCAGGAATTCATTCAGCTTTGTGGAATTCATAATCTCTTCTACGCGGCTCAGTGCATCCTTGCCCATGGTATCGAATCTGTTCATCGTTTCACGTCCTTTCTGTGATTGCGGCATATTCTGCCCTCTTGAACATTATAACATCAATTTCCTCATTTTACTATCCTATTTTATTCAATTTTCTCTTTTTTATAACCGTTTTTCGCTGCTTTTTCTCACACCTTCTGCAGCTTTGCAAAGGACGCAAACATTTTTTTCACGCCTGCACGGTCAAAATTAACGGTCACTTCAAAATCCTTGGGGCCATCCTGAATCTGCTGAACCGTGCCTTCGCCAAATTTTATATGCTTCACCCGGTCTCCCTCCTGATACTCCAGAGAATCCGGCTTCTGTACCGTAAAGGCCTTCCCAAATCCCGGATTGCTTCCGGCTGCAGCACTCCTTCCTCCAAAGCCGCTTCCAAAACCATTTCTGCTTCCAAAGCTACTTCCGCCCTCAGCTCCCCTTCCTACAGACGGCTTATCAAAATAAGCATTGGGACGATCTCCAAACCTGCTGACTCCAAGTCTGGTCTGCGCCTGATTCCAGGGCAAACTGTCATCAGCAAATTCATCTCTTGAAATCTTTCTTCCAAGGCGCGGCTCCAGCCGCTCCTCCTTCATCACTTCTTTGGGAATCTCATCTACGAAACGGCTGAGGCAGGAATATCTGGTCTCTCCATTCACCATGCGGAATCTGGAACCGGTCAGTACCAGCCGATCCATGGCACGGGTAATTCCCACATAACAAAGGCGGCGTTCTTCCTCCAGCTCTGTCTCATCATTTGCAGCAATCGACATCATACTGGGAAAGAGTCCGTCCTCCATACCTGTTAAATATACCACCGGAAACTCCAGTCCCTTTGCGCTGTGAAGGGTCATCAGCGTTACTCTGCTCTGTGAATCATCCATTCGATCCACATCTGACACCAGGGCAACTTCTTCCAGAAATTCACTCAGTTCTGGATTTTCACTGCCATCCGTGTAGCTAACCGCCTTGTTCATCAGCTCCTGAATATTTTCCAGACGAGTCTCCGCCTCTATATCATCTTCATCCTCCAGTTCTTTTCGATACCCTGTATCCTCCAGAATTTCTTCTATGAGCTCCTTAATACTGCCCCCACGCTCCAGATGACTTCGGAAGGCCGCGATCTGCCCTGTAAAGGCCAAAACCTTTCCGGCCGCCTTTCCAAGCCCTTCTATCTCTCCTGCCCTGGTACAGGCTGTATAAAAGCTTACATTCTGCATCGCAGTCCAAAGCGTGATTTTTCCAATAGAAACTCCTCCGATTCCCCGCTTTGGAACATTGATGATCCGCTGCACTGCCAGATCATCCTGACCGTTGGCAATCGTTTTTAAATAGGCCAGAACATCTTTAATTTCTTTTCTCTGATAGAAATTAACTCCGCCTACCAACCGATAAGGAAGATTGGCAGCTACACACTGCTCTTCTAAAATCCGGGACTGGGCATTGGTCCGGTAAAGAACTGCAAAATCCCGATAATCCTTTCCACTCTCCAGAATCTCTTTCACAATCCCTGCAGCCTCCTCGCCTGCCTGCTCATACTGGCGCAGAATTACAGGTTCTCCCTCTTCCCTGGCTGTCCAGAGAGTTTTTTCCTTCCGGCCCTGGTTGTTACAGATCACGCCGTTGGCTGCATTCAGGATATTTCCTGTAGAACGGTAATTCTGTTCCAGCTTAATCACCCTTGCTCCGGGAAAGGTAGACTCAAAATCCAGGATATTTCCAATATTGGCTCCGCGGAACTTATAAATCGACTGATCATCATCGCCTACGACACAGAGATTCTTGTATTTCCCTGCCAGAAGAGAAACCAGCTGGAACTGAGCTGTATTCGTATCCTGATACTCATCCACCATTATGTACAGGAATCGCTCCTGATAATACTCCAGTACGTCTGGATTGGTTCGGAACAGATCCACAGTTTTAAAAATCAAATCATCAAAATCAAGCGCATTGTTTTTTCTCAACTCCTCCTGGTACATGGCATAAACCTCTGCCGTTTTCCTCTCTCTCCAGTCTCCCTCTGCGTTCAGGCGGAATTCCTCCGGGCCAATCAGTTCATTTTTCGCATTGGAAATAGCAGACAGCATGGCCCGATCCCGAAACTGCTTTGGATCCAGCTCCATTTTTTTTAAAATCTGCTTCATCAAAGTTCTCTGATCATCCGCATCATAAATAGTAAAGCTTCTGCTGTATCCCAGATTTTCAATAAATCTTCTGAGAATTTTCACACAGGAGGAATGAAAGGTGCTGACCCAGATACTGTCGGATTTTTCCCCTACCAAACGGTCTACACGCTCCCGCATTTCTCCTGCTGCCTTGTTCGTAAAGGTAATTGCCATAATATTCCATGGATTTACCTTTTTTTCTTCGATTAAATAGGCGATCCTGTGGGTCAGAACCCTTGTTTTTCCTGAGCCTGCCCCTGCCAGCACAAGAAGCGGTCCTTCTGTGCAGAGCACCGCCTCCTTCTGCATGGGATTTAATGTATCGTAAACTGCCATGAAGTCCTTATCCTCATCTTTCTTCCTGATTCTTCTGGCTAGTATATCATAAAAAAAGAACCGGGGCAAACCTTTTGGGTTTGCTCCGGCCTCCTTCTCTGTCTTTTCAGGGCTTATTCTGCATATGCAATCGCTTCGATTTCAACCAGGGCAGCCTTCGGCAGGGCAGCTACCTCAAATGCTGCTCTTGCAGGGCAGTCGCTCTCGAAAAATGAAGCATAAACCTCGTTCATTGCGCCAAAATCAGAAATGTTTTTCAGCAGAACAGTGGTTTTTACTACATTTGCCATGGTCAGTCCCTCGCTGGCCAGAATGTTCTGGATATTGGCCAGAGACTGTCTGGTCTGAGCTGCAATATCGTCTCCTGCGAATTCTCCGGTTGCCGGGTCAATGGGAATCTGTCCGGAAACGAAAACAAATTTGTCTGCGCGGATAGCCTGAGAATACGGTCCAATTGCTGCCGGTGCCTTAGTTGTTGCCAGTACTTTTTTCATGTTCATAGCCTCCTGTGAATTTTCTCTTATTCTGCATCCATTATAACGGTTTTTCCAGAAGAATTCAACAATATCTAAATTTTATTTTTCTATCAAAAATTTTTTGAGAATCAGGAGGCTTCCTGCGTTTCCACCTTTTTTTCTCCGAGCATGTCCTTTAAATCATCTAAAGACAGGTTCTGAAGCTCCAGCAATTCATTGATCTCCCGGAATTTTTCCATCAAAATCTGGTTTTCCAGCTGCTTTTCCTTTTCCCGAAGAGTTTCCAGACAATGATCATACTGCTCAATAGAAGCCTTCACCGTCAAAAGCTCCTCCTGACATTTTTCCAACGGTGTTTTCCTCGCTCGTCTCGCCATAGTATTCGTTCCTCCTTTACAAAAACAGTATATGGAGAAACAGGAAAATTTATGCAAAGTATTTCCTCACCCTCTTGTCATCTGGTTTTCAATACTATATAATAGGGTCAGAGGTGAGCAAATGAAAACAAACAAGGAACGACTGAACGACATTTTGGATCGTCTGGGAACCATCTCCTATATCAAGCTGGAAAAAATCCCGGAGATCGATCTCTACATGGATCAGGTGACCTCTTTTATGGAAGAGCATCTGAGAAAAGCTAAGCGGAATCCGGAAGACAAGGCTCTTACAAAAACTATGATCAACAACTATGCAAAGAACAACCTGCTTCCGCCCCCTGTAAAGAAAAAATACAGCAAGGAGCATCTGATTCTTCTGTTGTTTATCTACTATTACAAGAACCTGCTTTCTTTTCACGATATTGAACAGCTGTTTCGTCCTATTACGGAACAGTACTTTAACAGCAGCGCAGAGCCTTCCCTGAGCCGGATTTATGAGGAGGTATTCTCCCTAGAGGATCAGCAGATGGAACGGTTAAAAGCAGATATTCAGGCCAAGTTTCAGGCTTCTGAAGAAACCTTTGCCGATTTTCCTGTAGAAGATCAGGAGTATTTACAGCTGTTTGCCTTTATCAGTGAGCTGTCCTTTGATGTCTATTTAAAAAAACAAATGGTAGAAATGATGATCGATCAGCTTCGTGAAGAATCAGAAGCTGACACTTCAGAGACCAGAAAAAAGCGCTGAAACCAGCGCTTTTTCTTATGCTCTCTTATAATTTAGTTAGCCCTCTTTTATTCTTCCCCGTCCTTTTCCGACAGTCTGGCAAATACCATATCATAGCCGTCATTGCCATAATTCAAAGAGCGATTGACCCGGCTGATGGTTGCTGTAGACGCACCGGTTTTCTCTGCTATTTCCAGGTAGGTTTTTTTCTCCCGAAGCATTTTGGCTACCTCATAACGCTGTGACAGAGATAAGAGCTCATTAACCGTACATACGTCCTCAAAAAAGATATAGCATTCTTCCGGGTTTTTCAGTGTCAAAATTGCCTGAAACAGATGATCCACTGCTTCTGTTTTTATTTTCTTATTCATAGACCGGGGTTCCCTTCTTTCCTTTCATGATTGACCTGATAGTCTTCTTTCATAGTTTAGCACAGTAAAATTTTAAAGTCTATAGTTTTACAGCAAAAACTTTTCAACTACATGGGCAACGCCATCATCATTATTAGAAAGAGTTACATAATCTGCTGCTTTTCTCACAGGAAGCACCGCATTTTCCATTGCAACGCCCAGACCTGCATACTGAATCATGGAAATATCGTTATACCCGTCTCCGCAGGCGATCATCTCTTCCCGCTCGATACCAAGCACTTTCAGAAGCTGAGAAAGGCTCTGAGCCTTGTCAATGCCCTTTGGAAGAATCTCCAGGAAAAAGGGTTCTGACCGGTACACACTGAAATCACGTCCCAGTGCCGCCTTTACTCTGGCTTCTGTCAGCGCCAGATAATCTCCGTCATCACACATCAGAAACTTAGGCACAGAAAAATCCACATAGTCAGCCATAGAGCCCACCTGACGCACCTTCAGGTGATTAATCCCTGCTTCAATCTTCACGTAGGGACATTCTTCGTTGTCTGTAATAATCAGGCCGTCCTGGTAGGTCAGAATACTGCTTACCCTTTCCTCCTGAGCCAGACCAATAATTTTCCGGTTCGCCTCTGCCGGAAGCTTTTTTTGAAAAAGCACCTCTCCTGTCCGGCAATCCATAATAATACCGCCGTTAAAGGACAGAATACAGCCACCATATTTTCCCAGTTCCAGCTCCTCAGCCAGGGGAACTACGCCATAGGTAGGCCGTCCGGATGCAAGAACAACCTTTTTTCCCCTTTTCTGGGCTTCCATCAAGGCTTGACGGGTCTTATCTGTAATCACCTTGTCTCTGTTGGTCAGAGTACCATCCAGATCCAGCACAATCATTTTGTAATTCATAACCTTCCCCCGCGTTTTCTATTCACCGAACACAGCTCTGTAATCTGCCTGGAATTTGGCAATTCCTGCATCTGTCAGTGGATGGTGAATCATCTGCATAAGAACCTTATAGGGAACTGTGGCAATGTCTGCACCGGCTTTTGCACAGTCTATCACATGGATCGGATTGCGGATGCTTGCAGCAATCACCTGGGTATCCAGATTGTGAACCATGAAAATCTCTGTAATATCTTCAATCAGCTCAATTCCCGGCGTAGAAATATCATCCAGACGTCCCAGGAAGGGAGAGACATAGTTTGCGCCTGCTCTTGCAGCAAGAAGTGCCTGAGCCGCTGTAAAAATCAGAGTCACATTGGTCTTCACTCCCTCGGCGCTTAAAATTTTCACAGCCTTTAAGCCCTCGGCTGTCATGGGGATCTTTACAACCATATTGGGGTGGATTGCGGCAATTTCCCGTCCTTCCTTCACCATACCCTCTGCATCCTCTGTCGTTGCCTTTACCTCCCCGCTGATCGGACCATCCACAATCGAGGCGATTTCCTGAATCACCTGATGAAAATCTCGTCCCTCCTTTGCAATCAGAGAAGGATTTGTGGTAACTCCGCAGATAATCCCCATATCATTTGCTTTTCTGATCTCGTCTACATTTGCTGTATCTACAAAAAACCTCATTTCTTTTTCCTCCCTCATATCTCTGTATTCAGTAGCACTTTCCCACTTTACTGTAGAAACATCATAGCACAGCTGATACCTGTATGCAAACAGATTCTTTCAGAACTTTCCCAAAAAAAGAAGATACTGCTTTACACAGTACCTTCCTCTTTATGCATCTCCTCCAGATTCACAAAAATCACATCATCCAGAGCCTCTTCCGCGATGCTGACACAGTTATCGGCAATTCGATCCAGATTGTACAAAAGATTAGAAAAATCCTCCAGCATAGACGAATCACAAAGATTCTTCTTTACCCTGGCCATATGGGCCTTTGTAAACTGCTTCTGTGCCTTTCTCATTTTATTTTTACTGCGGCTTACCTTCCTTGCCGCCTCCCAGTCACCTGTGCGAACCGCCTCTATTGCATGTTCAAAAAGATAGTTCAGAATAGCAAAACAGTTTTTTAGTTCTCCCACTGCCTCATCGGAAATCTGGCGGTTTTCATTCTGCACCTTTTCTACAATCTGCAGAATGTCACTGCACCGCTCCGTAATACGCTCCAGATTGTTTGATACTGATAAGAGACCTGCTGTTTTTTCCGCCTGAATTTCTGTCATAGCGCCGCTGGACAGCATTTTCGTCAGATACTGGGAAATATTCTTCTGAAGGCGTTCCAGAGCACTGCAGGAAGCTGCAAACTCCATCCGCGCCTCCTTTCGGTTGGTTCCGGTAAGAGACTCCTTAGCCAAATCAAGCATTCCCTCTGCCAGCTCTGCTCCCCGATTTAACTCCTGAGACACGAGATACATAGCTGCAATCGGCTGTCCAATCACCTTCTCATCCAGGAACTTAGCCTGGAATGCCTGATTTTCATTCTGATCTTCTCCCGGAATAATCAGTTTTACAATTTTTACCATAACCGCAATCAAAGGAAGCCATATCAGGGTACAGACAACGTTAAAGGTTGTATGGGCATTTGCAATCTGGCGGGAAATAACAGCTACCTCCGGCCCCTTGGGAGAAATCATCTGCACAAAAGCCGTCAAAACAGGAATCATAAACAAGAATACAATGCTTCCTGTAATATTAAATACGCTGTGGGCCACTGCCGTCCGCTTTGCATTCTTAGACTGCCCAATGGATGCAAGAAGCGCTGTAATGGTCGTACCAATGTTGTCACCCAAAAGAATCGGGATTGCTCCTGCAAGGCCAATCACACTGCTGACGCCGTCGGGCCCGGCCTGAGAGGCAAAATTCTGAAGCACTGCAATCGTTGCAGAGCTGGACTGAACCACCAGGGTCATCAAAAGTCCCACCAGTACCCCCAGCACAGGAACCTGAGACACCTTTCCAATCAGATTAATGAAGAAGGGACTTCCAGCCAAAGGCTTCATCACACTTCCCATAATCTCAATTCCTTCAAATAAAAGTCCAAAAGAAAAAATCACAAGACCGACATTCTTTAATTTTTCTGATTTTCCTGCAAAATTCATCAGAAAACCGATAAAGATAATCGGATAAATATAATCGCTGATCTGAAATGCCAGCAGCTGAGCTGTCATCGTCGTACCAACGTTTGCTCCGAAAATAACTGAAATCGCCTGAGGCAAACTCATCAGCCCGGCGCTGACAAAGCCGATTGCCATAACTGTTGTGGCAGAGCTGGACTGCAGCACAGCTGTTACCAGTGCTCCGGCCAGGGCTCCCATTACTGGATTCTTGGTCAAAAAGCTTAAAATGCTTTTCATTCTCTCTCCAGCCGCCTTCTGCAGAGCATCACTCATACTGTTCATGCCATACAAAAACAGAGCAAGTCCTCCGGCCATACCAAACGCCACTTCCATGGTTCCATTCATCCTCTCTTTTCCTCCGTATGCGGGATTACCCCGCCCATATTCTTTTCTTCATGCTTTTTGATTCTGCGTGTGTTGTTTAACACGGTTTTTATCATATCATAATGGTATTTTTACTTTCTACCTCATTATTTAAAATTCATGTTAAATCTATGTAAAATCGTGTACGTTTTTTTCTTTCCAGAAAAAGCGTCTGTAAAATTTTCTGACCAGACAGACACCTTCTGCCAATTTTCTGATACATTGTATTAGGAAATCTTCTCTCAGGAGGAATATGATGAAAAAAATCACCCCTTATTTTTTTCTGGCAGCCGCCCTGTCCGCCGCTGTCGCTCTTTCCGGCTGTTCTGGAAAAAGTAAAACCGGTATGACCCCAGTTACTTTAAATGAAGTAGCCCATTCTGTCTTTTATGCCCCTCAGTATGCAGCCATTGAGCTGGGATATTTTACAGAAGAAGGTCTTGACCTGACTCTGGTCAATGGAGCAGGAGCTGACAAGGTTATGACAGCCCTTCTGTCCGGCGACGCTGACATTGGCTTTATGGGATCAGAGGCCAGTATTTATACCTTTGCCCAGGATGCGCCGGACTATGCTGTCAATTTTGCCCAGCTGACCCAAAGAGCCGGAAACTTCCTTGTGGCAAGACACCCGGATCCTTCCTTTTCCTGGCAAAAGCTGAAAGGAACAACGGTTCTGGGCGGAAGAGCCGGAGGAATGCCCCAGATGGTTTTTGAATATATTCTGAAGAAAAATGGCATTGATCCCAAAACCGATCTCACCATTGATCAGAGTATTCAGTTTGGCCTTACTGCTGCAGCCTTTGCGGGAAATACAAGCGACTATACGGTTGAATTTGAGCCCTTTGCCACCGGTCTGGAGCTGGAAGGAAAGGGATATGTAGTTGCCTCTCTTGGCACAGATTCCGGCTATGTTCCTTACACTGCCTACTGTGCCAGAAAAAGCTATCTGGATTCCCATCCTGACATCATTCAGAAATTTACCAATGCACTTCAAAAAGGAATGCAGTATGTAAATACCCATTCATCGGAAGAAATTGCAAAAACCATTCAGCCTCAGTTTCCAGAAACGCCTCTGGAAAACATTATTGCTATTATTGAACGATATAAAGCCCAGGATACCTGGAAAAACGATTTGATATTTGAAAAAAGCAGCTTTGAACTGCTGCAGAATATTCTTGAAGAAGCGGGTGAACTGAATACCCGGGTTCCCTACGAAAAACTGGTAACAACAGAATTTGCAGAGAAAGCAAAGGAAGCCTCCTGACCTCAGGCTTCCTTTTCCTTTCATTTTCTGTATCCTTAAAACTTGATTCCCCGCTTTCCAAGCTCCTGACACACTCTCCCTACAGGGAGTCCCACTACATTATTGTAGTCCCCGACAATGCCTTTGACATAAGCAGCAAATTTCCCCTGTATGCCATAAGCCCCTGCCTTATCCATGGGTTCTTTTGTATCCACATAGGCTTCCACCTGTCTGTCCGTCATGGGAAATACACAAACCTCTGTCTCTTCAAAAAAAGTAATGACAGGGCTGGTGTTCTGTGAAGAATTTTCTCCACAGAACACCAGGGTTACTCCTGTATAGACCTGATGGCTCCGGCCCTGAAGAAGCTTTACCATACGGATAGCGTCCTCCCGATCCTTTGGCTTCCCCAGAATTTTACCGTCAGCTGCCACCACCGTATCTGCTCCCAGCACGATCACCGGCTCCCCTCTGTGCAGCCCTGCAATATCCTCCGCCTTTTGCCGGGACAGCTCCATAACTACCTCTCCCGGTATCGTGCTTGTGATTACCTCCTGCACATGGCTGGGCTCTACCACCGGTTCTATTCCTACCTGCCGAAGAAGCTCCAATCTCCTCGGTGAGGCAGATGCCAGAATCATCTGTTCCATGATCTTGTCCTCTTTTCCATTTGTTATTTTTTCCGAATCCGCTCTGCCAGAGCGCCTGTCCGATAGGCTTCCAAAAGCTTCTCCAGATCCGCAATATTTTCCTTGAGAATCATTCCTACATCAGTGTCGCCTACCAACTTTCTTTTCTCCACCCGCTTCACCACAATAGTTTCTGAATGGATATCGCTTCCCTTTTCAATCGCTGCTTCTGTAGATTCAAAGGGAGCGTGGGCTGCCAGAATCAGACCATAGGAATTGTAAATTAGCGTATATCCGGCAATCCCTGTTTCTTTCTGATAAGCTTTGGAAAATCCGCCGTCAATTACCAGTACTTTTCCGCCACACTTGACAGGATTCTCACCGTTTTTTGATTTTACAGGTACATGGCCGTTGATAATATGTCCTGTTTCCGGCGACAATCCGAATTCCTCCAGAATCCGGTTCACCACCTCTTCATCCTCCAGAAAACGATAGTAAGGATTTTTCTTTTCCTGATGGGTTTCCTTTTCTGCAAGAAAATACCGCTCAAAGGTAGCCATCTTATCTTTTCCAAACAGAGGAGAATCCCGGTGAAGCCAGATATACCACATCAGATCTCTTCCATTTTCCCGTTCTGCCGGATCCACTGCCACAAAGCCCTTTCGAATATACCCATCCAGCACCTCATAAAGCTGCTTTCCCTTGTATCGGCCTCCACAGACCGTTACTGTTTTTAAGGTTCCGTCGTCATTTAAGGGAACGCAGCCATGATACAGCAGATTGCCATTGTATACCTTATACAGGCTTCCCCTGGACAACAGAAACCGCATATGCCGCTGAAGCCTCTCACAATTTAAGAAAGCTCGTTCCAGCCGTTCCATAATGTCCGCCTCTTCCACAGTCAGAGTATAGGGATCTGCCGGATCAATGGTGGGAAAATTCGTATCCAGAAGCGTATACTCTTTTCCATCCAGGAAAATAGTTCCTTTTTCATAGTCAATCCGATGAAGAAGATTGCGATCCTCCAGCCCCATTTCCGGATGCGCCTTAATAATCTGTCCCTCCACCTTAAACTGAATGATAGAAATGGCCTTATGCATTTTCAGATCTGCCTCCATCTCCTTGGCATTGTAAATCCCGCCGCCTCTCAGCTTAAAACAGGTGCAGGGATCCTCCCGGTAAGTATTCACTGCAAAGGTTGCCAGAGGAAGGAGGTTAATTCCATAGCCGTCCTCCAGAATGTCAAGATTTCCATAACGGGCACAGATCCGGATCACATTGGCAATGCACCCTCTCTGCCCTGCTGCCGCCCCCATCCACAGAATATCATGGTTTCCCCACTGAATATCCACCGAATGATGAGCCATCAGCTCATCCATAATCAGATGCGGTCCTGGTCCCCGATCATAAATATCCCCCAGAATATGCAGATGATCCACAACCAGCCGCTGAATCAGACGTCAGAGAGCAATGATACATTCCTCCACCCGCCCCACCCGGATAATGGTCTGAATAATGGCATTGTAGTAGGATTCCTTGTCCGGCACATTGACCTTCTCCGTAATCAGTTCTTCAATTACATAGGCAAATTCCGAAGGCAGAGCCTTTCTCACCTTGGACCGGGTATATTTGCTGGCAGACTGCTTACAGACCTCGACTAGACGGTACATGGTAATCCGATACCAGTCCTCCCGATCAGAAACCTTTCCCAGAATCTGATTCATTTTCTCTCTGGGATAATAAATGAGCGTTGCCAGCTCCTGCTTATCCTCCATGCACAGCGTATTTCCGAAAATATCATTAACCTTGCGTCGAACCGAGCCGGAGCCATTTTTCATTACATGAGAAAAGGCTTCGTATTCTCCGTGAATATCTGTCAGAAAATGCTCTGTTCCTTTAGGAAGATTTAAAATAGCCTCCAGGTTAATCACCTCTGTCGATGCTTCCGCAATCGTAGGATACAGATCCGAAAGACGTTCCAGATATCTGACATTTAAATCGCGCACCAGGAATCCTCCTTTCATTCCTCTTCTGTAAGAATATAAGGTGTTGTCTGATATACATAATAGTTCAGCCAGTTGGCGTAAACTGTGTTGGAAAGATTTCTCCAGGTCAGAACCGGCCGGTTTTCCGGATTATCGTCTGGATAATAGTGACAGGGCAGCTCCGGATTCAGCCCTCTCACCTGATCCCGGTGAAATTCATTGTTCAGTGTCATTCGATCATACTCCGGATGTCCCTGAATAAAAATTCTGCTTCCGTCCTCATTCACCACAAGAAGCACCCCTGCCTCCTCTGATTCTGCCAGAATATTCAGATCCTCATGTTTCCGGATATCCTCACTGCGTACCTCCGTATAACGAGAGTGAGGGCACATGACATAATCATCCAGCCCTCTCACCAGCGGAACCTTATGGTGAAGCACCTTATGGCTATATACCCCATTCAGCTTCTTCTCCCTGGGATATTTGGGAATTCCATAATGGAAATACAGTCCGGCCTGAGCTCCCCAACAGATATGAAGGGTGGAATGAACGTGGGTAGTGCTCCAGTCCATAATAGACTTTAGCTCCTCCCAGTAATCCACGTCTTCAAATTCCATGTTCTCCACCGGCGCGCCTGTAATAATCATGCCGTCGTATTTATGCTTTCGAATATCCTCAAAATTCACATAAAATTTATTAATATGGCTGGCTGACGTATTCTTGGATACATAGGTAGAAAGCATCAAAAAGGTACAGTCCACCTGCAGAGGCGTATTGGACAAAGCCCTTAAAATCTGCAGCTCTGTTTCCTCCTTTAAGGGCATTAAATTCAGAATCACCAGCTGAAGCGGACGGATATCCTGACTCAGCGCTCTTTTTTCATCCATGACGAAAATATTTTCTGACTCAAGAATGGCTCTGGCCGGCAGTTCGTTTTGTACTTTAATTGGCATTTTCTGTTCCTCCAATCATATTCAGGAAATCCTCTTCTGAAATGACGGGAATTCCCAGTTCTCTTGCCTTCTTATTTTTTGAAGAATTGGACGTTACATCATTGTTAATCAGATACGAGGTTTTTGATGTCACCGTTCCGGTAGCCTTTCCTCCCAGGCGCTCAATCTCCTCCTGTAGCGCCTTTCGATTGGCAAAATGCTCTACCGTTCCTGTGATAACAAACACCTTTCCTTCTAAAACTGCTTCCCCCTGGTTTCCTGACTCCTGCTCTATGGTCAGCTCCGCCAGAAGGCTGTCCACCAGCTGATTGTTTTTCTCATTCTGGAAATAGGAAATCCACGCATCGGCTAAAACCTCGCCAATTCCGTCCACTGCCGTCAGGGCCTCCCTGTCTGCAGACCGCATGGCTGCAAAATCATAACGGAATTCCCGGCACAGCATTTTTGCATTTGCAAGACCGATTCCGGTGATTCCCAGTCCGTAAATCACCCTTGGAAGAGTAGTGTCCGAAGCCTTTTTCACAGCTGCCGTCAGGTTGTCATAGGACTTCTGTCCAAAGCCCTCCATGGAAACAATGGCTTCCTGATGGCGATCCAGATGAAAAATGTCCGCGTAGGTGTGGATAAAGCCTGCCGCGATAAACCTCTCTAAGGTTGCCTCGGAAAGTCCATCAATATTTAAGGCATCCCTGCTGACCAGAAGGGCAAAGCTCTTTACTTTTTTTGCCTGACAGTCCGGATTTGTGCAGTAAAGGGCCTTCACATCCTTAACCTGGCGAATCTGCGTTTCTCCGCCGCAGACAGGACAGTGGCCGGGAATCGAAATGGTACCGCTGCGCGTCAGATTTTCTGCAATTTGAGGGATAATCATATTGGCCTTGTAAACCGTAATCACATCTCCCTCTCCCAGCTCCAGAGCCTCCATAATACTGATATTGTGAACACTGGCCCTGCTAACTGTGGTTCCCTCCAGCTCCACTGGTTCAAAAATCGCCACGGGATTAATAAGACCTGTGCGGGAAGCGCTCCACTCAATTTCCTTTAAATGGGTTTCTCTGATTTCATCAGCCCATTTAAATGCAATGGAATTGCGGGGAAATTTTGCCGTCCGTCCAAGGGAATCCCCATAAGCAATATCATCCATCAGAAGCACCAATCCGTCTGAGGGAATGTCATAGGTCTGGATTTTTTCTGCAAATACAGAAACCGCCTCTGGAAGGCTCTCCGTATCCACCTCCTGGTACTCTACAACATCAAAGCCCTGACTCTCCAGCCACTGAAACTGCCGCTTCCGGGAATTTCCAAAATCCACGCCGTCAGCCCGCACCAGCATAAATGCCTCAAAATGAACATTTCTCTGTGCTGTAATCTGATTATTCAGCTGGCGCACAGACCCACTGCACAGATTTCTGGGATTCTTATACCGGGCATCCACATCCTCGATCTCTTCATTTATCCGGGCAAAATCCGAATATTTGATTACCGCCTCTCCCCGTATGATCAAGGTTCCCTGATAGGAAATCCGCAAAGGAACATTGGCAAACACACGGGCATTTCCCGTAATTACCTCCCCAATTTCCCCATTTCCTCTGGTAACGGCCTTGACAAGTTCTCCTCCCTCATAGGTCAGCACAATGGTCAAACCGTCCAGCTTCCAGGACAAAATTCCTTTCTGGCTGCCCAGCCACTCCTGAAGTGCTCCAACATCCTTTGTTTTATCCAAAGACAGCATTGGAGCCTCATGCTCCTCCTTGGGAAGCTCGCTTAATACCTCATAGCCTACCTTCTGTGTCGGGCTTCCTGCCATCACCACTCCTGTTTCCTTTTCCAGTTCAAGCAGCTCATCATACATCCTGTCGTACTGGAAATTGCTCATAATTTCCCGGCTTTCCTGGTAATAGGTCTTAGCCGCTTCTGACAAAATTCCAATCAGCTCCTTCATCCGGGAAAGCCTTCTGTCCTGATTCTGTTCCATAAATTATGACTCCTCCTCTTCCCGTTCCATTCTGGCCTGTTCCAGCTGCCACTGCAGCTCCTCTAGCTCCTGGGGAGTCACTCTCCGGTAATCCCCCGTATTCAGTCTGCCCAGATGAATATTCATAATACGCACTCGCTTTAAGGTCACTACATGATAGCCCAGGGCCTCACACATCCGGCGGATCTGCCGGTTCAGTCCCTGAGTCAGTGTAATCTGAAAAGTTTTCTTTCCAAGTGCCTTCACCTTACAGGGTCTTGTTGTCACCTCCAGCTCCTTCAGCTCTACTCCCTCCTGCATTTTTTTAATAAATGCAGAATTGAAGGGTTGATCCACGGTTACGATATATTCCTTCTCATGAAAATTTCCCGCATGCATAATCTCATTCGCCAGATCTCCCTGATTGGTCATCAAAAGCAGTCCTTCCGAATCCTTATCCAAACGTCCTACCGGATATACTCTAACAGGATAATGAATCAGCTCTACCACATTCATGGCCCGATCCTTGTCAGAAGTAGTACAGACCACTCCTCTCGGCTTATTCACCGCCAGCAAAACCGGCTTCACCTTTTTTTCCCCGGCTCCCTGCCCAACCGGTTTTCCATCACATACAATCTTTTCCTGTCCGGTTACTTTTTCTCCCATTCCGGCCTTCCGTCCGTCAATGGTCACCTTTCCTGCCTCAATGAGGCGATCTGCCTCCCGGCGAGAACAAACCCCCTGTTCACTTAAATATTTATTCAAACGAATTGGTTCCATATTCTGTCCTTTCCTCTGCTCTTTCCCGAAAATCCAGGGAGCTTTCATGTTCCCCAGTATGGTATACTGCTATTTTCGTATATTCTTTTGATTTTGTCAATCCGCACCAGATGTTCCGAAAAACAGAAAAAGATAAAAAGGGGAAGACCCGAAATATAATACGGATTTTCCCCTTTCAATCAATATCTCTTATTCCTGCAAATCTGTTATTGTCATCGTATAAACATCGCATCCCCAAAGCTGAAGAAACGATAGCGCTCCTGAATAGCCTCATCATAGGCATGAAGCACATGCTCTCTTCCTGCCAGGGCTGAAACCAGCATCACCAGCGTCGATTCCGGCAGGTGGAAATTGGTGATCAGACAATCCAGAATCTTAAACTGATATCCCGGATAAATAAAAATCTCAGTCCAACCGCTTCCTGCCCGCAGAATTCCGTCTTCTCCTGTGGCTGACTCAATGGTTCGGCAGCTGGTAGTTCCCACACAGATCACCCGCCCGCCTGCAGCCTTTGTCTCATTGATTTTCTGTGCTTCTGCTTCCTCTACCATATAAAATTCCGAATGCATATGGTGCTCCAGGACGTTTTCCACCTTTACCGGGCGGAAGGTTCCCAGCCCTACATGGAGAGTAACATGAGCAATTTTTACACCCATTTTCTGGATTTCATCCAGAAGCTCCTTTGTAAAATGCAGTCCGGCTGTCGGCGCTGCTGCAGATCCTTCGTGCTTTGCATACACTGTCTGATAACGGTTTTTATCCTGCAGCTGATGCGTAATATAGGGAGGAAGGGGCATCTGACCCAGCTGATCCAGAATCTCCTCAAAAATACCATCGTAAGAAAACTGAATGAGACGGTTCCCTTCATCTACAACATCCAGAACGGTTCCCTTTAACAATCCGTCTCCAAACTCCAGCACTGCACCGGGACGGCACTTTTTTCCCGGCTTCACCAACGTCTCCCAAATATCATTTTCCCGACGTTTTAACAGCAGTACCTCAATCTTTGCTCTGGTATCCTCCTTCACGCCAAACAGCCGCGCCGGAATTACCTTAGTATCGTTGATTACAAGGCAGTCCCCCGGTTTTAAATAAGAAACAATATCCCGGAAGTGTCTGTGTTCAATTTCACCGGTTTCTTTATCCAGCACCAAAAGTCTGGATGCAGACCGATCCTCGAGAGGATCCTGGGCAATCAGCTCCTGTGGCAAATCAAAATAAAAGTCCTTTACATTCATCGTTTCCATGTTTTCATCCTGCTCTCTGTGTATGATTCTTTCAAATTCTGTTCTTATCCTGCTTCTTGAAAATGCAGTTTTCTGTCACGCATCCGCATATCCATCCATTTTTAGATATCTGGCGCTTCTGCTTTCCCATAGGACGCTTCTGCTCAAAAGACGGATCTTCTCCTGTCTTTATGCTCCCGGCGCTGCTGCTGTACTGCTCTGTACGCTGCTCTCCCCAGAAGCATCCGGTTCCTGAGCTTCTGCAGTTTCCTGCTGCCCAGACTCCTCCGGCACAAACGCCTCTATCGTCTCCTCCTCAACTTCCGACTGGCTTTCCTCTGTCTCTGCCTCTTCGGAAGCTTCTGTCTCTTCCTCTGCAGAAGTCTCCTCGCTGGCAGCTGTCGTCTCCGCTACAACAATTCTCTGCTCCGGCTCTTCCCCATAAACAGGAGAACCGTCTCTCAGTACGCCGTAAATGGAATTCAGCTCCTCGTCAGCAGTTAAAGCCTCCTTCAGCTTTACATTTACTCCCGACGCCAGCCGGCGCACTTCCTCAGAATGGCTGATTCGATCTGCAAAATCAATCTCCGCCTCTGTCAGGGTGTCGTTGCTGCGAATCAGATAATTGCCCTCTGCATCACGGTACACATAGCACCACATAATCATAGGAGCCGCTGTCTCTGCCGAATAAAAACGGATGTCGTAAAGGGTATACACCAGCCAGGTATCTGCCGTTTCTCCATCCATCA